>OBLW0100002513.1_pt1 | contig 14815 bp, 9 predicted proteins | sample 1520161 | NCBI WGS metagenome assembly OBLW01 (sample SAMEA3539309, study PRJEB22396) | soil metagenome | biome: tundra; feature: field; material: soil | place: USA | collected 2010-05 | depth 0.15 m
CCAGGGCAGGCGGCGGACCCAGGAAAGTTTCTCTAGTGACAAGGCGACGTCGCGGCCATCGCGGATGACGTGGATGACAAGCGCGTTCGGGATGGTCTCTTTAATACGCGGAATATAGAGCAAGTGCTCTGGAGTAGTTTCCGCCCAGCGTTCGACGCCCTGCTTGCGGCACATTTCTTCCATGACGATGCGGAGAAAGTCGCCGCCGTTCTGGCACTCGGCCATGATTCTTGGCTCAATCTCGGAGCGCTCGAGCCCAGAGCGCTGATAGAGGCGAGTGGTGCACCAGACATCGAGCATCCTGCGCCTGTTGCGAGGGTTGCTCAGAGGGCGAAAACGAGGTTCGAGCAGGGTAAAGATCATCGACTCCATGCGGTAGACCGCAAAATTACCCGACGACAGGAGCATGTGGTAGAGCAGGGTGGTGCCGGACCGGCTGCAGCCAATCACAAAAACGGGCGACTTGTTGCGAGCGGTGGTGCTGGCGGCCGGGCGAACTTCGTGGAGAGCGTGGCCGGAAACCGCCGGCGTCGGATCTGGCTCATTCACGACCATACCAATAGACATACTGCTGTAATATAGCAAGAAACGGCGCAATATGTGAGATTTCCGCATCAAGTTACCCGTTACTTACTGTGACCGCATTCCAAGGGCCAAAGACTGGATAAGCCGGATGCAGGCCGATCTTGTTACTTCGGAAGTACAAGTCGGGCGATGGCGCCCTGCATGTCGGTTGCCAACAAAGTTAAGGTTGTGTTACACAAAACGCTAGTAAGTAGATCGAGATACATGTAACATCCAATGTATAACGCGATCGCGGCTCGATTGCGTGGGTAGGCGGAAACAATAGGCTCGGTGGTTTGGGGCCGCCGAGCCTAACAAGCTTGAGACTATCCGACTTGAGGCCATCCAACTTGTCGGCCAGGAGGGGTTCGAATGATCGGGGATTTATATCTGGTTCGAGGAATCAAGCGTGCCCTGGGACTGCACATGCCGGGGCGCATGCTCGATGTGTTTGGCGATGACACGTTTCTCGATTCCTATCCGAAATCGGGAAACACCTGGATCCGATTTCTGATCGCGAATCTGAAGTATCCGGAGAAACATCCCGACTTCACCAATATCAACGATCTGGTTCCAGATTATGAAGCGCACACAAAGCGGAGCCTGAACCGCATGGCGCGGCCTCGCATCCTTAAAAGCCATCAGTATTTCGATCCGCGCTATCGTAAAGTGCTTTACATTGTCCGCGATCCTCGGGATGTGGTACTCGCCGAATATCATTTCGGCATCAAGCAGCGTTTGCATGGCGAGGATTATCCGCTGGACCGATATGTTTCCCGTTTTATAAAGGGCGAAACCGGCCACGCTTACGGAAGTTGGTTTGAACATGTTGCGAGCTGGCTTTATACGCGGGGAAACGATCCGGACTTCTTGCTGGTTCGATACGAGTCGCTCCACACTCAACCCATGATCGAGATGGTGCGGATTGCCAAATTTCTGGGCGCCTCCACTGATCCCGAAAAACTCGCTTTTGCCATTGAACAAAGTACCGGTGCGCGCATGCAAGAACTGGAAAAGAAGCAGGCCCACGTATTTTCTTCCACCAGAGAGACCCGGCTGGACCTGCCCTATATTCGGGTGGCGAAGGCTGGTGGGTGGCGTACTAACTTGCCAGAAGAGTGCGTGGCCAGAATTGAGTCGGCATGGGGCGGTCTGATGATGGAAGTGGGTTATGAATTGGCGCAGCCGGTTGAGGTCGAGGCAGTTGCGGATTGACGCATCCCCTGTTTACTGCAAGTGGCAGTGTGTGCACCGGCAGTAGAAATTTGCCGGGCGCCGAGGAGAGGCGAGTTCTGCCGGCAATTTTGTGAGGTGCAGTTGTTCGACTCCGCCCTCCCCGAGCGGAGTTTAGTTTGTGTAAGAGCGATTCATCGAGGAAATCAATCCTAGTGAGAGCACGAAGAAATTCAGCGGTTTTTGTGCTGGGGTGCCATCGGTCGGGCACCGCCCTGCTCTACGACAGCCTGCTTTCGGCGGGAGGTTTTCCTCTGTACCGTCATGCGCCTTACGTCCACACAACGCTGCTTCCATTATGTGGGCACCCTTCGATCCGCAGGAATCGCGAGAAGCTCTTGAAACTCTGGCTGCGAAGCAAGCCCTTCCGGCGTACCGGTTTCGGCGCGGAAGATATTCGGTCGACGATTTTGGAACAGTGCAAGAGTGGCGGGGACTTTTTAGAAATCACGATGGGAGAACTCGCACGCCGCGCTGGGGTCGGACGCTGGGTTGCCGACGATTGCGACAACGTCATGCACATGCCCACGATCAAAAAAGAGATTCCCGATGCTCTATTTATTCAGGTTGTTCGTGATGGCCGCGATGCCGCGCTCTCTATGCTCAAGCAACATCCTGTGTCTCCCAAATTGTGGCCTCGAAAACGAGCCCTTTTGGCGTGGGCGCTGCTTTGGCAATGGACGGTGCGGAAAGGAAGGCGCTTCGGGCAAAGGTTTCCGTCTGACTACATCGAAGTGCGGTACGAGGAACTGGTTCAAGATCCGGAGAAAGCCTTTGCGACTCTCGGAAAGTTTCTGGATCACGACCTGGATTATGCCCGCATTCAGAGTACGGCCACTGGGCGTGTACTGGCGCCGAATACGGTCTGGAAAGAAGAAGCTGGCGCGGGTTTCAGCCCAATCGGCCGGTGGAAGAGCAAACTTTCTCAGTCCGAGATTTCCGATGTCGAGACTTTGATTGGAGGCTGCCTGAAGGAATTTGACTATCCCCTCTCGACGGAGCAGAGTTCCGATCGCTTCGATTCGACTCTTAGTTTTATGCGCAAATTCTATCCATGGTTTTTTGAAGCAAAGCTGTTTCTGCAGTCCAAAACTGTCATCGGGCGCCTAGGGAACGGGGCCAGGTTGGAGCTTACAGATGCTGTCTGAATATGAAATCAAGATTCCGATGGAAATGGCGGTTAGGACGACTGGGGATGCAGAAATGATCCCGTCAATTCGGCAGGTCTCGAATGTTCAAACCAAAATCATCTGCACGCTGGGGCCGACTTCGCTTAAGCCGAGAATCGTGCGGCGATTGCAGGAACTGGGCGTAGGCCTGTTTCGCATTAACCTGTCGCACACTCCGATTGAAAAGGTTCGTCCTGCGATCGCGTTTTTGCGAAAGCACTCGACCGTACCGATATGCCTCGACAGCGAGGGAGCGCAGGTTAGAACGGGCACGTTTGGTGTGGCGCCAATTGAGCTGAAGAAAGACAGCATAGTGCAGATTCAGCGGCATCCCATGCGGGGCAACGCACGGAAGTTCAATTTCACACCTCCCGCGATTCTGGATTTGTTACAACTCGGCGATCTGTTGACGATTGACTTTCATGCGGTCACTGCCGAGGTAGTGGAGTTAGAGGGCGACCGAGTTACTCTGCGAATTCTCAAAGGGGGACGTGTCGGCAATAACAAGGCGTGCAACGTGCATCGCGAGATCGAACTACCGGCAATCACAGCCAAGGACCGCATGGCGATTGAAATTGGAAGGGAGATGGGCGTCCGCCACTACGCGCTCTCATTTGCAAATCGGCCGGAAGACGTTCGGGAGATGAGACGACTCATAGGTCCCGGCGCAACACTGATTTCAAAAATTGAATCTCGCAGCGGCATCTCGCACCTGGTGGAGATCGCCCGGTTATCTGACGCGATCTTAATCGATCGCGGCGACCTGTCGCGGCAAGTGGAACTGGAACAGATTCCGGGACAGCAGAAGGACATAATTGGACGGGTAAAGGCGTTAGGCCGGCCGGTCTACGTTGCCACAAATTTGTTGGAGTCGATGGTGCACTCGCCCGTGCCGACGCTGGCGGAAATTAATGACATTTACAACACCCTGACCGACGGTGTCGATGGCCTTGTTCTAGCGGCGGAAACGGCAGTCGGTAACTTTCCTGTCGGATGCGTGGAAATGGTGATGAAGGTTGTTGTCGAGTTTGAACGGACGAGGTAGACGTTTACAGAAAAGCGAACCGGGAGTCGCCTGAGGACCAACTTCGCGGCGGTCTAATATCGGTCCAAATGTAGGTCTACGGGTTCATCCCTTGCGAAGGAGCCACTGGCGAGCGGCGAGGTAGGGGCGTCCGGCAATTTTCTTGAGGACTTTCTTAGCATTCCAATAGATCCATTGCTTTGAGCGTGCGCTGGAGTTTGGTGAAACGAGTGCCCCGGAGACGCTGGGCGGGGTGCCTCGGAATATGTTGTAGCGACCGACTACCAGGCATCCGTTGACAGAAGTGGTTGAGGTAGTGGGCTCGGAATTGAAAAGGACGCGGATTCCAGCGGCGGCGGCGCTTTTTGCGACACGGTCTGAATAGTAGCCTCCGGGGACCGATGCGGTGTCGACCGGTTCGCCGAGGATTTCAGAGAGGAGTTTGACGCTAAGCGTCCACTCGTCGGCCAATTGTTCATCAGTGCAATACGACATTCGAGTGGGGTGCGAAAACGAGTGACTGCCGATTACGTGTCCTCGTTGGTGCAATGCCTGAATCTGTTCGACGGTCATGAAGCCTTTGGTGGCAATTTGTTTGGCGGTGACGAAGAAGTGTCCGCGCCAGCCGTGTTGCTCGAGCAGCGAGGCGATTGGGGCGAAGGCGCTTTCGCCTCCATCGTCGAAGGTAAGAAGGAACGGGAGTGGGTCAGAGCTCATGTTCATGAGTTCGTGAGCGTTAGTTGAGGCGGTGTCGCGTAACTGGGCGATGGCCGCGAGATGAGCTTCGAAATCGGGCCGGTTCAACTTGTACTTGGCGGTGCCGGGACCGCTGAAACCGCTGGAATCCCAATCGGAATTTTCTACCACGTCGTGATAAAGCAGGCAGGCGGCTCTCATCGCAATTTCACCGAGCGGCCTTCCTGGCTTGGGATTTCCAGTCGAGATGTTTGGTTAGCCATGGTTGGCCCCAGGTCGCAGAGGGGCGTCCGGAGGTGTCGAGTGGGATGGCGGTGCCGTCAAAGATTTCGGCAAACTTGCTGCGCAGCGCGTCGAGGTTCTCAAGGACAACGCGGTGCTGGATGACAATGTGCGATTCGTTCACTTCGTCATAGGGGTAGGTGTAATAACCGAAAGCTGGTCCGGTATCGACGCCCTTGTCGATTCTTAGAAGCGTCATGCCGACTTTGTTCACGTCGCGATTGGCGAGCGCCCAGAAACATCCGTGGGAGTTTCGATATTCGGGGCAAATTCCGGGATGCATCACTAGCGTTCCCTTAGTCGGGATCGAGAAGACACTTTCTTTTAGCAGGACCTTGCAGCGCGCGACGATCAGGTCAGGACTTAAGTTCCTGATGAACGCTTCTGTCGCTGCCGTATTTGGACTAGGTGTTTTGAAAATTTGCGTGGTCGAGGGGATGTCTTTGTATACGAGACTTTTTTCTCGCAACTCTCGCTGCTCCCATTGACGATCTTTATGGGCGAGAAAAATACGGTAGTAAAAACGGAAGGCAAGGGCGTCGAGGAAGCGGAGGATGCCAATTCGTTTGACTTCACGCTTTACGCGGCGCCACGTTCGACGGGGAGGCTCCTGGATTACGACTAGGCCCACGAGATCGGAGAATGAACTGAGCCACCGGGCTAGCACCTCCCGATCTAATTGAGCGCCGTCGTGGCAAATCAGCAGTGTTTTCATTGATTCGAAGATTGACGATCGCTCATTACTCCAGGCCGGATTTCCACTTCATTTCGACTGAATCCCGACTGGATCATAACGTGGTTAAGTGAATCGTGCCAAGTATGGGGCAGGCGAAAAAAGGATCGAGGTCCGCAGTGGGCCGCGGACCTCGATGATGAAGTTGGAATCGAGTTAGATTTAAACGCTATTGGACGTTCTGGAGCTTTTCGTTGAGACCGACGATGTCGGCGCCGAGATCCTTACCATCAGTGCCCTTGTTCTTGTAGGCGCTGGCTGGCAAGAGCTCGTAGTTTCCGCCGTTACCTTGGTTGTAGTTCGTGAAATCAACCTCGGGCACGGTTTGCGGAAACATATTGTTCGCCGGCCAAGTTGACGGTCCGAACTTTGGCGGAGCCGCGATCAGTGCGTTGTTAGCGAATGTGTAAGTGGTGAAGCAGTTATTGATGCTGGTGATGGGAACATCTTTAAAGGCACAATTATCCGATCCGCCGCCGGTGTTCCACACTGGATATTGACCAGTAATCATCAGATTGTTGGTGAACACCAAGCCATACATCGGTGCGCCTTTTACCTGGTTGCCGACGAGCATCAAATGGCTCGCCGAGTCCGGGAAGCCGGTCACGTGATTGATGGTTACAGTGTTCAACGGATTTTTGGGCCACGCATTCGAGATATCGAACGGGGTCCCAGGACCGACATAGTTGCTGCTGAGGTCATCCATGACAACGTCGTGAATGCTCCAGCGAGTGCCGGCGAGGGCTGGTCCGCCTCCGTCTTTACCACTGGCGCCTAATCCGGTAGCCATTTGGATACCGCCTCCAGCATGTGAAATAAGTACATAGCGGATGGTGACATCAGTGACCTGACACAACGGGCAGACGTTGCCTTTCCCGTTCACATGTTGGTTTTTTGGAGTCAGGAGGATGCCGAAGCCGGTTTGGCTGAAGCCGCCCCAACTATTTTCCATTATATTGCTGTCGACTAACACGCGCACAGCATTCTTGAGTTCAAAGTGATTCTTCACGACGAAAGGATTGCCGTCTTTTCCGCCAACAAAGGGAGTGTTCCCCTTCATCCACTGCCATGGTTTGAAGAAATGGTTGTTGGTGACAGTGATGTCGCTTGGTGAAAGCGTGGCTGGTCCGCCGCCGAACAAGATCGCTTCGCCCGAGGCTTCGAGGAAATTGTCATTGATGAAGAACGGGCCATCCTGGTTATCGCCGGTGCCGCCGCTTACGGCGTGCGCATCTGTACATACACCGGTGAGGGCGACGCAATGGAAGTCGCTGAAGTATGAATCTACGACAGCCACGTTGGACGTGCCCGAGAGTTGGAATCCGGCGCGAGTGTCATCCTGGGGCGTGCCATGCAGCCAGCTTCGATCAAGGACGATGTAACTGGCGGTGGCACCGTTGCTCAAGGTGACCAATGCGGGCGCGTCTTTAAGACTACCCGCTACTCGAGTGACTTCTAGTCCAAGCAAGCGATAGTGGTTCGCTCCGGCCTGGAACATGACCGGCCCGCTGCCTCCGCTCGACAAAACCAGCTTGGCGAGCACGTTCTGCGGATTGTTACAGGGATATTGAGGGCGCCCCTGGAGTGAAGTTACGCCAGCGTAACACGGTGTAAGCCTCTGGCCTTCGGCGGGCAGAGCGCTATCTGGTGCGCTGGTGCGAACGATAATCCAGTGATTGTTATCGCAACTTTTTGCCGGGAAACTATAGGTTCCGCTAAAGGTTGCGCCCGCTTGCAGTTCGATTGTGTTGCCGCACTGTGCGTTGTTTAAGGCCGACTGAAGATCTCCGCCGGCGTTAACTTGAACGACTGAACCTGGCGCAGGCGTGTCAGCCATCGAACTTGCCACATTGGCGATCGGCAGTTGAGCCGGACCATCGTAACCGGTGGTGCTAGCAATGGTAATCGAAAAATTGCCACTGGCCGTGCCATGGGCTGAGTCCGTAACGGTAACAGCGAAGCTGAAAGAGCCGGTACTTGTAGGCGTACCAGCGAGGTTTCCGCTTGCGCTCATCGCGATTCCGGGAGGCAGCGCGCCACCTGTGACAGCCCAACTGTATGGAGAGGTGCCGCCAGTTGCACTAAACGTCGCGCTATAGGAGGCGCCTTGCTGACCTTCTGGCAGAGTGCCAGTCGTGATCTGCAGCGACTGTTTGCTTTGAGGATTAACGGTGACGGAGGCACTTGCTGATTTCGATGTGTCGGCGGTGCTCGTGGCGGTGACGACCGCGTTGGTCTGAGCTTTTACCGTGGGGGCCGTGTAGAGGCCGCTGCTATTCACCGAGCCCGTTGTGGCGGACCAGGTTACTCCGGTATGAGATGTCCCACTTACGGTAGCTGTGAACTGCTGTGTCTGAGCGGAATACAAGGTTGCCGACGCCGGAGAGACACTCACTTTCACGCTTCCGCCTCCCTTGCCGCTGCCTACAATCATTTCGAACTTCTGGCTGCCCTCATCGCCCGCGGGCGAATCGGTGGCGATCACTTCAAATGAGAAACTACCTGCCAACATCGGTGTGCCGGATAGACTTCCGGTTGTTGGGTTCAGCCTGAGGCCCGGGGGAAGCGTGCCGGTTTTAATGGAGAAAGAGTAAGGGGAATTTCCGCCGCTTACGGTGAGCACCGCGTTGTAAGACTGACTAAGTGTCGCTTGGGGAAACGTTCCTGACAGCACTAAGACTTTTTTGGATTGTTTGTCTACGCCTGCGGCTTGTGCCACGGTTCCGCAAGAAACGGTTAAGAAGGCAGCCGTCAAGAGAAGGATTAGTAAGCCCAAGCGCGGTGAGCGCTCGGAAGGAAATCTGCGATTACGTTCTAAGAAACCGTTCTGCGAGCTATTGTTTCCAGCTTGATACAGCATTGAGCCCTCGACTTTAAAAAATTGGGGGACAAGTCGATCGTCCTCAACGCTGAATGTAGCGATATACAGGGTCAGTGCCCAGATACCCGAAGTGCATTGAAAACCCACTAGTACATCCTGTTTCGCGTATGTCCTGATTCGCATGCGACAGTGGCCGCTGGTGTTTTTACGATGGCGTGAAACTCGGCGCGGGGCGGGCGTTCTGGAGGATTGAAAATTAAATATTTAGTGCGGGAACTTTATTTCGAGGAAGAGAAAATGATCACGAAAATAATCAGGACCAGTTACTTTTGAGATTCCCCCTGCATCTTGACTTACGCTTTTAGGGCTGCTTATCGGCGCCAATTGTTTGTGAATGTTAGCCGAGCATTAGAAGCAAAGGGTCGCGGAGAAATGGTCCGCCGGCGAGCAGTCCCGTGATGAGTGGATTTTTCTGATTGCAGCGAAGTGGAGTGTGGTCGAGTTTCAAAGTCCATCCACCAGCGGCTTCGACGAGTGCAGCGCCCGCGGCAACGTCCCATTCATTTTTTGGAACGAGAGTGAAGGTGAGATCGGCGAGTCCGGCGGCAACGAGTCCTAACTTGTATGCGACGGAACCCATCGGGCGAATATTGAAATCCGCGGATTCGAATTGTTTCCACTCGCCGCGCTTGACCTCGCTGCGGCTGGCGAGAACTAATGCTCCGTGGAGATCTTTGCGCTGGCTTGGCTGCGCCGGTTTGCCGTTGTAGGTTACGCCGGTGTCGCGCGATCCCATGATGAGTTCGTTGGTCGCGGGATTGCAGATTCCACCGGCGACGGGAACATTATTTTCAACCATGGCGATCGAGACGCAATACTCCGGAATCCCTTGCACGAATTCGCGCGTGCCATCGAGTGGGTCGACAACCCAGACGCGCGTTTTATCGAGGCGGGTGAAATCGTCAACCGTTTCTTCCGAGAGCCAGCCTTCGCCGGGGCGGAGAAGAGCCTTGCGGAGAACATCATCGACCGCACGATCGGCAGCGGTTACAGGATCATCGCCCACTTTGAATTTTGCTTCGATGTCGCCGGCAGTGAAGCGGGTTAGGACTTCGCGGGCTGCTTCGAGAGCGGCGTGAATGCGTTCGAGAGTTTCTGCGGAATTGGAAGAAGGCATCATGACTCCGTAAGTAATCCTATTTGTAGAGGTGCGGTTAACGGGGTTTGCCGCCGCGTCAATTTTGGTTGGCGACGGGAGACGGGGCAAGCCCCGTCTCTACATGGCGGCCGGGTGTTCGAATTCGAAAGCATTTCCGGTCTCGTTGAAGCGATACCCTGGCACGAAGGTTGTTTCCCCTCGGCGGCTAAAGCCGTTCCGATTTGAGAGTTTGCGGCGCGGCTGAAGCCACGCCCTTTCAAAACAAAAGCAATTTCAAACGAAAGCACTTTCAAAACAAAAGAAGTCTCAAAACAAAAGAATTCTCAAAACAAAAGCAATTGAGCCCACCGCTATTTAAGCCCACAGCATTCTTGCTCCGGTCATTAGCAGGACCGTACACAGGATTCTTCTTAGCCAGAGCACGGGAACTCTTGTGCTTAGGTGGGAGCCGATCATGCCGCCGGGGATCGAGCCAATCAGGAGCGCTCCGACCAAGTGGCCGTCGACGTTGCCGGCGCGGTAGTGCAACAGGCTTGTCACGCCAGTGAGAATCACGGCGTGGGAGATATCAGTTCCGACCATGATCTTTGGAGGAAACGAATAAAACAGCAGAAGCATCATCATGATGATGCTGCCCGATCCGACCGAAGTGATGCCGACTAGAAATCCTCCGACCAGTCCTATGACGGACATGAAGGCGAAAGATTTCATGGTGGGCGGACGATTGGCTAGATGGTCTTCGATTCGTCCCTGAAACAACAGCAGCGTTGGAATTAATACCAATAGAAGCCCGACGGCGGACTTGATGAAATCGTTGACGCCCGCGCCGTATAAGTGGCGCAGATGGACGAGTAAAGTCACGCCGAGATAGGAGCCAGGGACGCTGCCGATTGCCATCGCCAGAACGACTTTGCGGCGCACCGTGCCCTTGACCAGGTGCATGATGCTGGCGGGGATCTTGGTGAAGAAGTTGAACAATGCGTCGCTGCCGACGGCGATGATGGCGGGAATATGCAGTCCGAAGATGAGCATGGGCAACAGCAATACGCCGCCGCCCAGACCCGTCAATCCGATCAGCGTTCCGACGATGAAGCCGATCAGTACTTTTAGCAGCAAGAATTCCATGCCGTATCGAATAGTTCTCAGTTCCCGTTTCTAATTTCCCAGTAGAGCAACAATAGGTTAAGGAAATGAGAAACGAGAACTGGAACCGATTGCGCAGCATCATTATGTCATGAAGCCGATTGCACTAATCGACTTCATTGACATTGTTATCCATTGCCGTTCGGGCCGACGAAGCCTTCGCGCTCGAGGTGAAGAATAATAGTTTGTGCCGCTTCCTCCGCGCTTAGCTTGGCGGTATCGATCACCACTTCGGCATCGGTCGGCGCTTCGTACGGATCAGAGATGCCCGTAAATTCCTTGACGATGCCAGCTCGAGCCTTGGCGTACAAGCCCTTACGGTCGCGCTGTTCGCAGACTTCGATGGAAGTCGCGGCATGCACGAGAATGAATCCGCCAAACGGCTCAATCATCTGCCGGACGGCTTTGCGAGTTGCCGCATACGGAGCGATGGGAGCGCAAATCGCGATGCCACCATTCTTGGTGATCTCGGAGGCAACGTAACCAATACGCCGGATGTTGATGTCGCGATGCTCTTTGGAGAATCCGAGTTCAGACGATAGATTCTTGCGAACCAGATCGCCATCGAGCAGCGTTACCGGGCGTCCGCCCATTTCAAGGAACTTGGTGATGAGAGCGTTGGCGATGGTCGATTTGCCCGATCCTGAAAGACCGGTGAAGAAAATCGTGACGCCCTGCTTCTCACGTGGCGGATAGCTGCGGCGCAATTCCTTCACCACTGCCGGATAGGTGAACCATGCAGGAATGTCGCGGCCCTCGTTGAGACGTTGCCGCAATTCGGTACCCGAAATGTCGAGCACCTTCGCGCCCTTTGGAATTTCATCGGAAGGAACGTAACGATCCTCGTTCTCCAAATAGACCATCATCTGGAAGGGAACCATTTTGACGCCCATTTCTTCTTCGTGCTTCTTGAACAATTCCTGAGCGTCGTAGGGCCCGTAAAAATTCTTACCGTCGGTATCTTTGCCGGGCCCGGCGTGATCGCGGCCGACGATGAAGTGGGTGCAGCCGTGATTCTTGCGAATTAGGCCGTGCCAGACCGCTTCGCGTGGTCCGCCCATGCGCATGGCGAGGGGCAGCATCGCCAATTTGGCGGTGCCTTGGGGATATTTAGAAAGCAGCAACTGGTAGCAACGGGTGCGGACGAAATAATCGACGTCGCCGGGCTTGGTCATGCCGACGGACGGGTGGATGAGCAGGTTCGCTTCGACTTGCTTGGCGGCGCGCATGGTGAGTTCGACGTGCGCGCGATGCATTGGATTGCGGGTTTGAAAAGCGACGATGGTAGTCCAGCCGAGGCGGGTAAATTCGGCGCGCAGATCGGCGGGCGTTAAGCGTAGAGAACGGAAGTCATAATGAGCATGCGGCTGTAGTTCTTCGATTTTTCCCCCCACGTACCAGGGGTTCGATTTGTTGATGGCGTAATCGGCGCCAGGATGCGCGGCACTGGTGGAACCAAAAACCGATTGAGCTTCCGCTTTGCGGTCGGGCTGCCAGACGTCTTCGACGTGGAGCGCGGCGAGCATGACGCCTTCGGCATCGCGCAGGGCGATGGTGCTGCTGCCGGGAGTTAGTTTCTTGGCGAATTCTTCGCTCACATCGAGCGTGATCGGCATGGGCCAGAGGGTTCCGTTGGCCAGCCGCATGTTTTGGCAGACGCCTTCGTAGTCGGCGCGGTTCATGAACCCGCGCAGCGGCGAGAAGCCACCACTCATCAGCAGTTCAAGATCGCAAAGCTGCCGGGCAGTCAGGTCCCATGAGGGCCAGTCTTTCGATTGCGCTTTTAGCTCTGCGGCGCGCGCGGCCGGCACCTGCAGCTGAACGAGTTCTCCCCCATGTGGGGCAATCAGATGGCTGGTCAAAGTGGTCAAGTCATTCCTCCCAGGGTTTGCTTCAAGTCTTACTTCGATATTGAGGTCGAATTTGTGCTTCGTGTCCGAATTTTTGGAATTCACTTCGAGATCCTCTCCTCACCCTGGATCGCTGGGGATGAAAGGAACGGTCCAATAGGTAGACACACTTTAAGTTGTATAACAATTTCCGTAACTTGTGGGTTGCTAGATGAACAAGCAATTGCGTTTCCGTCCATATTCGTAGGCCAAAATCTAAATTATTGAAAACATTATGGTATCAACGTGACGAGGCTTAGGGGAGAACGCCATCGCCAAGTTAAGGTGAAAAAAAATGCGCATTCCATCCACTGAGAAGAACGCATTTGGACTACTTACGCATCCGCGATTCCCCAGCAATCGCCAACGCGCATTACGAAGTAATTGATTTTAGCGTTGTTCTGTCGCACTTTGGTCGGCGCCTTTTGGATCTTCGAATCGTAGGTAACTTTTTTGAGCGCACAGGCTTTATCCGGCGAGCTTGTTCGGGCGATGTTCTTCGCGATTTTGAGGCGTAAGTCGCTCCTCAGAGGTTACTTCCGGAACCCGAAAGGGCAAAATTCCCATGCTACAATTCAGGCACTCCGTCAAGATTATTTGGGAAGCACACCGTCGCGAGGTCCGATTGGAGGCGCTGCTCCTCAGGGAGCTAACATTCGAGCTATCAATAGTTTGAATGTCTGCGAGGCGGCGATTTTGCCCCATCGAAGAGCAGTCACACTCCACGACTAAATCATTATGGCGAGCAAGAAAATTGTCATCATCGGAGCGGGACCAACCGGGCTCGGTGCGGCCTACCGTCTCCACGAGCTGGGCTACGATAACTGGGTGCTCTACGAGAAATCCGACGGCGTCGGTGGGCACGCGACCTCGCACGTCGACCAGCATGGCTTTGTTTGGGACGAAGGTGGGCACGTCATTTTTTCTCACTATCCTTATTTCGACAAGCTGCTCGACAAGGTCCTCGGCAAAGAAGTTCACGAGCGAATTCGCGAGAGTTGGATCGTGCAGGGCGACGACTCGTGGGTGCCGTATCCGTTTCAGAGCAATCTGCGTTATCTGCCAAAAGAAATTCAGGTGAGCTGCCTAGTCGGCGCGGCAAAGGCCGCTGCGAATGGCGGTAGCAATCAGGCGGGGAATTTTCGCGACTGGATACTGGCCACATTTGGCGAGGGCATCGCGGAAGCCTTCATGTTTCCCTACAACTCCAAGGTGTGGACTACGCCGCTGGAACGGATGTCCAAAGGTTGGATCGCCGAGCGCGTTGCGGTCGTCGACTTTAAGCGCCTGCTTGAAAACGTTCTTTACCAGCGCGACGATGTGGGCTGGGGTCCGAACAGCAAATTTAAGTTTCCGCTGCATGGTGGGACCGGCGAGATCTACCGGCGGATGGCGGCGTACTTTCCAGACAAAATCAAGGTTGGGAAGAAACTGGCTGAAGTGGACCTGGCGGCCAAGCGCGTTTCCTTTGAGGACGGCACCGGGGACACGTATGACATTCTGATTTCGACCGCGCCGCTCGATCTACTTGCGCACCTGATCAAGCCCGTCGATAACCGGCTGCAAGATGCCGCGCGAGGGCTCGAGCACAACAATTTGCTCGTGGTCGGCCTAGGATTGAAGAAGAAGATTGAAACGGGCCGGTGTTGGATTTACTTCACCGACTCGGAGATGCCGTGTTATCGCGCTACCTATTTTTCACATTATTCTCCGTTCAACGTACCGAATGGAGACATCGAAAACTACAGTTCGCTGATGTGCGAGATGTCATTCAAAGTTGGGGAGACGCCTGACCCGGAAAAAGTGCTTGATCAGGTCACGTCGGGACTAATTCGGGCCAAGATGCTGGAAGAAGAGGATCGGGCGAAGGTCGTCTCTCGCTATCACCGGATCGTTGGCTATTCGTATCCGATTCCTACCCTTGGGCGGGACGCGGCACTCGATATTTTGCAACCGGCATTGCTCGAAAAGGGAATCTATTCGCGCGGGCGCTTTGGCGCGTGGCGCTACGAAATTGGAAACATGGACCACTCGGTGATGATGGGTGTGGAAGCAGCGAGATCGGAAGAGCACACGTCTGAACTCCAGTCACTTAGGCATCT
>OBLW0100002515.1_pt1 | contig 14813 bp, 12 predicted proteins | sample 1520161 | NCBI WGS metagenome assembly OBLW01 (sample SAMEA3539309, study PRJEB22396) | soil metagenome | biome: tundra; feature: field; material: soil | place: USA | collected 2010-05 | depth 0.15 m
CTTTAGCTTGTCTCAGCTTCGATAAAAACGCCACAAACTTTACAGTTCTTTGCACAGCTTGGAGCACGATTAGAAAGGCGCACTACGAGGTGCGCTGCTTTCACTGGTGGAACTCAACCTCCAAGGTGACTTTCACAGCAACTGGCTTTCCGTCCTTAGTTGCTGGCTTGAACTTCCATCGGCGTACTACTTCGACTGCCCTCTCGTCAAGGCCCATTCCCACAGTATTAACGGCCTTCGCGTCGGTCACATCTCCTCCTCCGGACACAATCGCCATCACTATGACTGTAGCCTGATACTACGCCTCTTTCGCCTCCGGGCTGATCTCTGGGCTGGGGGTATAGATCGGTCTCGGCGGGCTGACACCTCTGCCCACCCGGTAGACGGGTTCCGCGCTCCGCCCGGCTGTGTTGTCGGCGGATTTATCGGGCGCATTCTGCGCAAACAAAATGCCGCCGAGAGCCAGCGCCGTGAGGCTTAGGGAACCGATTGAAACAGTTCGTCGAGGAATTCGCATAGCCCCCAAAGTGACTCGGTAAGATGGCCTACTTCACCCCCACCGTCTCCCTAACCTCAATCCCCGGCACCGTCCTCCCCACCACTGCCGCAATCTGGCGTACCTGCTTCATCAATTCATCAAACTGATCGGGAAACAACGACTGTGGGCCATCTGACATTGCTTGATCCGGCTGGTGATGGACTTCTACCATCAGACCATCCGCGCCCACGGCTACGGCAGCACGAGACAGCGGCGTAACCTTGTTTCGCTTGCCTGTCCCGTGACTGGGATCCACAAGAATCGGCAGATGGCTCAACCGCTGCACCGCCGGAATCAAGCTCAGATCAAGCGTGTTGCGGGTATGGTCGGCAAACGTACGCACTCCGCGCTCGCACAGCGCCACGTTGTAATTGCCTTCGCTCAGAATATATTCTGCCGCCATCAGAAATTCTTCCAGCGTCGCCGACATCCCACGCTTCAACAGTACCGGCTTCTTCGCCCGTCCAGCACGCTTCAGCAGCGAAAAATTCTGCATGTTCCGCGCCCCAATCTGGATCATGTCTGCATACTCTTCCACCAGGTCAAGTGTTTCATTATCAATTGCTTCCGTAATAATCTTCATCCCATACTGCGCGCGGATTTCGCCCATTATTTGCAGACCTTCTTCGCCCAGTCCTTGGAATGAATAAGGGGACGTGCGTGGCTTGTAAGCTCCGCCGCGAAAAAACTGAGCTCCAGCGCGATGCACCCGTTCCGCGACGGCAAAGGCCTGCTCCCGGCTCTCGATGGCGCACGGTCCCGCGACAATCGCCAGGCCCGGCCCGCCAATGGTCGCCGCCGTCCCCGCAAAACGGATGATCGTGTTGTCTTCCTTGATGTCGCGGCTTACCAGCTTATAGGGCTTGGAGACTTTAATAACTTCCTGCACGCCCGCCATCTCTTCCAGCGTGCCCTGCTCGACCTCGCCCTTATTTCCGGTGATGCCAATCGCGGTGCGCTGCGCTCCCGGCATGGCGTGCGCGCGATAACCCAGCTTCTCAATTTTTTCGCAAACGCTCCGCACCTGCTCTTCGGAAGCATGCGCCTTCATCACGACTAACATAGATTCCCCTTTATCTGACCATCACGAATAACGTCGGAACATCCGCTCTCGGCAATCCATTTCTACTTATGTGGAGACGGGCACTCCTGCCCGTCTATGTCGAGCGAAGCTCGGCTTGCTGTTGCCGCCACTTGCTACAGAGCCGCCCCAATCAAGTCTACCGTTGCCCCCCGCTGCACCGCAAACGCAGCAGCCGTACTGCAACCCCTCCACCAGCTATAAAAAATCCTCTGGATACGCCGCAAGAGGTAGCAAGCCACGGCCACGGAATCGTACCCTTCGCCTTTATACTTTTCTAATGCCCCGCTCCATGGCTCGCGAACAAGACGTCCTCGCTCGTGACGCGCCCAAACGCCCGCCCCGGCTCACTGCTCGCCGCATCGGCATCCACACCTCAACTGCCGGAGGAATCCACAACGCCGCCGAACGCGCCTACCGCCTGGGCTGCAACACGCTGCAAATTTTCTCCTCCAGCCCGCGCCAGTGGGCGCCGTACGAACTAAGCCATCCGCTGTGCGTCGAAATGCTTTCCCTCCGCGCCAAATATGATCTCAAGCCACTTGTAATCCACACGAATTATCTGGTAAACCTCGCCAGCACGAATCAGCTATTTCTCGAGAAATCCATCGAAGCCTTTCGCGGCGAAGTAGAGCGCGCACTCGCAGTTTGCGCCGAGTACCTTGTCCTGCATCCGGGCTCATTTCGCGGCTCCGATCGCGAAGCGGGCCTGTTGCAAACCGCCGCTGCCATTGCGGCTTCCACTCAAGGTCTCGACCTCGCGCGATCTGGTCTGACCATCCTCATCGAGAATACCGCCGGTGCCGAATTCTCTCTCGGAGGTAGCTTCGAGCAAGTCGCCGAAATCATCGGCCGCCTCCGTGGCATCGTCCCCATTGCCGCATGCATTGATACCTGCCACACGCACGTTGCCGGCTATGACATCGTCAGCGAAGAGGGCCTCCACCAGACCCTGCAACATCTCGATACGACCGTTGGCTTGAACCATGTGAAAGTCATCCATTGCAACGACGCCAAGGCTCCTCGAGGATCGAAGCTCGACCGCCATCAACACATTGGAAAAGGTACCATCGGCATCAAACCATTCCGCATTCTGCTCAACGATCCACGCCTCACTCATGTCGCCTTCATCGCTGAAACCCCCATCGATCAACCCGGCGACGATCGCAGGAATGTCGACGCCCTCAAGAACCTTGTGTGCTAGCCTCCCGATCTTAACGATCATGGCATCCTAATTCTCATGATGACCACCACGGTCCTGACGCGGCTCGCTGTTCGATCTGTCTTCTTCGCGGCGATTTTCACCCTTCTGCCGAACGATGTGTCTGCTCAGCCCAGCAATACGCCGGATGCGCACGCTGTGCAAGTTGCGATGAAGAATGTCATGTATCACTTCAGTGAGCCCATCGCCGTCCATATCATTCGCTTGCAAGGCCAACTCACGCCCACCAACTCCAGCGACATGGTTATCTTTGACGACAAGAACTCCTTCACCCTCGTCTTGGCCTCGGCCGAAATTGCGATCAGTTGCGAGTCACTGGCTCAGGTCCTGAACGAGAATGTCTTTTCCTTCCCTAACGCTCCCATCAAGAATCTGAGCATCGAGAGCAAGAACAACCAGTTGATCATCAAAGGCAAGCTCCATCAGAAAGGGGATATTTCTTTTGAAACCACCGGAGCTCTTTCCGCGGACTCTGACGGACGAATCCGGCTCCACGCCGAACATGTGAAAGCGGCGCACCTGCCAGTCAAAGGTCTGCTGGATCTACTGGGCGTCGACCTGGCCCGCCTCGTCAACACCAACGCAGTTCACGGCATCGCAGTCGAGAAAGATGACCTGATTCTCGATCCTGAACAAATTCTTCCTCCCCCGCACATTCGTGGAAAGGTGACCTCAGTTCGTCTTCTGGGCAACGACATTGTTCAGGTCTTCGGCAAACCCCAGCCTTCGAATTTCGCCGTCCAACAATCCGGCAATTACATGGCTTTCGGCCGCGGCGAACTGCGCTTCGGCAAACTTACCATGCACGACACCGACCTCATTATGATCGATATGGATCCGCGCGATCCCTTTGATTTCTATCTCGATCACTACCAGGAGCAACTCGTCGCTGGCTATACCAAAAGCACGCAAGAGTACGGTCTTCGCGTCCACACTCGCGACTACGACAAACTCAAGAATCACCCCGAAAGCCAGCCTAGGAAACAGTTGTCTGACAGATGAATGTGGGGACAGCTCCCTCGGCTGTCCTCGGAGCGCTGCTCTCGCTCGGAGCTGCCAAAGGCCCAAAACTGCCAGCTGGGTTCAGGAAACCGTCGCAAGGTAAACATGCGGCCCAGACCAGGAAAAACAAAGCCGCGCCGGCGATTATCGACTGATCTGCGATATCCAGGACGAACGCATCACAATCCTGGTCCTCGAACTAGGGCACCGGAAAGACGTCTATCGCTGACCTGGCCAAGGGCGGCCAAGGGTTTTCTTGCTCACACGCTTCCCCTGCCTCATTGTAAAATCTAGGTTTTATCCGTACTCTCTGATCTTCTTATGCCGCAAGACAAAACCCAGGAAGAACCCGCCTCCGCCAGCACCCGTTCCCACGACGAACGCTACGCCCCCCAGCGCGTCGAAGCCAAGTGGTTCGAACGCTGGCAAAGCGATCCCCAGCTCTACGCAGCCGACGCAGCCGACTCCATTAAGAAGAAATACTACGTCCTCGAAATGTTGCCGTATCCCTCCGGTGTGCTGCACATGGGACATGTGCGCAACTATTCCATCGGTGACGCCCTCGCCCGCTATATGTGGATGAACGGCTACAACGTTCTTCATCCTATGGGATGGGATTCATTCGGATTGCCCGCCGAAAACGCCGCCATTCAGAACAACACCCCTCCGCGCCAGTGGACTCTCGGCAACATCGCCAAGATGAAGGCGCAGATGAATCGTCTCGGCTTTGCCTACGATTGGTCGCGCGAAGTCACAACCTGTTTGCCGGACTACTACCGCTGGAATCAGTGGTTCTTTCTCAAGTTCTACGAGAAGGGGTTGGCCTATCGTAAGAAAAGTCTGGTGAACTGGTGTCCGAAGTGCTGCACCGTGCTTGCCAATGAGCAGGTTGTAAACGGCCGCTGCTGGCGGCACGAAGATACTCTCGTCGAGCAGCGCGAACTCGAGCAATGGTTTTTGCGCATCACTAAATACGCCGATGAATTATTGCGTGACCTCGATAAGCTCGGCGGGTGGCCCGAAAAAGTCCGAACCATGCAGAGGAACTGGATCGGCCGCAGCCACGGCACGCTCGTCGATTTCAAGCTCGACTACGCAGAGAACCACGGCAGTTTTGGCCCTGCCGGTCCCACCATCAGCGTCTTCACCACTCGCGTCGATACCATCTTCGGCGCGACATCGGTGCAACTCGCGCCTCAGCATCCGCTCATTGCCGATCTCACCACCGCCAACGCCAACTTGCGCGCCGAAGTCGATCAACTGATCGCCGAGCAGCGCAAAGCCAAAGAAGTAGGCGACATCGGCGAAATCGAGAAGCACGGCGTCTTCACTGGACGCTACGCCATCAATCCGTTCAACCACGAAAAAGTTCCCCTCTGGGTGGCGAACTACATCCTCATGGATTACGGCACGGGCGCCATCATGAGCGTTCCCGCGCACGACGAGCGTGACTACGAGTTTGCAAAAAAGTACAAACTCGAAATTCGCCTGGTTGTTCTTCCAGTTTCCAACGACCCGGAAGAAACCATGGCCGAGCCGCCCCTTCCTTACGTTGGACACGACGGCATGTTGATCAATTCCGGTCCCTACAGCGGCCTCGAGTGCGCCGAGGCCATCAAGAAAATGTCTGCCGTCGCGGAGGAAAAAGGTTTCGGCAAAGCCACCATTACCTATCGCTTGAAAGATTGGGGAATCTCGCGCCAGCGATATTGGGGAACGCCCATTCCAATGCTCTATTGCGACAAAGATGGCATCGTTCCCGTGCCCGAAAAAGATTTGCCCGTGATTTTGCCAGAGAGTGTCGATATCACGCTCGCCGGCGGATCGCCGCTCGGCCAGGTCCCGGAGTTCGTCAACGCGACTTGTCCCAAGTGCGGCGGTCCGGCACGCCGCGAAACCGATACCATGGACACCTTCGTCGATTCGTCCTGGTATTTTTATCGCTACACTGACGCGCACAACGACCATGCTCCGTTCGACTCGAAGGCCGCGCAATACTGGTTTCCCATCGACCAGTACATCGGAGGAGTGGAGCACGCTATCTTGCACCTGATCTACTCGCGCTTCTGGACAAAGTTCATGCGCGACCTCGGCCTCATCACCAACGACGAACCAGCCGAGAGACTCTTCACACAGGGTATGGTCATCAAAGATGGCGCAAAAATGTCGAAGAGCTTAGGCAACATCGTCAGCCCCGACGAAATGGTCGCGCGCTACGGCGCCGACGCCGCGCGCCTCTACAGCCTCTTCGCCGCTCCTCCTGACCGCGACCTCGACTGGCAGGATTCCGGCATCGAAGGCATTCAAAGATTTCTAGGCCGCGTCTATCGCTTCGTAGTCCGCAACGCTCAACTGAATCATCCGGATTGGAACAAACCGGTGCCCGCGGACTTGCCGCCGGAAGCGCGCGCTATCCAACGCAAGCTACACCAAACCATCAAGCGTGTCAGTGACGACTTCCAAGGCCGCTGGCATTTCAATACTTGCATTTCCGCCATCATGGAACTGGTGAATACGATGTATGGCGGCGCCTACCAGCCTGGCGCGTTAGACACCGGTGCCTTCCAGGTCGAATCCGAGAAACCGTATATACCCGCTGCGTTACTCGCTGAAGTGCAGCGCGACTTGGTCCTCTTGCTCGCGCCCTTCGCGCCCTATCTCGCCCACGAACTCTGGGAGATGCTTGGCGAAAAGGGAAGCCTGCTCAAAGCTCCCTGGCCAAAATACGATGCCGCGCTCGCCAAAGAAGACGAACTCGAAATCCCTGTGCAAATCAATGGAAAGTTGCGCAGCCGCATCACCGTGCCCGCTGACGCTACCAAAGACGACGTTCTCGATCGCGCGCTGGCCGATGAAAAAGTGCGGTCTTTCATCGCAGGCAAGCAGATCGTTAACAAAATCTACGTTCCCGGCAAGCTAGTAAATATTGTTGTGAAGTGATGCAGTTCCACGCATAAAAAAGGGGCCCGCAGAGTACGGGCCCGCTTCGAATTAGAAAGACCGTTCTTACTCTCCTCCCAGCACGAGAGCCTCGGTATGATTTCCGAAGTCGATCTCGCTGAGTTCTTGTGTGTTGTTTTGAAGTGTCTTTGTAAGCACTGCGTCATAGGGAGAAGGTTTCTGCAGGTTCTGGATTTTACCCTGCGTCGTGGCGACAGTCTTGCCATTTTGGATGAAGTCAATCTTTACATCATTGGCCGGACCATTCCACTCAGCCTTATACTCGCCGGGGGCGAGCTGTGCAGATCCAACTTGCACTGTCTCTGACAAAGTGAAATTTCCCGAATGACCGTCCTTGGCGAACGCGCTCAATGAAAGCACAAGGGCTACGATAGCGAACGAAGTTAAACGTTGTACGAACTTCATTTCTAAATTGTTCCTTTCTTGCTGCCTTATTCAAGAGATGCTGACTCGTCACGGTCGGATGCAGCTATCGTCGGACGATATGTGTAAAGTTTCTTGATGATTAGCGATATGCTTGCAATAGAAGGGAATGTCCTTGCCATCGCCCACCATCGAAGGCTTTCGCGTTGCGCTTCGCAGGCCATCGCTGACGTTTGCCGAAATTTCATGGCGCTGGGTGCTCGGTGCAACCACCGTCGCGTTATCCAGTTTTTATTGCTTTGAATATCTCGACACGCTGCCCGTGACCAAGGCCGACTCTGCTCTGCTGTCGACTCGGCAGCCTGCGCTCGTAGGCCGGGCGATCACGCACATACTTCGGGGCAGTCTTAACCGCGCCGCCCTCGCGGCTTTGCTCGCGAGCTTGGCGCTTTCCTTGCTATGGATCTTAGCGGCTTCCATGGGGCGTCTCGCGACGGTGCGCGCCCTGCTCGCCTACTTCCGTGAAGACGTAGCGTTCAACACGTCCGCTCAGATATCGGTCGCGGAAAAGCCCCGGCCGATACGCTCCCTAATCGATCTCAATTTCCTGCGCGTTGTTGTGGTGCTGTCAACGATTCTTGCCTTCGTGGGGACGGCCGTTCTCGCCAGCTTCGTTTCAACCAAGGTAAATCCGCGGCCGGGCCTTAGCCTTATTCTGTTTCTTGCGATGGCCTCGCTAATCTGCATGGCGGGCTGGGCGCTGAACTGGTGGCTGTCGCTAGCCGCGATATTTGCTGTCCGCAACGGCAAGGACGCAGTGGCCTCGATCGTCGCAGCCGTCGCTTTCTCGCGCGATCATATCGGTCCGGTCTTCGCAGTGAGCACTTGGACTGCTCTCGCCCACTTGGTTGCGTTCAGCATGGCCACGACCGCGGTTTCCTTCCCACTGGCTTTGCTCCGAGTTGCGCCTGCGCGAATCGTTATTGCCGGCATCATGCTCGTGACGCTCGCTTATTTTGCCGTCGCTGACTGGCTCTACATGGTGCGCCTCACCGGCTATGTATGCATCGCCGAAATGCCGGATGTCGTGCGAGCAACGTCACCTCTTCCCCCAGCGATGCCGCTGGTAAATTCTACCCCGATCGAAACCTCAATCGACCGTGACGAACCAATCCTGAGCGATCTTCCAAAGCTTGCGGTAGAGACGTAGCTCTGGCTCCTTAAGTATCCGCTGCTCTGCCCGTAAACACGTTGCCTGCAACACCTCTACGACACCTCTACGACGAGGCGCTTTACACAAACCATGTGATTTGAGAAACTCATCCGTGGAAACCCAATCCATTCTTAACCAGTCCATCGTCATCCTAGACTTCGGCGCGCAATATACGCAGCTCATCGCGCGCCGCATCCGCGAACAGAATGTTTTTTCCGTGGTGCTACCCTGCACTGCCTCGCTGGACGAGGTGAACAGCTATGCGCCCGTCGGCATTGTGCTCTCGGGCGCGCCGTGGTCGGTGTATGACAAAGATGCGCCGCCGGCGGATGCGCGAGTCTTCGAATTGGGGCTGCCGGTGCTGGGGATCTGTTACGGACTGCAGTTCATGGTGCACACGCTGGGCGGCAAGGTACGACCGGCGGATAAGCGGGAGTATGGACACGCGGAGATCGACATCGTCGCCGAGTCGGTGTTGTTTCAGGGCCTGGCTAAGAAGCAGGCTGTTTGGATGTCGCATGGGGACGAGGCTTTGGAGCTGCCTCCCGGATTTGAGTTGACTGCCAAGACCGTTCATGCGGTTGCGGGAATTCAGAACGTGGCGAAGAAGTGGTTTGCCGTGCAATTCCATCCGGAAGTACACCACACGCGGAACGGCACGGAGATTCTTCGCAACTTCGTGTTTCAGATCTGCGGAGCGAAGCCCGTGTGGACGCCGCAACATTTTATCGACTCGACTGTGGAACAAGTTCGGCAACAAGTCGGAAGCGGGAATGCGATCTGCGCGCTTTCCGGCGGAGTGGATTCTTCGGTTGCGGCCGTGCTGGTGGACCGGGCGCTGCGCGATTCCAGTGGCAAGTCGCGGCTGACCAGCATCTTCGTGAACAACGGAGTGCTGCGCAAGAACGAGTTCGAAAAAGTTCAGCAGACTTTGCGCGATAAGCTGGGGCTGAGGCTGGATGCGGTCGACGCGACCGATCGTTTTCTTGACAAGCTCAAGGACGTCAGCGATCCCGAGAAAAAACGCAAGATTATCGGGAACGAATTTATTGCGGTATTTGAGGATGAAGCGCATCGCATCGCCAAACAAGAGGGAAGCGTCGAGTATCTTGTTCAGGGAACGCTGTATCCGGATGTGATCGAGTCGCGTTCGGTGCGGGGCCCGTCGCAGGTGATCAAGTCGCATCACAATGTGGGCGGCCTGCCGGAAAAAATGAAGTTGAAGTTAATCGAGCCGCTGAAAGACTTGTTCAAAGATGAAGTCCGCAAGATTGGCCGAGACTTAGGAATGCCGGAAGAAATTTTACAGAGGCAGCCTTTCCCTGGACCCGGACTGGCAGTACGCATTCTCGGTGAAGTTACGCCGGAGCGGTTGGCGCTGCTGCGTGAGTGCGACGATGTTGTGGTCGGCGAGATCAAGGCCGCGGGGCTGTATACGAAAATATGGCAGTCGTTTGCCGTACTGCTCCCGGTAATGTCGGTGGGCGTGATGGGCGATATGCGCACCTATGCGTATACCTGCGCGGTGCGGGCGGTGAGTTCGGAGGATGGGATGACCGCCGACTGGCTCCCGCTGCCGCATGAGGTTCTAAAGAATATTTCCACTCGAATTGTGAATGAGGTGAAGGGCGTGAACCGCGTGGTGTATGACATTACCTCCAAGCCTCCCGGAACGATTGAGTGGGAGTGAGGAATGAGTTATTCGTTCTCGGCCCTCAGTTTTGCGAAGTTACTGATCCGCACGGAATTTCTTATCGACAAAAACGAAGCTTCGTGTACGGCCCTCGGGGTCTGAGTCGTGGGAATGGCGCATGAACTCGGGTAAGTCGCTGGAGTCGGGACGCAGTTGGGAACGGCTGGATGGGGTGGATTTGCTGCGCGGGCTGGCCATCTTTCTCGTGTTGATGAACCATGTCAACATGCGACTTCTTTCGGCAGATGTGCCGTACGCGAACGGGATTCCGGAGCAGATTGTTTCCTCGCTCGTATGGAATGGGCAGCGGGGAGTGCAGATTTTCTTCGCGGTCTCGGGATTTCTGATCACGTCGACTACGCTGCGCCGATGGGGAATGCTGAAGGCGGTGAACGTTCGTGCGTTCTACCAAATGAGGTTCGCGCGCATCGCGCCATTGCTGGTGGTGCTGCTGACGATACTGAGCGCGCTGCATTTTGCGCAGGTGACGCACTTCATTGTCCCGGCGAAGACGGGAGGGCTCGGACGCGCTCTGGCCGCGGTGCTTACTTTCCATGTAAACATTTTGGAAGCACGGCGCGGCTTTCTACCGGGCAGCTGGGACGTTCTTTGGTCGCTATCGGTGGAGGAGATGTTCTATCTATTTTTTCCGCTGACTTGCCGGGTCCTAAGCCGGGGGAAGCTGCTGATTGCGCTGCTGGCCGGATTTGTCGTGATGGGTCCGTTAGCAAGGGCCTGGTTGGCGCAGGGGAATGAGGTCTGGCGGGAATATTCATATCTGGGAGGGATGGATGCAATTGCTCTGGGATGTCTGACTGCGCTGGTCTTGGAGAAGCGTCGGCTTTCGCACGTCGCCCTTCGACTCCTGATGACCTTTGGGACGGCCATGCTGGCGTTCAGCTTGGGGTTCTCACTCAAGGCGCAGGCGTGGGGATTGAGCCGGAGCGGACTCGATATGACGATCGTGGCCTTGGGGACCTGTATGTTGATCGCGCTGGGGGCGCAGACGAGATGGAGGAGTCCGAGGGTGTTGGGGCCACTGCTTAGTTTGGGGCAGCGGAGCTACGAAATTTACTTGACGCATATGTTCGTCGTGCTTGGGGTCTTTTCGCTGTTCGTCGCTATTGGTCGGCCGGTAAGCGGAGTGCCGGGTTTATTTGTCTGCGTAGTTCTGATCTCAGGTGTTTTGGGGGAAATTGTGGCGCGGTTCTGTTCGGAGCCGATCAATCGGAGTCTGCGCGAGCGATGGGGAGACGGGGCTAGCAAGCTGGGGTCGGCGGTTGAGAGGGAGTGAGGTGCATCGCCTGGCGAGGGACCGCGACTGTATCGCCGCGCTGGAAGCATCGCCACCCAAAGGCCACGACGAAAGCGCTGCGCCATACAACAAGGGTATGCGACAATCGCCGTATCTGCGCGTAGACTTCGTGGTTGATGGTCAGGTTGTGCCATGATGTAAGCATGAGTAAACGGTCAAGAAGATTAGGCAAGAAGATTGAGTTGCGGGCGGTGGAAGAGGCTATAGGGGCATCGCTGGGGAAGAATCCAGCTCAGGTGGCCGCGGAGTCTCGAGGCGAGGGCGGAAAGGTGCGGAGAAAAGAAGTGGACCGCGACGCATCGAAGGCCCGTCCTCGATAGAGCGTGAGGGACGGGAGCAGTTCCTCACTTGGCTTCCGCGGTTCTGCAACGAAAAAATCGAGGGGCTAAAGCCCTCTCTTCCAAGGTAGGGAATTTATCCAGCGCTGAAAGCGCTGCGCCACCCAACGCAGTACCACCACGCCTGCACCATACGCTGCGCTACCCAACGTTGCGCCCCAAGCTCTGCGCCCCCCAAACACACCACCCTAGCGTGCCATCCAAACGCTCGGTGTTCACAATGCGATCACTGCCTTAGTGTCAGAGCGCTCAGCACTGCCTGCTGTTTTGCGATGAGGGACTGGACGCCTTGGCGGGCGTAGGCCATCATCTTTGCGAACTGGGCTTCATCAAAGGCCTGGCGCTCGGCGGTGGCTTGGATTTCCACCATTTTGTATCCGGCGGTCATTACGAAATTCATATCTACGTCAGCGCGCGAGTCCTCTTCATAGCAGAGGTCGAGCAAGATTTCTCCATCCACAATTCCCACGCTAACGGCGGCGACGAAATCTTTCAAAGGAACGGAAGTCAGGGTTCCGGCCTCAACCAACTTTTCGAGCGCGAGGCCAAGCGCGACGAAGGCGCCGGTAATGGAGGCGGTGCGGGTTCCACCGTCTGCCTGGATCACATCGCAATCGATCCAGATGGTGCGCTCCCCGAGCCGGCTCAGATCGGTTACAGCGCGCAGCGAGCGTCCAATCAGGCGCTGGATTTCGTGAGTACGTCCGCTGGGGCGTCCCTTGGCCACTTCGCGCGAAGTGCGGGTAAGAGTGGCTCGGGGAATCATGGCGTACTCGCTCGAGATCCATCCTTTGCCCGTGTTGCGCATGAACTGCGGAACCGTCTCTTCAATGGACGCAGTACAAATCACTCGTGTGTTGCCTACTTCAATGAGCACCGATCCTTCGGCTGTGGTAATGAAATCGGGGATGATCGAAACCGGGCGCAGTTGTTCAGGAGAGCGATTATCGGAGCGATAGAACATAACTGAGAATTGTAAATGATGGCGCTGCGCACCAATGCGGCAGACGCGGGTAGCAGGAGAAATGGGCTGCGGATGTGATTCTCAATCCACGGTGACATGCTTTTACAAAACTCCACTCATATTTTCAATTCTGCATCAATCTCTATACAACTTGTCGGTCAATTTGGGTTCACTATAAGCGAGAGCTGACTTAAGGCTCTGCAAGCGCAGTAGAAGGGAAGGTTTCCGCCTTCAGGAGGTATCACCGATGTCTCCGAAACTTCGTCTTCGCCCCTTCTTAGTTCTGACCAAAACAAAACTCAAACCAAGTTTTGCATTAAGCGTATTGATGTTGGTATCCGCAAGCTGCCTGGCCCACCAATCAACTACGGCGGAGGCAAATTCACACAGTCAAGATTCCCAAAACCAGGACGCAGTCGCCTCCGCAAGTCCTGCGCGCGATGCCACGACGATTACAGTTCCAGCCGGAGTTCGTATTGCTCTGGTGCTCATGCATCCCATACAGAGCAGATACGTGCATCGTGGAGATGACATTTACGCGCAGACCACTTCGCCGGTGGTCGCGGAAAATGAAGTTGTGATTCCGCCGGGCACTTTTGTTCAAGGGAAAGTGGACAAGCTGGCGCGTACCGGCGGCCGCGCGGAACTGTCGCTGCAATCCATGTCCATAACCTATCCTGATGGCTACGTTGCGCCAATCGCCGGACCTATGGCTCTGGAGAGTGGCGATGGTTACGCCATTAAAGATCCGGGCAAAGGCCGAATAATCGGAGCGTTCGCGCTGCCTGCAGCAGGGCTCGGACTGGGCACACTGATCGGCTACTCTCTCACCAGCTCGCAAGGCACTACCATAAACACCTCTCTTCCGCCCAGTTGCGGGGTCCCAACGCCAGGATGCATGAACAATACTTCCAGCTTCACCGTTCCACCCGACCGAGTAAAAGGTATGGCCATTGGGGGCGGCGTCGGCTTGGCAGCGGGAGGCATCGCTTCACTCGTGCTGCTCTTCAACTCCCACAATTTTTTTCTGGACGTCGGCGCGCCTGTAGAAGTGGTGTTACAACATCCCTTTTCGGTTGAGCGGGATCAGGTGGCTGAGGCCATCCGGGACGCTGAGCGGCATCCTGCTCCACAGCAGCCCATTTCGCCGCGGCCGCAATTCCTGCCGTCGACTAATAATGATCCCGGCATCTGTTACACGCCGGGCACGCCGGGCACTCCCGACATCGACATTCCCGGAACGCCGGCTGTAGGTGAATCGCCGGGAACGCCATCGACCCACATTCCGGGGATTCCGGCAACGCCGCCGACACCGCATCCTTGTCCTTAACTGTGGCTGTTGCGTTTGTTTATTCTCTACGCGGTGGAGAGTTCTCTTTGATCTCTCCGCCGCGTTACACTCTTGTGTTGAGAAGTGACACGATTTCAAATTGGCGAACGTAGTTTTGGAAATCCAAACCTATGCCTACCTTGATACCGCAACCGACGCGTATTCAATCCGCCGGCAGCAAACCCAAATTGATCGACGAATATATTGGACGCGTCAACACGAAAACCTCAGCGGCCAGCGTGGCCCACATGCGCAGCCCGGAGGGATGGCTTGAGCCCGGCCAGACGCCCGCGTTTGACGAGTTCACCATCGTTCTTAAGGGCACGCTGCGCGTGGACCACAAGAAGGGATCCCTGGAAGTAAGCGCTGGCCAAGCGATCGTCGCGCACGCCGGAGAATGGATTCGTTACTCGACTCCCCACGAAGGCGGGGCTGAATACATTGCGGTGTGCTTGCCGGCCTTCTCCATGGATACGGTTCATCGCGACCATGAGTAGTGGAAACTCCTAGGCAAGAAAATCCCTAACACAGGTGACACCGGGGACCACGGGGTAGATCTGTCTGAAGGATTGCAGAGGCGCGCGCTATGCGATCCAGACGGTTTTGATGTTCATGAATTCGCGGATGCCGTTGGCGGAGAGTTCGCGTCCGTGGCCCGAACTTTTGACGCCGCCGAAAGGGATGCGGGCATCGGAGGCGACCATTTTGTTGATGAAGACCATGCCGGATTCGAGTTCATTGATGAAGCGCTCGCGCTCGCGGTCATCAGCCGTCCAGGCGCTGGCGCCCAGGC
>OBLW0100002516.1_pt1 | contig 14813 bp, 12 predicted proteins | sample 1520161 | NCBI WGS metagenome assembly OBLW01 (sample SAMEA3539309, study PRJEB22396) | soil metagenome | biome: tundra; feature: field; material: soil | place: USA | collected 2010-05 | depth 0.15 m
AGCCACCCTCAAGCCACCCTCAAGCCACCCTCAAGCCACCCTCAAGCCACCCTCACCCGACTTTTCCGCGGGTTGTGAGGATGCTCCGGTAAAGACGCGTTCCACCGCGTCCCTCGAACGGCCGGCGAAGGAAATGGGACGCGGTGGAACGCGTCCTTACCGCCTTGGCTGAGCCTCTGCTCTCTGGCGTCCAACCTCCGCAGATCTGTTACGGAGGACGGGTCTTTGCGCTAATCTCCTGTCAGCAGATCGTGAAATGACGGCTTCCCATATTTGGGCCGGGGAACTATAAGAAGCGCGATGGCATTCAAAGACTTTCCGGAACAAGCGCAGGGCGTGGAGTTGCTGCAACGCTCGCTTGAGCGCGGGCGGCTGGCTCACGGTTACCTGTTCACCGGTCACCAACTCGACCCGTTGGAGGGGCTGGCCCGCACGCTGGCTAAGACCCTCAACTGCCTTCACCCCGTCAAGCGGGGCGGCACAGCCGTGGATTGCTGCGACCGCTGCTTGAACTGCCAGAAGGTCGAGCACGGCAATCACGCCGACGTCTTCTGGGTCCGGCCGGAGTCGAAGTCGCGGCAAATCAAGATCAGTCAGATCGTTCACCGCGAAGACAGCCCGCCGCGCGTGCTGTTGGACGCGGTCAACCTCAAGCCTACCGAGAGCCAATACAAGTTCGGGATCATCGTCGCCGCCGATCGGATGAATGAGGCCGCGGCCAATGCCTTTCTTAAGACCCTGGAAGAGCCGCCGCCGCGCTCCGTGCTGATTCTGCTCACGACCGAGCCGCAGCGGATGCTGGAGACGATTCTCTCGCGCTGTCTGCGGCTTAACTTCGCTGGTGAGAGCCCGCAGCAGTTGGCGCCGGCACAGATGGAGTGGCTGGCGAGCTTCAGCGAGATGGCGGCCGCCGACCAGAAGAGCCTGTTGGGGCGCTATCGCCTGATGGACGTGCTGTTGCGGAAGCTGAATGAAGTGAAGGAGAGCATTGACGAGACCCTTACGGCGCGTTCGCCCCTGGAGAAATACGAGGATGCCGAGGAGGCACTGCGCGACAAATGGACGGAGGAATTGAAAGCCGCCGTCGAGGCGGAATATCGCCGGCAGCGGGCGGATTTCCTGCTGGCGCTGCAATGGTGGCTGCGCGACGTATGGCTGCAGACGCTCTCGCAAGTCCAAAGTCCAAAGTCCGTAGTCCAAAGTCGGGAGTCCAAAGCGCAGAGCGCGAGGTCCGAGGACGAAGAGGGCCCTGAGGAGTCCAGGACTATCAATCATCAACTATCGACTATCCAATCGCCGGAGACGCTCTTGGCTTTTCCGCAGTTGGCGGGGACGAAGCGCGTGGCAGAGAGGATCACGCCGCAGGCGGCGATGGAGAATTTGCGCATCATGGAGCAGCTCCAGCGCTGGTTGCACACGAACGCACAGGAAGCGCTGGCCCTGGAAGTCGGGCTGCTGAAACTGCACCTTTAACGCCAATTCGCACGGGAACAATCCACGCCCACTCATGAATCCCGCACCGCACCCTGGGGAGCACGCCAGCAACGACTGGTTGCCTCCTATCTTCGCGGGCCTGTTTGGCGCATTCCTGGGTTTGTGCCTCCTGAAGTTCGGCAATCCGCCTGTCACCGAGAAATGGGTCGAGGCGCCCGACGGCGTCTGGCAGTTCCTGCTTGGGTACCCGTGGCCTATTGCCTGGGCGTATTGGCTGCTGGCTCTAGTCGGGGTGTTTGGAATGGCAGTGGCGCGGCGGAAGTCGGCTGCGCCCAGATGGTTAGTCGCACTGCCGGTGGTCTGGCTGGTTTGGCAACTTCTTGCCGTCACGCAATCGGCCGATCCCACCCTGACCCGGCTCACTCTGAAGCACTTCGCCGCGTGCGTCCTTTGTTTCTATCTGGGCTATTTCTCGCTGAGCCGGGTGCAGCGGGTCTGGCCGTTCTGGCTGGGTCTGGTGTCCGGATTCCTGCTGGTCCTGGCCGTAGGCTGGGAACAGCAGTGCGGCGGCCTGAAGGAAACGCGCGATTATTTCTTTCGCGAAGTCTATCCCCACATGACGGTAGTACCACCTGATTACCTGAAACGAATGTCGAGCAATCGCATATTCTCGACGCTGCTTTATCCTAATGTACTGGCAGGGGCGCTGCTGCTCCTGTTGCCCGCAACCCTGGCGGCGCTATGGCAATTGCGCGAACTGCTGACGCCGGCGGCCCGGTGGTTCTTGATCGGGCTGGTTGGGATCGCCGGCCTGGCCTGCCTTTATTGGTCCGGGTCGAAAGGCGGGTGGCTGTTGATGCTGTTGCTCGGCCTGGCTTTGCTGTTGCGGCTGCCTTTCAGCCAACGGTTGAAGGTCGTGCTGATAACCGTGATTTTGGCCACCGGCTTGGCCGGGTTCTTCCTGAGGCACGCGACGTTTTTCAAGAAAGGTGCCACCAGCGTAAGCGCCCGGTTCGATTACTGGCGGGCCGCAGTTCAAACGGCCAGGGACAAGCCACTCCTGGGCACTGGGCCGGGAACTTTTGGCATGGCGTATGAGAAGATCAAACGGCCGGAGTCAGAGATGGCGCGGCTGGTGCACAACGATTACCTGGAGCAGGCCTGCGACTCGGGGTTGGTGGGTGCTCTCGCGTACGGTGTTTTCATTGCCGGCGCTCTTGCATTGACCTTCCCGCGGCCAGGCAGGGCCCCAACCACTCAGCCAGAAGATTGGCTAACTTTCGCAGTTTGGCTGGGCGTGCTGGGTTGGAGCCTACAGGGATTCATCGAGTTTGGGCTCTATATTCCCGCCCTGGCTTGGCCCGCCTTCACGTTTCTCGGCTGGCTTCTCGGCAGACGGCAATCAAGGCAGGCATAACGCATCAGGAATCCATTCGACAAGCCGTGCGAAGCGCTTTAGCCTCTGCTCACGGAATGAAGATCTTGTTCCTAAACGGCCCAAACCTGAACCTGCTTGGCCAGCGGGAACCCGAAGTGTATGGACGGATGAGTCTGGCCGACATTGAGGCTAAAGTCCGCGCCCGGGCGAAGGAGCTAAAAGTAGCAGTTGAGTTTCGTCAGTCCAACCTGGAAGGCGAATTGGTCGCCTGGATCCAGCAGGCCAGGGGCAAGTTCGACGTCATCGTGCTCAACGCAGCCGCCTACACGCATACGAGTGTTGCGCTGCGCGATGCCATTGCGGCGGTCGGCGTGCCGACGATCGAAATCCACCTGTCGAACGTCAACGCGCGGGAGGAGTTCCGGCACAAGTCCCTCATTGCCCCGGTGTGCCGAGGCCAGATAACCGGCTTCGGCGCGAATTCCTACGTTCTGGCCATCGACGCGGCCATCGGCCTTAATCCGTGAGTCAATCCGGATACCGAGCGGCCATCGTTGAATACGTCCGCGCCCAGGCCAAGCCGCTGGACAAATTCAGTCATCAGCCTCGGCTTTACCAACTCGCGAAACGGCTCGCCGAGGGTCAGCCCTTCGATGATGACGTGCTTTTCGCTGCGGCGTGGCTGCATGACCTCGGGGTTTTCACCGGCCATCGTCCCGAGGACCCGACCGCGCTGGCGGCTTGGGACCACGTGGCTTATGCCTGCCGCCAGGCGCCGCAGATACTGAGGCAACTCGGCTTTCCTGAAGCCAAGATTCCTGCGGTCGTGGACGCCATCCGGACGCATCTCGCTTCAGGCAGGCCAGCTTCGTTTGAGGCCACGTTGTTGCGCGATGCGGACCTCATCGAGCAACTCGGGGCTATCGCTATCCTCCGCACCGTCAGCAAGGTGGGTCGTGACACACGGTTTGTCGGGCACGCAGACGCGGTGCGAAGCCTACGCCAGCAGGTTGAGCGATTGCCGCCTCAACTCCGGCTTGCCTCGGCACGTCGCCTCGCCGGACCGCGGGTCGAGATCTTGAAGGCTTTCCTGGCAGCGGTGGAAATGGAGTCAGACGGAAACGAATTGTAGCCCGATGCCACGACTGAGCGGAGTATTGAACACTTAGACGCGACCATGAAACCGATGGCATACGAATTGTTGGAGAGAGTCCGTCAGCAACAGCCGGTCGTGCATCATCTAACGAACTGGGTGACCATTTACGATTGTGCCCAGGTCGTGAAGAGTCTCGGCGCCTCGCCGGTAATGGCACACGCCATCGAGGAAGTGGCAGACATGAGCCAAATCGCGTCCGCCCTGGTGTTGAATATTGGGACGCTGACAGTTGAGTTTGTCGAAGCCATGAAGCTCGCCGCTCGGAGCGCTAACAAGAAGGGCATTCCCGTGGTTCTCGATGTCTGTGGGGCAGGCGCAACAGCCTTGCGCGACCGGAAATGCCTCGAGCTAATCAGTGAGGTGCGGATTGATGTGATTAAAGGAAATGCCTCTGAAGTGGCGCGAGTAAGTGGTGAAAGCGTTAAGACGCGGGGAGTTGACGCGACGGAGGTTGGTGGAGATTTGGCCCTCCTGGCGGAGAAGCTGGCTGCCCAACGGAAGGCCACCGTCGTGATTACGGGCAAGGCGGACATCATCACCGATGGCAAGCAGACCTACCTCGTAGAGAATGGCCATCCCTTAATGTCGCGCGTGGTCGGAACAGGGTGTATGGCCGCCTCGGTGATTGGAACGTTCGCGGCGGTAGAACACGATTTGGCCCTGGCGTCCGCGTGCGCCCTCGCGTGTTTTGGGATTGCTGCTGAAGTTGCCGCTGAGAACTCATCTGGCCCCGGGTCCTTCAAAGAAAGGCTGTTCGACTGCCTCTACAACCTGGACAGGGCGACTGTAAACCGTATGCAGAAGATAAGGGCGTGAGGGGATATTCATGCTCCGGCCGGCCAATCCGCCGGTGAAATTCACTTTGACTCCCTGGCAGGCCGGGACGATGTTGCCGGCCAAATACTAGAAATCCTATGGTCAAGAACCTAACTACTGTGTGTGCCGCGATGGCATTATCTCTATCCGTTCTCAGCGGCGCAGCGGCTGAGAAGAAGGGGGTGGACCTGTCCAAAATCCCGCCGGCCTCAGACAAGACCGGCGTCACGTACGCCGTGGACATCAAGCCCATTCTCGAAAAGTCATGCACCAAATGTCACGATGGGGAGAAGCCTAAGGCCAAATTGCGCCTGGACAGTCTCGAAGGCGTGCTCAAAGGCGGCGAGGACGGCAAGGTGGTTCTGCCCAGCAACAGCGCGGGCAGCATGCTTGTCCACAACATAGCTCATGCGGGCGATCCGGATGGCTATATGCCGCCGCCTCGAAACAAGGCTGGCATTGGGCCTTTGACCAAAGAGCAAATCGGGCTTATCCGGGCTTGGATTGATCAAGGGGCGAAGTAGGCGAGACGTGACTCGTGATGCGTGATGCGTGATACGTGATGCGTGAGGTCGGCAGGTCGTGGGCGCGCTAACGTCTTGGACTGCGCCAGAGGGCTGGCGCAGTCCAAAACCTTGCGGAGATTCGGCTGACATGACGTCCTAAGCCCCGCCGTTGATCGGCTGGCGCTTGAGCTGCCGCAATTGCTGCTGCTGGCGCAAGAGGTCGAGTCGTTCGGTCTCGTTGCATTCCGGCTGGTTCGCGCGCTGCATCAGGGCGACCAATTGGCGATCAATAAACTGATTGCGCAGGCGTAACGCCAGATCGGGCAGTTGCTGCGACGGATTGGGGATCGGACGCGGCTCAGCGGTGGCTTCTGTCACCAGGCTCCGCATCTCAGGCGTCTCGCACTCGTCGAGGAAGGCCGCCAGGCTGGTCCACGTCTGATTTGCATGAGCAGCAAGGCGATGCGTAATGATTTGCCGCACCAGTGAATGCTGCACCCAGCCCGGATCCAGATGCGCTGCGGCCCAGGCCACCACGTCGTCGTGCAGCAGCAGCAGCTTCAGCAGCCAGAATTCGTGGTTGGATGGCCTTTGCGGGCTGGGACTTTCTTCCAGCGGCGGCTCCGCGGTCTCGGGTGTCGGCGCCTTTGCCCGCGACAGTTTCCTGAACTCGCCGCGCACGGCGTCCGGCGTGACGCCCAGGCGCAGCGCTGTCTTTTGAGCGTATTTGTCAATCAGGACTCCGTTGCCGGTCTTGTGCACGGCTTCGGCCATGCCACGCAGCACCGCTGACCGCCCCTTGTCCGTCGCCACTTCGTTAGTGGCGCAAAGGCGATTGAGGTAATAGTCGAAAAAGCCATCCGCCCGCTCGATGAGCTGCTTGAAAGCAGCGCCGCCCGAGGCTTTGATGAAGCTGTCCGGGTCATGAGGGGCAGGAACCACGACCACCCGAACCGCCAGACCGGACGACAGCAGATTATCGAGCGAGCGGACGGTTGCGTTTTGTCCCGCTTCGTCCGAGTCGAAGCAGAGCACGACCTCCTCTACGTAGCGCTTAAGGATACGCGCGTGGTCGGCCGTGAACGCGGTGCCTTGGGGAGCCACGACGTTCTGTACGCCGGCCATGAAGCAGGCGATCAGGTCGAGCTGCCCCTCACACACAATGGCATAACCCGCCTCCAGCACGGCCCGTTTGGATTTGTCCAGCCCGAAGAAAACCTTGCTCTTGGTGAAGATTGGCGTCTCGGGGGAGTTGACGTACTTGGCGGTCTTCTCATCGCCGGACAGAACCCGCCCGCTGAAGCCAATGATCCGTCCCTGCTCGTCGCAGATAGGGAACATCAGCCGTCCGCGGAACCGGTCGTAGTAGCCGTCGCCGTCCTGCTTGCGCAAGATGAGGCCTGCCTGTTCAACCAGCGCGAGTTCGTGGCCTTTACTTTTCGCCCAATTCACCGTGTCGTCCCACAGGTCCGGCGCGGATCCCAGGCGGAAGAGCTTTACCGCTTCTTCGGGCACGCCGCGTTTGGCGAGGTAATCGCGCGCGATCTGGCCGCTGGCTTCATTGGCGAGGGCGTTTTGCCAGCGCTGGGCGATCTGCTCATGGATTTGCAGCAATCGTTCCTTCAGATGGCGTGACTGCTGCTCGACGGGGTTCTTCTCATACTCTAGCGGAATCTTGGCACGATCTGCCAGCCGCCGCACCGCTTCAGGGAAGTCAATGTTCTCGTGTTCCTTGACGAAGGCGAACACGTCGCCGCCCTTGTGACAGCCGAAGCAATGGAAGATCTGGCGGTGGGGATTGACGTTGAAGCTGGGGGACTTCTCTTTGTGGAAGGGGCAGAGCGCGACGAAGTTGGCCCCGGCGCGCTTGAGCGGCAGGTACGAGCCGATCACATCCACGATGTCGCTGGCAGCGCGGATTTGTTCAAGGGTCGCCGAGGAAAACAGGCCGGCCATACGCGAACGAGGGTAGTCGTTTAGTGAGAAAAGACAAGCTTCGGACGGGCGTGCGCGTGATGCAGGGAGGAAGGTGCGGAAAGAGACTGGGGCCACCGGACCGTTCATGCCGAAGGGGTATCGATCTGATAACAGTGAGGGGGATTGGTGCTGCAACCCTTTCAGGGTTGGGTGTTTATTGGGCGCACACACCCAGGGTAGCGCGCCGCGCGCAACCCTGGGCTAATTGATGCAATCCCTTCGGGATTGTCTCTTATTCGATCGGCGGAATGTTCAATCGCGAACGCGCAGAACTATCCCCCGCGTGCACCGGTACTGAGGGGCTAGAATAGTTGAAAAAAGGTTGTTGACAGGTGCAGCGTACTGTCATACTGTCCTATGACAGAATATAACAGCAGGACAGACAATGTTAATTCAGCTTAATTTCAAATCCGGCAAGCCGGTTTACCTGCAAGTGGTGGACCAGGTGAAGGCGGCGGCGGCCTCAGGAGCGTTGCGGGCGGGCGAGCCGCTGCCTTCAATCCGGCCGTTGGCGGAGCAGTTGCGCGTGAATCGGAACACGGTGGCCAAGGCGTACACGGAGCTCGAGGGTCAGGGAGTGATCGAGACCATCGCCGGCCGGGGCTGCTTTCTGAAGGAGAACAATTCCCCGTTCCGGAAGGACATCCGGCTCAAGATGGTGGCCGAGGAGATTGATGCTGCCATCGTGCAGGCCCACCATTTACGGGTAGAGGACGAGGATTTCCTGGACCTGGTCAAGGAACGCCTGGAGGTATTCGAACAGACAAACAAGGCCAATGAGGCAAGAGCGAAGGAGTAATTATGAGCACCGAACCTTTCGTCATTGAAGTCAACCACCTGGTTCACAAATATGGCCGCACTGAAGCCATCAACGATCTGAGCCTGCGGGTGCGCCGCGGCCAGTGTTACGGCTTTTTCGGCCGCAACGGCGCCGGCAAGACCACCACCATCAAATGCCTGTTGAACTTGCTCCGCCCGGTGTCGGGATCGGTCCGTGTGTTTGGGATGGACCCGGCCAAGGAGGAGGTCGCGGTCAAGTCGTGGCTGGCGTACGTGCCGGACAATGTGGCGTTTTACCCGTGGATGACGGTGCGCAACGTGCTGGATTATCTGGCGTCCTTTCGCGCGCACTGGAACCACAAGACGGAGCGTGAGCTGCTGGGGCAGTTCCGATTGGACGACACCAAGAAGGCGGGTGCGCTCTCACGTGGCCAGAAGACGCAGTTGGCGCTCGTGGGAGCGATCTGCGCCGAACCGGAGCTGCTGGTGCTGGACGAGCCAACCTCGGGGCTGGATCCCATTGTGCGCCGCGAGTTCATCCAGACGGTAATTGGGGCTTACCAGGAGGCCGATCCGGGCAACCGCAGCGTGTTTGTCTCGACGCACTTGATCAGTGAGTTCGAGGGGCTGATTGATGAGTTCACGATCCTCGAGAACGGGCGGGCGGAGTTGACGCTAGGGGCGGACGAAGCGCGGTCGCGGTACAAGAAGATTCGGGCGCGCTTTGCCGCGGCGGCGCCGGCGGTGGATTTCCCGGAGGCGCGGCATATTCGGCGCGAGGGCCGGGAGCTAGAACTAACTGTGAACGGCCACTCGGAAGAAATCCTGCGTCGGCTGCAGGCGCTATCCCCGGAAGAGCTAACGACGGAAACGCTGACGCTGGAAGAGATCTTCGTGGCGGCGTTGAAGTGATGGGAGGCGCTATGAATGCGAGGCTGATAAAGGAAACGAGGGCGCTGCTGCCGGTGTTTGCCTGCACGCTGCCGCTCATCGTCGTGCCCTCCCTCATTTGGCCGTCTGAAGGCTTCGGTTATTTCGCTCTGGGCGTGGCTTGCGTGTTGATGGCGGGGAGCACTTTTGGCACGGAGTTCCAACACCGGACAATCTCCTTGCTGCTCTCACAGCCGATCCCTCGGTCGGCCATCTGGCGCGAGAAGATGATCATCCTGGGAGCCGGGATGGTGACGAGCCTGGCCGTGTTGGTGGTTTGCCTGGTAGTCTCACCTCCCGGGAACGGCCATCAGGATTGGGTGGTGCTGGCTTTGATTCCGCTGTGCGCCTTTTGCGGAACACCGTTCTGGACGCTGCAGATGCGGCAAGGCCTCGGCGGAATGGTGGCCGCGGTGGGTTTTCCGTCTGCGGTAATGGCGGTGTGCGCGCTCGTGAACGAGCAGTTAGGCATAAACAATGAAGCCGCCCTGGTGACGGCCATCATCACCTTCCTCTTGATCTACTGCGCTGTCGTTGGCTGGCTGGGATACGCCAAGTTCAAACAACTGGAGGCTGTGGATATGCCTTCGAGGGAGTTGAGCCTGCCGGGTGGTTTGGAGGCCATTCTTGTGGCACCGCTGACAAGAGTTTCTTCGCGATTCCGCGGACCGGTTGCCACGCTGCTCAAGAAGGAGTTTCGCCTGCAGCAGATCAGTTTCCTTTTGGCCGGGGTGTTCGTCCTGATCGCGTTGGGGGGATTCTGTCTGACGAAGTCCCACCGCGAGGTGGCCGCCGGAACTGTGGGGGGCGATCTCTTCCTTTACGCGCTGATACTCCCGTTGATTGCGGGGGCAATATCGGTCGCGGAAGAGCGAGGGTGGGGAATGGCCGAATGGCAACTGACTCTGCCGCCATCCACTCGGACGCAGTGGTCCGCAAAGATGGCGGTAACACTGACAACGAGCCTGGTCCTGGGCCTGCTGTTGCCAGCCGTCGTGTTCATGCTCGCAGATCCGCTGTTCAATCGGCCCGGCTCGGGGACCTCCTTTCCACCTGCTTTTGCCATCCTATGCTGGATTCTTGGCCAGTTGGTGTTGACCAGTGTGGCGGTTTATACGGCGTCCTTCGCCAAGAATACGTTGCAGGCAATCCTCGCCGCCTTAGTCATTCTTGCCGCCGGCGGAGGTCTCGTCTGGTTCGCGATATACTCGACGCAATATATCGCCTTCGCTCCGGTACAATGGATGGGCCAGCCCCGCGTTGACAAGTGGCTGATATTGCCTGTTCTTTCCATAGCCCTGATCTCTGCGCTGTGCTTGTTCCAATGGCTCGCCTGGTCCAATTTCCCGCGCTACGGTCTGCGCATTACCCGGTTAATAGGCCAGTTTGCCGTGACGCTCCTTGTCGTTTGGCTGATCGCATGGTTCTTCTTCTCGGCTCTGATTTTCTTGAACGGCGGATTCTAAGGTAGCCTCAAAGGCCCTCGAGCAGCAGGTCTGCCAGGAAATCCACCCACTCGATGGAGACTGGTTCGGACAGCTCATACGAGCGGTCGAAGTCTTCCTCGAATAATTCGCGCTTGAGCCGGGTCGCAAAAGCAGGGTCGGAGGTGGCGACATTGTGTTCCTGGCAGAGCCGGAGGCTGAGGTGGTTCAAGTTGGCGGAGCCCAGGCAAGCCCAATCATCAACCATCAACGCCTTCACGTGGGTCATGCCCGGGTAAAAGTAAACCCGGACGCCGTGCTCCAGGAGGTAGTTGGCCAGGACAAGGTTACTTCGACCGCCGGGCTTGAACTCATTGACGCGCGGCAGGACCACGCGCACGTCCACGCCGCGGTTCCGCGCCCGCACCAGGGCGATAATCACCCGCTTGTCGAAGAGATAGGGGTTCTCAAGGTAAATATAGCTTTGCGCTTTGCTAATGGCGCCTTGGACGGCCGCGCTGAATGGTTTCCAGGCCGTCTTGGTGGGCAGCAGACGCATCTTGATCCACCGGTCCTCGGGCCGGGAGGGGGGGATTTCGCGCGGGCCTCGAGCCAGCTCGGTGACGTAGGCGAAGTCGCCCAGCAGCCCCTCGTGGGCCCAGTCGTGCCGGAAATCGTTTTCGAGCGAGGCGACCACTGGCCCTTGCAGTTCCACCATCAAATCGTGCCACTCGTAGCGGTATTCACGACCCAGGTTCATCCCGCCCATCCATGCATGGGTTCCGTCCACCAGGAACACCTTCGAGTGGTCGGACGAAAACCAAGGGTTGAGGAACGGGCGCACCCGGACGCGAGAGTCCTGCTTCAGGTAGGAATACATCGAGGTGGGGGCGATGAAATCCTCCGGCATCGGAGTGCCGGGAGGTGCCGCTCCGCCGCCGATGGTGCCTAGCCGGTCGAGGATCACCTTCACTTCCACCTGGCTTGATCGCTCCTTCAATTGGTCGGCTACGCCGGTTCCCACGTCGTCCTTGTCGAAGATGTAAACTTCGACATGGATGTGGTTGGTGGCGTAGGCAAAGGCCTGCTTGAGCCGCGGGAAGAACCGTTCTCCGTCAATCAAAAGGTCGAGCGAGCCGTCCTCCCGCCGCGTGCCGGTGTAACGATCCAGCCAGGCCTCCCACTGGGTGAGATCCATGCCTTGGGTATGGCTTAGCAATGGATAGTGGGTGGTGGGTCTGGGGAAGGGCAGCCGGACAAACCTGAACACCGACTCCACGCCCAAATCGCCGAGGCGGGCCACGCTGGAAATGGGGTTTTTGAGCAGGGCCAGTCCGTGGCTTTCCAGCAGCATGGCGCTGATGCCCTGCGCGGTCGTCGAAAGCCCGAGCCCCCGTTCGGTATTGTCGTATAACGCCGCCGGCGACAGCCAGATACACTGGCGCTGCCGGCGGTCGAGCAAGAGCGGTTGGGGAAAACGCCGGGCGTTCGGCGCCAGCAGAAGAAACAGCGAGTCGCCGGAGTGTTGCCGCGCCAAATCCTGCTCCACCCTATGTGCCAGCATTGCCAGGGTCTCCTCCACCGAATATCGGCGATCAATAATGATCCCTTTGGGCGAATCGTCAACGGAGCAGAAGCGGGACACCCCCTCCGTGTCACGATATAGCAGGCGGTCTTCGAGAAACCCCTGGTAATGAGTCCCGTGCCCCGGGGACGCCGGAGTCAGCGCCTCGAACAGGTTGGTGGCAAGCCGGCCCCACTCGGCCCCGGCAATAACGGTCGCCTCGCGCCAGCCGCGTTCGCCTTCCGGCATACGCGGAAGCTTCTGGTCCCACCGCAGCAGTCCGGATTTAACGCGATACCCGTCACTCGGGATACGATGCCGGTCCCAACGCGCGCTGAACTCCTCCACGCCTGTAGCCGTCTGGAAATAGAACCGGACCTGGTTTCCTTTGACGAAGACCCTGGGAGGCGGTGTGTTTGAAGCGGTGAGACTCCGCCACTCATCCAACATTCGCTGCTTGGGCACTGCGGCGCCAGCATGCCTGCTGGTTGCATCGCATAGAAGCATGAGCAGGGCAGCCGTCGCCGCCGTCAATCGCTTTGCGGTGCGTCCTACGATCATCGTTCAACCAGTGAACAACCAGCGTCATGAGAAGTCAACCGCGCCTCCCCCCCTTCGATCTCGATGGGATGCATCTTGCAGGTGCCACCGGACCGCGAACCGTCTGGGTTCGCAGCGCGTGCGCCCATCCCAAACGGAGCAGTCGGATACCTCGTTGCGCCTCTACTCAACCGACTGCCGGCGCTTTGCGAAATCCGTCAAGCCAATGGCGCAGGCTCAGAACCGGGTCCTGCCACAACATACGCGGACCCGCATAGCGCATTATTGTCCTGACCTGTTCCCGCCGCGCGCGCTGATAGCAGTGAACCGGGCATTTGACACAAACAGGTTTCTCCAACCCAAAACGGCAGCGCTCAAGCCGGATACCCGCATAATCCAGCAGCCCTTGGCACTCAGGGCAAAGCGCCATCCTGGTCGCGTGATGGTCCCGGCAATAACAGGAGATCATCGCCGCAATGGTTTGCCATTCCCGGGCAAGACGCTTGCCGGCGGAGCCAAGTGCGGCTGACCCGCCTCCGTCCGTCCCCGGCCTCGTCTCAGTGGATTCGATTGGCGCCATTGTAGTCATTGTTAGTTCCAGCATAGCCTGACAGGCGCCTCGCATCCTTGACGCCGGTCAAGGAAGTGATGTAGCCGGGCTGGGCTAATGCAGCACTCCCAAGAGCACTCCTGGCACCGGCTCCCGGGGATAGCTCTGACCTAAGGCCGTCATCGCCTCCGCACTGAGCCGGAAGTCCAATCCGCTCGGGTTGGTGAAGCCTGGATCGAGGACGCGGCTGCCCTTGTCAATGTCGAGTTCGGCTTGATAGTCGCTCAGTTTCGCATAGCTCTGGTGCCGCCCCCATGTGACGCCCCAAGCGAACCAACCTTGCCCCGGTCCGGCAAAATAAACGTTCTCCTCGAAGCTTAGCCGCAGCTTTTCCAGCGTGAGTCCTTTCGGCTGACCGTTGCTGCTCCTGGCCGCGTAGGTGCCCGCGATATCGCCGGGTTTGGACGCTACAACTGCCGGTGCCGCTTGGCCCTGCAATGCTTTGGCCGGCCATTGACGACCGTCTTTCATGTCGAACCAGCCCCAAATCTGCGCATCGCGGTTCAGAGCTATTATGTTGTGTCGAATCAGTTCATCGTGATTCCAGATCGGCTCCTCGGCCTTCTTGCCGATCCTCGGAGTTGTACGCGTCTGCTCGCGAAAATTGAATCCCTCCCGGTTGGCCACAATCAGGTTACGCTCAACCACGGATTCCGGACTACTGGAAAGAGAGATGCCCGCCTGCGCCCCCCAGGCTCCAGCGGTCGCAGCGAAACCGTTGCCGACGATCACGTTGTCGTGAGCCTGCAGGCCAAAGGAAATCTCACAGAAGATCCCGCTGTCCTCGTTGTCCGCAAGCAGGCATTGGCGCACCGTGCAATGCTCGTTGCCGATATCGAACCAAATGCCGTTGCCTCGGTTGCGCACAAACTGGCTTCGCTCCAGCACCGCATCGCGACACAACACCAGCTTGTCGCCGCCAGCCTCCCACCCTCGGTCGAAGCCCTTGGTGTTATTGTTCTCCACCAGGCACTCCGTGAACAGCAAGTGATGGGCGCCGTTCGCGCCGAACCCTATCTGCCCGTTGTCTCGAAAAACACACCGCCGGACCACCTGCTGTTCGCCGGAAAAGGTTGCTCCGCTGGCGTTCATGGACTCAGCTATACAATCCTCGAGGAGGTCATGCGATCCGGCGAGCAACACCGCCCCGTGCTGCGCCATGTTGGCCGCAAAGCGAAAACGCAACCCGCACAACTGCACCCAACTTCCTTCCACCCGGACAATCTCCTGCCGGACCGAGGCCTCCGCCAACACTTTGTTCAGGTCGCGGCTCCCTGGATCCCAGACGTGCAACACCTGGTTGGAAACATCCACAAAGAACGTCCCTGAAGCGAGCTGGCTAACCTCCAGCACCTGGCGAAGCAAATAGTCATCAATAGCCACCTGTTCGCATCGGCCAATAAGGCGATGATACTCGTCGTCCGGGTGGGTCATGTGCTTGGACCACGCGATGAATCGGTGCTTCCAGGGCACATGGTAAACCGGCGAACCGCCCTCCGCTCTTTGCCAGCCGGTCAGGCGGTCGGCTCCTGTGAGCACCACGCGCGCGCCCCGAGCCGCCTCGAAACGGATGGGCGCCTGCTCCGTGCCGCTGGTATGGAACACCACCTGTTCGCGATACGTACCGTCGCGGATCACCACGGTGTCGCCCGGGGCAACTTTCGCTGCCGCCCGGCTGATGGTCTTCCAGGGCCGCCC
>OBLW0100002517.1_pt1 | contig 14811 bp, 12 predicted proteins | sample 1520161 | NCBI WGS metagenome assembly OBLW01 (sample SAMEA3539309, study PRJEB22396) | soil metagenome | biome: tundra; feature: field; material: soil | place: USA | collected 2010-05 | depth 0.15 m
CACGGTGACGTGTTCTGGCGCACCGCGATCGCATTCGTCGCCTTCTGTTTCATGGCTTCGGGAATATACCTTTTCAATGACGTGCGCGACGCCCAGTCGGACCGCCTTCATCCCACCAAGCGTTTCCGTGCCATCGCGTCAGAAGAGTTGTCGACGCGCATCGCCTTGACATGTGCCGTCGTGTTCGTCATCATCGCCTTCGCGATCCCGTTCGCGATGTCGCGCTCACGGGGATTACTCCTCGTCCTCGGACTGTATTTCGTGATCTCCATCAGTTACTCGCTGTGGCTGAAAAGAGTCGCCATCATCGAAATGGGAGTCGTCGCCAGCGGCTTCTTTCTGCGAGCCTACGGGGGCGCTGTTACGTCACATATCCCGGTTTCAACGTGGTTCCTCGTCGTCATCTCCTTCGGAGCGCTTTTCCTCGTCGTGGGAAAGCGGACGAGCGAAATGAAGAAAGTCGATGGCAACGCGACTCGACCAGTACTCGCGGAGTACACGTCGGAGTTCTTACGCTCCGCGCTCACGATGAGCGCCACGGTGGTCGTGACGGGTTACTGCTTGTGGGCCTTCGACACGTCGGCCACGGGCCTCTCTTCGGGCTACAACGACTTCCTACCGATTCGTCTGACGGTCGTCCCGGTCGTCTTCGCGGTGCTCTTCATTATGCGCTCCGCCGAGGCGGGCGACGGCGCCGCACCAGAGGAACTGCTCCTACACAACCGCACCGTCCAATCGCTCGCGCTGATTTGGGTCGCACTTATCGCGTGGGGCGTCTACGGATGAGCAGCGTTCTGCTGAGCGGTTGGGGTCGCACGATGCCCAGCGTGGCCACGTTGCGCACTGTTTCGAGTGAAGAGGAGATCGCCGCGGCGATCGCCGCGTCACACGCAATTATTGCGCGAGGACTCGGTCGCAGTTACGGCGATCCGGCCCAGGTGAGTGGCGGCACGGTGCTCTGCAGCCAGATGAGTGACGTGGGACCCATCGACGAGGACGGAGTACTTCAGGTCGGTGCCGGTGCGTCCCTGGATCAACTCCTCGCCGAGTGCATCCCCCAAGGGTGGTTTCTCCCGGTGACGCCCGGTACGCGTCAGGTCACGATCGGCGGCGCGATCGCCGCTGACGTCCACGGGAAGAATCATCACGTCGACGGATCGTTCGCGCGTCACGTCCTCGCGATGCGCGTCGTGACCCCCACCGGCGTCGCCACGATCTCCCCGGATGAAGACGGCGAACTCTTCTGGGCGACGATGGGTGGCCTGGGTCTGACCGGCGTCGTCGCCAGTATCACTCTGAAGTTGCTCAAGATCGACACCGACCAGGTGGTCGTCGACACGCAACGGTTCGCCAATCTCGACGAGGTGATGAGCGAGATGACGGAAGGTGACGCGGACTATCGCTATTCGGTGGCCTGGGTTGACTGCATGACTCGCGGGGCGAATTTGGGGCGCGCGGTGCTCACCCGAGGAGACCACGCCCGCGCGAGCGACGTCGATTCGGTGTCACTGCGCGCGCCTACGGCCGCACGGCTCAAAGTCCCCTTCGACGCTCCGAGCGGACTGCTCAACCCTTGGACCATCCGGGCCTTCAACGAGGCCTGGTTCCGCTCCTCGCCGCGACACCAGGTCGCCAAACTCGAGTCATTCTCTTCCTTTTTCCATCCACTCGACGGCGTTGGCGACTGGAACCGGCTTTACGGACGCCGCGGGTTCGTGCAGTACCAGTTCTGTGTGCCCGAAGGTTCCGGCGACACCGTGCGCCGGGCGATCGAACACCTCGCCTCATCCGGCTTGGCCAGCTTTCTCGCCGTACTGAAGCGCTTCGGACCTTCCAGTCCGGGACCGCTTTCGTTCCCAATGCCGGGCTGGACGTTGGCACTCGACCTTCCGGTCGGTCCCGCGACGTTGCCACAGGTGCTCGACGATCTCGATGAGTTAGTCCTGTCGGCCGATGGTCGCGTCTATCTGGCCAAGGACGCGCGGTTGAGCCCCGAGAAGATTCGAGCAATGTATCCCCGGCTTGACGAATTTCGCGAAGTCAAGAATCGAGTCGATCCCGAGCACAAACTGACGAGCGACCTCGCGCGACGACTCGAACTCGTAGGAGCCTGACGTGGAGAACGCCTTCGGTCAACCCCAAACTGTGGTCGTCCTCGCCGGGAGTTCGGACATCGCGCGCGCCATCACGAAGAAGCTCTGCGCAGCGCGCGCCCAGACCGTCGTCCTCGCCGGTCGAAATCAAGAACTCCTGGATGAGGCGCGAAATGAGGCACTGACGAACGGCGCGAGCCGCGTCGACACCGTGATCTTTGACGCTCGAGACCCCTCCAACGCCGAGCGCACCGTGAACGAGTCGTTCGAGATGGCGGGCGAGGTCGTTGACCTGGTGGTACTCGCGGTGGGCGTGCTCGGCGACCAGGAACGGTTCGAGAATGACGCGACCCTGGCGGCCGAGATGGCCACGGTGAATTTCACGTGGCCCGTCGCCGCGCTCGCGCGCGTCCGCAGTCTCTTGGTGACCCAAGGCAGCGGACGAATCGTGGTCATCTCGTCCGTCGCCGCGGTGCGCGTGCGACGCGCCAAGTATCTCTACGGCGGCACCAAGGCCGGACTCGACCGTCTGTGTATCGGTCTGGCCGACTCTCTGGAGGGCACCGGTGTCACTTTGCAGATCGTGCGGCCAGGCCACGTCCGCTCAAAGATGACGTCTGGTATGAAGGATCCGCCATTCGCAACGGGTGTCGACGACGTGGCCAACGACGTCGTGAAGGGACTCGCTGATCGACGGGCGGTCATTTGGAGTCCGCCGATCCTGCGCTACGTCTTCTTCGCATTGCGACATTTGCCAGCACCACTGTGGCGGAGGGTGACCGATGAGGCCGACCGCTAGTCAACGTGATGAATATGCGCGCGTGCGGTTGACGATCCCGCGTCGTCCACGAGTTACCACGGGCTTTGTGGCGAACGTGTCGACGCTCGAAAGAGGAGAATGATACGCCGTGAGAATCCTCGTTGCCGAAGATGACCGCTCGCTCCGCGAAGTCCTCGAGCGAGGATTGCGAGAAGCGGGCTACGTGGTCGACGTCGTCGCCGACGGCGAAGCAGCCACGACGATGCTCAAGGACCATGAGTACGAGGTGGCGATCCTGGATTGGCGTATGCCCAAACGCAGTGGCGTTGAAGCGCTCTCACTGGTTCGGAAGTTAGGCGTCACGACACCCATCCTCATATTGACCGCCCGCGACGCGGCGCCCGATCGAATCGAAGGGCTCAACGCCGGCGCCGATGACTATTTGGTGAAGCCCTTCGACTTCGGTGAACTCCTAGCTCGACTCCAGGCCCTGCAACGTCGGCCGGCGTTGCGATTCAACGAGGAGATCCGCTGCGGCGACCTTGAATTCGATTCGGCGACTCGAGAATTGCGCGCAGCCGGAAGGGACATCGACCTCACGTCGACCGAACGACAGATCATCGAACTGCTCTTGCGCCGGAGCCCTGCCGCGGTCTCGCGGCGCACTATCGCCAATCAGGTGTGGGGCGACCACGCCGACGTCGTGGGATCCAACACCATTGAAGTACACATCGCGCGAATCCGTTCCAAGATCGCCGGGTGCGATGCGAAGATTGAGACCATCCGAGGATTCGGTTATCGAGTGATCGCGTCGTGAAAACTGAGCGGCCGGATCGCATTCGAGCGGCCAAGGTGGCAGTGTTCGCCACCGCGATTGGCATGGCGAGCTACGCGCTCATCGCGCTCGTCTTCAATTACTCATTAACCGACCACTTGACGTCACAAGCGCAGATCCGGCTCGGCCAGAAACTGGCCATCGCCGAGAAGAACGGTGGCCAACCGGAAGCCTCCATCACCACTCCTTCGGACACGAAGACCAACGAATTCGACGCTGATGACGTGCCGACCTTCGTGTGGAAGGTTTCGTCCGTCGGTATCCCCACCGCGTTGACGGCCGACGCACCACGACTTCCAGCGATGAAGTGGAACGTGGGCAACAGCTCGCTGCTCCTCAATCGTTCAACGTTCGCCGTGCGCGCAGAGTCCTTTCGCGGTGGCTGGCTCGTCGCGGGAGAGAGTCTGGCCGACGTCGCACGGGTTCGAGATTCGTTGATCAACGCCGAACTGATATTCGGCGCCGCGTTACTGGTCATGATCTACGTCGCTTCATTCGTCATCGGCATCCGCGCCCTATCGCCCATCGCTCGCGCGCAACGTCGTCTTAGAGAGTTCACGGCCGACGCCTCGCACGAGCTACGGACTCCACTGAGCGTCATCGAAGCCGAGGTATCGATCGCTCTGGGCAAAGAGCGAAACGCGGAGTCGTACCGGGCGACGCTTGAACGAATTGGCGGCGAAGGCCACCGACTCCAGCGCATCGTTGACGACCTCTTGTGGCTCGCCCGATTTGACGGAGAGCGGCAGCAACAGATTGAAGAGCTCGCCGATGTCGAAGCCATCACGCTCGCGTGCACGGATAGGTTCCAAGTCGTCGCCGAGACGTCACAACTTCGTCTCACCTTCGTGAAGTTCGGCGATGACGACGCGATCGTGCGAGCGCCCCGCGATTCGATTGACCGTCTGGCGGGCGTCCTCATCGACAACGCGTGCAAATTTGCTGGCCCCGGGGGTCGAGTGGAGGTGATCGTCGCCACTCAAGGCAACGTGGTGACCCTCGAAGTGGACGACAACGGTCCGGGTATTGACCCCCAAGAGCGCGACCTCATCTTCGACCGATTCCATCGCACGTCAACACCGGCGGGCGGAACCGGCCTCGGGCTCGCCATCGCCGACTCCATCATCCGCGCCACGCACGCGCATTGCAAGATCGATACCGCGTCGATCGGCGGCGCGAAGTTTGAAATCACGTGGCGCCTCGCCCTAGCGAAAGGGAGCAGTGAAAGAACCGAGACCGCGGATCGTGATGATGAGAGATGAGCGTCTCGAACACCCGTGAATCAGCGCATCGCAACAATTTCGGGCGAAATCACTCTCGAACAAATGTAAGAATTCACGAAGAGTCGAAGTGCCTTAATGCGGCCGTAAGGTTTTCTCCCTAAAATTTGATGCATGACGAGCACTGACCCGAGCAGCCGCGCGTTCAAAAGCCCTTCCGCAGCCGTGATTGGATGCGGTGCATCACGAATTGTCAAGATTTGGACGCAACGATGACGATTGACGACCGGACGGTATTCGAGCGTCGTCCGAGCCCCTCGCACGCACGAGGAACGCAGCGCACGCGACACATGGGAACCAAAGCGAACGCGCGACTCACCTCTTCTACCGCGCTTGTACTCCTGGTGCTACTCGCCATCGAGGGCGTCACCGTACTGCGGGTCGGATCACTTCTCACGCTGCACGTCTTCATTGGGATGTTGTTGGTGCCACCCGTGCTCGTGAAATTGGCCAGCACGTTCTGGCGCTTCGCGAAGTACTACACGGGGTCGCGCGAATACCGCGAGAAGGGTCCACCAACGGTCGTGCTTCGATTGCTCGGACCCTTTGTCGCACTCACGACGATCATCCTCTTCGCGTCGGGGATCGTCCTCTTGCTCGGACCAATGGCCTGGCGCGGTGACATGTCGCTGTTGCATAAGGCGAGTTTCGTCGTATGGTTCGGCTGCATGACCATCCACGTGCTCGGCCACTTCAAAGAGACGGCGAAACTATCGACGAAGGACTGGGTCCGCCGCTCGAGGGCCCGCGTTGCCGGATCGCGCTCGCGCCGACTTCTGATAACGACGAGCCTGGCCAGCGGCGTGCTGCTCGCCTTCGCCACGATCCCCTCAGTGGGGACCTGGTTGGGAGCCCGGTGAGAGTCCATGGTTGAATCAACTGTCAATCGACACCGGCCGCCGATCCAAGATCCGCACCGTCCTCGCCACGCCCTGAAAAGGACCAGTTGGCGCCGTCGCCTGCGCCGTCGCCTACGCCGACACCGACGCGCAACGGCGGTCATCCTGCTGGCCTTCGCGGTGTTCTTCACCTGGTTGGCGTTCTCCCTCGGCGGCGCACTGTTGAATCCCGCGCTCGGCAGTTCTCTCAGTTCACGTTTCGCCGAATGGGCCAGGGGTCATGGCGCCTCCAGCATCGTCAACTGGGCCGAGAACGAGTGGTACAGCCACCACCCGCCACGCGTCGGCGGCACGCTCCCCCCCGGTTTGATCAAGAATCCTCCGGCCACGTCACAGACGATCTCGACGTCGGTGCCGTACCTGCCCACGCCAAAGGCGATGGTCCCCTTCGCGACGTCCGTCGTTCCCGGCGAGGGCGATTGGCGGCCCGTCGGGCGCCGCGTCGATGGCATTCCGGCGATCTACGAGACCACGCTTCGCCCCGACGCCGTGCACACGAGTTACGTAGCGGGCGTCGCCTGGATCGATACGAAGCTCCTTCGCGCGTCGCTGTACTCGGGCAGCTCGATTCCGGGCGGCGGACCCTTTCCACTGTCCGCTCCGATCAAGACATCGGCGTCGCGTACGCTCGTCGCGGCGTTCAATGCGGGCTTCCTCATGGACAACGCGAACGGCGGTTACTACACGGCCGGTAGGACCGAGATACCACTGCGCAATGGTGCCGCGTCGTTCGTCGTCTACCGCAACGGCTCGGCCAACATCGTGGCGTGGGGTAACAGCGTGACACTCAATCACTCGATCGTGTCGGTTCGCCAGAACCTCGACTTGCTCGTCAGCAATGGTCGTCCCGTGCCGGGACTCGAGGCGAATGACACGACGAAATGGGGCTTCACGCTCGGTAACGCCGTCTACGTCTGGCGTTCCGGCGTCGGGATCACGGCGAACGGCGCCCTCGTCTACGTGGGAGGACCGGGTCTCAACATCACCGATCTGGCGAATCTCCTCATCCGCGCCGGGGCCGTGCGCGCGATGGAACTCGACATCAACACCGACTGGGTCAACTTCTCCAGCTACAAGCCGTCGACGCCTGGCGGACTCGCGTCCCCGACGAACGGCACCGAGCTTCTGCCCTCGATGACCGGTACACCCGCGCGGTACTTCGAAACGTGGTGGGCGCGCGACTTCATCACGATGTCCGCCATCAAACCCAAGACCGGCAAGGCGTAAGCGATGTCACGACCGTTGCCTCCTCGGCGCAACGCTCGTCGAACGCCGTCACATTCTGATCAGACTCCTACGCTTTTCTTACGGTGCCCTTTATGGTGACCCCGTATCGTCCCACCATGACCGATGTCACTACTCGACCGAATCCGGAGAGCACGACCTTCCAAACGGGTCGTCGTCCGGCTCGAGCACCTCGGCGAGCCACGCGAGCGCCGCGACCGCGAATCGCCAACGCGCTCGCACTGATCGCCGGCATCGGTTTGGGTCTCTCGTTCGGTCTCTCGTTCTTGGGCCAGTCGATCGCGTCGTACTCATCGGCGGGCGGATGGTTCACCTTGGCTGGGCGGGTCACGGGGTTGACCGGCACGTACTTGATGGTCATCATGATTCTCCTCGTAACTCGGCTCCCGTGGCTCGAAGAGACCGTGGGGCAAGTTCGTCTCGTGCGCTGGCACCGAACGGTCGGGGGTTGGCCGATCGCGCTGATCGCCCTTCACGTGGTTTTCATCACCCTCGGCTACGCCGAAGCATCACACGTCAGTTTCGTGAGCCAATTCTGGTCGTTCATCATGCACTATCCCGACGTGCTCGCCGCGACGGTCGCCTTCGCCCTCTTGGTCATGGCCGGCGTGACGTCGATTCCGGCGGTTCGTCGCACCATGAAGTACCAGACGTGGTGGGCCGTGCACCTGTATCTCTATCTCGCGACGGTCCTGGCGTTCGCGCACGAAATCAAGACCGGCGTGATGTTCATAGGACACCCAATCGCGACGTACTTCTGGATTGCGATATCGGCCGTGGCGCTCGCGGCCGTGCTCGGCATACGAATCGTTCGCCCGCTCGTGCGAAACCTTCGCCACCAGCTGCGAATCTCGAACGTTAAAGAAGAGGCCCCGGGCGTGTACTCAATCGTGGTCAAGGGTCGCAACCTCTCTCGCCTCGAGGTCTCGGGTGGGCAATTCTTCCAATGGCGATTCATGGCGCGCGGACTCTGGTGGCATTCGCACCCGTACTCCTTGTCGGCGCTACCGCGACCCCCGTTCATTCGGGTGACAATCAAGCAACTCGGAATGCAGAGTCTGGCCGCGACGCGCCTCAAGCCCGGTACGCGCGTCTTCATTGAAGGTCCGTACGGCGTCTTCACCCGGCACGCCCGTCGTAGCGACAAGGTCGTACTCATCGGTGCCGGCGTGGGCATCTCGCCCATCCGGGCTCTCCTCGAGGACCTTCCGGCGAGCACCAAAGTGACCGTGGTCTTGCGGGCCTCGAGTGTCGAGGACATCGTGCATCGCGCGGAGGTGACGCAGCTCGTGAGCGAGCGCGGCGGCAAACTCCACGAGGTCGTCGGGTCGCGCAAGAAGGTGCGTCTCGACGGGCAGTTGCTTCGAAAGCTCGTGGGAAATCTCAACAACACTGACGTCTACGTATGCGGACCCGCGGGCTTCAGCGAGGGCGTCACCGAGAATCTGTTGCGACTCGGCGCACGTCGCGAGCGCATTCATCATGAAGCGTTCGCGTTCTAGGACTTAGGAGAAACGACATGGCCCGAAATCCCGAAAGGACAACATGAAACCGGCACCGATCATTATCACGGGAACCATAATGGGTCTGGCCGGTCTGTTCAGTTTCAACTCCTCGGCGGTCAAACTGTCCCTCGGTGCGTTACCGGCCGCGACGGCGCCGCCCGGTTCGACGGCGGCTCCGACCACCACGACGACCGCTCGACGGGCCGGCGGCTCGACGCCACCACCCACGACGGCCGGACCGCCGACCACGACGACGACCGCCGCGCCAACGGCGTCGCGTAGCGCCACCGGCGAAGCCACCAACTACAACTTCGGGATCCTCTCGGTCAAGGTCACGGTGTCGGGAACCAAGATCACGAACATCTCGATCGCGTCGATCGACGACGGCGGAAACCCTCGATCGGCGTACATCGACCAGGCGTCGATCCCGCTGCTCGAACAACAGGCTTTGGCGGCGCAGAGCGCGAGCATTCAAGGCGTTTCGGGAGCGAGCTACACGACCGCCGGATTCGAGCAGTCCCTTCAGTCAGCTCTCACGAAGCTGGGTCTGTGAGGAGCGAGACGACGACGGAACAAGGTTGGCGCAGGATCCTCCATCACGACGAGCAGGTGATGGGCACGGTCGTCACGTTCGATCTCTATGACGACGACGCGGCGTCCAAGGAACTCGAACCGATCCTCCGCGAAGCGATTGACGTTCTTCACGAGGCCGACGACGTCTTCAGCACGTACCAAGCCGACAGTCCGATCTCTCGGCTCCGGCGCGGCGAGATCACCCTCGAGCAGTGCCCCACGTTGGTCCACGACGTCTTCGCGCTGTGCGAGGACGCCCGAACCATCACCCACGGATGGTTCGACCCCTGGTCCCTACCCGGCGGGGTTGACCCCACCGGCTACGTCAAGGGCTGGGCCGCGCAACGATCGCTGGACGTTCTTCGACGAAGCGGGATTCGCGGTGCCCTCGTCAACGCGGCCGGCGACACCGCGAGTTTCGGTGGCCCTCTGCCCGGGGCGCCTTTTCGCATCGGCATCGTGGATCCGGCGCAGACGCAGAACCTCGCGTGCGTCGTGGAGAGTCCGGGAGCCGTAGCCACGTCGGGCACGTACGAACGAGGTGGTCACCTGATCGACCCACACACGGGCCGGCCCACTTCGCGAGCGGCGTCGGCGACGGTGACGGGGATTGACCTGGGCTTGGCCGACGCGCTCGCCACGGCGATCGCCGTCGCCGGTCGTGCGGCACTCCCCCTCGTTGAGACGCTCGACGACTTCGAGGCGCTCATCATCGACTTCGACGGCGACTTCGAGATGACCTCGGGATTCCACGCCGCACCAGCCCCGACGAAGGCCGTTCGCTAGTCGAGCGACGGAATCACCGTATTGAAGTTCCGCAACCGCGACGAGTCTTCTCATGGACGCTGACGGTACGCCGCGAAGGGAGGCGTCAATGGTCAGCGTTCAATGCGTCATCGACGACCGCACAATCACACTCAGTCGATCGAGACTTCGTTCTCTTGCAGGTACTGATCGAGTTGCGAGAGGAAGTACTTGAGGTCGAGCGGTTTCGTCAAGTAGTCCCGCACGCCCGCATCAGTGAATCGCTGGATCTGCTCGTGGGAGGCGTCGGCCGACAGCATCACGACGGGAATCGACGCCGTGCGCTCATCCCCGTGGAGTCGCTCGAGCACCTCGTAGCCCGAGAGATCGGGGATGTGAACGTCCAGCAAAATCAGACCGGGGCAGTGTTCCAGCGCCAACTCCACGCCGACGCTCCCCGACAACGTCGTGATCAATCGAACATTGGGCCGATGGGCCAAGAGTCGTTCCATAAGACGAACGTTGCCGATGTTGTCTTCGATGTACAGGATCGTTGCCGACACCGCGGTATTTGACTCCGGCGCCGACGCCACGTCCCGCTCAACTTCTGCGAAATCGGCCGACGTCGTCGCGAGTGGCAGCTCGAGCCAAAACGTAGAGCCCGTTCCCGGCGCGCTATCGACGCCGAGCGAGCCGCCGATCGCCTCCATGAGGCCCCTTGAAAGCGCGAGCCCCAGCCCGGTGCCTTCGATGCCTCTCGATTCGGCATCGAGGCGGTCGAACGGGGCGAAGAGTCGCTCGTGCATTTCTGGCGCGATGCCCGGCCCGGTGTCGGTGACATTCAGGCGTACCCGGCCGTTCTCCTCACGACAGGTCAAAGTGACCGTCCCGCCCACGCGGTTGAACTTGATCGCGTTCGTGAGGAGATTCAAGAGAACCTGTTTCAAATGCTGCGGATCAGCGCGCACGAGAGGCGCGATGTCGCACTCATCGGTGATCGCGACCCCCGCCGCGGCGCCCTCTCCCGAGACCATTTCGATGCATTCACCCACGAGCGCGGTGACCGGCACCAACTCGAGCGAGACGCCGATGCTGCCCGACTCAACGCGCGAGATGTCGAGGACCTCGTTGATCAACTCCAACAGGTAGCCGCCCGATCGCACGATGTGGCCGATCATCTCGAGTTCCTCGGACGACTCCAACTCCATTTGGAGGATCTGAGCGAAACCCAGCACCGAATTGAGCGGCGTGCGAAGTTCATGGCTCATGCGCGACATGAATTCGCTCTTGGCGATGTTCGCCTGCTCGGCTTCCTCCTTCGCGAGCTGCAAGGCCCGCTCCGCTTCCACGGATTCAGAGATATCGCGCGAGATGATGACCGCACCCGTGGGGTTACCCTCGGCGTCGCGAATGGCTCGACCCCGCGACTCGATCATGACCCACCCACCGTTTGTATGGAGTCCTCGGAATCGCACCTTCATCACTTCGTCGTTGGCGAATCCTCGCGCGAGGGCGTCGAGGATCAAGTCCCGGTCATCGGGGTGCACGAAATCGAGGGCCATGCGACCTTCGGTCTCTTCGCGTGGGAAGGCGAAGGTCGAATCGTTCGACGGACTCGCCTCGACGATATTAAGGTCCTTGTCGATGACGACGATCGAATCGACGGCGGCGTCAAAGATCGCACGTGACTTGTCCAGGCTGACGGCGAGCGCGTTGAAGGTCTCCTTGCGCTGCGTGATGTCACGGCCCACCGCATAATAGATGTCGCCGTCCTTGCGCACCGTCCACTTCATCCATCGGTAACTGTCGTCACGACACCGTTCGCGCAGTTCCAGTTCGACGACACTCGGCGCGACGCCGTCGACCGGATCGAAGACGCCGCCCAGGTGCGCGAGATCGTCGGGATGGATGAAGTTCGGATACGACTGACCGACCAACTCCTCCGGTTCCCAACCGAGGATGTGGCGAAACGCCGTGTTGACGAGCACGAAATTCCCGTCCATGTCGACGACGGCCATCAGGTCCGACGAACTCCAAAAAAACTGTTCGAAACTGAAGTTATCCACGTCGCGCGTACTCATTCATCATTGCGGTGAGCCCGTGACCGGCCCAGCCGAAGAAAGAGAGGAAGATTGGCACTGAGGAGAGTATTCCACTTTTTGTATGACAAGAGGATGCACGTGTCGAACCACGTTCGGCACTCCGAAATTTGGTCCTACAGGCCGAAAGCGACTTCACTGCTCGTCGTCTCAGTTCGTCGACGCGACGGAGTCCGTGTTGCGCGGATGGTGGCAGGCCACGAAACGACCCGGTCGAAGTTCGACGAACGCCGGCTTTTCACTCGTGCAGATCTCGGTCGCCGCCGGACAACGTGGATGGAACGAACAGCCCGTTGGTCGATCCGACGGATCGGGCACGTCCCCACTGATGATGATTCGTTCTCGACGCGGAGCGTCGGTGTCATTGAGTTCCGGCACCACCGACAGCAATGCCTCGGTGTAGGGATGGAGCGGTGTCTCGTAGAGCGCCTCGGCTTCGCCCAACTCGACGATCTCTCCGAGGTACATGACGCCCACGCGGTCCGACACGTGTCGCACGACTCCGAGGTCGTGGGCGATGAAGAGGTACGTAAGATTGAACTCGTCTTGAAGGTCGGTCATGAGGTTCAACACCTGGGCCTGGACCGAGACGTCCAGCGCCGAGACCGGTTCGTCGGCGACGACGAGCGAAGGGTTCAGTGAGAGCGAACGCGCGATGCCGATGCGCTGACGCTGACCGCCCGAGAATTCGTGGGGGTAGCGTCGCAACGACGAGGGATCAAGTCCGACGGTCTCAAAGAGTTGGCGCACGCGCGATGCGATCTCGGCGTCGCTGCCGATCTTGTTGATCCGCATCGGATCGGCCACGATGTCACCCACCGTTCGGCGAGGGTTGAGCGACGCGTACGGGTCTTGGAAGACGAGTTGCATCTGACGGCGGTGCGGTCGGAGCTTGCGCCGCGACAGTGTCGTGAGCTCCACGCCATTGAATTCGACACTGCCCGACGTGACGGGCAGCAGCTGCACGAGGCACCGCGCGAGGGTGGACTTACCGCAACCCGACTCTCCGACGATGCCGAGCGTCTCGCCGCGCTTCACCTCGAGTGAGACGCCGGCCACGGCGGTATTGAGCGTGCGAATGCCATTGACCTTTCGTCGCGACGCGAAATTCTTCACGACGTCGGTCGCGCGCAGTAGGACGTCGTCGCTCACGACGCACCTCGCTGGGTCGCCGTGGATCGTATGGCGAGTCGCTGTTCGTCGCTCAGCCAGCACGCGTCGACGTGGTCGTTCGCCCCTCGAAGCGCCGGGCGCTGATCGCAGATCTCCATGCGGTACTGACACCGCGGTGCGAAGGCGCACCCCGTGGGCACGTCGAGCGGCGAGACGGCGTTACCCGGAATCGTGACGAGTCGGCGTGACTTCACGTCCGCGCGAGGTACCGCACCGAGGAGGCCCCAGGTATAGGGGTGACGCGCCGCACGAACGACCTCGACCTCCGGTCCGATCTCGGCCGGACGACCGGCGTACATCACGACGACCCGGTGGGCGATCTCGGCGATCACACCCATGTCGTGCGTGATGATCACGATCGAGGAACCGTGCGTCGCTTGCAACCGACCCATTAGGTCGAGTATCTGCGCCTGCGTGGTCACGTCGAGCGCGGTCGTCGGTTCGTCGGCGATGAGCAGTTTGGGATTGCACGAGAGGGCCATCGCGATGACGACGCGCTGGCGCATGCCACCCGAGAACTCGTGCGGATAGTGTTTGACGCGACTCTTGGGATCGGGGATGCCGACCTCGGCGAGCAGTTCGGCCGCACGGACGTACGCCTGCTTCTTCGTCATGTCGTTGTGGGCGCGCAACTGCTCGACGATCTGCCATCCCACCGTATAGACCGGGGTGAGCGCCGTCATCGGGTCTTGGAAGATCATGCCGATCTCGCCGCCGCGCACCGACTGCATTTCGGTGTCCGAGAGTCCGAGGATTTCCCGTCCCTCGAAGCGCACGCTGCCCGAGATCGAGACGTTGGCGTCGCGCACGAGCCCGAGCATCGAGTACATCGCGACACTCTTGCCCGATCCGGACTCCCCGACGATGCCGAGCACCTCTTTCGCCCCGACGTCGAACGAGAGCCCGTCGACCGCCTGAACGACTCCCTGGCGTGTGGCAAAAGAGACGGACAGGTCCCGCACGCTCAGAACCGCGTTGGTGGAGGGTGAGTCAAGCGACAACGCGAATCCTCGGATCGATGTAGGCGTAGAGCACGTCCACGACGGCACTCGCGAGCACGACGAAGAATGCTCCGTACATGACGCAGCCCATAATCAGCGGAAGGTCGAGGTTCTGCAGACCCTGGTACGTGAGCCAGCCGACACCTTGGATTCCGAAGACGACCTCCGTCAAGAGTGCCGCCCCACCGACGAGTACACCAACGTCAAGTCCGAAGAGCGAGACGATGGAGATCATCGAACAGCGCAGGGCGTGGCGGTAGAGAATACGACGCTCCGAGAGCCCTTTCGCGCGCGCTGTACGGATGTAGTCCTCATTCATATTGTTGATCAGTTCACCCCGAAGGACCCTCGCGTAGATACCGGCGTAGAGACTGGCCAGGGTGAGCCACGGGAAGAGAAGGTGTAACGCCCACTGCCAGGGATTTTGTGTCAGGGGCACGTATCCTCCATTGGGCGCCCACGCGAATATCGAACTATGCAATCCCCCTTGGGTGACGAGCAAGACCATCTGACCGAGCCAGTACACCGGAATCGAGATCGCGGCGATGCCGAAGAACATCACCAACGGGTCAATGAACTTGCCCTTGTTCTTCGCGGCGATCAC
>OBLW0100002518.1_pt1 | contig 14803 bp, 12 predicted proteins | sample 1520161 | NCBI WGS metagenome assembly OBLW01 (sample SAMEA3539309, study PRJEB22396) | soil metagenome | biome: tundra; feature: field; material: soil | place: USA | collected 2010-05 | depth 0.15 m
CGATCTCCAGGCTGAGCCCGGCGGCCGCCGGGGCGAGCACCCCGCTCAGCTCCGGCGCGGCGGCGGCGGCCTGCGCGGCCGTCGCCGCGAACTCCGGCGTGATGGCCAGCAGCCGGGCGCGGGAATCGCGCAGCAGTTCGGCGAGCCCATCGGCGTGCAGCATCGTCGACACGGGCACCGGGACAGCGCCCATGCGCATCGCGGCCAGGTAGACGGTGACGAACTCCGGCGAGTCGACCATGAACATGACCAGCCGCTGCTCGGGCTGGAGTCCGATCCCGGCGAGCGCGGCGGCCGTGCGCCGCACGCGGTCGAGCAGCTGCGCGTAGGTCAGATCGCCGGCCAGGCCGGTCAGCGCGATCCGGTCACCGTCTCCGGCGGCGACCCGCCGGTCCAGCAGGTACTCGCACGCATTGAATATCTCGCCCATGGTGGTGTTCCCGCCCGCTCAGATGAGATGGACGTAGTCGTAGTCGAACGGCTTGCCGTTGATGCCGCTGCGCGGCGGGGCGATCCAGGCCGCGATCTTGCCCCGTTCGTACACCGGGTGCATCAGCGAGCGGACGTAGGTCTTGTCGACGTCAGTGGGCAGCCACTCGCGCCTCCGCCGCTCCCATTCCTGCGCCGGGATGAGCGTGCCGTCGGGGCTGGCCTCGACGCCGGCGAATACGCCGACCTTGCGGTTGAAGGCGGCGTGCGGCAGCTTCAGGCGCTGCTCGAGGCCGGCGTCGGCCAGGATGCGGTTCCAGCGCGCGAGGCCGGTCTGGCAGTCGGAGATGTACTCCCGGCGCAGATCAGTGTTCAGGCCGACCAGCGCCGCCACTTCGGCCTGCCCGACCTGCCCGTCGTCGGTGAGGGCGTCCACCATGATCGACTCACTGGTCAGCTTGTGGTCGTCGCGCCGTCGTTCCTCCGACCAGCGGCCCTTGAGCCCGGCGGTGAAGTAGTTCGCCACGTTCGTCGACGTCTCCCCGCCGAAGAGATCCAGCGACACTGAGTACTGGAAGTTCAGGTACTTCTGGATCACGTCCAGCGGGATGCCGCCGCAGGCGCCCACCTCATCGGTGTCGTGGGCCACCATCAGCTGCGCGGTGCGCTCCACAATGCGGTCGACGCCGGTGGTCCCGACGAACATGTGGTGCGCCTCTTCCTTGAGCATGAACTCGCAGGTCCGCGACAGCGGGTCGAATCCGGACTCCTTCAGGGTGCCGAGCTGGTACTTGCCGTCGCGGTCGGTGAAGTAGGTGAACATGAAAAACGACAGCCAGTCCGGGGTCTCCTCGTTGAACGCGCCCAGGATGCGCGGGGCGTCCTCGCTGCCGGAGCTGCGGTGCAGCAGTTCCTCGGCCTCGCTGCGCCCCTCACGGCCAAAGTAGGCATGCAGCAGGTACACCATCGCCCACAGGTGCCGCCCCTCCTCGACGTTCACCTGGAACAGGTTGCGCAGGTCGTACAGGCTCGGCGCGGTAGCGCCCAGGTTGCGCTGCTGCTCCACCGCGGCAGGCTCGGTGTCGCCCTGGATGACGATCAGCCGCTGTAGCTCCGCGCGGTACTCACCGGGCACCTTCTGCCAGGCCGGCTCGCCCTTGTGCTCGCCAAAGGCGATGCGCCGGTCAGGATTGCGCTCGGCGAGAAAGATCCCCCAGCGGTAGTCACGCATGGCCACATGACCGAAATGCGCCCATCCCTCCCGGCCGACGTTCACGGCCGTGCGCAGGTAGACGTCCTCAGTCGGCAGGGTGGGGCCCATCGCGTCCCACCAGTGCATGAAGTTGGGCTGCCACGACTCGAGCGCGCGCTGCAGCCGCCGGTCCTCGCGCAGGTCGACGTTGTTCGGGATCTTCTCCGTGTAATCAGCGGCGGATGGCACTGCTCAGACTCGCTTCCGGTCGAAATGGGCACGCTGCCCGGTGCCGAACTTGCGCAGCGCGCCGTCCGGGCCCGACGCGTTGGGCCGGTTGAAGATCCAGTTCTGCCAGGCCGTCAGCCGCCCGAAGATCTTCGTCTCCATCGTCTCCGGCCCGGCGAAGCGGCAATTGGCCTCCAGCCCGGTGAGCGCGTCGGGACTGAAGCTGGCCCGCTCCTCGACCGCGATGCGCACTTCCTCGTCCCAGTCGATGTCGTCGGGCGCGAAGGTGACCAGGCCGAGCTCCACGGCGGCATCGGCCTCCAGCGGCTTGCCGGCCCGGTCACGCAGCGCGAGCAGCTGCGCGTCGTCATCGAGGAACCGGGTCGCGATCCTGGTCAGCCCATTGCCCATCGGCAGCGGGCCCAGGTTCATCTCGCCGAGCGTGACCGCCGCCGGCGCCGCATCCGGGTCGATATCCTCGAACACCCCGGACAGCATGTAGGAGCGGTCGGCGGCGAGGGCGAGCTCGAACAGTGACCCGGCGAAGCAGCTGCCCGGCTCGATCAGCGCGATCAGGCTGCGGCTGGTCACGTCCAGCCGCTTCAGGGTGCGCTTGAGGTAATGCACGATCTCGTTGACGAGCCAGTCAGCGGGATTCTCCGCCAGCAGCTGATCATGGGCGAGCACCCGCTCCGGATCGCCGGTGGCCTTGATCACCCAGGTGCCGATCTCGATTTCGTTGGTGCGCAGGTCGAGGATCAGGTCATCGAGCTCGCGGGTCATCGCGAGCGTCCAGAACGCGGAGCCTTGCTCATGGACGGCGGCCACGTCCGCGGGTGCGCCGGTGTCCGGGCCGGTGATGGTGATCGTCGCCGTGCCCGCGGCGCGGTCCAGTTCCGCGCGCACGTGCGGGTAGCCGATCCGGTCGTCATCGCGCTGCTTGGCCAGCGGGGCCAGTGTGATCCCAGGCTGGGCGATTCCGGGCTGGGCGATCCCCGGCGGGCCGGCCCGCCGGCCCGGCCGGGCCGCGAACCCGGCGGCGCGCTCGGCGACGGCCTGCTCCCATTTCGGCCGCGGGACCACCTCGTCGACCAGCTTCCAGGTCACCGCCTGCGCCCCGCCCAGCCCCTCGGACTTGGTGGCGAAGTAGTCGGCCAGGTCGCGGCGGACGTGCCGCTTGTCGACCATCCGGGTCAGGCCGCCCGTGCCCGGCAGCACCGCCAGCAACGGCAGTTCCGGCAGGGATACGGTCGACGCACGGTCGTCGATCAGCATGATGTGCTCGCACGCCAGCGCCAGCTCGTAGCCACCACCCGACGCTGTCCCGTTCAGCGCGGCCAGGTACGTCTGCCCTGAATTCGCCGATGCGTCCTCCATGCCGTTGCGCGTCTCATTGGTGAACTTGCAGAAATTCACCTTCCACGCGTGCGGCGACGCCGCCAGCATCCGGATGTTCGCACCAGCGCAAAAGATCTTGTCCTTGAGGCTGGTCAGCACGACTGTCCGCACCTCAGGATGCTCGAACCGCAGCCGCTGCACCGCGTCATACAGCTCGATGTCCACGCCCAGGTCATAGGAGTTCAGCTTGAGCTCGTAGCCGTCACGCAGCCCAGCGTGCTCATCGACGTCCATGGCCAGCGTCCCTACCGCACCGGCGGCAGTCAGCCTCCAGTGCCGGTAGCGGCTCGGCTCGACCTGGAAGCTGACCCGCTCCGTGCTCAGTGCGCCCACCAGGCCATGTTCTACATAGACATCTCATTTCGTCAAGTAGCAGTAGCATATTGCTGACCCGGCCCCGGCCAGGACGATTCACGAGCGAGGACGAGCGCGGTGCGCACGGGCTCGCGCCGGGGCAGCTACCCAGGATCCCTGGCCTATGCCATATGTCCGGAACGGGTTTGCGTGGTTTACGCGGAGTCCTCCGCATAAAGGGCCGTTCCGCGCCTGACACTTGGCACCATTAGTCTCCGCTTTCTATTCCGTTAGCCCGCTGCTGGCGTAATCTGTGGCCATCACGGCTGGGGGGCCGGCAAGGAGGAGACGTGATGCACCCAAAGATGCGTGTTACCTGGACCGACGAGGACTACGCTGGTGAGCCCGTGTTCGAGACCGCCGTCAGCGCCCTCGGCGCCGCGTGGTTATTTGACTCCCGCATCCCACCGCCGGTGCTCCCGGTGTCGCCGCCAGCGCGTAGGCGACGCAAGCGCACAAGGGTATCCGGAGGACAGGTAACAAACGCCGGTACATACGAAGATAGTTAGGAAACGCGGGCACCACGGAACCCAGTGACCGACATACCCCGGTGACCCATGTGTGGCGCTACCGGCGGCGGGTTCCGTGGCATGGACGAGACGACGGCTCCGTGGGGTCCCGGTGGCGGTTCAGTGGGTCAGGGCACTGTCCGCCGCGCCGGCGTAGAGCTCGGCGGCCCGCCAGCAGTACCAGGCCACGACCGAGCGGTACGGCCGGTAGGGGTCGCCCAGCGGCTCAAGCTCTTTCGCCGTTGGTGTCGGGATCCCCCACGCCAGCCCGAACCCTCTCCTGACCCCCAGGTCGCCGGTCGGCCAGACGTCCAGGCGCCGCAGCTGGAACATGAGGAACATCTCCGCCGTCCATTTCCCGATACCCCGCACGGCCGAGAGCCGGGCGACCACCTCGGCATCGCTCTCGGCCCGCAGCTTCGGCGGATCGAGCACGACCGTCCCGTCCAGCACCTTGGTCGCGAGATCCTGCAGCGACGCGGCCTTGTTGGCGGACAGGCCGACGGAACGCAGTGTGCCGTCCGGCAGCGCCAGCAGCCGTTCCGGGATGACTTCATCGCCGAGCGCGGCGATCAGGCGCCCATGGATAGCGGCTGCCGCGGCGCCGGCCAGCTGCTGATAGAGGACCGAACGGACCAGCGCCGCGAAGTGGGTCTCCGTCGGCGGGCCCACCCGGGCTGGACCCGCCTCGGCGACGAGGCGGCGCATGACGGGATCCTGCTCGGAAAGTATGGCGGCGGCCGCCGGGTAGCTGCGGGCCGGGCGGGTGGGCACTGGCCGGGCTGACATGGCCTCAGTCTGACATGGGGCTACGCCTGGCCCTGCCGACGTCCCACGCCCGTTCGCTTGCGCGGCAGGGTGGGGCTGGCATGGGCTTCCCTGGAGGGGCGATGATGGCGGCTATGGCGTTGTTCACGGCGTTCACGGAATTCTTCTCGTTGCCGCACCCGATTGCGCTGGCGCCTATGGGCGGATCGGCCGGCGGTGCGCTGGCGGCGGCGGTCTCTAACGGCGGGGGTCTGGGACTGCTGGGCGGCGGCAACGGGGATCTGGACTGGCTGGCCCGCGAGCTGCCGATCGTTGCGGAAGGCACCGACAAGCCGTGGGGCGTCGGTTTCCAGAGCTGGGCGATCGACGTCGGCACGATCGAGCGTGTGCTGAAGCAGAACCCGAGGGCGGTGATGCTGTCCTTCGGTGACCCCCGCGCGTTCATAGGGCCTATTCGCCAGGCCGGCGCGGCGCTGATCATCCAGGTCACCGACCTCGAGGAGGCCAGGCAAGCGGTGGACCTCGGCGCCGATGTCATCGTGGCGCAGGGGACCGAAGGTGGCGGGCATGGCGCCCGGCACGGGCGATCTACGTTGCCGTTCGTGCCGGTCGTGGTGGACCTGGCGGCACCGACGCCGGTGCTGGCCGCCGGCGGGATCGCCGATGGGCGGGGCGTGGCAGCGGCCCTGGCTCTGGGTGCCGCCGGGGCGCTCATCGGGACTCGTTTTCAAGCCACTGTCGAGGCACTTGTCGATCCCTCGATCAGCAAGGCGATCGTCGAGGGACGCGGGGAGGACACCGAGCGCAGCACGGTGCTTGACATCGCCCGGGGTTCCCGGTGGCCGTCGAAATACCCGGGCCGCACCCTCGGCCACCCGTTCCTCGATCAGTGGCGCGGCCGCGAAGACGAGCTGGCCGGGGACGCCGCCGCCAGGCGGGCGTATCAGGACGGCGTGGCGCGAGGCGATCTCCCGGCGCCGGTGTGGGCCAGCGAGGCCATTGATCTCATCAACGATCTGCCGCCCGCAGCCGATCTCGTCGGCGCCCTCGCCGCACAGGCTGAGGACGCGCTGGCCCGGGCGGGAACGCGCTGACCGTCCCGAGCTGCCGCGGGCGGTCATGACCGGCCAGTCCCGGCTAGTGAGTCGGCCGGTCGAGCGCCTGGCGTGCCTTGAGCCGGGCACTTTCCGCCTCGCGTCTCTGGCGCCTGGCCTGACTGAGCCGCTGGCTCGCCTCGGCGAGCTGCTCTTCGATCAGCCGGACAGCACTATCCTGCTCCAGTTCGGCCCTGGCCGCCCTATCGGCAGCCCGGTCGGCGGTCACCTCCTCCCGGAGCGCCGCGGACGGCGGGTGCTGACCGGACGCGGCCAGTGCCTGAAAGCCTCCGGCCGCGGCTGGGACAATCATGGTGTTACGCGAGGCAACGTCAGCCGCTGCGCAGGCTCTGGAGGAGCTGCTCGGCCTGGGCGCGAGAGGCGATGCCTGAGATCTGGACCTCACCGTGAACCTCTGCCGCCACGGCGGGATGTGCGACCACGCGCCCGCCGATGATGATCGCCAGCTGGTCGCGGGGGCTCGGCAAGCCGACCAGCTTACCGGTGAGAGCCGTGAACGGGCCCATGTCGGCTGGAGTGAGGACGAAGGAGAGCGCGTAGTAGACAGGCCCCACCTTGGCGACCTGCTCAGACTCGACCCTGATGAGGGTCATCCCGACGCTGGTCAGGTGAAAACACGCGGGCGGATTGCCCCCTGGCAGCGCATCGGAGCCGGCCGGGCAGGGTGCGCTGCCGATCGTGGCCACCTGCCGGAGCTGGATCGGCGACCGGAGGCCGATAGGAACGGCTGGCGCTGCCGCCGGTACTCCGGGCCCGGCATGCCGGGGGTGCACCGGGCCGCTGGCCGTGGCGAGTGGCAGCAGCAGCAGCACCGCCGCCGCCGCGACAGCGGCTGCCGCGGCCACCGCTGATGCGGCCGTCGCCGCCAGGCGCCGTCGCCGTCCCGCCCGCCAGGCGGCAGCGGCCGTCTGGCGGGGTGCAGCAGCCTGCTCTGCGAGCTCTCGCAGGGCGTCGGCGATCAGCCGGTCTGGTCCGCTCACTGGTTCACCTCCGTGTTGGTCAGGCCAAGGGATGGCAGGACCGATCGCAGCTGGGCGATCGCCTTGTGGGTCTGGCTGCGGACAGTGCCGACAGAGCAGCCCAGGATCTCCGCAACCTGCGACTCGGGCAGGTCCTCCAGGTAGCGCAGCGCCAGCACAGCGCGCTTGCGGGGCGGAAGAGTCCGCAGCGCATCCCGCAGCGCCAGCCGTGCCTCCAGGCTGACAGCCGGGTCCTCTGCGGGCGGCTCAGGCACCTGGGCCATCACTGTTTCGGGTCGCCGCGCACGGCTTCGCCACCGGCCGACTTGCTCGCGGTACATGATCCGCCGCACATAGCCCTCCGGCGAGCTGTGGATGCGGCCCCAATGCGCCGCGGCCTTGGTCAGCGCGCTCTGCAGCAGATCTTCAGCCGCATCCTGGTCGGCGGTCAGCACATAGGCCAGCCGGATCAGGTTCAGCGACCTCGCTGCCACGAACTCCGTGAAGTCCTGCCGGCCGCACTCATCCACTGCCTATCTCCCGTCCTCGCCCCATAAGACGCCCGGACGCCGCGCAAGCTATGCCGCCATCTACAACCGTCCAGCACTGTCGCCTCGATCGCACCGTGCAGTCCCGGTGACAGACCGGCCCGGGCCTGACCCAGTCAGCCGTGCTCGATGCCGGCCAGCACCTGATCCTCAGCCGAGACAACCACCTGCGGTTCCGCCGCACGCCACGGCAGCCGACGCCTCGTCCCGCTCTCCCGGCGGATCGCATCGATCAGGCGGCGGACTCCGATACCAAGAAGTGGGCAGCGGACAGTGCTCAAACCCTGGCCATAACGGCAGGGGGCGCATGCTATGAGCCGCGCTAGGTGGCTAGTGAGTCAGCCGGTCGAGCGCCTGGCGTGCCTTGCGCCGGGCACTTTCCGCCTCGCGTCTCTGGCGCCTGGCCTGACTGAGCCGCTGGCTCGCCTCGGCGAGCTGCTCTTCGATCAGCCGGACGGCACTGTCCTGCTCCTGTTCGGCGCTGGCCGCCCTATCGGCAGCCCGGTCGGCGTCGGCTACCGCGCGCTCCGCTTCGGCGATGGCCTGGCGGCGCTCGCGCTCTGCCTTCGCCCGGGCCGCGGCCGCCTCGGCCGCCCTGGCTGCGGACCTCGCCGCGGCCGCCTCGGCCGCGGACTTGGAGATCGACTTGGCCGCGGACGCCTCGGCCCCGGGCGTGACAGCGGCCGTCTGGGCGGTGGATGTGGCCGGGGCAGTTGCCCCCGTCGCTGGTGCAGGGCGCCTGGCGGCCGGCGACGGCGCAATGCTCGGCACCGGTACGGCCCCGGAACCGAAGCCAGACCGGCGCTCGGCGCGCACCAGGGTTCCAGCGGCCATCTGCGCAATGAGCTGCGGGTCGGCCAGCGCCGCGGCGAACGTGGCGGTCACCTCCTCCCGGAGCGCCGCGGACGGCGGGTGCTGACCGGACGCGGCCAGTGCTTGCGCGACCAGCGCGTCGATCAGCTGGCGCCGCGCCACGGACAGCTCCCGGATCGTTGCCCCATCGAGGGCCGCTTCGGCGGCACGAAGCTCATCTCCCAGCGCGGCCAGCCGGGAAGGCACGCTGGGGTCGGCGCGGACCACTTGATTGACGGCCCAGGCCGAGCGGGTCGGCTTGCGCAACCCGGCGATCGCCTTCGCCGCCGAGCCCTCGCCGGCCGCGCGGGCCCGTGCGGCCAAGACCCCGCGGCGCTCGGTGAAAGCGTCCAGGTCAGAGGAATACAGCTCCGCGACCGCTTCGCTCACATGGTCAGCACCGGTCACCCGACCATCGTGCCCCAACGCCGATCACCATGCACTAGCCGTCCTCCTCGACGCGCACGGTTCCCGGCGCGCGCGGCCTCTTAAATGATCACCCGGTCATCCGCGGCGCCGGCTTCCTGCACGCGCAGCCGGGCGACGCACTCCGCGCTGCCACAGGTCCGGCCAGAACCCAGACGGGGATTGCCACACCGGCAGGCTGGCTGGAGCCGAGCCAGCCACGCCGCATACGCCAGCAACTCGGCCGGGCCGCCGTCGCCCGGGACCGAGACGACGGGCCGAATCCGGCCGCCAGGCAAAGCAAGCCACTCCCGCGGCCTGTCTGCGGCGGGCCTGCCTGGCATCGGACCCATGACCCCATCTTCCCTGCTGCGGAGGCTCGCCAGTTCCTTGCCCCAGCCGCCAGCGCCAGCACCTCGTCAGCAGGGCAGGAGCCCGAAGGCCTGTTTGGCGGCGAGCACGCGCATGACGGCGGAGTTGACTTCGCTACGGAAGCTCGCGGAGTCCCCGGCTCGGGCGAGAACGGCTTCATCCATCGCCTCCGCCGCGACGACAAGCCTCGAGGTGATCATGTCACCGCCGGCGGCGAGAAAATCGATGGCCCGGGTAGCCGGCGGAATGCTGGCCACCGCGGCCGCGGCAGCGAGGTCGTCCGAGACGATCACTCCCCGGAAGTGCATCCGCGCCCGCAGCATGGTGCGCATGATGATCGGGGAGAACACCGCCAGATGATGTGCGTCGATGCGGGCGTAGGTGGCGAGCGCGACCATGACGAAGGGCACGCCGACGTCAATGGCCTGCTGGAATGGGCCGAGGTACGGGTCGTCCGGGGTGGTCACCGTGTCGGCTACCGCTGCGGTGAAGTCAGTGTTGCCCCGGACCCGGCCGAGTCCCGGGAAGTGCTTGGCTGTTGTGGCCACGCCTGCCTGGCTCATGCCACGGATGAAGGCGACGCCATGTTCGGCCACCGTCGCCGGATCGTGGCCCAGTTCCCGTTGCAGGACCCCGATCGGCTGGTTCTGGGCGGCGGTTGCCCGCGGCACCACGTCCATCACCGGGGCGAGGTCGAGGTTAACCCCCGCGGCCCGCAGTTCGCTGCCCCACGTCATCGCCGCGCGCTGCAATACCGCGGGTGGCAGGAGCCCCTGGGCGACGGCGGGCGGGATCCTCTGGAAGCCAGCGCCCTGGAGCGCCTGGATCTCCCCTCCCTCCTGATTAGCCGCCACGAAGAACCTGGCGCCCGCGGTGGCCGGCGTGTCAGCGAGGGATTGCACCGCCGCCGTGGCCGACCGGATGCCTGACACGCCGGCGGTGCTGGTGGCGGTGAACATCACCGAGCCGAAGTGATGCGCCCTTATGGCACGGGCCGTGCCGGGATCGAGCCCGTCACCAGTGAGCCCGACGATGAACAGCTGACCGACCCGCTGAGACTGGCTCATGCCGGCGAAGACCCGGGCCGGGCAGGACCGGCTCCGGCCCGCCTGCGGCGGGTTCGTGACCTGCGCCGGGCTGCCGTCCCCGGGAGAGGTCCCGGGATGTCCGGTGCGGGCCGAAGGATGCGTGGGCTGGGCCAGGCCATCGGAGGCGCGCGCGCAGCTCGAGAGGGCAGCGGCGAGCGCAAGCAGCGCGCACACCGGGATCGCCTTGCTGAAAGTCACCGTGTCATTGTCGTGGCCTTCTCCGATGAAGGCCCCCCAGCCGCGAGGAATCAGCCGCGAGAATCGGCGGCGGACTACCGCCCGCCCCGGTACCGCCCGCAGCCCATGAAGCCGCCCCGGCCGAGGTGCCATATGCGGCGCATCAGACCGCGGACCACGCCGAAGATCAGCAGGAAGATGGCCAGCTTGCCCGGCCACGGGAACATCCTCAGCTGCAGGTCGAATATCAGCAGCCAGGCGATCACCGCGGAGATGATCATGGGGATCAGGCCCAGCCGCGCCCGGGAACCCGGCCGGGCTCGCCTGGCTCGCTCCCGGCGGGCACCGGTAGCGGTGACCGGCAGCGGCGCCGAGGGCGCGGCGGCGGGCGGAAGGTCGCTGGTGAGCGCGCCTAGCTGGCCCCGCGTGGTGGCCGCGAACGCGGCATCGAGGCGCTGGTTGAACTCCTCCAGGGTCAGCCTGCCCTGCGCGTAATGCTCCCGCAGGCGGGCAGCCACTGCCTCGCGGTCGGCGTCTCCGATTCGCAGGTCGGGTCCGGTCGCCACGTTGTCCTCCGCATCCCCTGCTGAGCCAGCCATATTCTAGTAAGACGATATATCTTGATTTGGCTGTCAGCAAGTCGCAGCCAGGTCCCGCGCCATCTGCTCGGGCTGAGCGTCGACGGGTGGCCGCCCCAGAGGGATAAGTCCATCGCCAGCGGATAAGCCGCCGGTGCCAGCGCAGCAACGTGGCCGGCGTGACTAGCCGGTTCATCCGCAACGGACCGGGGAGCAGCCGGGCCAGGGCAGCGAGCTCCGCCACGTCGTGGCGGAGCATGAGCAGTTCGGCATCTTTGACGGCCGTCGAGCGTGCGAGCAGGGCCATCCAGCCGCCCAGCCGGATGAAGATCAGGTAGAGCATCCGTGCGGTCACGAACCGGCGATCCTGCCAGCCGCGCCACCATCGCCGCAGCCGGACCCGCAGGTCAGCCGCCTTGCCCCGTTTGGAACCCCACAGGGGATTGCCGTCAAACGAGGTGCTATTCAGCAGCGAACCGGGCAAGGATCTGCCGTCGCAGGTCCTCGTAGCTGACCCCAGCGAGACTCGACTCACTGGCAAAAGCACCGAAGATCGGATCCCACGCCGTGATAGTCAGATCTTCGGTCAGCCCATGGACCATGTAAGGGTCACCGGCGATCCAGTCTCTGACTGCCTTCTCATCCTCGGCCTTCGCTATCAGGAAGGCGGCACGCACACCGTCCCGGCGTGGCGGACCCGACGCCAGGAGCGCGCCAGCTTCAACCTGCGCGTGCAGCCAGTCGAGGTGCGCCGCCTGGTGCTCGACCCACCCCGCGTAGTTCGGGTGCAGGCACGAAATGAGAAATACTGCCATATCTCCCGGCTTCCTCTGACGATTAATTGCCTGGGTCGTGGTGCCGGCTTCCTCGTCGGAGATGGCCCCTGCCTGCCCCGGGCAATGAGCCTACGAGGAACGTGCCAGATGTGTCGGCTCAGGGGTTGGGCGTCGGTGAGGGCCAGGCGGACCTCGCCGGCCCACCGCTGCCAGTCTGGGTGCAGGTCGTGCACGCCCTTGAGGTAGCGCAGCAGGTGCTGGCAGCATTGCTGCACCCCGGCGAGCTGGGCGATCTTCGCCCGTCTGCCCGGACCTGGGACGCGGTGACTGCGCTCGGAGTTCAGCGCGGCGGCGATTATGCTCGCGTCGATGAGGGCTGTTACGGAATTGAGACCACCCTGTCACCGGGGGCGTCATAGCTGCAAGGCACCCCGACACAATCTTGAGCTTTGTGCACAGCCAGCTTCCGCTGGGCAGGCTGACCGGATCCCCCGATTTTGCGGCTAAGCGGTGGCTGACATCTCGATTGGCACGCCGGTGACGGGTCGGTTGGCCGGTGCCGACGCGGCGTCAAGGTGCTCGCTGTGGGGTGGGCAGCTGCAGGTCCAGCCCGGCGAGGTTGGCGCGCAGCTGGTCGTGGCTGCGCGGGCCGAGGATGACTGAGCTGATGCCTGGTCGCCGGCTGATCCAGGAGATGGCGACTGCGGCCGGCGTCGTGTCCATCTCGGCGGCCACGTCCGCGACGGCGTCGACGATGGTGAAGTTGCGTTCAGTCATGATGGCGCCCCGGTTATGCAAGTCAGGAGTGACGCGTGACCCGAACCAGCAGGGCCTGGTGCTACTGATGCGTGCCGACGCTCACCGCAATCGCGGCCGCATCATCGAAGCAGCGACTGAGCTCATCGAACGCGACGGTCTCGGTGTCCCGCTGGACGAGATCGCACGGCATGCAGGCGTCGGACCGGGGACGGTGCATCGGCACTTCGCATCCAAGGAGACGCTGTTCGCGGCGATCGTCGTCGACCGCGTCAGCCAGGTCGCCGCCGGGACCCGGGCGCTAGCCACGGCCGACGATCCCGGCGATGCGCTGGTGCGCGCCCTGTCGGCGATGCTCGCCGAGGGCGAGCGCAGCTCCGCTCTCAAAGCCGCGCTCGCGGGCACCGACTTCGACCTGCGCACCGCGGCCCCGTACGCGGCGGCCGACGTGCGCACCGCAGTCGGCGTCCTGCTCAGCCGGGCCCAGCAGGCCCGCGCGATCCGCGGCGACATAGACACCGATGACGTCATGGCGCTGCTCGCCGGCGCATTCGCCGCCGTCCAGCACAGCGGCGGCGACCCTCTGCGCGCCGCCACGCTGGCAAATGTCCTCTTCGACGGCCTGCGCGTCACGACCGAGCCGGTCACCCAGCGCTGAACAGCGCGCCAGCACGAGGCAACCGGCAGGCCGCCCGCGGCAGCCCTCCTGCAGATCTTCTCGCCGGATCGGGAATCCGCTGTCGGAACGGAACTGCCGACCGGGCGGCCAGGCTGCTGCAGCAGCCGGTGGGAAAGATCAGGCATCATGGTGGTCAGCACCCCGCGGACGTGCTGCTCGGCGGGGAGGTCGACCCTGGGGCTCACGGAAGGTCCTGCTGGTGTCCGGCGAGGAACCTGGCGATGGTCGTGCGCCGGGCGGAAGATCGGCCAGCCGATCTCGGTCCGCCAGGCTGATTCGTCCGGTGTGTCATGGCGGCCGGACAGGTAGTACTCGCGGATGGGCCCGTCCACGACCAGCGCGTGCGCCGTAGGCGAGGTCGATGTTGTCGTGCGGGCCGTTGTGGACGATGATCGCCAGCTCCGCGGGCGGCACCTCGACGCCTTCGACACGGCCGACCGGGTGGATCTGCCCGGTGCAGGGGATGAACACGGTGGCCTGGCCGTGTTTGTTGGTGAAAAGGTCCCGGGCGTAGATGCCGCCGGGCGCGCCGCTGCTCAGCGAGATGGCCGGCGTTCCCTGCCGGAGTGAAGGCTGGTGACTTCGACCTGCCCTGAATGGGCTGGGTCAGTCAGTCAGACAGCAAGCGCTCGTCCGCGCATCCGCGGCGGCGCGGCCGCCGCCGGGGCCTGGCCCTTCTCCAGGCCCGCCACGTGATCAGCGGCGGCGAATCCGCTTTAATAGCAGCAGGGAACCGCGCGGCCGGGGTGCTCACGCGCCCAAAAACGCTTTGACGGGGCGCGGCTCGGGATCTTACGGTCCCTTCAGGGCCTGGCCAGCACGCCTGCCATCGCGGGCCGCGTTCAACCGCCAGACGTCCGCCGTTTTCGAGATATATCTTGTGGGCGAGGCTAGCGAGATATATCGTGTTTGCTGGCCGGCTCGCCCAGCGCCCCACCGATGAGTTCTCTGGGCGAGGCGAGTCTCAACGACGAGGCGCGTGCCCGCGGACGGGCGTTGCCAGCTGAACCGCCGAGTCCAGGAGGATTCCGATGAGTAAAGCCCGCGCGATCGTCAGCGTCCCGAGCGGGCGCCGGACCAAGTGGGTTGTCGTGGTGCTGTGGATCGTCATCCTCGGCGTGGCCGGCCCGCTGGCCGGCAAGCTGATGGGCGCCGAGCATAACGATGCGAAGTCGTGGCTGCCCGCCAAGGCGGAGTCCACCAGGGTCCTGGACCTGCAGTCGCGGTTCCAGTCGCCCAATGTGTTCACCGCCGTGGTGGTGTACGACCGGCCATCTGGCCTGACCGCGGCCGACCGGGCGAAGGCCGCGTCTGACGCGCAGAAGTTCACGACCATCTCCGGCGTGGTGCACGGCCAGGTCTCAGGCCCCTTCTTCGCCAAGGACGGCCAGGCGATCGAGACGGTCGTCCCGGTCAACCTGGGCAAGAACGGCTGGAATGCGGCCGGCCCGGCCGCTGATGCGATTCGCGGCGTGGCGCAGGCGAACGGGGCGGGCCTGACTGTGCACATCACCGGCCCGCTGGGGACGGCGGCCGACTCGGCCAAGTCCTTCAAGGGAATCAACGGCACGCTGCTGCTCGGTACCCTGGCCGTCGTCATCGTGCTGCTGCTTATCACCT
>OBLW0100002519.1_pt1 | contig 14799 bp, 10 predicted proteins | sample 1520161 | NCBI WGS metagenome assembly OBLW01 (sample SAMEA3539309, study PRJEB22396) | soil metagenome | biome: tundra; feature: field; material: soil | place: USA | collected 2010-05 | depth 0.15 m
ACCAGGTGGTGGAGAACACCGAGGCCGATGGAATTGTGGCGTGCACCGTGACGGTCGCGCCGCAGTACAACGCCACGAGCGGCATCCTGACCTTCGTGGGCAAGTGCGGCATCACCGGCATCGCGCAGTAGGCCCTTGAAGCCTGCGGCGGGCCGTCAAATCCGCGGCTTGGGCGTGATACGGCCAAGTGGCGGGCGGGCGATTCTGCCGGAAAGCCTTGTGTTGCCCTCACCCCAAGGGCATGATTTTTGGATGGCACAATCCAGGCGCGATGCAAATAGTCGCCCCCCACCACCGACTTTTCGGATATCGCGTAGACTGTGGTCATGCGACCGTTTGCTGCAACCGGCCGGATTGCGCTCCGTACTTGGACTTTAGGTTTTTTGATTTCCGTCATTCTTACCGTCCTTAGCGTCGCGTATGTGGACCGGCCGCTCGCAACCTTTATCGACAGCCATTTCCGGCACACTCTTGGCTGGGTCGTCCTGGACCGCTCGCTTGAACCATTGAAGGTTGTAGCGATCTCGGCCTTGTTTTTCTTGTTTTGGGCCGGGCACAGAACAGCCTCCGGCTATGGCCTGCAACAATGGGCCGAAAAGGCCCTCGTATGTTCCTGGGCCGTAGTGTGGGGACTCGCCGCGGAATTCGTGTTCAAACAGATCTTCGGGCGCGCTTGGCCCGATCCGACCTACACTCAAAACCATTTGTACGGGTTCCGGTTCTTGCATGCCTCGCAAGATTGGACGTCGTTCCCGTCGGGCACGGCCATCGGGTCCACCGCGTTAGCTACGGCATTGGCGAGGTTGTTCCCACGATTGCGTGCGGCCTGCACCGTTCTTGCAGCCGTGGTGTGTATTGGGGTTGTTGTCGCCAACTATCACTGGCTTTCGGACAGCATCGCGGGCGCATTTCTGGGTACCTCAATCGGCTGGATGTCGTCCGCGTTGGTAGGTCTGTCCTTTCTGAACAAACGTGAATAGATGCGGAGCGAGTAAGGGCATAACGCCACCGAGCAATTTGCGCTGAGTTCTGCATTGCAGAATTGCAGAAACTGGCGCTGCCAGAAGAAACACGAGATCACCGTAGATTGGCTGGTCACCCGGACGGGCTGTCGCCATCCCGTTCAAGTGGAGCGCGGGCGCGGGATTTCCCCGAAAGTGAGCGGGCCGTCGCCACTCGAACACTGACCACTGTCCGCCCTCATTGTTCAATTCGTCATTTCGAGCCGGCGCAATCCGACAGGCGCGCCGGCCTCAACTCCAAAAAGAGGACACCCATGTACGGAGAACTTCCTGAAATTCAAACGTCCACCGGCGAGACCATCAACGGTTTCCCGGTCCAGATCCTTCGCCCCGCGAAGACCGCCGTGCTCCGGTTGCCCACGAACCCGGAGATGAGCGGCTACCTCAACCAGCAGAAGACGCTGTACCGCGACCTCGGGCGCCGCAAGGGCCAGAGCGAGAGCGTCCCGAATCCCAAGTCCGACCTCGATCTGTTCACCCGCATTCGCATCGACAAAGGCCCGGACTTCGACGAGGCGGAAGCGGCCAGGGCCATCGGGCTGCTTACCCGGCAGCGCGTCACCAAGTGCGAACGCGAGGGCGAGACCTACCGCGTTACCCTCCTGACGGTGTTCGGTGCGACGGAGCACGTCGTCAACATCCCCTTCGAGAAGGACCTGGCAGTCTACCGGCGCACCGTGTTCAAAGCCCTCGACCTGCCGCACGGCGTCGAGGAGCGCCGGTACCCGCCCGAGGCGGCCGAGCGCCTTTACGATGCCACGGTCGTCTCCATCTCTGGGTACGTGGATTCGATTAAAGCCGCCGACGTTCCTCCGCACCACAAGTCCAGCGTCGTGCTGGAGCTGGTGAGCGCGGTGGGCGACCTCGATCCCGAACTTCCGGACCCAAACTCTTAGCGCCGGGCGAGTGGCCGAGTCCAGTCCCGCTCCGGCTCCTGGTGCACCGCACCGTGCGCGCCTACGATCTTTGCGATGGCGGCGAAGATGGCCCGCACGGATGCCCGGACGCCAACGACGTAACGTGCCTCCGGTGCGGCCATGTGTTCGAGGTCGAGGACACCAACTGCATTCCGAAGTGCTCCAACTGCGGGGAGAAGACCGCGCGGGTTAACCGCTGTGCCCGATGCCCGTTGAACGACCTGGATCACGCCAGATCCCATTCCGCGGCGGGCCGGCTGCTGAACCGGCTTACCGATCTGGAGTTCGACGTGGGCAAGTTCCGAGTGGACTGGGCCGACGTGACGGCGGAAGAGGCGCTCGGCCTCCGCATCCTGGCCGATGAGCGCGACCGGTACCAGCGCGAGCAGGCGAAGAAGCCGCGAGAATAGCCATGGCTTACGTTCCCAAAATCACGCGCGCCCGATTCGTCCTCGGCCCCTTCTCCGCAGAGGACATGGCCATCATCGGGACGTTCATGTGCGACCGCATCCGGCGGCGCATCGAGAGTGGCGTGAACATCGACGACAACCCCTCGAAGGCGTTGAAGCCGGGGTACGAGAAGCAGAAGATCCGGCGCGGGCTGAACCCGACCCGCGACTGGACCTGGCGCGGCCGGACGCTGCGTTCGTTGTCGGTCAAGAGCGCCAATGAGAATCACGTGGTGATTGGTTTCTCCGACCCGGAGACCGATGGAATCGCGCACGTGAACAACCTCCGCGAGCGCGCCTTCGGCGTGTCGCCCGAGGACCGCAAGGCGTTGACCGAGATCGTCCTGGCCACGCTGCGCACGAAGCGCATCGTGGCGTTCCGCAAGGTGGCATAAGCCATGCCCGATCAAGAATCCGTATCCTTCGACATCGATCCGCGATCCGTCCTGGGCGCCATCAAGCAGATGAACTCTGCGATGGAGGGCTACGAGAAGGGCTCGACTTCCGCGAACGCCAACCTGCAGAAGGCCATCGAGCGGACTTCGGATCTGCTGCTCAAGGTCAACGACCGCTCGCGCACCTCCATGGAGCGGCTTACCCAGTCCATCGAGAAGCAGGCCGCCGCCTACGGCAAGACGAACGCGGAACGCATGGTCGCGGAGCGCGACCGGATCATCAAGAAACTCGGCGACGAGAAGGGGATGATCGACCGGGTTAACGAGTCCTACGCCAAGATGCTGGCGGCCGACGCCGCCGGCCAGGGCGCGGCGGGGATCGAGAGCATGGGCTACGCGGCGCAGCAGTCGAAGGCGTCGCTGGCGTTGATGGGTGAGGAGATCGGCATCCACATCCCCAGGCAACTGCGGACGTTCATCACCATGCTGCCCGGCGTCGGGCAGGCCTTGGATGTGTCGTTCAAGGCGGTAGCCATCATCGCGCTGATCGCGGTGATTTACGAGGCGGTGAAGAAGGTCCTGGAATTCCGCAAGGCTCTGGACGACCTCCACACGGCTGCGGAAAAGAACGCTGCGGAGTTTGATCGCTTCGCCGATTCGCAGAAGCTCGCGAATCTGGAATTGAAAACCACCAACGATCAACTCGAAAACGCGATAGCGAAGCTGCAACACAAGCCCGAGAACAACCTCAAGATCGCCATCGACGAGGCGGCCACGGCGGCGTTGAACCTGTCCGAGAGGATGGATAAGAGCCTCCGGTCCTTCGCTGAACTGGCGCAGAAGAATGCGCCTGGTATGTTCGCCGAGATCCTCGGCCGCCAGCAGGGCACCAAGGACATCACCGAACTCATCCAAGGCAAGAGCGGTTTCGGCGGAATGGTCGGCGACATGTACGCCATCACGAATACCGGTGGCGATCCAACCGCCGTGTTATCGGGGTACCGCGTCCGCGTTCAGAAGCTTCTGGAAACGGCGGTGCAGAACAAGGCGTTCCAGGAAGGGCTGTTGGTCGGTCCCGGCATGCCGCAGATGCAACCGGGGAAGCCGGTCACCTATAACCCCGCGCTGGGGCCGGTAGAATCGACGGCGCAGCAGGGGCCGCGCATCGAAACCTTGAACGCGCTGATCCGCCAGATCGATCTCCTGACGCAATCCTATGCGCTTGAGAAGCAGCACACCGCATTGCAGAAGACCGAAAACCAGTTGAAGGACGACGTCTCGAAGTCGGGCGCGTTCGTGATCACCGACGCGGAAATGCAGAAGATGCAGAACGCGGCTCCGACGATCACCCACCCGCCGAGTCTCTATCCCTGGACCCCTGAGATCGGCAATGCGAACGCTCTGGGCGGATGGGACACCGAATTCACGTACAAGCAGGAGGAGGTCAACAAGGCTAACGCGCCTATGCAGGCGGCGATCAAGGGCCAGATGGAAGCCCGCATGAAGGGCGAAGAGGATCTGATCAAAAAGAACGACGCGGAGCGGTTATCGAGCATCGCCGCGGAGGCCACCTACACCGCGCGAGTGCTGGAACTGCGCAAAGGGCCGGGCGGGGAAATCGAAGTGGCGCGCGCGGTTGCCACCGTGCGAGAGGATGCGCTGCGCAAGGAACTGGATCTGACCGGCGACCAGGTCAAATACCGGCAAGAGTCGCTCGCCAACGAACGCGACATGCGGTTGAAGATCGCCGAGATCCAAGACAAGCAGCAGGAGAAGCAGCACGAGGAACTCGCCAAGACCTCCACCTCCCTGTGGGACACCCTCCTGACAAAGCCCGGGGAGTTTGGAAAGCAACTGACCGGCACGATCCACACGGCTCTACTCAAACCCATCACCGAGGGCCTCGGCAACCTAACCGCGAACGCCCTCAAGCCGATCATCTACGGCGCCGATGGCACGGGCGGCATCTCCGGAATGTTCGGCGGCCTCTTCGGGAAGCAGGACCCAATCAAGACCGCTACGGACCAAAACACCCTGGCCACGCGCCAGAACTCCCAGGCGATGTACCAACTGTCGGAGCTGCTGGCGCGCGCCTCCGGCGTATCGATCTCGTCTCTGGCAACTCCGGCGATCCTGCCGGGCCTCGCGGGAATCCTGCCTCGGTTCGCCAAGGGCGGCGTGACCAACGGCCCGACCATCGTTGGAGAGGACGGGCGGGAACTGGTTATCCCTCTCGATACGCCCTACGTGCCGCAGATCGACCTGCGCCCGACGCGGAACCGTCCGCTGGTGGGGACCTATGGCCCGGAGACGGACGCGGCGCTGTTCAAGGCCGCGACTGCCATGAGCACATTGGCGCTCCCGGCTGGGCTCACCGTCCTCGGCGGCCCGATGGGATATGCGGGCGGCGATCTCCTCATGTCGCTTCTGACGGGCGCTGCCGCCGCGGCCACTCCCCCGCGCAAAGACAACCTCCTCCTCGGCGAGATGCCGGTTGGTCCTGGCGGGTTCGGATCGGCGCCGGAGGAAGGCCGGAGCCTTTTCAACAAGGGCACATACGAGGAACTGAAGGCCATCGGCAGCAAGGGCGGCCGGATCTCGGGCCTGAGGCGCTCGCAGGCTGCGGCGCAGCGAGACGCACTGCGCGCGGTTGCAGCCGAACTGAAAGGGGCGGAACGCGACGAGTTGATGGCGAGCAAGGGCCTCTATTCCGACGCCGACTACACCGGCCCCAAGGACTGGGACCGATATACCGGCGAATCGGTTTCAGGGGCATCCAAACGCATCGACGATCAGTTTCCCTGGTTGAAGCACGTATTCAAACAGAGCGAGTCCCAAAAGGCAGCCATCGCGAAAATGAAGGCCGCGAGGGCCGGAGGGACCTGGGGCGGCGATCATTCGTCTCCGGAGGCGAGGGCGGCGTCGGCGGCGGCGCGCGCGGAGAAGGAAGCGGCGGCCGCAGCGAAGGTTCTCAAGAAGCAACTGGTTCCCGATGAAACCCCGACGAAGGACTGGTCCGGCGGCATCCTGGATGAATCCAGTATCCAGGCGATCAAGACGAAAGCCGAACGCCAGGCAGACTACAGCCGGGCGCGATACGACCGGATGAAGGCAGAGAAAGGTCTGCCACCCCGCGTGCCGCGCGATCCCGAAATCGCCAGGATGCGGACTCTCGACGCAGCGGACCCCGAGCGGGTCGCGTGGGAAGCGGCGAGGAAGGCCGCGACCGCAGAACGGATGCGCGTCAATTCGGCAGCCGCATATCAGCGGAAACTCGATGCAAAGTCCGCGTCGGTGCTGGCTGCGCGCGATATAGCGGCGATGAGAACGAGGGGATCGGTGAAAGGATCGATGCTCTGGGCGATCAATCCCGACACCGGAGGCGTGAGGCTTTCGCAGCACATCCCCGACAATGCGAAATATTCCGACGATCTGTTCGCGACGCACGCGGACTGGTTCGACAAGATCAATTTCCCCGTCGCCGGTCCGGAGTTCGACAGGATTCCGCGAGGCTACGCCCACCTTGATCGTGGGCGCATTCACATCACCGACAACGGGCTGGAGGAAGAGCAGGAGGGCCTGACCTCGCCGCCGCTCACGAGCGACCAATATCGGACGCTTACCGAGCGAATCGCCAAGAAGTTTAAACTCCCGTCCTTCGACGAAGGCGGCTTGGTGGGCGAGACCGGCCTGGCGATGGTGCACAAGGGCGAGACGATCCTGCCTACGGCCAACGATACCCTCAAGCGAGCCATTGAACTGAGCACGGCGGCCACGCTCCATGCTGAGGAGTTGGCGCGCGCCAGGACGGAGCGCCTGGTCCAGGGCCTGGAGACGGCGGTGGGCGTCGTGGCTGCCGGGGTCGCCGCGGTGGCCGGGCCTCGGTCCGCCTCGGGCGTCTGGGGCGCGTCGGGCGGCGGGGTGGAGACTTCCCTCCAAGCCGGTAGCTGGGGCGCAGTGGGCACGCCCGGTGGCGAAGGGGTGGCAAGCCCTGGCGTTTCCGGGGGCGGTGGCTCAAGTTATGGCGCCTCCGGCTATGGTGGCTCGGCGTCTGGGGCGCCGGGCTATGCAGGTTCGGGCATTCCCGGCCTGAACGACATGTACAATCTCCCGAACTCTCCGGCAAAGGCGATAAGCGGCATCCTGACGAACGGCAGCAAGCCGGGCGGGATGTTCAGCAGCGCGGGCCTTGCCAATCTGAAGAGCACCTTCGGCATTCAGGGGACGCCCCAATCGGTGGGAATGTACGGCGACACCATCTCGCAGGGCCTTCCAACTTCCTTCGGCACCGTGATGAGCAGCCAGGGGGTGCATGCTGGCGAAGCCGCGGGAGGCGCCGCACTGTTCGAGGCCGGCGCGTTTGGCAGCCGGCGCGGCACCTGGGCCGGCGTCGGGGAAACCACCGCTGGCGGCGCGGCTTTCGGCGCGCAGTTCGGACCGTGGGGCGCGGCCATCGGCGCGGCGGCCGGATTCGGCGTCGGCATCGGCGAGAAACTGGCGGGCGTCGAGAGCGAGCAGAACAAAGCGAAGCGCCTGGTAAAGCAGATCTACAACCTCAGCATCAACAATGACCTGGCAAACCAGATCGCTTCTATCGCCAAATCGACCTTCGGCAATGACGTGGGCATGGCTGTTCGAAGCGATCAGGTACGGCAACTCCTTCGCCTCTGGGCAGAGACCATGGGCAACCAGACGGCGCTGGTGAACCTGAGTCCGCACAGCGCGAGCCTGATCGAGGCTGGCGGGAAAATGCAACAGGGCGCGGTCTACGACAACGGGGCCGCTTACACCTACGGCAGCGCGTTCCCGACTTACGGCGGGGTTGTGACGCAGAACCTTCCGACCGCGAGCCCCTACGCGGGTGGCGGCACGACCGTCGTGCTTAACCCGCAGCAGACAGTGGACCTGTGGCGCACCGGCACTGCCCAGGCCATCGCTGGCGACCCGCGCGGCGTGGCGGCGTCCGCGTTGGCCGGCAACCAGATGAGCGCCGCGCGCGCCGGCAACGCCGTCAACTCGTTCGCGCCTGATGCCATCACCCAATAACATGCCTGGCACAGTCATATTCTCGACGCCGGTCGCCGTCTTCCCCGGCACGCTCTCGCGGGCGTTTACCGAAACGCAAACATATGCGGCGCTCGTCTCGGAGTATCACGACGGCAGTTCGCAGACGGGCGCGCGGGTGTCGGCGCCGCGCCATTCCTGGAAGCTGGCTAAGCGCCTCAATCCGGCCGACATGACGGCGCTGTCCGCGTTCATCGCCCTCCACATCGCCGATACGTTCTACTTCTACAATCCGAAGGAAACCTCCCCGCCCAACACGTGGGACGCTACCGGGGCGGCTACCGTGGGCCGCTATACGGTCCGGGTCAATTCCGACTGGTCGGAAAGCATCGGGCTCGCACGGACGGACGCGGCCGTCGAATTGATCGAGGTCGGACCCGCCGCGCTGATCGATTTGCCCGCCGTCAACGACGACGCGTACTTACGGACGGGGGTTTGGTTCGCCAACCCCACCGCCGCCGCCGCGGATTCCTATCCCGGCGAGACGCAAAACAAGGAGAGCGCCGGGCTGCTGACCACTCCCGTGGACCGTGGCGTCTACGGAATCCAGTGGGGAAGGACCGGATCGTGCCTTCTGACAAGGACAGCGCCGGGCCGCGACTACGATACATACCCCCACGTGAAGCCGCAGGCGTTACTGATCCCGCCCCTCGCGGGGTTCAGCGCCCTTGTGATTGACGCTTCGAGGGTGGAGTGCGTGGTGGCATCGGTGGAGTATTCCAAGGCCGACTCGGCATCGATATCGGCCATCGCGTGGATCACCGTCTGGAGCGACCCGGAGGCCCAGTATAGCGGCGGCACGTTCCTTCACCAGATCGCGTATTCCGGCAGCGACGAGAAGAACCTCCGGGCCTTTCTGATCGAGGGGACCGCGGATACCGTAACTAACACCATCCCGGCGAACATCCTCGGTTACTGCTTCAACTTTACACTTTGGAACACCACGACCCAGACGGCTGCGCCAACGGCTCCGGCCATCCTTAGCGCGCAGGACGCCGTGATGGTCCTTTTCTTCCAGGCGATCCGAGTCAACTGCGGCGATCCCACGCTCGGCGTCACCCAATCGGAACAGTTGTTCGCCGACAACACGTACGGCAACACCTTCAGCGGGGTTTACGCATACCTGCCGGATCAAGGCTGCGCCGACGGCGAAGCGTACGCGACCAGCAAGGTGGGCGATTCCAGCATCCCGCTCTACCACTACGGCAGGAAAGGCGCAGAGTTCACTTACATCTTTGGCCGCAACCTGTTCGCGGACATCTACGAGCAGTGCGCATACGAGCTGGCATTCGGTGTTTTCGAATGGGAAGGTTGCGCGGTCGGCGCGCGCGTGTTCTCGGTGCTGGTGAGCGACGATGGCGTGGCCTGGACCACGGTAATCGCCAATCTGGACATTCGCAGTTCGTATGCCTTGACCCTTGCGGAGGTTACCGCCAGCGTGACCGTTGCCAGTTGGCCGGACGGGAAGCTGTACATCAAGTTCGTGGCCTCCGTGGGCGAGGACTGCTGCAACTACATTCGCGTGACGCCCAAGTGGTTGTGAACTCCCATGGCTGACACTATCGGCAGAATCGCTGTTCCGGAATCGGCTTCCGTCGCGACCTTTCCGTTCGTGACCGACTTCCTGCACGGCCGCGCCGTGGCGCGGCGGGTGATCGCGCACGCGTTCGGCGACCCGCGAGTCGAGCAGCGCTTCTTCGTGGGGAACCCGGCGACGCGATATACGTTCCTGCGGCGCACGCTAACGAACGCCGACCGGATCACCCTGGCGCAATTCTGGCGTGAGGCGCAGGGCGGCGTGGCCTCGTTTCTGTATGCCGTCCCGCTCAAGGATCAGACCTTCGCTACGACCAGGGTGAGGTTCGAGAACGGCCCCCTCGCACTCGAAGACCTGGCCGGGGCGATATGCTCCACGGGAATCACCTTCGTCGAAGTGCCCGACCCAGCCGGCGCGCCGGCCTATACGAGCGCGGGCGGATCGCTCACGCGGTTCCCCGATGCACCCCTTGCCAGCGCGATGCTCTGCGAAGTGCAGGAGATCGTTCCGCTGGTGCGGATTCGCGTGGCGGAAGCCGCGGTCCCCGATATCTTTCTCTCCGACCGGCGCGTGACCATCGATGGGAACCTCTACCTGCCGCGCCTGCTGCGCGTGGGGGAACCGGGGTCGGACGTCCTCATGGCGCAGAACCTCGACGGGTCGACCGACGACGTGCAGTTCGCCTTCGGCAACGCCGACCGGGTGATGATCCAGGTGGCGAACGATACCGACCTCGTCGGCGCGCGCGCCGAGTTTTCCCTCTTCCACGTCGGCGCCCTTCGCAGACTCGATCTGTGGGCCGGCGACATTATCGATTGGGGGTCGGACACGGGGCCGGAGTTCACCGTGCACTGCAGCGACCACTTGAGCGCGTCGACGCTCTCCTCGCCGGTGGGCACGTGCTCGCGGACTTGCTGGCGGCGGTATGGCCTGGACGGGTGTCCCGCAACGCCCGGCTCCCAGGCCCTCGACACGACACATTTTGCCTCCGCAGATGCGACGTGCTGCGACCAGGGCTACGAGACGGACAATGGCTGCCTCGCGCACTCGGGCGGCGCCAACCCCACCAAGTACAGTTTCGGGGCAATATGGGCAGACCCGCAGCAGGTGCGCATCGATGACAATTCGACCGGCCTACTGGGAATTGGCCGCGCCACCATCACTCCCACGTCGCAGATCAGCGACTCCCTCTGGGGCCAGACGTTGCAGGAGATCTGGCACAACGACGATGGCATTCCCCAGCGCGCGCTGCCGGTGACTTGCCGGATCGCGGCGGGCCGCGAGGAGTCGGACTTCTACGACGCGCTTGGCGCGGTGGGCAAAGGGCCGATTGGCGCGTTCAGCACGCCCACTATGATCGACGAGGACGGCGACGGCGTAAAGGAGACGTTCATCGGATCGACGCTCGACGGCCAGCCGCACCACGGCTGGAAGGTTGACGACAACGGGAATCCCACCGGGAACAGCCTGGGTCTTCGGCAGACGCTGGGGGCCGAGCCTGCCGGCGCGAACGACTTCTTCTCCCTCGGGCGGGTGGGAACCGCACCCAACAGTTGGCGTGAGGTTGTGGGCGGCGCTTCCTGCTACGAGGACACCTATGCGGCGGGCGTGGCGCTGTGCGAGATCCGGCGCACCGACCAGAAGGGCGTACCAACTGACCACGGTCGATAGCCATACGATGATCGCCATGATCTCGCAGGGCCTTACCGCTTGGATATGGGACGCCTCCGGTGTGCGTTCCGCCTCGCCCGGCTGCACGAACCCGGTGTGGGTGGCAATCAACACGTACCTGCGCGCGATCAGCCTCAACGATGCCGACGCGGCGACCCAGGCTGCCACCTTCGACGTGGCCGCGGCCGTCGCTGCGGCGGCGACCGCGGACGAAGTGGTGGCGTCGCTTTTCGGGGATACGAGCGTAGCGAACCCCTCGGAGCCCACGACCGATGTTTGGACGGGGGCCAATGGCGTATCCGAGTTCTGTCTTGCGCACGCGCCCATCAGCCTCCCCTCGGTGACGGTGGCCGGCGTGTCGGCAACGGTCTCGCAGCTTCCCGACAGCAGCGGGGCATTCACTTGGGACGGTTCATCCAACCTTATCGAGGCCACTTCGCCGGTGGTAGGAACGGTTGAGGTGGCGATCACCTACGTCTGGGCCGAAACGTATTCCACCGTGATGGGCACCGAGAACCAGTTCCGGTTCAAGGGCACGGTGGACCCCAGCAAGCCCACCCGCGATTGGCTGCGGGACATCCTGAACAACAATCTGGGCTACTTCACCTGGTCCTTCGGCGCGCTGAAGATCGGCTGCCGGAACACGTCCACCCCCGTGAGCACGTTCCACGCGGGAAACATGCTCTTCAACTCCTTGCGCCTGGACCCGTTCAAGCCTCGGTTTGAGAAGTTGACCATCGACTTCGCGGATGAAGAGTATCAGTTCGCGCACAACACTGTGGTCTTCACCGACCAGGATTACGCCGCGCGCTACGGTCGCGTGGCGAATCCGCGGGCGTCCGAGTTCGGGCTGGTAGGATCGTCAACCAAGAGTCAGGCCATGCGCGTGGCCGTCTGCCGCACACGCGAGGAACTGGGCGGCGTGGGTGCCACGGAGCAGACCCAGGCGCGCAATGCGACCTGGCGCAGCACCGTGCTGGCGCTCGATGTGGACGCAGGCGCGGTGGTGCTGGTGGCGGATTCCGAACTGTCTGGGGGGAGCGGAACCTTCCGCCTGCAATCCTGGCGGCTGAACCGGGACTGGTCCGTCGACCTGGTCGGCAAGACGGTGCGCCCCTCGATGTACGATCTGACGGCGGCGGCATTGGCGCCCTCAGTGACGGCGGCCACCCCTGTGCCTGCTGGCGCGCGCGATAGCGGCCCGCCGCCTGCGCCGGCGTTCGCCGCGCGGGTCAGTCTGGTGGACGCCTCGTCGCTTGAGATTTACGGCCTGGGTTTCGCGCAGACCACCAACACGCGGACCATCACCTCAGCGACCTTCACGATCTCCTTCTCCGGAGGGGGTGGCCGATATGGTCCAGGCGGCATCCTTCCCCCAGGACTTCTTCTCCTCGTCGGCCGCCTCGGGCTGGTCGCTCAAGGTGTCCCTTCCTGGGAAGACGGTCACTGGGGTGTCAGGCTTCGTCACGAACACGTACGGCAACTCCGATGCGTACGCCCTGACCGTCGACCTGGCGCTGGCGGCAGTGGCGCTGACTACTGGATCGGGTACGACGGGGGACGCCGCTATATTCGACGCGACCGGCAAAATCGTCGACGCGGGCGCTCCCCCGGCTCTCACCTCCCGCAAGATCAACACCACAGCGCCGCTCACGGGTGGCGGCGACCTTACCGCCGACCGAACCCTGGCAGTGAGCACTCTGGTTGGGGATGCCGGCGCCGGTGGCGCGGCAGGGATCGCGCCCGCGCCTGCGGCGGGAGATGCCGCGGCGGGGAAGTTTCTGGCAGCAGCAGGAGGATGGGCAGTTCCTGCAGGTGGCAGTTCCCCCCATGGATTCGGCGCGACGTTCGACGGCGGCGGCTCCGCGCTGACCTCGGGCTTGGTGGCTTACCTGCAAGTCCCCGCAGGCGGCACGATCTCAGCATGGAGTATCTTGCTGGACACCGGGGCGTGCACCATCAAGGTCTGGAAAGTGGCCGCCGGGACGGCCATTCCTACCGCCGGCAACTCGATCAACACGGCGGGCGTCTCGATTTCGAGCGGCACCGCTGTCCGCAGTACGACGCTCACGGATTTCACGACACTGACCGTCGCCGCAGATGACCTGATCGCGGTCTATTTGCAGGCCGTGAGCGCGGCCACAAAAATCTTCTTCAGCGTGGAGATGTAAACATGGCGACACAGCAATTGCAGCTCGTGTGCGACTCTTCGACCCTGGCGAACTTCAAGCAGTGGGCGCAAGCCATCAGTTCGTGGTTCACCGCCTGCGGATGGACGCAGAGCGGGGATACCGGACAGGTCAACTGGAGTTCCATCTCAACGCCGCCGGGCAGCGCCGCATATGTCTATGAGGTCTGGAAGCCTGGCGATGGCCTCGCGGCGTACTACCTCATGGAGTACGGGAACTTCAGCGGGACCAACTGCCCGACTCTGCGGATTACCGTTAGCACGGGCACCAATGGCGCGGGCGTAGCGACGGGCTACATCCTGGGTCCCATCACGGTGAACGGCGCCACGTACACCGCTCCGAGCGCAGTGACGCAATACGAGTGCGACTTCTCCGGAGATGCCGGGCGCATGGGCGTCATGATGTGGAGGAACGGCATCAACACCTGCCAGCAGTTCTTCGCTTTAGAACGGTCGCTCAGTTCTTCCGGAACGCCGACATCGAGCTACGTGAGTTTGTGGGTGTGCGGCGACGCCGCCAGCAACCTGCGATGTTCCTGCCAGGGATCGCTGGTGTTTGGCGTCGGGGTGCCTCCATACACCCAGGCCGCCAATAGCGCCGGGGGCTGGATGGTCCGAGTCCAGAGCCTCTCCGGCGCCACCACGGCGTTTAACGGGCAAGTCCCGTTCGATACGTGCGCGCCCGTGGTGGGCTTCTACGACTATCCCTGCACGGTGTGCGGCGCTGCGGCGGGCGTCGATGTGGTCGAGGGAGTTCCGTTTTCGGTCACGCTTTACGGCGCCACGCGCACCTACCTGCCTTCCAAGTTGGGCTATTTCTGCGACGTGAACCCGTACAACCTGGGGAGCCCGAGCGCCTTGTGCATGAGGTATGACTGATGGCCGCGCCGGTGGCCGCGAAGATTGCCCCTCCCATCACCCCCATTCGGTTCCGCTTATCGGGGCCGGGCTACTCGGTGAGCTCCGTGACATACCCCGCCGCGACAGACGTTCGATCCGGCGTCACCTATGGCGGCGGGACGTACACCGGCAATCTGACGCTTCCGGCCGCTTCCACGGTCGAGAGTGGTATTCACTTCGGGGCCAACGGCACGCAGTACACCGGGACGCTGGTAGCCGCATCGAGGGCAGTGGCATACGGCTTTTCGCGGTGACCCCGGACGATACCGCCCGTAAGAAACCAACGGTACAACTATGGCTACATTTCCATTTCGCTCGCGTCCCGTTCAGAGCTATAAGGAGCCGCCGCGCTCCTTCGGCGCGTCTCGCGACAACGGTGCCCGGAAGCACGCCGGCTGCGATCTCTATGCTCCGGTGGGGACCGAGATCCTGGCCGTGGAGGCCGGGACCGTCACGCGTGGCTGCTATCTGTTCTACGACGTGGTCTTCGCGCTCGAAGTGACCGGCGCATCGGGGCGCGTTGTCCGGTACGGGGAAATCTCCGCGGCCGCGCCGGGAATTCGGCTGGGCAGCCAGGTCTCCGAAGGCCAGGTCATTGCGCACGTCGGCAAGATGAAGACCGTCGCGCAGTCGATGCTCCACCTGGAGATGTATGC
>OBLW0100002520.1_pt1 | contig 14798 bp, 15 predicted proteins | sample 1520161 | NCBI WGS metagenome assembly OBLW01 (sample SAMEA3539309, study PRJEB22396) | soil metagenome | biome: tundra; feature: field; material: soil | place: USA | collected 2010-05 | depth 0.15 m
TCGAATGGTCCAGCACGGCCATGTCCCAGGGCCCGTTGATCAACGTCCCATAGATTGTTTCAACCACATTTCCCGACGAATCCAGCACCAACAAACATCCTGCCTGCGCGGTTGCCGACGTGCCATCGGTGGTAGGCAAACTGCCGACGATCACCCATCCAGCGCGCAACGCTACCAGCGCGGTTGTGAGACCGACGCCGCCCGTGCAAGTCCCGGGAAGACTGGCAGCGTCAATCTGGGCAAACTGAGTGACCGTTCCGTCCGGAGATATCTGCATAATCGTAGTGCCGGTTCCTTGAAAGTTAGACGCGGCATTGAAGTTACTGATGAGAAAGTTGCCCTTCGTCAAGTTCCCCACCGAATTAGGAACGGCAAAGATCCCATAAGGGTTGATATCCCCGTTTGCGGGGACGGTAGAAGCAATCGTCGTAATACTGTGCGGTGATACAAGCGACTCAGCGACGGCCAAGCCAGATACCAGCACGGAGAGAACCACTAAGCAACTCGCCGCGCGCACGAGACCCGGAATAAGAGAGTGACGTTCAGAACGCATTTGTCCTCCTGGAAATCCTGAGAGTTGGTAGACAATGGCCCGCGCCCTTCGAGACGCCGTTTGGGGATCAGCCCTGAGAACGGCGGACGGGTGCTTACTAAGTAAAAAAGTTATCAAGCGGGAGACGGCAATGTGTCACGGAATTGTCAACACCTTGTCACTTTGCTTGCTGGGAGCGGGCTCTCGGATTCCGAGTTCGTCCCATCCGTTATCCACAAATCGATACCTGAACCGAAGTTCCGCGCTAAAGAGCTAAGATTGATCGAAGCCGTGGGGCGGCCAATTTATCTTTTATCGCTACCTCTGCACGCTGTGCGCGAGATCACGGAGCTTAATTGTGACGAACAACCATCACTTCAAATGCATCTGCATATTGCTGCTCTGCCTTGAAGCCATTGCGCAGAACGCCTCCCCACCGCAACCCACAACTCCCGACGCGCAAGTGCGGCTCGGCAATGATTATTTGGCCCAGAAGGATTATTCCTCGGCCATGATTTGGTTTCGCAAAGCCGCGGAGCGCAACCATCCCGTGGCTCAAAACAACATTGGATGGCTCTACGAGAACGGGTTTGGCGTAACCAAGGACTATCTCGAGGCCATGAACTGGTTTCGCAAGTCAGCCAATCAAGGCTATGCCGAAGCCCAAAATAACATCGGCTGGCTCTTGCAAAATGGCTGGGGAGTTAAACAAGACTACGGCGAAGCCATGGCCTGGTATCGCAAGGCGGCCGATCAAGGCAATATGAGGGCGAGCACGAACCTGGGCTTCCTCTACAACAACGGGCTCGGAGTCAAACAGGATTATTCCGAGGCAGCGACCTGGTACCAGGCCGCTGCCGAACATGGCAACGTTCAGGCGCAAGTCTACCTCGGACGGCTTCACCAAAAAGGGTTGGGCGTTGAGCAAAGTTATGCCGTAGCGATGGCCTGGTACAGCCGAGCCGCCGATAAAGGCGACGCCGAAGCGCAGAATGCGATTGGCTACCTTTACCAGCAGGGCTGGGGAGTCACCCAGGATTACGCGAAAGCCATGGCTTGGTACCGCAAAGCGGCCGATCAAGGTAATGGTCAGGCGGAGCGCAACATCGCGTCACTCTACGATAAAGGTCTTGGGGTTCCAGAAGATCATTCCGAAGCGGAAGCGTGGTACAAAAAGGCTGCCGGCCACACGCTGTTACCAGGCGGCATACGCCCTCCTTGGGTGATTTATTCGCCGGATCCGGAATATTCAAAGGAGGCGCGCGAGGCCAAGTTTGAGGGCACATGCGTGTTTTCGCTGATCGTAGGGACCGACGGCAATGCCCGCGATATCAAGGTAGTGAAATCGCTGGGAAAGGGACTGGACCAGAAGGCGATCGATGCGATCAAGACATGGAAGTTTGAGCCTGGAACGAAGGATGGCGTGCCGGTCGCAACTCAGATCCAGATTGAGGTGACATTCCATCTCAAGTAATGATTGGAGAGATCATGGGCCCCCGGGCGGTTGGCCCATTTCTCCGGCGTGCGATTACAACGCCGTTTGTCTTTAATCGCTAACCAATACGAAAAGGGGGTGCCCCACTTCTCGCGCTTTTCGAGAAGTGGGCCGCCACGCTGCTGACACCATTGTGGCTTTGATTCGCGATTGCCCGAAACTTCGTTGAAAGTCGGCGACTCTCGGCGGTCATCGGTTCGGGTAAGTGATCGACGACGTTGCGCCGGGTGTGCACCTCGCAATGCGGGATCTACGCCCCGCAAAGCCCAAAACCCGACAAGAAATCCCTTAAGTCCTTATTCCGCAATTTCCTAAGGGGCGTACCATGCGGCCGATCGGCCTCTACAGTTTCCAGGGGATTTGGGCGCGCGCCGATCTCGCCTATTGTGGCGAAAGTAGATGGATCCGGAACGATAGCAAGTCGAAAGGACAAAGCATCATGCTTAACTGGGCAATCACGTTTCTGGTAATCGCCTTGGTGGCAGCGGTCTTAGGTTTTACCGGCGTGGCTGTGGCCGCAGCCGGTATCGCAAAACTGATCTTCGTAGTTTTTGTGATTCTTTTCCTGGTTTCCTTAATCGGCCATTTTGGCCGGGCAGGAAGCCGCGTCTAACTGCTGGGTCAGCAAACTTGGGTGGCGCAGCGCTTCAGCGCTGCGGTAGAGGCTTTATTTTGATCGCGCCTTTAGGCGCTGAGGTCACACTCTCGGCTGCGGAAAAACTTTTTCCGGCGGGTGGCCCATTTCTCCGGCGTGCGATTACAACGCCGATTGTCTTTAATCGCTGACCAATACGAAAAGGGGGTGCCCCACTTCTCGCGCTTTTCGAGAAGTGGTCTGCCGGTCGTACAGTACTGGCAACGAATCGCTGATAATTTGATGACTGACCACCAAGTCTCACTCAACCCTGCACTCTCTTGCAGCAACTAACTGTGCCGATGTTGATAAATTTACAAAGCGCGGGGCGGCTCGCGCTTTGCTAGGAGGAAATTTTCATGGCAGACGATATGGAAAAGAAGGGCCAGCAGAGTGGTCAAACCGGACAGGGCCAACATGGCACGCAAACCGGACAGGGCGGCCAGCCCGATCAGCAAGACCAACCGAAAAAGGGCGGCCAGTTTGACAACGAGCAGGATGACCAGAATCGGGACCGGCAGCGCCGCGCTTCCTGATCTGTTCACCCTAACCTAGGGAGGTCCCGGCCCGGTTGGCCGGGCCTCCATTTTTATTAGGGAGCCGGAGAATTCCTAAATTCTCAAGGCAACCACTCGTTCTTTGTCATGAGTGGGATGCCGCGAGCATCCCACTTAAATCCTATGGCCGTCTTATTCATCACAAATTCAATGTAACCGCATCACAGACATCCACGCCGCCACGCGCGATAATGACGATTGACCTGTGCCAGGGCAGAAGTGCGCCCGTCTCCAGAGACGGCCTCGGCGATCTTTAAAAATCGATATTCGACCCGAAAAAAGGGGGCTTGACACGCTTTACTCCACTACGAAGGCCCGCCAAGCCCAAGAAATCCCCTAAGTCCTTATTCCGGAATACTTTGATATAAGCCCTTTAGATTCAAAGACCGAGTCGAAAAATTCCCGCTAACCCCATGATTCCAGAAGACCAGGGGGAGGGGGGTGGGGGTACTAGATGGTAAACTTCAGCCAAAATCCCCGCTTTTGCGGGTTCGCCCCCGGACATCATTTCCAAATTTATTTTTGGGGTTCTTTCCCGGACCCTGCGGCCGCTTCCTCCTTCAGATAACTCGGCGACAGAGTTCCCTTCTTTTTCGCAATCTCGAGTAATGTCGGATAGAACTGTACGAATGTCGTATCAACGGCGGCGTGCTTCTCGTGGCAGGAATAGCATTCCGCCGTCTTTGGAATCTGCTTGGTCGGTCCGCTTTCGTCATAAGGGAAGAACGCCCACCCACCGGCAAAGCGCGCATCCTTAACGTGCACCGAGCGCATCATGACGTCATTGGTCTGGAAGTGTCCACTCTTGTTAATCGATCCCTTGCTGGCGGCCATGCGGCCTTCCAGAACCAGCATAGTCTTCTCGGGCCAGGTCCCCGTTTCAACGAAGGCCTTATAAGCTTCCGGATTCACGAAAACATTGTCGAACATGGAGTGCCCAGCCATGGAAGGATCAGGGTTGTAGTCCATATCCATGCCCGTAGTCAGGTAAATCCATTCGCGGTAATTAGCCGGGAACACCAGTCGCCCATCCGCCGTATATTCAGGAGTGGTGGACTTGTTGGGAGTGATTTTTGCCGTGTCACCGGCCAGCAAAAGAGCCGACAGGCAAAGTAATGCGCAATAACGAATCATCAGTTTCCTCCTGGGTCTGTCAACATCGGTCTCGCCACATCGTGTGGTAAAACTAACGAACTCGCGTGGCATGCGTCTAGAACAGATACAACCTTCGCAGGAGCGAACATGGGTAGTACAAATTCCGAAGCAGGTCGCGAGCAGGCGCTGGGCGCGGGTAATTTCTACGGTGCAGTGGAAGCGAAGCAGGAGCACTGCGGCGCAATTTTCACAAATCTGCGGCATGCTTCTCCCAAAAAGCTTCCCTCCCATGCTCACGAACTAGCCTTCTTCGCGCTACTGCTCGAGGGCGAATACGGCGAGCGTTACGACCGCCAGGATCGGCAGTTTCGACCGTTCACCATTCACTTTCGCCCAGCCGGAATTCCGCACCAGGATGAAATTGGGCCGCGCGGCGTGCGCTTCTTCGAGATTGAAATCCGGCCAAGTTGGCGGCAGCGGTTGGCGGACTGCTCCGCCGCGCTCGACCTCGCTCATGACGATTGCGCCGGCGGTCCACTGCTCTGGCTCGGGATGAAGATGTATCGTGAGTTCGAGTCAGGTGAGACCGCCGACAACTTGGTCATCGAAAGTTTGCTCGCGGAGATGCTGGGTTACGTCGCGCGCATGCGGCGTACGAACTTCTCCCATCGTCCAGCTTGGCTAGATCGAATTCTCGAAAAGCTGGCCGCAGAGTTCAGTCAACGGCTCGCCCTGGATGACCTCAGCCATGAGGCAGGGGTGCATCCCGTTCATTTGTCCCGGGTTTTCCGCAAATGCCTCGGAGTGGGCATTGGCGAGCACGTGAATCGCCTGAGAATTCGCGCCGCCTGCGAAAAAATGCTGATCCGCGAGTTCTCCCTAGCCGACATCAGCCTCGACGCGGGCTACGCCGATCAAAGCCACTTCACCCGCGCCTTCAAAAAAGCGACCGGCATGACTCCAGCTTTCTTCCGAGCGAGAACGCTCCCGAAAAGCAAACCCTACTTGCCAAACATGGGATAGTGGCTCGCCGCGCCCATCAGAAATAACATCGGAAACGACAGCACGAAGTTAGCCCGCGAAACCAAAAACGCCTGCCGGGCAAGGTACTTCGCTTTTTCCGGCATCGCGGTTCCGTTCGCCGCGTTGTCAGCGGTCCACCGAATAATTTTCTTCTGCGCCCGCCAGATTACGCCCCAGACGTTAAGCATCATCACCCAACCCATTCCGCCACCGATCCCGATGGCCAGCAGGCGATTGCTCTCCCAGTCATGCCCGTTGAATCGGAGAAACAGCCAAGACGCCGCAGTGACGATAACCGTGTAGATCACGGCCAGTACAGGTCCTTTGTCGAGCGCGCCCTTGCCGGGAATTACGCAGGCGTACATAAGAGCCCAGGCAACCGTCCAGATGCCAAAGAACGTCCCCATTGGGCCTCCAGAAGCCGCGCCGCCGTTTCGAGCATCCGAGGCGACGATGCTACCCCAATAGGCCAGACCCATCAGCACGGTGAGCACCGATCCCCAGCGAAACCACCACAGGGCCCGCGACATCAGGCTGGGCAAGACTTTGCCTTTGGTGGCGGCATCGAGCTCCTTCATGAACGGCACATTAACCAGATTGAAGAAATAGAGCAGACCAAGCCAAGTCACGCCTCCGATAAAATGCAGCCAACGAAACAGCATGAGAAGGTTAGTGTTGACGTCGGTGGGAAAGTTGATTTCGATCAAATCAGGGCTCCTGTTCGGCGGCTCCGCTCCAGAACTGACGATTGTAGACGGCAGGCACCGGAAATGAAACCAATCGATTTTTTACGAAAGCCGGAAAAGACTGCTGACCGCTCCGTTTCGGGCCTCACTCAAGCGAATATTGTTGCGCGGAAAGTTGAAAAGCGGCAGACAAGGCCGTATTGTAAGAGCCAACAGGCAGAGAGCTGTTGTCCATTGTCCTTCCCCAAGCTCATGGCGCAGCCTCCAACCCGCAAGAAGGAGATCGGCAAATGGAAGCGAAGCCGGCACAGCAGAACATTCAGGATTCTTTCCTCAACACAGCGCGAAAGGAACGGCATAACATCACTATCTATCTGGTCAGCGGGGTGAAGCTGACGGGCCGTATCCGATCGTTCGACAAGTACTCGGTGGTCCTCGAAACCAGCAATCAGGAGCAGCTCATCTTCAAACATGCGATCTCGACGGTAGTGATCTCGCGCGCCCACGGCCATGCGGACTCGAAGCCGGTGGCGATCCATGGCGAGGTCGCGAGCGCCACTTCGGCTTCCGCTTCCGGTACTGAGGGGTAGAATTGAGATTGCTTGCCCCGAGATGACTCCAGACTGAGCGGCCGCGATACTGCGCTAAATGGATCGCGTGCCGCTTCGCGCGAAACTTCGCGAAGTAAAGCCAAGGCGGTACTGAACCCATCCGAGCAGCAGAAACGGGCGTTCCTCGTCGGAGTAGAGTTTCGCACGCGCGGCCGCGGGGGCAAAGCCAACGCTGGCGTCCTGACTCCGGGAGCGCAAGCGGCGCGCGATCATGCCAGCAGTGTTGCCGCCTCGTCTTCTGCGCGTCTTCCCGCGGATTCTCCCGACTTTAGTTCCGAAGAATCGCTTGACGAGCTTCGGACGTTGGCCAAGAGCGCCGGCGCCGAAATAGCCGGCGAGTTTACGCAGCGTAAAGACCGTCCAGATCCAGCTACGCTCATCGGCAAGGGCAAGCTCGAGGAGATTGCGGGCGCTTCGGCGTCGGTCTCCGCCGACGTGATTCTCTTCGATCATGACCTTTCTCCTTCGCAACAGCGAAATATTGAGCGCGTCGTCAACACCCGCGTCATCGATCGCACGCAACTGATTCTCGATATTTTTGCCCGCCACGCGCGCACCCGCGAAGGTCAGTTGCAAGTGGAACTGGCGCAGCTCGAATACATGCTGCCTCGTCTTGCGGGCCGAGGCGTGGAGATGTCGCAACTCGGCGGCGGCATCGGCACACGCGGACCGGGCGAAACGCAACTCGAGACTGACCGGCGCAAGATCTATCGCCGCGTTCGACATGTTAAGCAGCAGATCGAGAGCGTGCGGCGGATTCGGGCGCAGCAGCGGCAGCGGCGCGAATCGGTTCCCGTTGCACTGATCGCACTCGTTGGATATACCAACGCGGGAAAGTCTACGTTGTTTAATGCTCTCACCAAGGCGAACGTGGTCGCATCGTCGCGCATGTTCGCCACGCTTGATCCGACGATTCGGGGCGTGGAGTTGCCTTCCAAGCGCAAGGTCTTGTTCTCTGACACGGTCGGTTTCATTCGTCATCTTCCGCATACGCTGGTTTCGGCGTTTCGCGCCACGCTCGAAGAGGTGCAGCGCGCCACGCTGATCTTGCAGGTTTCCGATGCCAGCAGTCCGGTTTCGGCCGAGCAGGATGCACAAGTGGAAAGCGTACTCAAGGAACTCGAAGCCGACAAGAAGCCGCGGTTGCGCGTGATGAATAAGATGGACCTCTTGTTGCCCAAGCAGCGTGAGTCATTGCGCGACAGCGATTTGCAGGATAGCGAGCAAACCATCCACGTCTCGGCCGCGAAGGGAATCGGATTAAGCTCGCTGCTCGATCGCATCGACGCCGTTCTCGAAGGCGATCGTCCGGAGCGCGTTCGTCTGCGCATTCCGCAAAAAGAGGGCAAGACTCTGGCTCTGTTGCAGGCGGGAGCGCGGATTTATTCGCGAGAATATCAGGATGGTTTGGTATTGATGGAAGCGGAAGCGCCTGCATCATTAATGCGGCGCATGCGGAAGTGGATGGTGGAGTGAAGAAATGCCAGAGCCCAAGATTTTCCTTGACAAGCAGTTATCGCATCCCATATTGTAAATATACGTAAAGCAGCACCTATTTTAAGACTAGAGGCTAAGGAAATGAAAAAAATCAGAATTGAGCAGGTCGAACCACGTTTTGCCCAAGAGCTGGAATCACCCCTGAAAGAAACCCTCAAAAAACTTGGTTATTCAATCCCCGAGAGCTTTCGGCTGCGAGTTTCGCTTTTGCAGGCAGACGGTCGCAAGAAACGCAGTAACGCTGGAGCTGACACCTGGTCTCCCGGATCCGAACGTATGGTGTTCTGGCTGGAGTCATCCGAGGCAGAGAAAACGGAGCCTCCCGTGGAGGACCCGCAGCCTGCAGGGACAATGTCACGGCCCGACCCCACACCAACAGAAACGTCCCAAGCTTCGGCTGGCGCCGGCATCCCAGCGCATCCCTCCGAGGTGGAATTAGTCAGGGCGTTGGATCGGGCAGAATCCACCCCGGGGTGGAGTTTCGTTTCGCTGAAGAAATTTCGCGACGAGATTTTGCCGCTAGAGGATATCCCGTTTCTTCGTACCGATGTGGAGCGGCAGAATGCGCTTCGTTACGCGATTGATAAAAGGCTTATCCTGCGAGGGAAGGTCCAAAACCCGAAGGCTCCTCAGTTTCCGGTCACTAGTATCCGACTAAACCGCTTCATGCCCGAGGTGCAGGAAGTGCTGGGGCAACCAAAGAATGACCTGGATTTCCACCCCATTCACATTAAAGGCGAGCCATTGTCCGCAACCATCCTTAGAGAGAGGCGCTGAGGGTTGGCTCTTTATTACTTGGAAACGAGCGCTCTCGTCAAGCTATACATGTATGAGACGGGAACAGATCGGCTGCTTGGCCTTACCGCCAGCGACGCGAGGCATCACTTTGCCATCCTGTCGCTGGCGCAGGTCGAGTTCCGATCTGCAATTCGTGGGCGGCAACGTCGGGGCGAGATTCCGAACGCCGACGCCGACCAATTGATCGAATCGTTTCGGCGGCATGCGGAGGGCAAGTTCATCATACAATCCTTCTCCGACTCTTTGCTGGACGTGGCATCTGCCCTCATCGACAGTTACCCTCTTCGAGCCTACGATGCCGCTCAACTAGCGGGCTTCTTGGTTCTGCGCTCGACCTCCGGAACGGACGAGCCCGTTTTCGTTTGCGCCGACAGGGTCTTGCTGTCAGCGGCGCGAAACGAAGGGTGTCCGGTATTAGACCCGTCGTCGCCACCTTAATCACGAGTAGCAACTGCATGGAATCCCTTATCTCACATCTTGGCGAACGGATTCTCGAGCGACGGACTTTGCGGAGTGAACAACTCCGCTCCGCTTTCTGTGATGTGCATGTCGTCCTCCAGGCGAATGCCAAACTCTCCGTGAATATAGATTCCGGGCTCATCGCTGAAGGTCATCTCCGGTTGCAGCTTCGTCGCATTGCCGCGAACGAGATAAGGCCACTCGTGACCGTCCATGCCCATGCCGTGGCCTAATCGATGGGTGAAGTATTTGTAATCGGGGCCATAACCGGCGTCGGTGATAACTTTGCGCGCGGCGGCGTCGACGGAACCAGCTTCCACTCCGGGCTTTGCCGCCGCTAGCGCGGCGCTTTGGGCGCTGTGAACGATAGCGAAGACCTGCTTCATCTTGTCGCTGCCTTTGCCGAGCACGAACGTGCGCGTGATGTCGGACTGATAGCCTTCCACCGAACAGCCACCGTCGACCATCACGATCGTGCCTTCGCGAATCTCCTGCGGTTGAATCGAGCCGTGCGGGAACGAGGAGAATTCTCCCACCTGTACGTCGGCTCCGCCTTCGAATCCCAGTTTGCGGTGCGCCGCTTTGAGCATGTCGGCGACATCATGCTGCGTCATACCCACTTTCATCGAATGATAAGTCGCCTCGTAGGCGGCGAGCGTAACTTTGGCGGCTAGCCGCATCAATTCGATTTCGTGGTGGCTCTTGATCATGCGGCATCCAGCGGTTACCGGAGTCGCGCTCGTGAACGTGGCGCTGGGTGCGGCTTTCCGCAGGTTGTCGGCGAAAACGAACTTGGCCGTTTCTTCGAGGCCGAGCGTGCCGCTGGCGATGCCGCGATCGGCGAGCCCTTGTGCGACGCGAGCGTAAGGGCTCTCGTCCTCCTGCCAGATGCGAATGTCAGCATTGCTCCCAGCGGGCGCTAGCGCGATCTGCTCGCGAGCGCGGCCTTCTTCAAACGCGGGAGCTACATAAAACGCTTCGCCCTTCGCGGGTAACACCATGGCGAAGAGGCGCTCTCCGCCTTCCCAGCGAACGCCGGTGAAGTAGGCGAGCGACGTGCCTTGCGCTAACAGAATCGCGGAGAAGTTATTCTCATGCATCAAGCGGCGGGCGTTTTCCTGGCGCGCGGCGCGCTCTTCGATGGTGATGGGCTTGGCTTCTCCGCGCAGGCTCTGAAGCTCGGCGATTGCAGGCGGGAGAGATTGGTCACATTCCGCTGCCAGTGCGGCGCGCGGCCGCAAAGCCAGTGAGACTCCAGCGGCGAGCGAACCGGTCTGCAGGAAGCGGCGTCGCGAGGGCATGAATCCTCCGGGAAAGATGACGATTATACAGGGTGCGCAAGAAGGCAGTTTCCGGTTCTCAGTTCTCAGTTTCCCGTGATGGATTTCTGAGAACTGAGAACCGGGAACTGAGAAGTTGCAATATCGAGCGCGTTTGTTTTGCGATGCTGTTTTAGAATGAAGCGTGGTTCGTGGTGGACTCGCGGAGGAGCGATGGGGAGCTATGCAGCGGGCGTGGGGCGAATGGTAGCGCATAATATGGTGACCACGCAGTTCGAACTTGATGGCTTCAAAGTTGTACGTACGCTGGGCGTGGTGCGCGGAATTACGGTGCGTTCGCGATCGATTTTCGGAACGATAGGCGCGGGCCTGCAAACATTGGTGGGCGGAAACATCACGCTGCTTACAAATCTTTGCGAGCGAACCCGCGCCGAAGCTTTCGATCTGATGTTGAAGCATGCCGCCGAAATGGGAGGCAATGCGGTTGTCGGCGCGCGCTATGACGCTACCGAAGTGATGCAAGGCGTCACGGAAGTTCTGGCATATGGGACAGCGGTTTTTTTTGAGGCGGTGAAATAAGGAAGCGCTCATCCTAAAAATAAATTTGGAAATGATGTCCGGGGGCGAACCGGAAAAAGCGCGGATTTTGGCTGAAGTTTACCATCTAGTACTCCCACCCCCCTCCCCCCTGGTCTTCTGGAATCATGGGGTTAGCGGGAGTTTTTTGACTCGGTCTTTGAATCGAAAGGACTTATATCAAAGTATTCTGGAATAAGGACTTAGCGCGGTACGGGCCTTCGTAGTGGAGTAAATCGTGTCAAGGCCCTATTTTCGCAGGCGGCCGATTCGCTTCCAGGCGCGGGCGGGACGCCCGCGCGACATTTCAACTATCAAAGAGCGCCACGTTCGGCGGATACACCTCTGGCGCGTCCGTCAGAATTTAAGGATCGCATCTACGCCGGTGAATGTATGTGCGGGCGGTCACAATGCGATTGTGACATAAACGAATCAATTGATAGAGCCCGATGAGAACTCGCACTGTCGTAACTCGCTCTTGCCCGACAGCAGTACCTACAATTGACCTCAGAATGCGCCAGTATATGGAGTCAGTCGCAGAATTGTCCGGCGGCCGGGAAGACTGGCTGCCCGTCTCGCGCTGGGCCGTCGTGGCGTGGCTGGCTTTTTATGCGGTCTTTTTTATCTATGCATTCCATATGCATGGAGGATATCTTTTCATCGACTCCGCCAACCTTGTGGTTCACGAAGGCGGGCATTTGCTCTTCGCGTGGTTCGGCCCGACGCTCTGCCTTTGGGGAGGGACGATTCTCCAGTGGATGGTCCCGCTGCTGCTCGCGGCTTATTTCTTCCACGAACGGCAAACTGCCGCTTTTGCCTTTTGCCTGTTTTTCTTTTTCGAGAACTGGCTCTACACCGCGACTTACATGGCCGACGCCCGCGCCATGGTTCTGCCGCTCGTGACCACCGGAGATCCCGATTACGTCGAACACGACTGGAACACGATCTTTACGAGTTTGGGAGTTCTGCAGTACGACACCACCATTGCCGCTATCGTGCGGACGCTGGGCTGGTGTGGAATGCTAGCCTGTACCGGCTGGCTCGCAGCGCGTCTGAAAACAACAAAGCCGTAAGTGGAGCGACAATTTCCCGCCCCTCCACTATATTTCTCACCCCTGAGTTGCTCGTTCCTGACGGTCCCTCAGGAATGCCATCCGCTGACTGTCAGGTCGGAGCGTAACGGCAATTTATCGGCAATTGTACCCCGGAGCTTAATAGCTTGAAGCGGGGTCTAAGATAAGCAGAAGAGGCATCTCGTCATGTTCTGGCCGCGCCTGCTTCACTTCGGGTCACGATTCGTTGTAGCCATGCTCGCGACGATAGTCGTCGTTATACTGTCGGTGCGAGTATACGTTGAATACGAAATCCGCCGCGCAACTTCCATGCTGGCGGAGGCCTCCCGGGTCCAGGTTGGCGAATCTGAAACTGCGATCCTTCCATTGGTCAACCAATACATTGGCTTCAAATGGAGCCCAGATTCTGTAGGGCTGCGGGAAAACTGGATTGATAAAAACGAATATGATTACCAGAGGGAGCTTGTAAGCGACTATCGTTACGAGATCGAAGTAAGTCCCTTTGGCCTCATACCTAGCGATACGCGTTGGGGCCAACACCGAATCACTCAGGCAATCAGGGCGGCGATAAACCACACTCCAGTGCAGTTGCGCGCTTTACTAGGCATGCGAGATTGGGGTGCAGGAGTTGGTTTGAGCGTCGCTGGCTCAAAGGTGCAGTCAGTCTCGGCAATGGTATTGGTAGAAGGCCGAACCAGATGGCTCGGACATGAGTGGAAGCTTACGAATGCGATGCCTGAACGCCGAATGAGTGCGAAATCGTTCATTGTCGAATCAGGATTCCTTGAAATGGCTAATAAGAGCGGGAACTTGACTCAAAACATCTTTACACCGCAGGCATCAGACGAAGAGGTACAAATATCGCGCAAATTCAACGGCGCGTGTCTCACTAGCCTCAGGGGCTGCGAAGGGGTCTGCGACTTCGTTCCTCGTACACTGGAATACCTAGTGCAACACCCTGACGCAGCCGGGAATTTTGTTCCGCCAAAGTGTCCCTGATTCCGCTCACCTGTTCCGGGCCGGGTGCCCCACGTCTCGCGCCTTTCGAGACGTGGGTAAGTCCCCAACCCGGAGTAAAATACTTGTACGGAAATCCGCCTTCGCCCCGATCTCGTCGACTTGTTTAAGCAGGATGTCGAGCGCGGCGCCTACGCCTCCATCGACGAATATGTCGAGCAGGCCGTTTCCATGCTTCACGAGCAGGAAGCATGGTTGGCCGCGAATCGCTTCGACATTCAATCGAAAATCGAGGCAGGCTACGCGTCCGCTCAGCGCGGCGAACTGCTCGAACCGGAAGACGTGCGCCAGGAGTTAGCCAACCGGAAGCGAACACGTTCTACGAATCCGTAAACTCGGATGAGTCAATATCGATTCACGCCGGAAGCCGGGTGCCCCAGGTAACGCGGCGGGTGCCCCACACATCGCGCACTTTGCGATGTGTGGGTTTCTCCGCGACCGGACTGTCCCGAGATCACAATCACAATACTATCGGTGGCTTCGCTGGCAGTTGTATAAGAGGGTTTAGACTAACCCGCGAGCGAATTGATGCGCGCAGCACCGACACAATCGCAAGTTCGCATCAAAACTCCGATTGTCATCCTGAGCGGAGCGAAGGACCTATGTAATCTTGTTTGCACAACCACTGCGCATCGAGAAAGTGACAACCGGCTCGCTCAAGGGCAAGAATTTTCGAACACGAAACTAGGGCTTGACACTAATACGAAGGCGATTGCTCGTTAGCACCGGCTGTTCTCGCGTCCAAACGGGTAAGGCTGCGATTTTTTCACTTCCATACTTTGCTAACCAGTCTGTGGATAGCGCGGCCTCGTAATGCACGACAACGTCATACTCGCCGGGTTCGGCCACAAGTTCGCGCACAGCATACTTTTCGATCACACCATAGAAGCTGCGGGGCTCCAGTCGAAAGAAACTAGACGTGTCATTCCGGCGAGGTGGGGGTGGTAGACAGTCACGGAGATAGGTAATTGGAACTGATACTTCTTTGCCCGATGTCGTAAAAACTTCAAGGGTGAGAAAATTCCCGGGGTTGAAGCAAACGTCGTCGAAGAGGTACAGCGTCCGAGGGCCGGTGTTCGTTAGCTGGACTTCCAACGGTACGGTATCGCTCAACGAGTACACCTGAAAATCGGCTCGAATCGTTAGTGATAATCGCAACGAACTGTCGTGCGGTAATGCCGAGCGCTTTTCATTTCGGGCCTGTTGCGCGGAGCATAAACTCACCACCGCCGCTAGCAGACAAGCTCCAATTTGCCTAGTCATCGGGGAGAACCTCCCATTCAGATTAGACACCACGAAGCCGAGTTCGGCGATGGTAGTCGGCGTTTACGCTAAGAACCTCGTCACTGAGCCTTCGCCGCCAGCGTCCAAGGCTTGCCATCGAAATGCGCGGGCAGCGCGATACCGAACAGCTTCAGCATCGTCGGCGCCACATCCACAATCGCGGGCTTGTCTTCGATGAACT
>OBLW0100002521.1_pt1 | contig 14796 bp, 13 predicted proteins | sample 1520161 | NCBI WGS metagenome assembly OBLW01 (sample SAMEA3539309, study PRJEB22396) | soil metagenome | biome: tundra; feature: field; material: soil | place: USA | collected 2010-05 | depth 0.15 m
TGGAGTTCAGACGTGTGCTCTTCCGATCTGCCGTGTTTTTTCCGCAGAACATACCGGCTTACTGCGACGAGATCAACGCGAAACCCTCGAACTCCGATTTAAGGCAAAAGATGCGCATCCCTGGTACGAAAACCTCCTGTCGGCCACTCCAACTCTGGAAATGGGAGTTGATATTGGTGACTTATCCTCGGTGATGCTTTGCTCGGTGCCTCCCAATCAAGCCAGCTATCTGCAACGTACTGGGCGTGCCGGCCGACGGGATGGCAATGCATTCACCACCACGTTGGCGGATGGCGCAAGTCCGCACGATCTCTACTTCTTTGAAGACACGAACGAAATGTTGCAGGGTGAGGTCGTGCCTCCTGGCATCTTCTTGAGAGCTGCCGAGGTGTTACGCCGCCAGATGTTTGCGTTTTGTCTCGATGAATGGGTCGGCTCCGGCATCGTTGATACAGCGTTGCCTGACAAAACAAAAGACGCGCTAGACGCGCGGGACAGCTTGGACAAAACGCGGTTTCCGTACACCTTCTTGGACTATGTCCTTGCACATGATGAGCGGTTATTAAAGGACTTCAAGGATCTCTTGGCTTCTGATCTTGACGATCCTGTTTCCAACAGACTGCAGGGCTTCATGCTCGGAACAAACGAAAGCGACGCCCTGCGAATTCACTTGAGCAAAGTGCTCGAAGAGTTAGCTAAGGAGCGCAAGGCTCATAGAGATAGAGGCGAGCAGATCAGAAAGCAAATCAAGACCAATAAGGGACTTCCCCAAGACGAAGCAACCCGAAATGAAGTTGATCGACTTGAGCGTGAGCGTCAAAAGGCAATAGAGCTAGTCAAGGAAATCAATGAGCGGGAGTTGCCTCTCCCAGCGCCCCGTCAGTGACGAATGGTGCAGGATGTCCCCGTTTCCCAAGGCCCACAGCTGGGTCCCGTCACTGCTTCCAAAAATCAACTGAAAGTCGCCTGCGGACGGTATGCCGCCGACCTGTGTCTCCCAGCTACTCGTCAGCGACGAGTGGCGCACGATGACCCCGCCACCTCCTCCAGCCCACATCTGCGCTCCGTCGCTGCTTCCGAAGATGGAGAAAAGATTGTTCACTGTGCTGCTGGGTTGATTTTCCCAGCGCCCCGTCTGCGCCGTGTAGTGCAGGATCATGCCGCTGAATCCGACCGCCCACAGCTGCGTCCCGTCGCTGCTTCCGAAGATGGAAAAGAGTAAGTTGGTTGTGCCGCTGGCCTGTGTCTCCCAACGACCAGTCTGCGCTGTGTAGTGGAGGATCACGCCGCTGAATCCGACCGTCCACATCTGCATCCCGTCGCTGCTTCCAAAGATGGACGTGAGTATGTTCGTTGTGCCGCTGGTTTGTGCTTCCCAGCGCCCGGTCTGCGACGAGTGGTGCAGAATGCCCCCCCCGTTTCCCACCGCCCAAAGCTGCGTCCCATCGCTGCTCCCGAAGATGGAACGAAGGTAGTTGGTTGTACCGCTGGCTTCTACCTCCCAGCGCCTCGTCTGCGCCGTGTAGTGCAGGATGGTCCCCATGCTTCCCACTGCCCACAGCTGGGTCCCGTCGCTGCTTCCGAAGATGGAGTTGAGGTCGTTCGTTGTACCACTGGCCAGCATTTCCCAATGTCCCGTTTCTGTCGAGTAGTGCAGGATGGTCCCCCTGCTTCCCACCGCCCACAGCTGCGCCCCGTCGCTGCTTCCGAAGATGGAGTTGAGGGAGTTGGTTATGCTGCTGGTCTGTGTTTCCCAGCGACCAGTCTGCGACGGGTAGTGCAGGATGATGCCGCTGTCTCCCACTGCCCACAACTGCGCCCCAGTCCCCAATCCCCAGATGTGCATTAAGGGAGAGGCCAAGTTGTGTAATTCATATCGCGCAGGGGGGTGCGCAGAGTCATGGTGAGGTTTGACCTCATGCCAGCCTGTGACAGCACAGCCCGTAAGCAAGAGGCAATATAGGAAACCCGTTATCGGCCTCATTAATCGGCTTCTAGCGAAATCGGATTCAGCGTTCAGACCGACCATCGTAAACCCCCGGGAAATGGCACCATGGTAGACGAAGCGAATGACCCGAAGTGCCCCAACCTTGGAGAGTTGTGATTTGCATTGAAACAATGGTGGTTGCGGCAAATGTTCGCGCGATCATTAAGACCGACCAAGCGGGTGGCCAATCAGACCGTAGCCAGGGAATGGAGGCGGCGCACCGCTTTCCACTCGCAAAAGGCGAAGCGGACATTATTAGGCGGCAGGCATCAACTGAGTTAGAGGAATTGGCGTAGCACTTCTTGCAGCATGTGGAGGGACGAAACCAACCTCGAAACCCTCCGTCTTCATTTGAGTGCTGCGGCGAGGGTAAAACGTAACACTGCTTGCATACCGTGGGTTGAGCCTATTGGAATTCATGCGATCGGGCAGAACGGACATTGATGGCTGATCTGGAAGACAGGGCTGCGGCGACCGGACGCAGAGATATGCCGACACCGACGCAACTTCGGCAATATCTTGTGGATCGGAACTGCGCGGATAGCACGATTGAATTCTCGCGATAACTTAACTCGTCTCACGTCAATGGGTTGCTCGCTCTTCTTGCCGACTTCGAGACGTTGATTCGAAATGGGGTCCTGTGAACAAATCCAGCCCCCGCAACCATTTACGGACTTCAACCCCAAAGTCCAACCCCTCGGAAGCCGGGCGCAAAGGCGCCCGGTTTCGCATTTTTTGGTTTATCGCGCCGATTTCCGATTGAGAATCTGACGCACCGCTTGACTGTTGGCCGCGCGCCTGTTCCCCATCGGCACTTCACCATATTGCGTGGTCGTACGGATGTCGGCATGCCGCATGAGCTTCTGCTGAACTTCCAGCGGGGTGTCCGCCTCGCTCAACAGCGCGCGGTAAGTGTGCCGGAAGGTATGCCAGCCGATGCTGCCCAAGCCGACTGCAGTAGCTGCGGCCCGACGCGCATCGTGAACAGCGATGAGTGGGCGCTTGCTCCGGCGGGCGGGAAAGCCGCTGCAACGGACTCCCGGCTCTGCTCCGCATTCCGGGCAAGGCACGAGGCAAAAACCAGCCCGTCGGATCCAGTCCTGTTGAATTGGCGAAGCGTGATAGCACCGCCCTGTGATGTGACTGGGGAAGACCAAACCGATGCCCTTGCCTTTGAGCTTCCAGTCGAGCATCACAGTAGCAAAGCTTGGGTCGAGTGGCAGCTCGTCCTGCGAGTACTCGCTCTTCACAGGACCGATCCGCCCGTGCACCACTGCCTCCTCGATCTTCATGCAAAGCCGTTCGAAGTCGATTTTGGCCCAGTTGAGAACGAGAATCTCCTCGACCCGCAGCCCTGTGCACTGGGCCGACAATGCCATCGTGTAGTAGGGCTCCGGAAGAAGACCTATTAGCAGGAAGAACTGCTCGATCGTCAGAACGACAGGTTTTTTGTTCCGCTTGGAGATGCCCCGCACCTCAACCAGCCCGATCGGGTTCTCATGGAAATCCAGCATCTTATAAAGTTTTGCTTTATTGAAGAGGCGGTTCACGAATGCCTTCAGGTGTCCCTTGGTCTTGGGCTTATTTTCCAATCCCTTTAGCCAGTCTTCAAAATCAAGCGGCTCGAATCTGTCCAGCTTCGTTTTGCCCCATGCTTCGCGGATTCTGTTACACAAACTCAGGTACGACGTGGCCGTTGAGTACGCGAGTTCGTCGCTCCCCGATGCACATTCACCTGGCTTCCGCTTCACAATCTCGAGGAGATTCTCTTTCTTTATGTACAAGTCGAGGAGATCACCTACGGTGGGATCGACGATCATAAACTTCTCGATCCTTGACTCATTGAGGCGCTTTATGAATGGCGCCAGATGTTCCTGTACATCCGATTCGGTCGGGAACTCCGCTCCAGGCAGATACTTCGATTGCCTCCCGCCAGTAGCGGGATCTATATAGCGCCACTCCCAGGACCATTTCCCGTGAGCGCGCGCCGCGCGCCGCAATGTGCCTTGCTGTATCTTTTCTTCGTCTTGCGTCATTAGACTTCCTTCTCTTTTTGTTCGTTGTTGTTTGAAGGGCGATTATCTTTAAGGTTCGAATTCATTTGCCCTTCGCGCCCATTCGCTGAGTAGGGACAGCAGGTACTGCCATTCCTTTCCGAACTTCATGGCAGGGATTTGGCCCTTGCGGGCCCTTCGTTCGAGGGTTTTGGGATGAATGCGAAGAAATGCGGCAGCCGTCCGCGAATCGACCGACTCCTCAGGTGGAGGTGGATTGCCAATTTCGCCGCCGCGCTCTTTCATCCCAAGCCCCTTCGCAATGGATTGCATTCCAGTGCCGTCTGAGTGCTGGCGCTCACCGAGTTCGGAAACAACAGGGAATCGTTGCGAACTCAACTTTGTCCCAGACGGCTGGCATTGCTACGGATTGGGATGTGGCCGAATAAGAGGGTGGGTTTGGAAGCCCTCCGGCACCGGCGGGAACGTGTAAATGCAGGCGGGAACCGGCGAACGCAGGTGAATGCGAGCGGGAGGCAATGATTCTTCTAGGGAATATGGATATCGCTACCGACCATTACGCCCTTGTCAGCGAACCCGCTGCTGGACGCGAGACGCTCAATCTTCGCGGCGGCACCAGGAAGAGTTCAGCACGATCTTTTGCCGCCCCGAAACGCAGGCAGAGCCGGACAAACCGAACCAGTCGATTGTTGACGAGTGTCTCGAGTAAAGCTGCCAGGACATGCTGCTCCGACGTCCCGACAAGTTTTTGGTGCCGTGCAAACTGGGTTTCGGTCAACGACGTTTCTTCATCATGGCGAATGCGAAGTGCGACTGGAATTCAAGGACTCGCAGAGTGCGGGACAGATGCGTCCCGAGGATCAAATGTCGATCAACCGTGCAATCTAGCTAAGTCTGTCACGGTGGAGTTTGGGATTCGCTAACTATGGCGCCTGTGGAGACGGACAACAGTACCCCAAACAGAACAACATAATCCCGAACTGGACAACATAATCCCGAACAAACCGGACCGGATGCAATCAACATCTCGGTATCAGGCGGCGACGGATTTCGGCATGTTGAACCCGGTCCGCTGGTGCGTTCGAGCTATCACGCGCACGAACACGCGGTGTCGGTGGCTGTGTTTTTGTAAGAAACAACGGTAATTGCGACTGACAACGCTATTTGCGACTGGGAGACAACGCTATTTGCGACTGAAAGCCAACATAACTCGCGCCAAACGGCGAAAAATCAGGCGGAACCGATCTCCAGTTACATACCCCAAGACCAGACGGCCGGACAGAAAAATGCTGATCTTCGGAGGCCTTTCTGTTTACTGGAAAGTAACTGCCCGTACCCGGTATTCCCCCTACTTGGGAACCGGCGGTATAGCCCTCTGAGAGACGACAATTATTGTGGATATGTTGTGGATAATTTCGTGCACAAATACGTGGGCGGGGCTCCGGATGACGCAAAATAGTTCGCGCTATGTGCTGATGCCGATGCGAATCCCAAGACGTGGAGGGATATTTTGTCGAAGAACCTATTTAATGGCCGAACGGCCATTAAATAGGGCAATTCCAAAAGTTGTAGACTGGAAATCAAAGACCCAAGAAGTCATCATCCATGCTTTTACGACCGCTGTTGCCCATTCTTTTCTAAGAATCCGCTCTAACTAAAGTCGACTCGTCCGAAAATCTCGTAAGTCGTGTTTCTTGCAGAGTGGATTCCACCAGTGGTAAGCCTTCCAAATCAATTACTGCCTTGGATTTCAAACGACCCGGAACGATCATTTCTCGGGCATGGACGTTCACCATGCGCTGGATCAGGCCCGAATGTCGACCAACCTCGCAATCTGGCTAAGTCTGTCACTGTGGAGTGTGGGTTCGCGAACTGTGGCGGCGCGGCGGCGGCATTAATTGTTCCGCATACTGGGTAATATTTCTGCATACCGTGCAGATATTTCGCCGACTCTCGGGCCGGGGGAATATGCGTGTGGAAGAGATCAGAGCATTCGGCTCTTAACCGACAGGTTGTGGGTTCATTCGAGATTTCATCTTATGCGCAAATGGACTTCGATTCCTTCGCTTTATGGCGTCCATTGATTTCACTTAATGAGGGCTCTGTCTGCGTAGATCGCTGAAATGCATAGGAATTTGATTTCACTTTATGAGTCAACCCACACTTTTCAGGCGAAGTCGGATCGATCTGGACGGAAAGATTAGCTACGTGGCTGAAAAAGGCCTCGCATCCTTGATTCGGCGTCGACCAGCTTCGGCTGCGAGGTACCCCGGAAGAATGTCAACCGCGACACGCTCAATTACCTGGTATTCCGATGTCTGACTGGGGGTGTTCGGAATCAGGGTGCAGAGCTCATCAAAATCCAAGCCTTGCTCCCTGAGTCTTTCAGCCACAGGCGTCCAAGTCGAGGAATGCCATTGAAGGCAACGACGAATCTCTCCGACTAAAGGCAGGCAAGACAATTCGGCAGACGGTCCCAGTGAATTGAACGGTCTCTCAATATGTTGTCCTACGAGGCTGTTCCATAATGGATCCAATTGAACTCGAAGTGATTCCAACTCTGCCAGCAGGCCAATCGCGTTGAAATGTTCGGCATGGCTTGCCGGCGGCTACAGATGTGGAATTGATAAAGTGCCGCCACTCAGAGCGTGTGACCAGTTGAACAAACCCCAGCTTATTACCGGCAGAAAGGTGCTCGCAAATCTCGACCCCTCGCTCACGTTGGCGAGCCACAGGCACCGTTGTAGAGAGCTGTGCATTGTGGTGTAGCACCATTGCTTACTTTGCGTTGGCTTGGGTTGCGGCATGAATCGTCGCAACCAATTTCTCCCAAACTTCCTTTTCGCCCCCGCCGTGTATACCGGCAACAATCGCGTATGGTCGCCATGACTGCCTTCTCAGGTCATTCGTAAACTCACTCTGAATTGAGAGATGAAGCTGTTCTATGGCTTGGCTTTCGGTACTGGTCGCGCGCCATCGATCACTGCCCAGCGAAAGATCGCTCGACAACAAGTGCTGGTATTCCGAAACCATCGCCTGGAACTGACGTTCCGATGGCAGCTTGCCGAGTTCTGGGAGGGGACACCGAGCATCCCTTTTTGGATTCCCGCGCCAGTCACGCTCGGAGCCGTGATCCCTCATTCGGACCCAGAGTTGACTCGGCTCTATGCACTCGGGCAATCCTTCTCAGCAACGGAAGAAATCGCTCTGGTGACGGAAGCCCGAGGCGGAAGTGATTCCGACTCTGGAAGAACTTGGCATTGGTATGGTTCCGTACAGCCCTCTGGGTAAGGGATTTCTGACCGGTAAGATGGACGACAAGACGGAACTTGGCAAGACGGACTTTCGCAGTCAGCTACCGCGCTTCTCGCCTGAGTCGCGCAAGGCAAACCTGGCTTTTGTTCATGTTCTGGAGGGGATTGCGAAAGAGAAGAATGCTACGCCGGCCCAGATTGCACTCGCATGGTTGCTGGCGCAAAAGTCCTGGATCGTGCCAATTCCCGGAACGACCAAGCTCTCGCGACTAGAGGAGAATATCGGCGAGGCATCGCTCCAACTCTCCGCGTCCGATCTGCATGAGATCAATGATGCACTCTCGAAAGTCCCTGTCGAGGGAGACCGGTATCCCGAGCAACTTGAGAAAATCACGGGTCGCTAGTTGAGAGTCCTTACAGAACGCGGGCGGCCCGATGGGCCGTCCGCTTGTTGGATTGACGAGGCCGGCAATGGCGGTGGTGATCGCCTATGCGTAGAGGCTCGGCCGGAGTTATAGTCCTTGCGTCAGCATTTTCGTCCCCAGACACGTGCCCAAAATCTGGTTGATCAGGCGCAGGAATGCTAGACGCCTTGTCAAAGTTCCCGAAAGCCCTCAGGAGGATGCAATGTCCGATCCCACGAAATCCCCCAGCTCTTCCCCGGAAAATCAAGATGAAAATCGTGGCATCAGCCGCCGAGGTTTTCTGAAGGGCGCTGGATTGACTGCAGCCGGAACCGCTTTGCTCGACGGGGTCCAGGCATTCAGCCGTGAGACCGCGGCCACAACGAACCCGGACGTCAAAGAAATGGGTCCAGGTCCAGTTCCCGTTCACCTCAAAATCAACGGCAAAGAGCAAAGCCTGGAGATTGAGCCCCGTACCACCCTGGCCGAAGCCTTGCGCATTCATCTCGGAATGACCGGAACCAAGGTCATTTGCGATCGCGGAGCCTGCTCTGGATGCACGGTCTGGCTCGACAAAATGCCGGTGAACAGCTGCATGACGCTGGCGGTGGATGCGATCGGTCACGAAGTGACGACGATTGAAGGAATTTCTGCCGACGGTGAACCGCATCCATTGCAGGCTGCGTTTGTGAAACACGATGCCATGCAGTGCGGCTTCTGCACGCCGGGCATGGTGATGAGCTGTGCAGCGCTTCTCGAACAGAATCCCCATCTCACGGAGTCGGACGTGCGCCACGCGATTTCGGGCAATCTGTGCCGTTGCGGGACGTACCCCAAAATATTTGCCGCAACCCTTGAAGCGGCCGGGAACATGGGAAAGGCTTAACGGAGGAGATCATGCCGACTCATTGGAATGAGGAATCGATGCTCCAGCAACCAGGGGCCGCAGCGGATGGAAAATCGGACAAGAAGACTGTCAATATGCCGGTCGGCGTGCCCGATTACACGCTGCGCGATGAACCGCGTGAAGTCCCGGTCACAGAGCCTCCGGTGTGGCCGATCAATAAGGATCTGAAGTATGTCGGAAAGTCTCCCGAGCGATGGGACGGTCTTGCCAAAGCCACCGGCCGCGCGCGTTACACATCCGATGTGCAGCTGCCGGGAATGCTCTACGCGAAATTTGTGAATGCCAACGTGCCTCATGCGAAAGTCGTCTCCGTCGACACCTCTGCGGCGGAGCGACATCCGGGCGTCCGCGCAGTTCACGTGATCGAGCATGTGCTGGGCAATGCCTCTCTGCGCGATCCGTCGCTGGAGCAGGCGAATTACCCCGTGGTGCGCTATGCAGGTCAACCCATTGCTGCGGTTGCGGCCATCAGCCCCAACGCAGCAGAGGACGCGGCTGCCCTGATCAAAGTGAAATACGAGACACTCCCTTTTGTCGTTGATCTCGACAAGGCGCGCACTGCTGACGCACCGCTGGTCTATCCCGGCGCCGCCGACCAAGGGGGTACGGCTGGCGGCGGCGGTGGCCCGCATGGCGTGCCTCAAACAGGCAATATCCACGGGCCTTCCATCCGCAAGGTCGCCGATGTTGAGCGGGGCTTACGGGATGCCGATGTGGTGGTCGAAGGGCACTACGTAACGCAGGTGCAGACACACTCGGCCTTGGAGACGCACGGCTTGGTCGCAGATTGGAAGCCGGAGATGTTGACAGTCTGGGCTTCGACGCAGGCGGTTTCAAGTGTGCGCGAGGAACTGGCCGCGTTCTTCAAAATCCCCATGACACAGATTCGCGTGCTCACCGAGTTCATGGGCGGAGGATTTGGCGCGAAGTTTGGAGCCGGCAACCCCGGCGTGGTCGCAGCGGCTTTATCGAAGAAGACCGGAGCGCCGGTGCGCCTTATGCTGGATCGCGAGGAAGAGCATCTCTCCGTCGGCAATCGTCCCAGTTCCGATCAGATGCTGCGCATCGGCGCGAAGAAGGACGGCACGCTCACGGCCGTTCACCTGGTCAGCTACGGCACTGCAGGCTGCGGTACCGGGGCGGGATGTGCAGGTCCGGCCTCGAATCTCTACAAGTACGCCGCACTTCACACTGAAGAGAATGACGTATTCACGAACGCGGGTCCGGGCGCGGCGATGCGCGCTCCGGGGCATCCGCAGGGGGCGTTCGCTCTGGAACAGACCATCGACGAACTTGCGGTGAAACTGAACCTCGACCCGCTCGACCTTCGCGAGCGAATCGACCTGCATCCGGTGCGCAAGGTTGAGCGCCAGATTGTCCGCGAAAGTGCGCTTTGGAAATCGCGTAATCCAGTGGCCAACGCGGATCGCGGTCCTGTGAAGCACGGCGTAGGTTTCGCGCAGTCCGTGTGGTATCGCATGGTGAGCATGGATTCAGCCGCGGAGGTGCGCGTCCATAGGGATGGATCACTCGAAGTACTCTCAGCAGTGCAGGACATCGGCTCCGGTATCAAGACCGTGATGGCGCAGATCATCGCGGAACAATTTGGAGTGCCACCCGAGAAAATTACCGTGAAAGTCGGCGACACGAACTACCCGGTGGGCCCGAGCTCCGGCGGCAGCATGACCACGCTTTCGCTTACGCCCGCGGTTCGCGACGCAGCATGGCAGGCTTCGCAGAAATTTCTGGAGGAGGTCGCTCCTGCATTCGGTACGACCGGCGGCGATCTGGAATTAGTGGACGGAGAAGTTCGCAGCAAGTCGGGCAAGATTCAGCCGGTCAGCTTCAAACGCGCCGCAGCCAAAATGAAGACCGATCAGATCGCAGTCCAGTCCAAACGCGTTCCGGACTACGATCGCAGTAAGTATCTGACCTACGGCGGTGTCGACGTGGCGGAGGTCGAGGTTGACGCCGAGATCGGCCGTATTCACGTCAAACGCGTCCTTTCCGTACACGACTGTGGACGCCCGATGAATCCGACTCAAGTAATCAGTCAGATTAACGGCGGCGTTCTGCAGGGCATCTCGTATACGCTATTTGAGAACCGTCTGCTCGATCCGGATTATGGCCTGATGGTGAACCCGAACCTGGAGCAGTACAAAATCACCGGCTCGCGCGAAACACCCGAGATTGATGTGCGCCTTGTGGAAGCCTATATCGGCCAGAGTTCCACCGATGCATCGGGAATCGGAGAAGCGGCCGGCGTTGTTTCAATTGGAGCTGCAATTGGCAACGCTGTTTATAACGCAATCGGCGTGCGCATTCGCCAGACGCCAATGACACCTGCTGTCGTTCTGGCCGCGCTGAAACAGCCTGTGCCGGGGAGGAGTTTGGCATGAACAGCTTTGCGCTCGCGAATTGCACCACGGTTGACGCGGCATTGTCGCAGTTGAAGGACGGTGCGGTCGTCAAGGCCGGCGGTGTCGATCTTCTGGGACGGATGAAGAATGGAACCATTCAGCCGACGAAGCTTGTCAATATCCGCAACATCTCTACGCTGCGCGGAATTCATGAGACGGAAAAGGGGCTGACCATTGGCGCGCTCACCACCCTCGCCGAGATCAGCGACCATCCTCTAATTCGAGAGAAGTATCAGATTCTCTCCGATGCGTGCGGACACGCCGCGACGCCTCATTTACGAAATATGGCGACGGTGGGTGGCAATCTACTGCAGCCGGTTCAGTGCTGGTACTTCCGTTCGGCGGATTTCCAGTGCATCCGGAAGGGCAAGGAATTCTGCTTCGCATTCACCGGGCTCAACCAGTATCACGCCATCATGGATTACGGTTCGTGTCCCGCGGTGGCGCCGTCGTCGTCTGCTGTAGCGCTGCTGGCGCTGAACGCTTCGGTCGAGCTGGAATCTGCGAAGAAAGGCAAGCGGACGCTCGCGATCAAGGACCTCTATGTCGAGCCCGATGCGAACCCTACGAAGTTCAACGTGGTTGAGCCAGACGAGTTGCTTACTGCCATTACCCTTCCCAAGCCCGCGCCGGGTACGCGCTCCGCTTACCAGAAGTACGGGGAGAAGGAAAGCTTTGACTGGGCGATTGCCGATGCGGGAGTGGTGCTAGAGATGGACGGCGAAGTCTGCCGCAAAGCCGTGATTACCATGGGTGCGGCATCTCCGGTGGTGCGCCGCTCGGCGGAGGCAGAGGCCATGCTCGCCGGGAAGACAATTAACGAAGAGGTGGCGCGGGCCGCGGGCAAGGCAGCCATGACCAACGTGCAGCCGCTTTCATTGAATTCTTACAAAGTAGAACTTTTCCCGGTCGCCATTTATCGCACTGTTCTGCTGGCTGCAGGACAAATGGACCGCGACCCGAGCGCGGCAGGCTAGGAGGTACCTTTATGAACATCTTCGATACAAAACCGCTTCCCTGCCAGTGCCTGCGAACGAAGAACCCCTACGGCACCGCCCCGTCAGACGCGGAATCCTGGCTTCCCGGCGTGCATGCGTCTTCCAGCTATTGGTGCCTGCGCACCATGAGTCCCGCAGGGCCCGATGAGAACTATGTGCATCTCGCCCGCTGCGTACCCGGCCGCAAATGCTATGAGGGGGCGGAGGAATAGAAGCGTTTCCCTTAGACAGTGCGACGGCTTTGCTAAAGAGCATAAGTCGTCTTAGCCGTTGTTCTCATCCGATACTGGTGCGTCATTTCCCATGCTGGCCATTTGGAATATTGGTCTCAAAACGGAAAATTGAGTTGTTCCGAAAGTGCATTGCAACCCACTGCACTCAGTCGCCCCTTTTCGAACACGAGGCTTAGCTTAAGTAGTAACGATGTCAAGTCGGCCGTCGAAGATCGCTCATATCGTTCGTCCAGAAAAGACGTTCCAGTATGCGGGGGGCGGGAGTAGAAGGATTGGCCCGAGGAAAGACGGCCATTCTGGTACTTGCCTCTGGTGGAGTTTTTACTGATGGGTCTTGGAAGTCATGGGATACCGTGGAGCCGTACCTCCGTCAGATTCTAGGTTTCATCGGCATTAATGATGTCCAGACTGTACGGGCTCAGGGTATGAACATTGCGGCCCTTGCGCCGCACGCGATTCCCGACGGTGAAAAGACTATCGAAGCCCTCGCACTTTGAAGGAGAGAATATGATCAACCACATCATCTTGACTGTAAGAGATGTTGAACGCTCGCTGGCATTCTACGACGCAGCTCTGAAGCCCTTGAATATCAGATTCTTCCTTCCCTACAGAGGCGAACACGGTCATCCTGACCTGTGGGGATTTGGAGATGGAAAGAGAGCATGCTTTTGGCTCAAGCAAGGAACGCCTGATCCAGGTTCGATCCATTGGGGCTTCGATGCCGAGAACAACGCTCAAGTCGATGAGTTTTATCAAGCTGCAATAGCGGTTGGAGCGACGGACTGATGTGCTGGGCGAATGTCTCAACCTCGCCGCCATAGCTGTTCACGCAGGACGACACCCCACTCTGCCGCTGAATCTCCATCGAATAATCAACGTCAACCGACTCGCGATAGAAAAACATCTCGCCATCATTGGCCTGCGGCAACGGCTTTGAGTCATCAAAGCCTATATTCTCAACGAATTTCTGACGCAGTTTCGGACCGAAAATGTGCCGGTGAGTGTCGATGATGCTTCTGGTTGGCGGGGATTGAGTCATTTGGTGTACCTCTGGTAGGAGTCTCGATCAAATACGTTCTGTCTTCTGAGTCGCTTTGCTCATTCCAGGCAAACGACGGACACTTGGCCGCGGAACTACTTTCCTGCTCGGCCTGCCGTCACTAGAGAACTTTTGTTATGCGATTTGTCACCGTTGGAATGTTCACGCAAAAGCACCCTGGGCGTTATAGGGTCGTTGATGATGCCCGCTGATCGCAATCCATTTCGATACTCGGCCAAGACCTCACCCAGGTACCTCACAGTGCCATCGAGCATCACGTCCGTAGATCCCGCGATATGTGGCGTGACAAAGATACGTGGCTCCGTAAGAAGTGGGTTCTCTTCGCTGACAGGCTCATCTTTCACCACATCCAAACCGGCCCCAAAGAGGTGGCCGCTCTTCACTGCCGCCAGCAAAGCTGATTCATCGACCAGGATTCCCCGACCTACATTGATCAACACCGCATTCTTCTTCATTGCGGCCAGTACCGACCCATCGATCATGTTTTCATTGTCCGTCGTTCCCGGAATGGCCAGAACCACATAGTCAGCCGCCGCCGCTGCGACCTTCAACTCGTGGTGTCCATATGCTCGAACCCCATGCGGCGCGCGTTCCGGGTGGTTATCGACACCCGTCAAGATCATCCCGAATCCTCGGAGTCTTTCGATCAGCAGATCTCCGATTCCTCCTAACCCCACGATGCAAGCGGTCTTGCCGAAAAGCGCCATATTCTCTTGCCACTTCTCGGACCGGTTCTGCGGGGTGCCATGTGTAAGGGAAAGTTCTTCATTCAGCCGGCGAGAGGCTGCAAGCATCAACAGCACCGCAACTTCCGCCACCGACTCGCCGTTGCCCGTCTTCGTCGTGGGCGCTGAGCCGACCCAGACCCCAGCCTCCGTTGCCGCATCAACGTCCACTCCCTCGTACCCTGCAGAGGCCATCTGGATTAGACCAAGCTTCGCCTGTGCTTCTATCTCCGTAGACGCGACCCTATCGAAAGCAATGATCACCTCCAACTCCGTCGATGGAGCTTCTTCGCCCGGCTGCCATGGAGAAAAGTCGTCTCGGGAGTGGTCCAACTGAAGTCGCCTTAACATCTCCAGCGCAAACGCATTCTGCTTTCCGAAAAAACCGATCTTCATGACCAACCTCAATCCTGTACAGATGCCGGACCGAAAATGTGCCGGTGAGTGTCGATGATGCTTCTGGTCGGGTGGAATTGAGTCATTTGTAGTACCTCTGGTAGGAGTCTCGATCAAATACGGTCTGTCGTCTGAGTCGCTTTGCTCATCATCAGACAGACGACCAACACTCTTCCGCGGAACTACTTTCCTGCTCAGCCTGCCGTCTATTGAGAACATTGTTGCGGACAATCGCCATGACCGTCATCCTCGCCTCCAAAAACAGCTGGGAGCATCCTCATCGAGTCACTTCCGGTTTACCGCTAGCCTACATCGGAAACGACTCGCGCACGACAGCTTCGGGGAGGGTGAGATGTGGTTGCGAGGCGTTTTCGATTAGGAGGTAAGAAGGAATCCG
>OBLW0100002523.1_pt1 | contig 14792 bp, 9 predicted proteins | sample 1520161 | NCBI WGS metagenome assembly OBLW01 (sample SAMEA3539309, study PRJEB22396) | soil metagenome | biome: tundra; feature: field; material: soil | place: USA | collected 2010-05 | depth 0.15 m
CGGCAGTTTTCGCTGGCCAGAAATCTTCCGCTCAGAATGCTTTCACGCCCGACCAAGTCAAATTTGGACCAGCGCCGCCCTTCCTGCCGCCCGGCGCGCAGTTGGCTGTTCTGGAAGGCGACCCCATGGCTTCCACCGGCGACTTCACAATTCGCCTCAAAATGCCCGACGGTTATAAGGTCGCTCCCCACACACATCCCCACCGGGAGAACGTCACCGTCCTGTCGGGCACGCTGAAAGTAGGGATGGGAGACCAATTCGACGCCGCTAAAATGGCTGCCTTTAAAGCGGGCAGTTTCGCCTATCTTGATCCCGGCATGCATCACTATGCCATGGCTTCCGGAGAAACGGTGATTCAGATCCACGGGATGTCGCCGGTGAAGTTCAACTACGTTAATCCGGCAGACGATCCCAGCGGAAAGAAATAGCGGAAATAGAACGGCATTCGTGCCGCGTCCCGGTTTTTCGCCGGTTTAGTGTCTGAAGTAACCTTGCCCGTAGCGCGCCCATCGCCCAAACTTAGTGGATAATCATGCGGTTCTCGCGCATCCATCTCGCCATTGCCATGGGCTTCGCCAGCCTGCTGGTGCTGGTGTTTCTCGGCTACCTCTATTGGATGACCAAACAGCCGCCGGTTTTGTCGCGCTCCGTCGAAAGAGATCCTCTGACCCAGATGCCGATCAGCATCACTATGAATCCGTTTCGCGATCGCACCATCGAACGCACGGCCAATTCCTTTATCTCCGAGATGCGCGATGGCCGTTGTCGACACCTGCTGGCGCAGTGGGAGAAGGATTACCGCAAGAAGCGGGCCGACTTCCTTTGCGAGTCCGAGGCGCAGCACCCGCTGATTTCATGGAACATCGTGGAATGGGAGGACGCGCCACCTCTGGTCATCCTGCACTACAAAGGACAGCGCTACAGCACTCCTCAACAGGATGCAACCTACAAAGATCTCTTTTCGGTGACGGAAGAAAAAAAGGACTCTGGCTGGACAGTTACTAAATACGACTCCTTTTACTGAGACACCCTCCTCAATTCCCAGTGCGGACGAACTGCAGCATTTGCATGGTTTCGGCGACGGCCTTTACTCGGTCGAGGGAGTTGGCCGTAAAAGCGCCGTAAAAGCGATGACCAGCAGTTTTCCGTTGCGGTAAGCGCCTGTCCCATTGCCGCCTATTTTAGCCACAGCGCGCTCAAGGCCGCTTTTCCTGACGTTTATGCAGCGCCGCTCCGGCCGCGCTGATTCGAACCGTGTCCGCCGCGACCGGCTGAGCTTTGGGCGCGGAGGAAATCTCTGGTTTCCGGGTGGGAGCTGGTTGACGCGTTGTCGAGGCCGGCACCGCGCTGTAGGCTTGAACATCTGCTGGACTCGTGACCGGATTGACCATTTGTGAGAAACCTCTAATGTTCCCTTCGGCGCGGCGCCATGGCCCCTTAGCCGGGAGCCTGCTTTTTCCCTCCAATTGGTAACCGACCGATGATTACTCTGCGCGAAAATGCGGCTCCTAACCCGGGCTTCTCCCGGGCTTCTCCCGGGCTGGGACGGGGCGCCGCCCCGTCCCCATCAACTTAGCCTACATCCCCGGCCCATCCGGATACGTCGGCAGATCCGCTGGCCGCGCCGGCAGCGTCTTCGGATTCGCTTTGATCTTCTCCATCAACACGTCGATGGCTTTTTGCAGTTGCGGATCTTGTCCCTTCAACACCAGGTCCGGAGGATTGTCCACCACGATGTCCGGCTGCACGCCGCGGTTCTCGATCAGCCATTTGCTGTCGAGTCCATAAATCGAGAATTCCGGACGCGTGATATAGCCGCCATCCATCAGCGGTATATCGCCGCGAATCCCGCGCACTCCTCCCCACGTCCGCTCGCCAATCAGCGGTCCCAATTGGTAATGTTTGAAAAAGTAGCTGAAAAAGTCGCCATCGGAAGCTGCGTAATGATTGGTTACGCACGCCATATATCCATAGAAAACCGGAGCCGGAAGCGTTCCCGATTCAAAGTTGCGGGATGTGCCCATGGCGGCCAGCACCCGTCGCAGACGCTCAAAAATCAACTGGTCCACGAAACCGCCGCCGTTGTAACGGACGTCGAAAATAATTCCCTGTTTTCGAATTTGCGGGAAATACTGCTTCACGAACTGATTGAGTCCCTCATCGCCCATGTTGGGCAGGTAGACATAGCCAATCTTGCCGCCACTCGCCGCATCCACCCTCTTGCGGTTGGTCTCGATCATGTTCAGTTCGCGCAAGCTGTACTCGTCGCCAATCGGCTTGACCACCACTTTGCGCGCGCCATCTGCCGCCGCTTTCGAATTGACCGTAAGCGTAACCACGTCATTGGCCGTGTTCGTTAACAACTCGTCGGGCGTCTGCGGAGCATGCAGCGCACGCCCGTTGATCGCAATCAAATAATCGCCCTCTTTGATGTTGACGCCCGGCTCCGTCAACGGCGAACGGGCGTGCGCGTCCCAATTTTCTCCCGTATAGATTTTCTTGATCCGGTAAATGCCGCTCGTATCTACCTCATAGTCCGCGCCGAGCAAGCCGACGTTCACAGGATGTAAGTCGGGGAAATCTCCGCCGCCTACATAAGTATGTGAGTTCGATAACTCCCCGATCATCTCGCCCATGATATAAGTCAGCGAATAGCGGTCGGATGCATAAGGCAATAACTGCGCGTATTTGTCCTTGACCTTCGGCCAATCCACTCCGTTCATCGAAGCTTCAAAGAAGTAATCGCGTTCCTGCCGCCACACCTCGTTGAAGATTTCCCTCCACTCTTGCGAAGGATCGACTTCGACGCGCATTCCGTCCAATTTGATCGCGCCATCGCCCATCTTATGTGGACTGTCTGGAGGTTTCGCGTCGATGATTCCAACCGGGCCCGAATCGCCATCAGCTTTGTACAAAAGTTTCGAACCGTCGCGCGAGAGTGCGAAATGGTCCGTGCCATCCAGCAACACCTTCTCTTTGCGTTCCTTCAAATCGTAAGCATGAATGGCCGGATTCTCACCCGGCAGCGGTCCCGACAGACCCTGAATCGGCGAGGTCGAATAGTAGATCGCATCCTTGGAAGCGTCATAAGCCCTGATCACCGCCGGAGGAACAGCCAGAGCCACGATCCGGTTCTGAATTCCGTCCAGATCGATCTTGAAGACTCGTGGAGGTTCCTTGGTTTCTGTATCCGAAGTTTTTTCCTCGGACTTCTTCTCTTCTTCTTTCTTGGGTGGCGTCTTAACGCTCTTCTTACCCTTACCCGCCTCCGGCTCCGGCCCTGCGGCAGCGGGCTCCTCCGTCTTCACCTTGACCTCGTCGCTCAACGCCGGGAACGGCGAAGCCTCGTCCGCGGTCAGCGTAACTACATAGACGCGGGTAGTTTTCGGGTTTGCAAACTCGAAGTCGACGTTCCCCAGAACTTCGTTGAAGTCGCGGTCCGAGAGGAAATATAAGTAGCGTTTGTCCGGGTCGAACAATCCGCCATAACTGTTAGTGAGATCCGAAGTAACGGCCGTAATTTTTCGTTCCGCCAAGCCATACAGATACAGCACCGAGTAACCCGACTCGAGATTCTTGTCGTAAACCAGCCACTTACTGTCGGGAGACCAGTTGTAACTCGTAATCTCTCCGAACTTGGCGCGGTCTACTTCGACTGGCTTTTTCTCTTTAATATCGACATACCAGAGTTTCAAGTCCTTGTCCGCCCAGGCGATCTTCGAACCATCCGGCGACCATACCGGCTGAAACATAAAGCCCTTATGTCCGCTGGTGATCGCCTCTTCGGGACCGAGTCCGTCTTGCGGACAGGTATAAATCTCATCTTCCCCCGTCCGATCGGAAATGTAAGCGATCCTCTGCCCGTTGGGCGACCACGCTACTTTCTGCTCGCGAACTCCCGGAGAATGCGTCAGATTGCGGATGCTTCCGTCTTTAGCCGGGACCGTGAACACTTCTCCACGGGCTGCAAAAACAGCTCGCTTCCCGTCGGGAGCGATATCAAAGTCCGTGATATGCGGTCTCGCGTTGACCCAGTGCTTCATCAGTTGGTCGCGCTCGCCGTTCACATATACCGTCAGTTTTTTCGGCTGATGACTCTGCAAATCGAACGTGTAAAGGTAGCCGCCGTTCTCGAAAATTATGGCGTCAGGTCCAAGGCTCGGCCACATCACATCGAATTCGTCGAACTTAGTAAGTTGCTCGACTTGCTTGCTCCCCATGTCATAACTGTAAAGATTGAGCCGGTGCTCCGGACCGCGATCGGAAGTGAAGTAAATCGTGTTCCCGTGCCACATGGGAAAGGTGTCGGTGTAATCCGTGTGCGGAATGACTGCATCGACGACATTATTCTTGATGTCGTAGATCGTGATGTCCTGCGCCAGTCCGCCCGTGTAGCGCTTCCACTGCCGAAAATTGCGGAAGATCCGGTTATAAGCCATCTTGCTTCCGTCGGCGGAAAATGAAAGCAGGCCGCCTTCATCGGGAGGCATCGGCTGCGGCAATCCACCGTCGATGCTCACCGTGTACTCACGCTTGGTCCAGCCATTCGAAGCGTCGCGCCGCGAAAGAAACACGATGTTCTTGCTATCCGGCGTCCAATTGATGACCTGGTTCAGCACTCCCATGCGGTCGCTGAGCGGCTGCGCCTGCCCTTGAAAGAAAGTCAGCTGCTTGGGCTGACCGCCATCCGACGGCATCACATAAACGTTAAAGTTGCCATCATATTGGCCGGTAAAGGCCAGCCACTTTCCATCCGGCGAGAATTTCGGAAATAACTCGCGACCCTGATGCGAAGTAATACGACGCGCCGTGCCTCCAGAGCTCGAAGCCAGCCAGAGATCGCCGCCATACATGAATGCAATTTTGTCTTTGTAGATATCGGGGAAGCGGAGCAGACGCCCTTCCTGAGCGTCTTGCGCGGCTGCCAGACAAGCGCAGCCGAAGACGCAGCTAAGCAGAATAAACGCGGAAATACTTCGCCTAGAAATCATCGGAGATCCTCAATTTGAAGTGAATATTTGCGGGACTAGCAAGCCGGGGGCGACCATTTTGCCAAGCGGATTGTATCAGCTTCCACGCCGTTATTTCGAATACTAATTGCGTTTCGTCTTTTGTATTTCACTGCGCCGGCGCGTTAAGAGACGATTGCATGGCCTCCTGGCACGCGCCAGCCGCGGTTAACACTTTGTCAAACGATGTATCTGTTCTGAGTTTTGCGAGCAGAGGATCGGAGAGCAAATTCTCGTGCGCGCAATAGTTCTGTTCCACCGCCGCCTCCAGCAAATGCAAGGCCGCCTGCTTCTTTCCGCAGAACGCAAAAATTGTCCCCTGGTAATACCACGTTTCTGGATCAGGTTCGGTGGGCACGCCCGTTTCCGCTTCTTGCGCCATCCGGTCCAGTTCCGCCCCCGGACCCATTAGGCATGCCTGCAACAAATCGCGATGGTAGCGCGGCGTGCCCGGCATGCGCTTCACCGCCTCCCGCGCTTCCGGAATTTTTCCCTGGCGCAGCAGGATCGACGGCGTAATATAGGCAGCCCACTCCGAACCCGCATCGAGCGCCACAAATTCCGCCGCCCGCTCCGTCTTGCCCAATTCCATAAATGCCCACGCGCAGGAACGAAACGAATAGTTCCCCGGATCGAGCGCCAGCGAAGTATTGCATTCGCTCGTGGATTGCTGCAGCATTCCGGCATAGCGATACACGTAAGCCATGGCGAAATGAGCCTCCGCGCTCTCCGGACGGCGCTTCACCAGCGCCTGCGCCCCCTGAAAGGCCTTGCCCAGCTCGCCTCGCTCGACGCGGTTGGCAATCAACTGGCGAGCGGCCGTAATGCGGTTCGGATCCAGTACCACGGCGCGTTCGCAGGCGTTATTCGAGCGCTGGAACATCGGCTCGCCGCCATCGGAATAGTCCGCGTCGTAGTAACAACGCACGCCGAGTTGCTCCCACGCCGGAGCATAAGTCGGATCCACCTCAACCACATGTTCCAACACCGCAATCGCGTCCTTGTTCGGCCCCGCATCATGGGGCAGCGCCAGGCTATGCAGATAGAGATCGTAAGCCTCTGGACTTTTCGGCCGCGTGCCCGTCTCCAGAAAACCGCCGGGAGACACGCCCAGAGCCGGCAGTAAGCCTTGACGAATCCGAGCCGCCACCTGCTCCTGCAAAGCAATCAAGTCCTGCGCCGGAGCACTCACATTCGTTTGCCACACCAGCCGGTTGCCCTCCACCTGGATCGCCTCCAGCGTGATAATGAGTTTGTCGGCTTGCTTCAAAAAGTGGCCGGTCAGGATAGTCGCCACGTGCACTTCCTTGCCCGCCATCTGCGGATCGACGTCGTTTCCCACGAATTTTCGAGTGATCGCAGAAGGACGCACATCCAGGGTCCGGGTGTAGGTAAGCGTGTTAGCGATTTCATCGGCCAGTGCGAAGCGCAGAAACTCCACACTGATATCGCCATTCCTGTTTTCCAGCGGTAGCACCGCGATGGTGTTCTTCGGCGCGCCGGCGCCCACCATCTGCCGCTGTTTGAACCACCACGCCCCGATCGCAACCAAAACGGTCAGCAGCACGGCACTGACTCCGAGCAAAAGGTAAGTTGAGAATTTGCTCGACTGCTGAAACGTGGTCGTGGCCAGGCGATACGGCAATGCGGGACGCCGCATGCCGCTCTTCGTCATCCCCGTTTCCGTTTCTCTCCTCAGCGACTGCAGATCGCCCTTCATCGCCAGCGCGTTCGGATAACGGTGGCCGCGATCTTTTTCCATGGCGCGTCCGAGGATGCCCTCCAGATCGGGAGGCAGCGCGGGATTCAGGCTGCGCGGCGCCACCGGCTTCTGGTTCAAGACCGCATCCAGCGTGGTAATCACATTGCCGGTAGCGAAAGGTTTCTTGCCCGTGGCCATCTCGTAGAGCACGACTCCGAGCGAAAACAAGTCGCTGCGCGCATCCAATTCTTCGCTCCGCGCCTGCTCCGGAGACATGTACACCGCGGTTCCCGGAATCACGCCAACCGCGGTCAGCGAGTCTTCGAGCGCTGCCTCGCTCGAGTTCGGATCGCGCGCCGACTTGGCTAATCCAAAATCCAAAATTTTAGTTTGCCCGGTTTGCGAGACAAAAATATTCGCCGGCTTGATGTCGCGATGAATAATCCCCTTGGCGTGCGAAGCGGCCAGGGCGTCCGCCACCTGGATGCCGATATCCAGAATCTCATCCACTTCCATCGGCTTCCCGCGAATCCGCTCCTTCAAACTCACCCCTTGCAGCTTCTCCATAACAATGAAGGGATGGCCGCCGTTGTCGTCAATGTCGTGGATGGTACAGATGCCGGGATGGTTCAACTGGGAGGCGGCGCGGGCCTCGCGGACAAACCGGTCCAGCGACTTCTTGTCGTGAACCATCTCTACCGGAATGAACTTGAGCGCAACATGGCGGGCAAGGCGCGTATCTTCCGCCTCGTACACTATTCCCATACCACCGCCGCCGAGTTTTCCGACAATGCGATAGTGGGAGACAGTTTCGCCGATCATTCCGGAAGCCTCAGTGCCGTTGGCGGTAATGTTAGGCCGCGAGGAAAGCGTAGGTCAACTCTAAGATGGATGCGGCTCAGCAAGAATATGTTTTCAGAGGTGGCGACCTTCCAGGGAAGGGCACGAGGGCGTTGAAACAGAGCCATCGGTCTAGAACCCACCCTCCTTGCCTCAATGTTCCGACCGGAGTACTCTTTCCACGCCCGGCAATGGGCTTCGCAGAATTTGTGTCCGGGTTCGGCATGTCGTCCCTTCAAGCGAATCGACGGACCTGTCGATGCTCAATCTTTGAGATGGGTGGGCCTCGCGACCGATTGCGGGCCCTCATGAACCCACGTACAGGTCCTGCATGAGTGATTCATTCGTTTGGCCTGATTCCTCGCGGAGGTGGGATTGAGCGGCCGTTTGTTTCCAGGCAAAGCGCCCGTCGGGGCAGCGCCATCCGTCGAGGCAATACCTACGCAGGCCCTCGTGGTGGAGGATTCCGCCGTCTACCGAAAACTAATCGGCGACCATTTGCGCGCCTGGGGCTTTGGCGTCACTCTCGCTACCACCGGCTCCGAAGCCTGGGAAATTCTTCAAAAAACCGACTCCCCCAAACTCGTGCTCCTCGACTGGGTGCTGCCCGATCTGGATGGAATTGAGCTCTGCAAAAGAATCCGCGAAGCTGGCTCCTCCGGCGGCGAATCGACCGCCCCTTACGTCTACGTCATCCTGCTCACTAGTAATGAGGGCCGCCAGAACATGCTCGATGCCATGCAGGCTGGGGCCGATGATTACCTGGTCAAGCCCTTTGACGAACTGGAATTGAAGGCTCGCCTGCTGGTCGGTAAAAGAATCCTTGCCTTGCAGGATGAACTGGTTGCGGCGCGCGAGTCCATGCGCCACGCCGCTACTCACGACAACCTCACCGGCTTGATGAATCGCGGAGAAATTCTCGCCATGCTCGAACGGGAATTGGAACGGTCACGTCGCGAGCGAACTACTTTGGGGGTGATACTTGGCGACGTCGATCATTTCAAGAGCGTGAACGACACTCTCGGCCATCTCTTTGGCGATGAGGCGCTCCGCGAAATCGGCCGCCGGCTGCGCGCGCAACTCCGCGTTTATGACGGCGTTGGCCGTTATGGAGGAGAGGAATTTCTAATGGTCCTTCCCAACTGCGATCTCCCCGATGCCTTGGTCCGCGCCGACGAGTTGCGCAACCACGTGGCTATGACTCCCGTAGCCTGCTCTGGCGAAGAAAAGATGATCACCATGAGTATGGGAGTCGCAGTCTCGAGAAGCGAAGGGAAAAATGAAGTGGAAACCTTGTTGCAGCAAGCCGATGCCGGCCTTTATGCGGCCAAAGAGAAAGGCCGAAACCGCATCGAGCACGGCGTGATCGCCGACGAAGCCCCCTCCGCTCGCACCCGAAAAGCGCCAGGGTAGCGCCGCCGTCCCGGCGGCTGTCCGGCGGGCGTCCCGCCCGCCGCGGCGAGTGACACATAATCTCGCGGCAGCCAAGAACATGCCGGCTCTACGGCGCCGAGTGAAACGCGTCGTCCCTTGAGCCTTGTGAAACATCCTCCGGACTCGGAATATCCAGATTGACGACGACCGGCTCCTGCCCACTCCGCACAATTACCGCTTCCACCGGCTCGTCCTTGCGCGCATTCAATTCCTGATGCGGAACATAAGGAGGAACATAGACGAAGTCCCCCAGCCCCGCTTCATCGACAAACTCCAACCGGTCTCCCCAGCGGAAACGCGCTCGGCCCTTGACTACGTAAATTACGGTTTCCAGCTCCCCATGATGGTGCGGTCCGGTCTTGGCATTCGGCTGCACGACCACTGTTCCCGCCCAGAGTTTCTGCGCCCCGGCGCTGGCACGGGAGATCGCTTCAGCGCGAGTCATCCCCGGCGTCTGCGGCGTGTTGGAATTCAGTTCCCCGCTGCGAATGATACGCAGGCCCTCTTTTTTCCAATCGCGGTTTTCTGTAGAAGGCGAATCGGGCGCCATAAGTCTCTCCCTTACAGACCAACTATACCGCGCACGATGTAAGCCCCGAAAGTGTTAGCCTGACAAAGAATCTGGCATCTATCCCGCAGCAACGAGTGTGCCCCAGGTTCGCGCCCGTCCTTTGGGCGCTAACCTGGGCTCCGCGGACTGCCGAAAGGTCGTGGCACCTGGTTATTAGTCGCGATCTCCGAGCCCGCTTGACCTCCGATCTCACAACCCGCATCAAGCACCACGCCCGCAACGCGGGATTCGACCTCTGCGGCGTCGCTCCGGTCCGCGACTTTAAGGAATTGCACGTCTTTCCTGCCTGGATCGCCGATAACAAACACGGCGAGATGAAGTATATGGAAGCGCGCAATGAGGCGGGCGACCTCAAACGCGCCTCGCTCGCGCGGGTCGCGCCCTGGGCGCGCAGCGTAATTGTCTGCGCCATCAACTACAACACCGCACATCCCTACTCGAATGATCCCGAGACGAACAACGCGAGCCAAGGCTGGATCTCCCGCTATGCCTGGGCCCGGGAGGATTACCACAACGCCCTGTTATGCCGCCTGGAGAAAATGGAATCTGAGATTCGCGAAGAGCTAGCTCCGACCAGCAACTGGCCGCAGGCAACTGGCAACCTGCTCCTTCGTTCCTACGTCGACACGGGCCCACTAATCGAACGCGTCTACGCCAAATACGCCGGCATCGGATGGATCGGCAAGAACACCTGCGTCATCAACCAGAAGCTTGGATCGTGGCTATTCCTCGGCGTCATTCTCACCTCGCTCGATTTGACTAAGAGTGATCGTGCCGAGAGTGATCGTGCCAACACTGACCATGACCCGATCACCCTCATCGCCGACTTGCCTGCGCCCGACCGTTGCGGAAGTTGCACCCGCTGCATCGCTGCATGTCCGACGCAAGCGATCACTGCGCCAGGTGAATTGGACGCACGGTTGTGCATTTCCTATCTGACGATCGAGAAGCGCGGCACGATTCCCGAAGAACTGCGCGAAGGAATCGGACGGCACGTTTTCGGTTGCGACATTTGCCAGGACGTCTGCCCGTGGAACCGCAGAGCGCCAGTGACTTCCGCAGCAGAGTTCGAGGCGCGGGAAGGGTTGGTCAATCCTTCGCTCGAGTGGCTGGCAGAAATGGAGGCAGCAGCGTTCCGCGAGGTATTTCGCGGCTCACCAGTTCGGCGAGCCAAGCTTTCCGGCTTGCGGCGAAACGCGGCGGTCGCGATGGGCAACAGCGGCGACAAGAAGTTTGTTCCGACACTAAAGGAGCTCTGCGAGGATGCAGACGCAGTGGTCGCGGAACACGCGCGCTGGGCGTTGGGACGGCTCGAACGGACTCAGTCATCGCGGTCACGAGAATCGTTGATTGACTGATGATGATTGTCGAAGCGGGATGGATTGTCAAAGGCTCGGACCCCTCCAGTCGTGGTCTTTAAGAATGAAATACTTAGCGGTCAAGAGACGCCAGGTCTTTGATAAATAAGGACTTATATGTAACGTATTTATAAATCAATAATTTAGCGTGCGTTTCCAGTTCATTCCTGGGCCCGTTTCACGCTAGGTCTTTGAGAAATAAACACTTGTAGTCAAACATTCAGTCAAGGGCAGATGTATGGCGGATGTAAGGAAAAGCTGTACGGATGTAGTAAAAGTACGGGATGATAGGTAAAATTAATGCATGGATAGAGCGATGACGGAGCAGGTGAAATACCGTTTGATGGCTCAAATCAACAAGGCATTTACGCCAAACCGGCCCATCGATAGCCGTAGTCTCTTTGCGGGTCGGACGAAACAAGTTGAGAAGCTAATCAGCGCGACATCCCAGAGAGGTTCCCATGCCGTACTGTTTGGTGAACGCGGAGTGGGGAAAACTTCTCTCGCAAGAACTATTTTCGATTTCCTGGTTTTGGCTTTCGATGATGCGTCTGGGTATCGCCATGCCTTGCTAAACAGCGCCGAAGCAATGAGCTTTGAGGATATTTGGCGAGCCATCTTTAAGCAACTAACGTTCGAGCAATCGGACGGCACAACAACGACCCTAGATCAAGCACTAGCCGAAAACCCTCACTCCGAAAGTGTCCGCGAGGTTTTCAGCCTCGTCGACTATCCCACAATAATCATCGTCGATGAGTTTGATCGGATCGAGGACTCCGATGTCCGCGTCAAGATGGCGGACACTATTAAAACGCTATCGGACAATGCTGTTCGAACGACGTTGATTCTCGTAGGTGTGGCGGATTCTGTGGACGAACTAATCGGCGAGCACCAATCAATCGAGCGGGCGATCAAACAGGTTCCTATGCCACGCATGTCGAAGGTGGAATTGCTGGAGATCGTAGACAATGGAATATCCAGTTGTCGAGGGTTAACCATCCAGCCAGAAGCCAGAGAAAGAATGGCTGATTTGGCGCAGGGGTTGCCTTCCTACACGCATCTTCTCGCCAGAGAATCAGCACTCAGCGCCGCTCGAAATGAGCGGAGCCAAGTGACGATGAACGACTTAGAGTGCGGCATAAAAGAGTCTGTAGACAGTCAACTTGGAACTAGTCTTACTCTATACACGAAAGCTACAACCGCTGCTCGTGGAATATATTTCAAACCGGTTTTGTTGGCTTGCGCACTAGCACCGAAAGACGAAAAAGGATTTTTTTACGCCAAAGATATTGTCGCTCCGTTAAAGGCGATAATTCCGAACGCTCCAGGGATTCAGCAGTTTGCTCAACATTTGAAGGATTTCAGTCAGACTCGCGGGCCTATCCTAGAACGCGACGGGCGCAGATACAGATTCATAAAACCATTGATGGGGCCTTACGTAATACTCAGAGGACTGGCTGATGGCTTGATACAAGAATCACAGCTTAATCGCCCCTCTTCCAGCGAGCCTGAGCAGCTTTCACTGCTATCAAATGTTTCTGCTCCGCCGTTAGAGCTTTCGCCCTAGCAACCCCTCCTTATTTTTCCCTCGTGCCCTTCCCAGAACGACACGAGGGGAGTTTTTCCGCAGCCCCTTCAGCCGCCGAGGTGAAAGCTCGAAGAAGTCTCACTGCGCCTCCCTTCCTACAGCGCAGCGGGGTACAATCGCCAGTTCACACCGAGGCCCGAAACGCATGTTCCAGAAAGATATACTCCAGGGCAAACGCATCCTCATCACCGGGGGCGGCACCGGCCTGGGCAAAGCCACCGCCCAACGTTTCCTGGAACTCGGCGCCGAGCTCTATATCTGCGGACGCCGCCAGGAAGTCCTCACCTCAACCGGGCAGGAACTGCGCGAACGCACGGGTGGCAAAATTCACTCCCATCCCTGCGATGTCCGCGATGCCGCCGCTGTCGAAGAGATGGTCGCAAGCATTTGGGCCACCGGCCCGCTCGATGTGCTCATGAACAACGCGGCAGGAAATTTCCTGGCCCGCACCGAAGAACTTTCTCTGGGCGCTTTCCAATCGGTATTAGGCATAGTCCTGATGGGCACACTGCACACCACCATGGCCTGCGGGCGGCGTTGGCTCGCCGCGAGTCGCGGAGGCGTCGTGCTCAACATCACCACCTCTTACACGACCACGGGCTCGGCCTATGTTGTCCCATCCGCCGTCGCAAAAGCGGGTGTACAGGCACTCACCCGAAGTCTCGCCGTCGAGTGGGGAGATCGTGGCATCCGCATGAACGCCATCGCCCCCGGCCCCATTCCAACCGAAGGCGCCTTTTCGCGCCTGCTGCCGCGTCCCGAACTGGAGGCCGCGGCAAAGAAACGCATCCCGCTAGGCCGCTTCGGAACGCCCGAAGAATTTGCCAACCTGGCCGCCTTCCTCGTAAGCGACAACTCTGGCTACATCAACGGCGAGGTTGTCACCATGGATGGCGGCGAGTGGTTGCAAGGGGCAGGCGAATTTACTGCCTTGGGCCGGGAATTGACGGAGCAGGAATGGGAGAAAATGAAACCGAAAAAAAAGTAGGTAGATGGTGTCTTGAGAGAGTTGTGCCCCAGGTTCGCGCCCGCTCTTTGGGCGCTAACCTGGGCGCCGCTGCAGACGGATGAAATGCCAATTTCTGTGGTTCCAAAAAACGAAAGCGCCCGGACTCAGTTAGAGTCATCGGACGCCCGTTTGAACAGCCCTCCCCCGAAGTCTGCTCACCACCTACCCTACTTTCTTCCTGCCGTATGGGGAATGGCACGAACGGGGGATTCGTATGGAACTATCTGGGTAGGCCGATTCGAAAAGCGGACCAGCGTTGTGGAAAACAGCGGAATCTCCTTGTGTTTTCACTACCACACAGCCCAGCAATATGAAATGTTTTTCACTCACACCAGGTAGTTCCCAGTTCCCAGTTCTCAGTTTTCGGTTCCCAGTTGTAAGAAAGTGCGACGCGCTTACTGAGAACTGGGAACTGAGAACTGCTTCACCGACCAAATTCAACCAGCGCCAGCCCCTGGGCGGGTAAGGTCACGCTCAACCGGCCGTCTTTCGCGCTCACCTTCTCCGGAGCCCCGAGATCCGCCGCCTGCCGCAACGTCTGAATCTGCGCCACCGTGGGATACCGCGGAGCTCCCATCTTTTCATAAGCCGCGTGAAAGTCCCCATGATCCCGATCGACCCGCGAAATTGTCACGTTCTTGGTCTTCAGGTTCTTCAATTCGAGCGTGATCGTCTTCGCACTCCCCTGACCCGCCAGAGCATAATTCCACAACGCCAACACAAATGTGCCGTCTTGACGGCGCGTCAGCAGCGCCGAATCGGAATCCAGAGCAATCCGCTGATTGCCCAACTGGTGCAGCAGTTTGAACACGTCAAATCCCGGTTTCGGAATGTCATCTGCCGCAATCAGCCCAAAGCCCCCATAGAACGGCGTCTTGACCACCCCTTGTTCCTCAAACACATCGGAGAAAGTCCAATACGACATCAAGTCCACCAAGCCGTCGCACTGCCGGATGGTGTCCGCCATCCACGGACCCATATAAGTCGAGTCGGTGATGTCAGGCTCATTAAAATAACTGGCGTTGAACTCGCTCCAGATCAACGGCAAATTCGGCATCGCCGAGGCCTTGATCTGCTCATGCACTTTTTTCACCGCGCGGCACACCATCTGATTTCGAGGAATCGCTTCGTGCGTGCCAAACACATCTTCCGCTTTGTCGTTGCCATAAACATGTGAAGAGACAAAATCCACCGGCACCTTATCCGCCGCGCAGTGCGCAATAAAAGCATCGGCCCACGCCGCCTGAGCCGTCGCCGGACCGCCCACGCGCAATCGCGAAC
>OBLW0100002525.1_pt1 | contig 14790 bp, 12 predicted proteins | sample 1520161 | NCBI WGS metagenome assembly OBLW01 (sample SAMEA3539309, study PRJEB22396) | soil metagenome | biome: tundra; feature: field; material: soil | place: USA | collected 2010-05 | depth 0.15 m
TGCGGGATTGACTGCGATCGCCTCCGTCTTCAGCACGATTAGCGGACTGGCAACGATGGCAGCTCTGATGGCAGTGCTGTTCGCCGTATACCAGTCGTACAAGATGTATGTCGGCCACGCCGAACAGACACAGCCGAGAGCAATGGCGATGGCTGCCGGTCGATAACCCTCCAAGTACTCTTACCTGCGCGCAGCCTCCGGGCTGCGCGCATTTTTTTGCCACCTCTGTCGTTCCTTTCTCCTCTCCATCAGGACTCGTTGTGGGCACACCTCCCGGAATTGCAGTCCTAAGAGCCAATCTCGCAATCCGAATTGCTGGGGGGAGCGTACTTAACCCGAAGAAGCAAATTCAATTGGAAAGGATTTCGAGTATATGAGGCGCAACTTTTTGCTTGTGGTGACCATGCTCGGCCTGGCGGCTATGTCGGCTGTGGCCGGGGAGGAGAAGGATCCGATGGTGGGTGGCCAGGCGATGTATCCGACCAAGAACATCATTGAAAACGCGGTTAACTCCGCGGATCACACGACCCTCGTCGCAGCCGTAAAAGCGGCGGGACTGGTCGAAACGCTGGAGGGGCCCGGACCCTTCACGGTGTTCGCTCCGACCAACGAAGCGTTCAACAAACTACCGGCGGGCACGGTTGACACGCTGCTGAAGGCCGAAAACAAGGCGACCCTAACCAAGGTGCTGACTTACCACGTGGTAGCGGGGCGGTTATCCTCGCACGACCTGCTGGACAAAATTAAAGCGGGCAAGGGCACGGCTGAGTTGACGACGGTCGAAGGCGGCAAACTGTGGGTCACGCTGCACGATGGCAAGCACATCGAACTGAAGGACGAAAAGGGCGGCACGGCCATGGTCACGATTGCGAATGTGTTTCAGTCGAATGGGGTAATCCACGTGATTGATTCGGTGGTCATGCCGAATTGAGGAAAGCTGGTCGCGGGTCTCAGTTATCAAGTGACAACACGAACTATAGCCCCGCTTTGGCGGGGCTTCTTTTTGCTCGGATCTATTTTGGCGGCGGGGGAGCCGCTGCGAGCACGATCTTCATCAACTCGGTTGCGAGATCGGAAGCATGGCCGTCTTCGAGGTTGATGAGCACGACCACTCCCGCACGACGCTCGGGGACGATCATGACAAAAGTGCTGGTTCCCTGCTGGCTTCCGCTGTGGCGGGCGTCTAGAAAGCCGAGATCTTTGCCCGTGCCCCACCCGAGCCCGTAGCGATCTTCCTTGCCGTCGGCAGGTTGCAGCGGAGTCCACATCAAATCGCGCGTCGCCCGCACGACCAGTCGATCGTTGAGCATGGCCACTTCGAATTGCGCCATGTCATCGGCGGACGAGAGTCAGCCGCCGCCAGGAATCTTGTAACTGGAATCAAGGAAATCGGCGTTAGTAATGGCTCCGGAACTGTCTTTGCTGTAAAAACGCGTGCGGAATGGAACGATGGCAAAGCGGTTGTCGACAACCGTATGCGTCATGCCCGCGGGCGTCAGTACATTCTCGCGAACATAATCCACACAGTTCTCTCCCGAGGCGCCTTCGATCGCACACCCGACCAGCGTGAATCCCTGTGTCGAATAGTGGAACTCGACACCCGGCTTGGCAACCAGTGGATCGTTCTTGAAGAAATCCAGCCCAGCCTGGATTGGGTTCAGAAAATGCCTGGTATTGTTGCTCTCCTGATCGTCAGGCGAGCCCAGCTTGTAGTGGCGAATGCCGCCTAAGTGCCCGAGGAGTTCGCGGGTTGTGATAAGCGCATCCTTCTGCGGAAACGCCGGACAGTATTTTTGCACCGGAGCGTCAAGGTCGAGCTTACCTTGTTGCCAGAGCAGCAGCGCCGCGGTTGCGGTGATGGGCTTTGAGATTGACGCCAGCCGATACAGCGTGTGCGAAGTTGCGGGAACGAAGTTCTCGAGATCCGCGCTTCCGAATCCCGCCGACCATTCGGCCGCGCCGTTTTCTACGACGGCAACGGACACTCCAGGAGTGCTGTTGGCGGCCATGAAGCGAGCAATGGCCGTTTCCAGTTGTGCGCGCTTTGCAGAAGCGATCTGGGCCGACTGTGCTACTGCGGCTGCAGGCAAAAGCAATTGCACGATCAAGAGAATCGCAGGAAATCCCCCAATCGCTAAATTTGCCAGTCGTCGTCTGCCAGTTCGAGGCATAGTGGGGACTCTACTTGACGTCTCCGCAGGCCGGGCCGAGGTACTTCGAGGTAATAGTAAAGTCCATGGTCATGGTATGACCGCTGCTGGTGTTGGTAACCAAGTGCGTGGTCCCCTTGACGTTATCGGAACCAAGGGCCTCTATCAGAATATTTCCGTCGGACGACGATTGCTTTTCTTCACAATGAAACTTCACTTCGAGTTTGCTGCCCGTCGAACTCACGACGGTGCGGGTGCAATCCCCGCGGTTGTTGCTGAAAGCAGAGTGCCTCTCAAGTTTCTCTTTCGTGATGCATTCTTTGCGCACGTCAGTGCTCGGTGTGCCCTTCATCATGGCTTCCATGCGCGCGCGCTGCTCCGGAGGCATCTTGGCAAGAGCGTCGGGAGGGATGTTTGGAGTGGCCGGCATGCCGCTCATGGAGTGAGACACCGTAACTTCCCACAGACCTTCCTTGACGTTGAGGGGCGTGACATTGTCCGCGACACAAAGCGTCAGCACGCAAAAAACAATCAGGGCAAGAAGAAGCTTGTTTCGCATCACCGCTCCCGTAGCACTTGATCTGGTAACGTTGACCAGCATTACATACCGTGAATTGAGGAGCAAACGATTTGTGCGGCAAAGCGTTACCGGAGGTGGTGCCCCCGCCGACCTGCCCGGATGCGAGCCGTCAAGTTTTGCCAACGGCGGAAGGAATGTGTTACAAGCATCGAGATGAGGGAGAGTGGCATGCCATCTCGCGATTACATTTTTTGGGAAGTGGATGTGCAGGCTGATTTCATGCTGCCTGGGGGCAAGCTCTACGTTCCCGGAGCCGAGAAACTTCTGCCCAACATCCGCCGGCTGACGGATGCGGCGCGGCGCGGCGAAGTCTTTCTGGTTTCGCATGGTTGCTTTCATCCGGCGAACGATCCGGAGTTCAAGCAGTTCCCGCCGCATTGCCTGAAAGGGTCGGCTGGAGCGGAGTTTGTTCCGGAAGCGCTGACGGAGAATTTTGTTCGCCTGGAAAACGATAACCGGGCAACGTTGCCGGCCGATCTTTCCCAGTATCGGCAGATCATTCTGGAGAAACAAACGCTGGATATTTTTGAAACTCTCCACGTCAACGAGTTGGTAGAGCGTTTGGGCAACGCCGCGGAATTTGTAGTGTTTGGAGTGGTGACGGAATACTGCGTCAGTTGCGCGGTAAAGGGCTTGCTGAAAAGAAAACGGCGGGTAGCGGTGGTCCGGGATGCGATCGAAACCTTGGCACCGGAAGTTGGGAACAAAACGCTCGCGGAGTTGCAGAGTCTGGGAGCAACGTTTGTTACTACCGACGAGATTCTACGCAAACTTTCGCCGCACCGCGATAGTCTGCCCTAGACCTCAGGGGCTGAAGCCCGGGCTGGTTACAAAGATCTTACTCGGCCCTGAAGAGCCAGCTCCTCCAACGGATCCATGCATTCGTGAGTTTTGTTCGCAGCCTGTGAAGCCATGCCCTACCCAACTCTCATTTCAAGAGGGGCAGGTCAACTACAGAAGCATGCCGGCGATTGAAGCCGACATCAGGTTGGCCATGGTTCCCGCTAGCATGGCACGAATGCCGAGACGGGCGAGCTCGCCGCGCTTGTTGGGAGCGAGTGCGCCAATGCCTCCCAACTGAATACCGATCGAGCTGAGATTGGCGAAACCGCAGAGCGCAAAGGTAGCGATCGTAAACGAGCGTGGGTCGAGCACGGCTCTCTGCGGCCCCAGCATGGAGAATGCCACCAACTCATTCAACACCATGCGGGTGCCCAGGAGATTGCCGATCGCGGTGCAGTCGTGCCACGGGACTCCGATGACCCATGCCACCGGAGCAAACAACACGCCGAAGATCTGTTGCAGGCTGGAAGGAAACCACGCGATTCCAAGATGATTGTGAATGCCCCCGAGCAGGCCGTTGGCCAGCGCGATCAGTGCGAGAAACGAAATCAGCATGGCGGCGATATTCAGCGCCAGACCCAAGCCGTCGGTTGTGCCCCGCGCAATCGCGCCCAGCAGATTTTCACTTTTCTCCTCATCCACTTCTTTCTCGCTCATAACCACGCGACCGGCAGTCTTTGGGATCTCCGTCTCAGGCACCAGCATCTTCGACATGAGAATGGTTCCAGGCGCGGTCATAATTACGGCGCTCAGCAGATGCTTGGGTTCGATGCCGAAGGCTATATAGGCAGCCATGATGCCTCCGGAGACGTGGGCCATGCCGCTGGTCATCACGGTCATCAGTTCGGAGCGCGTGAGGTCGGGAAGGAATGGGCGGATGGTGAGCGGAGCTTCGGTCTGGCCCATGAAAATACTGGCCGCGACGTTTAATGACTCTGCGCCGCTCGCTCCCATGAAGCGCGTCATTACTTTCGCTGCGAGCTTGATGATGAATTGCATGATTCCGTAGTGATAGAGAACGGCAAAAAACGCGGCGATGAAAATAACTGTGGGCAATACCTGGAATGCGAAAACAAATCCCATCGACGAGCGTTGCGCTCCTAGTTCTCCAAACACAAAGCTCGATCCCACGAAGGCATAGCTGAGCAGGCGGTTGACGGCGTCTCCGGCTTTCTGGAAGAGCACTCGGCCTAACTCAATCTTCAGGACGAAAATGGCGAACACAATTTGCAGGCCGAGGCCCCAGGCGACCGTTTTTTTGTTGATCGCGCGGCGGTTGGTGGAGAAAGCGTAGGCGAATCCCAACATGGTGAGCAGTCCGAGAATGCCAGTGAAACGTCCCATCTTTATCCCCTTTATAAATCAGTACTCCCCTTTGTAAATCACGCGATGAATCAAGGATGTTTTGTGCGCGGGCGGGGCGGCCGCGATTTGATAGCTCTCTTCCAGCAACGTCTTGGCGCGCGCGGCCTGTGCGTCGGAGTGGCAGTGAATAGTGCACAGCGACTCGCCCCCAGAAACTTTGTCGCCGACTTTTTTATGCACGACGATGCCTACGGCGGGATCTACGGAATCTTCTTTACGCTCGCGGCCTCCGCCGAGGATGACGCAGGCGGTGCCAACCTGTTCGCAGGCAATCGCCGCCACATATCCGGCTTGGGGACTGGGCACCTCAACGCGGCGATCGGTGCCCGGCAGGCGGGTGGGATCGTCGATCACGCTGATGTCGCCTCCTTGCAACTCGACCATGTGGCGGAATCTCTCGAAGGCTTTGCCCGAGGCGATGATTTGCTCGGAGAGTTGCTTGCCCTCGCTCACCGTCTTCGCCGCGCCACCTAGAAAGAACATCCAGGCCGCCAGCTCCAGGCAGAGATCTCGCAGATCCTGCGGGCCGCCGCCGTGTAATACCTCGATGCACTCCCGCACTTCGAGCGCGTTGCCAATGGTGCGGCCGAGCGGCTGATTCATGTCGGTGATGAGCGCCACCATCTGCTTGCCCATGCGTTCACCGGTTTCGACCATGAGTTCGGCCAGGAAGACGGCGTCTTCTTCCTTCTTCATGAACGCGCCCGAGCCGGTCTTTACGTCTAGCACCAGCGCGTCGGTGCCTTCGGCGAGCTTCTTGCTCATGATGGAAGAGCAGATGAGATACGGGCTCTCGACCGTGCCGGTGACGTCGCGCAGCGCGTACAACTTGCGGTCCGCCGGAGCGACTTTCTCAGTCTGGCCAATCATGGAACATCCGCAGGCTTTAAGAACGCGATGGAACTCGGGCACCGACAGACCCACGCGAAATCCGGGGATCGATTCGAGTTTATCGAGCGTGCCACCGGTGTGGCCCAATCCACGGCCGCTGATCATGGGAACGAAGAGGCCTCCGGCCGCGACCAACGGGGCCAGCACGAGCGAGGTCTTGTCGCCGACGCCGCCGGTGGAATGCTTGTCCACTCTATTTGCGGAGAGGAAGCTGAGATCGAGGACTTCACCGGAATGCAGCATCGCGTGCGTGAGGGCGGCGGTCTCCTCGCGCGTCATCCCACGCAGCACGACCGCCATCAGCCACGCGGCCATCTGGTAATCGGGGATGCGGCCTTGGGTGCAGCCATCGACTAGGTATCCGATTTCGGCCGCGGATAATGCGCCGCCATCGCGCTTTTTGCGGATGAGATCGATGACGCGAAACTGCGAAATGCTGGACTGGCTCACTTTAGGCGAAAACCCTCCGGCAGAAGATCGGTGATGAGACTTTGCTTCGGGCCTTTTTCGCCTTGGTAGAAGACGATGGCGTGCGGGCCGAATTCATAGATGACCTGGCGGCAGGCGCCACAGGGGGAGCATGGAACTCCGTGATCGTTGGCGACCGCGACGGCGTGAATCTCAAGTTCAGGGCCGTCCTTGGCAATCGCAGAAAAGATCGCGGTACGCTCGGCGCAGTTGGTCATTCCGTAGGAAGAATTTTCGACATTGCATCCCACGAAGATTTGACCTTTTGATGTGAGGATGGCTGTGCCCACTCTGAAGTTGGAGAAGGGAGCATAGGCGTTCTTCATCACTCTGCGCGCTGCACGGAGCAGACGTTCCCGCATCGCAGCCGATAATTTCTTCTTCGGCATAGTCAATCGTCGAAATCGTAATTCAGCAGAAACGGAAAATCGCGTGGTGGGCAATTGTAAACCGGCCCGGGTCGGGCTCGACGACAATTCGCCAAGTATCGTCGTCATTTTGGCGGACGCGAAAGCAGGTCGATCACCGTGCGATTGAATTTGTCGAGGTCGAGATCGGTTTGCACATGGACGAGCTGCTCGCCCAGGCCCGGCTGATTTCCCGGAAGCCACACGAGAGTGTTGCCGTAACCGGCGCCGTGGGAGATATCGATATCCATATAAACCGATTCCTCTTTCGTGATGATCCTGGGATCGATCCATGCGGCGGCGGCCAACTCGTCCCACAGAAACTCTTCGTCGGCCCACTTGCCGATGTATTGAGCGGCGGGGGTTGCGGCCTTGGCGATCTGGTCGATCATGGCCTGCGTCATGTGGGTCTTCACTGAGATATCGACCGTGGTGAGGGTGATTTGTTTCCAGGGGGCACGCAGAACGATGTGGACGGCCTCGGGGTCCCACCAGAAGTTGAATTCGCGGCGGTTGGATTGCGCCCAGGCCATGGGAACTGCGGGCGCAATGCTGCCACCCATGACGACCAATTCTTGCGCCAGTTCGGAAAACTTTGGGTCGAGGCTGATGGCTTGCGCGAGATTGCTGAGCGGGCCGCCGGCGTAGATTGTGACTTCGTGCGGAAACTGGTGAACCATCCGGATCATGAAGTGGGCGGCGTCTTCGGTCTCGGGCCTGAGGGTTGGATTGCCTTCCGGCAAAGGATTGGGCACTTCAAACGGCCCTCGATAGACGCCAGAGTTCCATACTCCGGCATTGGCGGATTTGTTGGCAGCTAGAATCTTGTGTTCGTTCCATGCACCCTGGTAGCTGACTGTGCCATAGAGTTTCTCCCAGCGTTTGATTTCTTCCCTGCTATTGATGAGCGGAAACACAGCGCCGGGATAGACCTTGATGTCTGGGTGGCCAGTTAACTCGAGCATGCGCAGCGTGTGGGCGACTTCTTCATCGCGCCACTGATCGCCGCTGACGATGGTGATGCCCAGGGTTTCGATCTCCGGCGACTGCAGGACCAGAAGCATGGACTGCTGGTCGGTGGTGGCGGGGCCGCGGCCGTCCTGATCGAGGATTACTTTGCGGCGCGTTTCGGACGTCGCGAAGACGGAAGCTAGAACAACTGCGGCAATTACACACAGGGTCATGCGTCTCATGGTTCAGGGCTCCTGATTGAGGAATGTTTGATCGGCATTTCTTTGGTGACGCGCAAGGGGCAGATGAGTTTAGTACATGATTGTCTCAGTGAGATGATGCGGCCACCATGTCGTGTGATAATGCGTCCAGAGTCGCGCATCGATCTGCGGGATGATAATTTGTCGATCGGCCGGGCGGCGTTGGTTGATCTCTTCGGCTAATAAAGCGCTGGCGTAGATGCAATGGGCGCGAATCTCGACTTCCCATGGGCTGTTATGCGGAATCATCTGATAGGAGTTGATCGCGTTTTCCAGTTCGGCGGAATAGCTGGTGATCCCAAGCAGTCGCAGCGCGACAGGGACGATATAGTCGGCAAAAGCGGACATGGTTTCCAGATCCTCGAGGCGGAATTTCTCCGTCCTTCTGAGGCTGGTGTACAGGAACCAGATGGCAAGTTGGGACAACTTGTAGAACTTGATGGTGTGGCCATCATAGAGGCTGACATCGCGGAAACGCGGGAACTCGTCGACGAGGCGATCGACGAGGCCGTTGCCGTTCTGGTAGAGCTTCGGCGCGCAGGATTCGACGAACTTGTGAAACCTACCGTGGTATTTCTGGGCGAGCACGGCTCCAACCTGATTTAAGATCTGGGTCTTTTCGTCGAGCATGGGCAGTTCGATATTGCCGGCGAACAGCGTTTCCATTTCCGCGCGCGTAACCTTCGCGAGAAACGTACCGTCGAGGATGGGGACGCCTTTGTCGAGAGCCCGCTTCATGCAGGCGAACAGCGCGTCGGAGTCCGACCAGTTGCGGCCGTCGTAATCCGCCTGAAATTTTATGTGGCTGGAGAAATCGGTGAAGGCGGTGTCGATGCAGGCGGCGGTGAGAATGAAATCGATGGTTTCGTGGACCTCGCCCGCGCCGATGCCGAAGGGGATAGCGTAGTCGGGCATGGGGAGTTCTTCGTAACCCATCCAGCCAGCGACTTCGACAATTCTATCTAGGTGGGTTTGCACATGGCGGGAGCGCTCGATGACGGGATAAATACTGTCGAGCACCGGACTGCCTGTCAATTTCGGCCAGCGAAGGTTGTTTTCTGTGCGCATGGTTCTTTTTGCGAGTTGCAGCCTGTTGATTGCGATTTCCAGTGACGACTATTGCGATTGTTCAAAAGCTCTAGCTAGTTTGTCGGCTTCCCGTTGTTCGGCCGCTGCCTGCTTGGGACGGCCAGTGAGCTCGTAGATGTCCGCGAGGCCGCGGTGGGGCGCGGGCTCCTGCGATTTTAGCTTTGAAGCTTCATGAAAATAACGGAGAGCAGCGGAATATTGGCGGGCGCTTTGCGCTTTTCGGGCGACCGAGAGCGTTGCCAGGAAGAGCAAGTCGGAGGTCGCAGCATCCTGCGCATTGAGTTCATGCGCACGCTGGAGCGCCTGGTATGCGGGAAGGTCTTCTCCGAGCTTCGACAGAACCGCACCGTAAAGAGCGGCAAGTCGAAATATGTCTGGCCAGCGCGTGACCGCCGTGCTCAGCGGCACCCGGGCCTCTTCAAATTGATTGAGCTGGTAGTAAGCCAGCGCAAGATTGTATTGCATCTGGGGCGAGTGCGGGGCCAGTAGGGCGGCGCGTTGTAAGGGCTTCAGAGCGGCTGCGACGTCGCCGTGCTCGCCATAGAGTGTGCCGAGCTTTGCCAGTTTGTCGGCGTCGTCCGGGACATAGAGTTGTTCGCAAACGGCGTGCGCTTCGTCACGGGGAGCATGGTCAAGTTTTTGCGCGCAGTCGAGCCGCAGCTGACTTTCGCTGGAATCGCGCTGGCGCTGCTCTCCCGAAACTGCAATCGCTTGTCTTGCTTCCAGGTCCCGCCCTTGCTTGCGATAGACGAGGCCCAGCTGATATTGGACGCGCGCATCGTGCGGGATCAACTCCGCCGCCCGCTTCAACCACTCTTCAGCGGCAGCGAGATCGCCCTGTTTGAAGTAGGCGAAACCGAGGTAATAAGCGGTGTCGGGAAAAGGCGGATTGGCGATTGCCTGATGCAAATTGCGGATCGCGCTTTCGAAATGCAACTCGTCTATATCAAGACGACCCAGGTAATACGAAATGTTGGGATGCTCGCCGGTTTCGCGGCGAACCGCTTCAAACTCCTGGCGGCCTTCCTCGGGCTTCTTCATCTCGAACAGGGCGACGGCCAAAGGAAAACGCGCTCTCAGAGTTAACTTAGGATCGAGTTTGAGAGCGGTTCGAAATTCTGTTACGGCGATTTCATATTTATCATCTCTTAGAGCGTCGTAGCCCCTGCCGAGGTGAGCATCCGGTGTGTCCGGGGCAGCCGGTTTCGTGGCAGGCACGGCTTGGGATGCCGCGCTTGGACCGCCGCCTGTGACGAGCATCAACGCGAGCAGAACTGCCGCGGTCGACGTTAATGGCAATGGCTGAGTCATCGTTATTATTGAACGGATCATTATAGCGGTGGGGTCTTGACCGTCCAATCTTGACGGGCCCGCGTGCGGGTGTTAATTTCGGGCCACCAGTGCGTATCCGGGAGACATGGTTCTGAAGCGACCAGAGGAGATGCGACAGTCGGCCGCTCCGGGCTCCGTCGATCTTGGCCGGCGCGACTTCTTGATGCGGTGCTGCCAGGGCGCGTCGGCTTCGCTAATTCCGGCGGGTATGAGCGGTTTCGGCTGGCCTTCACTGTACGGTTTAGACTCTGCGGATGCATCCTCATCGAATGCAGAATTCCATCTGCATCCGCACTATCGAATTCCCAGGCCACTCGACGCCTTGCTCCTGAAAACGCAGGCTGGCCTCGACAATTTTGTCAACGAACAATACGCCGGCCAGATCGCAGCGATTCTTGCGCAATGGAGTTCGGGTCTCCTGCGGTCTCCGCAAGACTTGAGAGCGATTGAGAGCATTCTCTTGCCGAATTTCTCCGGAGCTTCTCCGCGTCCGGTTGAGTCTCAAGTCGTGCGTCCGGGCCCTGCACTCGAGGTTCGCCGCCAGACCTTCAAACGCGAGACTGAATTTGGGCGGGACGTATTTCTGCAGGAACTGCGGTCGGGGCTGAGTAGCTTTTCAAAGATTCTCACCGCTGAATTTCAAGTGACGAGTATTGATGCTTGGCCCATGCCAGCGGCGGCGTTGCCTTCTGGTGGCCTGCAGACTCGCATTCGCTATGAGTTGGTTGCCACTGGGCTTGGATTCTATCGCGAACAGCGTGTGGGGTACTGGCAGATTGCTTGGGACCGGTCTGCATCGGGTGAGTTTCGTGTGCGCCAGTGGCAGGCGCTGGAGGAGACGCAGAGCCGGTCCATGGCTCCCGGTTACGTCGACGTCACGGCGGCGGCGCTTGGTGGCAACGCTTCTTACGCTTCGCAGCTTCTGCACGGGACCGACTATTGGCGAACGGTGCTCGATGGCGCTTGCGGCATTGATATCTACGGGCACAACGGCGTTTCTGTTGGCGATATCGATGGCGATGGATATGACGACCTCTATGTTTGCCAGCCCGGTGGACTTCCGAACCGGCTTTATCGCAATCGAGGCGATGGTACTTTTGAGGACATCACGGAAGCGGCGGGTGTCGGCGTCATTGAAAACACGGCGTGCGCGCTTTTTGTCGACGTCGATAACGATGGCAGCCAGGATTTGATCGTGGTGCGAACAACTGGACCGATGTTGTTTCTAAACGAAGGTGCGGGTAAGTTTCGCCAGCAAGCGGATGCGTTCCAGTTCGCCAGTCCGCCGCAAGGGACTTTTACGGGCGCGGCGGTTGCCGACTATGACCGCGACGGCTGGCTGGATATCTACTTCTGCCTCTACGTTTATTACCAAGGCACGGACCAGTATAAGTATCCGTCTCCTTATTATGACGCCGAAAACGGGCCTCCCAATTTTATGATGCGTAACCACCGGGATGGTACGTTTCGCGATGTAACGGCCGCGACCAGGCTCGACCAGAACAACACGCGCTACAGCTTTTGTTGTGGGTGGAGCGATTTCAACGCCGACGGATGGCCCGATCTTTACGTGGTCAATGATTTCGGCCGGAAGAATCTCTACCGCAATCATGGCGACGGAACTTTTACCGACATTGCCGCGCAGATGGGGGTCGAAGATATCGGCGCGGGGATGAGCGTCTGCTGCTTCGACTATGACCACGATGGCGCGGAAGACCTCTACGTGGCGAACATGTGGACGGCGGCGGGCGAACGCATTTCGATGCAGGATATCTTCAAGAAAAACGCACCCGCGGAGACGCGCGCGCTTTATCACCAACACGCCATGGGTAATTCGCTTTTTAAGAATACGTCTCGAAATGAGGGCGGTACTCTTGCTTTCGAATTCGAAGACACGACGCGCCGGGCCGGAGTCGGGATCGGGCGCTGGGCTTGGTCGAGCGACGTGTGGGATTTCGATCATGACGGCTTCCTCGATCTTTACATCGCCAATGGCTTTGTTAGCGGGCCTTCGAGCGAAGACCTGAACAGCTTTTTCTGGCGGCAGGTGGTGGCCTATTCGCCCGATGAGGCGAAGCCGTCTCACGACTACGAACAAGGATGGGGCGCAATCAACGAGTTGATCCGGGCGGATGGGACATGGAGCGGGTACGAGCGAAATATTTTCTACGCGAACAACAGCGATGGCACATTTTCAGATATTTCGGGCGTCATCGGGCTGGACTTTGTGGAAGACGGGCGGGCGTTTGCGCTCGCGGATTTCGATCATGACGGCCGTCAGGAAGTATTTCTGAAGAACCGCAATGGGCCGCAGTTGCGGCTTTTGCAGAATGTTATGGAGAGTCTGCCTCCATCCATCGCCTTCCGGCTGCGCGGTACGAAAAGCAATCGCGACGCCATTGGCGCGGTGGTCGCGGTGGAAACTGAAGTGGGGGGCCAGATACGTTCGCTGCAGGCAGGATCGGGATTCCTTTCGCAGCACAGCAAGGACATCTTCTTTGGCCTGGGTGCCGCGAAGGGTCCAGTGCGCGCGTCGATTCGTTGGCCGAGCGGAATGGTGCAGGAGATCCACGATCTGCCGGTTAACCACCGGGTATGGATTGAAGAAGGCTCTGAAACATTGCGAATCGAGACCTTCAAAACTCCGGCGGTACGCGGCCACCTGGCTGATGCCAAGACAGCAGACGCAGCGCCCCCGCAAATCGAACGGCTGCCCACAACAGTTGAGACGTGGTTGCTGGCGCCAGTGGAGGCGCCAGATTTTTCGCTTCGTGATCTCAGCGCGCAAACGCGAACGCTATCTTCCCTGCGCGGAAAGCCGGTGCTGCTCAATCTGTGGGCCGCTGGAGCGGAACGATGCAAGGAGGATTGGACGGTTTTCAATCAGCGCCACGCGACCTGGGCGGCTCAGGGTCTGCTGCTGCTTTCGGTGAATCTGGACGACCCCGCACATGGGGAAAGCGTTCCGGCTCTGGTACGGCAACACGGGCTTACGTTTCCGATCCTGCTCGGGTCATTGGCCGACACGGAAGGCGGCGATGTGGCGGACGTGGCTGCCGTCTACAACATACTTTTTAGTTACCTGTTCGATCGCCATCGTGATCTCGCGCTTCCCATATCGTTTCTGATCGACGCCAAGGGAGAGATCGTTAAGGTTTATCAGGGTCCAGTGGACGCGGACCACGTTGAATGGGATTTTCGACACATCCCTCAAACTGGGGCGGAGCGACTAGCAAGAGCACTTCCCTTTCGTGGCGTTACGGACACCATCGAATTTGGACGCAACTATCTCTCTTACGGTTCGGTGTTTTTTCAGCGCGGCTACATGGAGCAGGCCAGGGCTTCATTCCAGATTGCTTTGCGCGACGATCCTGCAAGCGCCGAGGCGCTGTATGGCATTGGCAGCGTGTATCTCAATCAGCAAAAGACGACAGAAGCCCGGGAGAGTTTTGAACGCGCGCTTAAACTTCGCGCCACCTATCCCGATACCATGGCAAATTCCTGGAACAATCTCGGCTTGCTCGCCGCCCGCGAAGGGCACACGGGCGCAGCGATCGAGTATTTTCAGCAGGCGCTCAAGTTGAGTCCCGATCACCTGATTGCGCTCGATAACCTGGGCAGCGCTTATCGCCAGGTAAAGCGCTGGGATGACGCTCGCAAAACTTATGAGCGCGCGCTGGAAGTCAACTCCAACGATGCTGAGGCGAACTACGGTTTGGGGATGGTGTTTGCGCAAAATGACGACACCGTGCGAGCGTTGGATTCTCTGCAGAGGGCATTGAAACTGCGCCCGGTTTATCCGGAGGCACTGAACAATCTTGGGATTCTTTATCTGCGCACGCAACGACGGGATGAGGCCGTGGCAAGTTTTGAGGAGAGTATCCGCGTGGCGCCTGCGTTCGAGCAGTCTTACTTGAACCTGGCGCGGGTCTATGCCGTGGAGGGCGCACCGGAGAAAGCTCGAAACGTGTTGCACGAACTGCTCAAGCAGCATCCGGAGCAGGAGCAGGCACGGAAGATGATGGAGCAGTTGGGGCGCTAGAGGCCATTCTGCGCGTCGTGTGCTCGAATGCCGAAATCCAGCGCCTGAAAGCGTGCCCTGATACGAAGCTCACTTGCACCACGGACTGCTAAACTAAGAGCGATGTCAACTCAGAGCGCCAACTTCCCCGCAACTGCAACCGCTCCCGCATCCGCCGGAATCCTGCTGCCCGCCTTCACCCTGTGGTGGCGCGAAATCGTACGTTTCTATCGCCAGCGCGCGCGGGTGGTCGGCGTAATTCTTTCGCCGCTCTTGTTCTGGGTCGTCCTGGGATCCGGGTTCGGAACGTCTTTTCGTTCCGGCCAGTCTGCCGGCCAGCAGCACTATCTGGATTATTTCTATCCCGGGACGCTGGTTATGATCGTGCTCTTCACCGCGATTTTCACCATGATGTCGGTGATCGAAGACCGCA
>OBLW0100002527.1_pt1 | contig 14785 bp, 17 predicted proteins | sample 1520161 | NCBI WGS metagenome assembly OBLW01 (sample SAMEA3539309, study PRJEB22396) | soil metagenome | biome: tundra; feature: field; material: soil | place: USA | collected 2010-05 | depth 0.15 m
GCATCGGCTTCCTTGCGGGCCTTCATTTCGGCCTCCTGAAACGGCGCCGCCTCTGGCCGGGGTAAAGGCGCCGTTTCGCTTTGAGTGGGTCATGGCTCGATGCCGCGTGGGCTCAGCCGGCGTGCCGCTCCGCCCTGTCGAGCAGCGGCAGGTTGGCTTGCGCGAGCCGCACGCTCGTCGGCCGTACGTCGGCGCCCGCGGCGATCCGAAGGACCGCCTCCTGGCCCAGGCCGAGCAGCTCGCTCGTGCGGGCGAGCCCCAAGTGTAGGACCGCGTCCGCAACGCGGGTGCGGAGACTCTCGACTGCAGCGGGCATGACCGACCTCGGGTGCCAGCCCGGCGCGTTTGCCGGTGGCGTCTCCGTTCTGGTCGGGCCTTGGGAGGTACTTCTTGCCCCGGTCTGCCCGTCTACCGCTGCGCTACCTGACCCCTTCGAGGTCCGTCGGCCCGCCGCCGGTCACTCCGCCCCGAGCTTTGGAGTAGCCCGCGACTCGTTGACCGGTTGCCTATGACCTAACCCCTAGATCGCTACTCGTCCAAATCATTCTTGCTGCACTCGTCAGAATCTTCACGCAGCGCCCTTCTCCTCGATGGTGAGTGCCTCCTCCTCGTCGATCTCCTCGAGGAGCTTGCGCCGATCCGCGGGGCTCATGTCCCGCAAGACGCGCGCGATCGCCTCCTCTGCCGCTGTCCGGGCTCGCTGTCCAGGATTCGGGTCGCGTGGGATCGCGGGGTTAGGAGGGAAGGGAAGTGCGGTATCGGCATCCTCCGACCCCTGCAATGCGCGGCGAATCGGCGATTCTGAGGGGTTTCGAGTCCCGTCCACCCCGCTCAACATGCTGAAATGCTTGGCTTTTTCAGCGCGAAAAGCCGAAAAAATAAAGCCAGCCGTTATCAGGAGCTCAGGCAAGGCGGGGAATGGCAACCCTTGGACGAGCTCTGCGTTGCGCAAATACTGCTTCGTCTGCTCGACGCTGGAGTGGCCGATCTTCTCTTGGATTTGATCCTCGGTCTGTCCGGCAACACGCCACCACGTCGCGCATGTGGCCCTCAGGTCGTGCCATCGCATGTTCAGGCTTAGGCGCGTGGTCTCGTGGAGCTCGGGCCGGGTCACCCCTGCGCGGTTCAGCCAGCGCCTGAGACCTCTGGCCATGTCTCTCTTGCTCGACATGCGCTGACACACCCGCCCGTGGCCCTTCGTCTCTTGGTGCAGAGCGCGGAGCAGCGGCAAAAGGTGGGGGTGGATCTTGACCCGGTGCGCGGCGTTGCCCTTGGTCCCTGTGACGACATCGCCCGCGGCGTCGGTGGTCTCGGTGACGTTGATTACGCCGTGGTCCAAGTCGACCGACGTCCAGCGGAGCGCCCGTTGCTCGTCGTCGCGCAGACCTGAGTACACCGCGATCGCGACGTTCCTTCGCCAGTGCAGCGGGATGGCCTCGCACCACACGAACCGTAGGAATTCGTCGGGGTAGATGAACTGCTTGGCCTTTTTCTCGCCCGTGCTGTCGGGGCCTTCCACGTCCTTCGCGGGGTCGGATTCGAGGCAGCGCAAGCCTTTGGCAGGCTTGGAGTGCGCCGCGTCGTTGAACATGCGAGCGACCGTGGCCCAGACGTTGCGGGCGGTCTTGTCGCTCATTTCCTGGGCGCCGATCTTCCGGTCCAGAACCGACACGAGGTCCTCTAGGTTGTGAGCTTGGACCCTGGCCATGGGTATCGCGCCGAGGATCGGTAGGACGTGGATCCGTAGGTGACTGGACTTGTCGTCCTGCCCCTTGCCCGTTGCAGCCCAGCGCTTGGCGTATTGCTCCACGTTCTCAGCCGTGCTCGGCGCCTTGGCCCTCTTCATCGGAGCAAGAGAACCGCCGCGTAGGGCCGCCGAGACCACCCGGGCGTAAGCCTGGGCTAATTCTCTGGCGGCTGCCGTGTGCTGCGTGACCCAGGGTTCGTCGACGTCGACGGGGGTTGCTTTGCGATCTCCGTCCAGGTGGGTAACCCTAGCGTGCCAGCAGAATACGCCGGTCTCGTCGTTCTTTTGCCAAGTAGCGGCGCCCGTCGCATGTCTCGCCATGATCGATCTCCTTCAGGTGCGTACGGGCGGACGCGCGGTCAAGGCTTCGCGAGCGCCGCTATTAGCTCCGCGAGGGTAAATGTTCGCCTCACCCACCCGCGCCGCGTCACGGGGTACGGATCGGGATCCCCTATAGGCGCGCATGTCTGACAGTGATGAGGAGCCCGCCCACCCGCGTTGCAGTCGGGGCACGGCTTCCACGCTTCGAACGTCCATTCTTTATCCATCCCGCCATGGTGCCCACCACGCGCCGCGGTTTCTAGTGCCTCACCCCGTGCTCGGTCGCCAGGGAGCGCAGGGCCAGGCGGATCAAATCGGCGCGCGTCATGATCCCCAGCTTCTTTTGAAGACGCTCGATTAGCGCCAGGTCCTCAGGGGTGAAGCGGACGGCGGTCTGTGGATGCCGGTTGACCATGCTGCAAGTGTAGCGCCCGGTGTATATCGTAGCAACACCTTGCCCGGGTGTCTATTGGGTGTATATCCAATGCATGCCCAACGACACCCTACCCCCGTCCGATAGCGACCCGACGATCCCGCCCGGGCCGATCCCCGTCATCCGCGCGGGCGAGGCTGAGATAGCTCTAGCCCGCGCCGTCCAACGCGTGGCCCTCGCGCTAGGAGACCTAGAGGCGCTCGCGTCGGCTGTAGGTCGCGCGCTCGACGCAGGCGGCCAGTGAACCCCTGGGCCTCTTGCCCGCCGACGAGTCGACGCGCTCTCGGTCACTCTACAGGGTGAAGTCACTCGCTCCCGTAGGCGCTCTCCTGGCGCTCCTTGCCGCGACCGTGGAGCGCTGGGCGTAGATCCCTCGGTGACCGTGCACACCGTAGACCGTAGACACTCACCCACAGCACGCGTTCTCACACGTGAAGGCGGTCATCACGGTCGACCCCTTCGCTTACGAGTAGGAGGCTCCGAGCACGGCTACACCACGCGCTCAAGCTTGAGTTCATAGGTGCCCTCGCCCATGACACATCGCCAAACCTCCACGCCAGGTTCGACGGCAGCCATGACCTGCTCCTCCGTGTTCGAATCGATCCGGCAGCCGAGAAGCACGCTCTTGATTGCCCCTGGCGGGATCGATTTCAGAAAGATGGATTGCCCCTCATCGCCGACGGCTTCCTCGAGAACCTTCGACGGGTAGCGCCCACGCCACTCGGACTCGTACTCGTAAACATGGCTCTTGACGAGCCAACGTCGCCACGAGATCACCTCACGAGGTCCGCGTGGTGGCTCGGCGGAATAGATGACCTTTCGCAGAGCAGGATAGCCACCGACCTGAAACATTGGCGAATGGGTATCGAAGCCCACAGCGAACCCTCTGTGCCCGTTGCCATAACGGTCCCACATCAACTTGTTCAACGGCTGGTCGGTGAGGGAGAGCACCGTTTGAACACCCTCCAAATGCTCCAACGCGGATAAGAACGAGTTACGGAAGTCCATCAAGGCCGCATGGTTCGGTACAGGTGGGCACAAGATCACGGCGTCCACACCGAACCCCGGGTAGAGGTCGACGGACTTCTGAAGCCAAGCGCGCCAGGCGTCTCGGTCTCCGATGGGCATTCCGCTCGGGTGACTAAGCTCGAAGTAGAAGTTCTGACCGGGAACGTTCAGCTCCTCTACCAAAAGCTCTTCAACGTGCACCGAGTCGAACACGTCGTCGAACTCAGACGGCGGCGTGCACTTGATCTTCATGTCCTGAAGCGTCCGTGGGCCCCGGAGTGGTCCGAGGAATTTGTAAACGACCGGCGGCACCGTGAAGTATGCCATCCGCTCTTCCGGGGTGAGCGGTCCCGAATGTGTTCCTTCGCGCATCGGAATGTCGACGATACCCCGATACTTCGCCTCGCGGTAGTCCCGCGATCAGCCGTCCTCTACGTGACCCTTCTCGAACTCCTCGCCGTCAGCCTCCCGCCCACCATCTCGGGCATATGAAAGAAGAACTTCGTAAGCGCCTTCGACTACCTCGGCAGATCGACCGACGAGGCTGAAGGTGGGGCATTTATAAGCGATGGCTCGTCTCTTGATCGCTGCATCGGACAAGGCGCGGCGTTCGGGGCACACATCGTCAAGGAAGGCATTCGGGCGACTGTTCACAGGAGGACGTCTCGCAGTATTCTATTCACAGTTCCGCGAGCGCAACCGACGGTTTGACCGATAAGACGGGCCGGGAGCCCTTGGCCGTGCAGCTGGCGCACGACGTCGCGATCGACACGCCTTCTGGAGGAGGCGACGCGGTGCAACGTAATAGGACCGCCTGCCGCGATTCGCTTTCGACCTCGGGTCCATGCGCGAATCACGTGAGGTAACGTCCCTAGCTCTCTCGCGAGTGCAAGGGCAGTGACCCCAGCGGCGAAGCGCTCTCGGGCCTCTCGGACCTGTTCGTCTGTGAAATGGGAATGCATTGGAGTATTACCCGGACCACCAAGAGTACCAGCTCCAGTCGGCCACTCCCACCCAGGCACGTATAGGGCAGTCCGGCACCGCCACCGCGGCCAAGGTACTCTTCGACCAGCCCCGATGAAAAGCAAGCTGACCATTTTCGATCCCGAGACGGCCGCTAACCTTGGAGTACGCGACGGGAGCGTGTTTCCTCTGCCTCCCTGCCAGCTCGCCTATGGAGAACTCGTGGCCACTGAAGAATTGGTCAATGAACCGGCGACACGGGTGCTGGACCTCGACGCGCGGAAAACAGCCGGAATCCCAGAGACCTCCTTTGAGCATGTCGGGTATATTCAGCAAGCGCTACCGGACACGTTCACGGTGTCCACGGGGCGCGGCGCTCACGTCTATTTCCAGTGGCCTAAATTCTACGTCCGGAATTCCAGCGGCAGTCTGGCCCCTCAAGTCGACGTGCGCGGAGACGGCGGTTACGTCGTCGCGCCGGGAAGCCTCCACAAGGGCGGCAGGATCTACCAGGCGTGCGGGTCGCCGGACGAAGTAGCAGACGCGCCCGCATGGCTACTGGCCTGGCCGGGCCTTCGCTTGCAGACATCCGCGGGGCCTGGCAAAGAAGCGGGGGACAACGCGCCGATCCCTGTGGACGTGAATACGGAGCGCGGACAGAAGAGCCTCAAAGCCGCACAGACTTGGCTGGCCGAGGAAGAGCCGTGCATCTCGGGAGACGGCGGCCAAAGAATGATCTGGGGTGTCGCCAACCAGCTTATGCGCCACTACCTGCTCCCCATCGACGCGGCATTTGATCTGCTAAACGAGGATTACAACGGCCGCTGTGTCCCCCCGTGGAGCGGCGCCGAGCTTATGCACACCCTCGAGAACGCGCGAGACAACGGTACGCTAGCGCCCGGAGGCGTAGACGTGGAAGGCTTCACCCCCGGGCTCAGGGGCGCCAACGATACCGCTCCGATGAAAGAGCCGACTTTCCTCTTTGAGCGTGGCGACCATGCCGAGCTTTCGGAAGAACTGATCCGGTGCAACCCAACCCAGCTCACCACGACAGAGGGGGCGATCTGGGAATACAAGCCCAAGACAGGCGCGTGGACCTCGCACCAGGTCGAGCCCGCGCTTCGCAATGACGTCCTTGGGTATGCCGGCCGCGCCAAGAAAGGCAAAGAACCAGGCAAGCGCTACCAAGTGCGCATCAATCACAACGACGTCGAGGGAGTGATAAAATCCGTCAGGACGCGCACGTTCAATGAGGAATTTTTCGTGGTCGGCCGGGCGGGGATCTCTTGCACCAACGGCCTCGTCACGATGAACGGCCTATTGCCCCATAGCCCGGAGAACCGCTCGCGATCCGCGTATCCGTTCGCTTTCGACCCCTACGCGACGGCACCACTATTCCAGCGGTTTTTGCTTGACCTCTTCCGCGACGATGAAGATCGCGACGATAAGATCAAGTGCCTCCAAGAGTTCTTCGGTGGCGCGCTCTTCGGACTCTCGACGCGGTTCGATAAATGTATTATCGCCAAGGGCGATGGGAGCAACGGCAAGAGCACGCTGTTGGAGATCGTGCGTGCGCTGTTCCCCGCACACCAGGTCCAGGCCATCCCGCCCGAGAAGTGGGGCCACTCGTTTACGTTGGCCGAGCTCGTGGGGTGCCTGCTGAATATCGTCGCCGACATCTCGGCCACAAGCTTGATGGACTCGCCGCGCTTCAAGGACGTGGTCGCCGGGGACCTCGTACAGGCCGAGAGGAAACACCAACCTTCGTTCAACTTCCGGCCGATCGCTGGTCATATTCTCGCGCTGAACCCGGCCCTTGAGACCAAGGACCAGACCTCCGGTTTTTGGCGACGCATTATCGCGATCGAGTTCAACCGCTCGTTTGAGAACGACGCCACGAAGGACACCACGATCTCCGCGAAGATCTTGGAGACCGAGCGCGGTGGCGTCCTGGCTTGGCTTGTCGCGGGTGCCAGGCGGCTCGACGCCCAGGACGGGTACACGGTCCCGACGAGCCACACGAAGGCGCTGGCGCAGTGGAAAACGAGCTCCGATAACGTGCGACAGTTCGCGGAGGAGTTCGTGGACGGGTCGGCAAAGGACGAGAGTCGCGCGAACCTCGGAGCCTCCAGGGTCTACCGCACCTATAAGCTTTGGGCGCAAGACAACGGACACCGGCCGGTCACGTCCAAGACCTTCAAGAGCCGGCTCGAACGCGTCGACGGCGTGACATACTCGCGAATCTCGGATGGACGCGTCTATCGGTTTAAGCTCGCGGCCGGCAAGGTCCTGTGCCAGGACCTGCCCACCCCGTAGCAGAGCGTCACATCCAATTGAGACCCCGCTTGGCTTTAGGCCAGGTGGGGTCTTTTCTTTTGACGCGCATGACGCGGCGCGCCATGTAGCCAGGTGTCGCCAGAATGTCGCCAGAGGGCGGCTTTTTTATATCAGAAACGTCGAGAAAAACGGGCCTAGTGTAGCGAGTGTATGAAGGGTTCAATAATATTCTAAGAATTTCGAGAAAACACTAAGTCTGGCTAACTAAGGATAAATGTAAGTTAAACTAACGTACTGATATTTCTATAGAGAAACTTGTTGGATTCTCCATACACTCGCTACACTGCCATGTGTTTCTCGATGTTTCTGATATAAAAATGCCGCTCCTGGCTACATTCTGACTACACCCTGGCTACACGGGCGCAGGGCGGCCGGGGTTTAGAGTTGAAAAACAGCCCGTAAACCTTGATCCCGTCGATACCGGGCCTATATTCCACACTATGAGATTGGATAGTCGCAACCGTGTCCGTTTACTTGCTTCGATCGTCGCTGGCTATGGCGGCACGGCCCTACTGGCTGGGGCTCTCGTATTGAGGTTCCCCGTGGGGCCAATTGACGTGCAGTTGCCCGACTCGCATGAAGCTGAGCCGGAAGGCGAGCAAGACGCCCCGGAACCAGGGCCCGTGGGACCAATGACGTATGCGGGGATGGTTGGCGCGACGGGGGCGACGGGGCCGATGGGGACGGGGACGGCCGCAACCGGGCCGATGGGGAGGGGCCCGACTGGCGCGGCTGGGACGGGCGCAATGGGCGCGAAAGGAAAGGGCCCGACTGGCGCGACTGGAACGGGCCCAACGGGCGCGGCGGGGCCCCGGTAATACCCGCCAATACGATTTAGTTGCCACCCTAGATCCCCGCGAAACTGACTCTTTCTTAAGAGCGCATCTGGACAGACCGTCTCGTATCTAATTTCTGGGTTAGGTGTATCCACACCCTTGCACACACGGGATCTAGGGCGAACGGGTACGGCACACATTACTAAAGCCTCGCAATCCCGCAGCGTTAGGTAGCGAACGGGGCGATCGTGGCCTAACGGATAACGGCCGAAAGGGCTTGTTCAGTGCTCCTGAGACGCACGGCCTACGGACCTGGGGTGACGTCTGGATGAATACCGGATGACGTCGCATTGCCTGGATGAACACCGGATGATCCCCAGATGCCACTCTTGAACATGAGTTCTAAAGCTAACCTCGCTCTGCCCTACGGCCAGCGAGACATTTTACAGATCGCCGTTGACACTGACACCTGTACCAACGTGGTACGCGCCGTGCTTCGTGGCGAACCCCTGAAGTCCCGCGCGCGCCAGCGTGTTTATCGTGCGCTTGAGAAGATGGAGCGCTTGCATTGGATTGGGGTGCAGCCGTGAAAGGCGACCTACCCCGCAAGGCAGATCCCTCGGTGATCACCAGCCCGGCCGTTCTGGCAGGCCTCAAGGCGCTTCCGGGCGAGGCACCCCAACGCGCCATCACCCCCCGCAACGAAGGTCCGCTAGGGGCTGTCTTGGAGCTTGCTGAACGTAAACTTGATATCATGATGTGGGATAGCGCACACGGTGTTCAAGCCGACAGTCACGAGCTGGCCCGTCTCAGCAGGATCGTGCGGGACCTCAAAAGCGGCACCTGCGATACGCCCGTGGATTATTCCCTGCAGACGGACCTTGAGATCGAAATCGGTTTTCAAATCCTGAAGGCGGCCGAAGGACGCACCGCGATCCCCGACGTCACGCCGCCGGAACTGGTGAAGGCGATCCGGGCGTTGCTCGACGCGCCGTGATCGCGGCAACCTACAGGTTCAGCCTCCGCGATAGGCCCTAGCGACCGTGGGGCGACCGCTAAAACGAAAGGCCCCGAGATCGCGCTCGGAGCCCCTCGTCATGCCGGACGGCTCGCTACCTCAGTTCCAGCCCGGCGGATCACCAAGGATCGCGCGAAGTGCCGGGAACAAGCCCAGGGCGCTGTCCTCAGACCCGAGGGAGTCGAGCGTCATCGTATAACGATCTTCCGAACCTCCCTGGCGCAAGAATAGATGCACGGTGTCCGCTGCGAGCGGGTTCGGCCGGATGATCACCTCTGCTCGATCAGACGGCAGTGTCCGATCAAACTGCGTAGTAACCTCAGAGCTTGTCACGAGGCCGCGGAGTGGGTGCTCGGCCATCATGTGAAAGCCAAATCGGAGATTTTCGATGTTCGCGCGCGCGTGGCTATTGAGCCAGTTTTCTATGAGCTTCATAGGAGGTTCCTTTTGCTAACCCTCCGCCGAAAAGCCGTGGCCCTGTGGACCACACGACGGTGGTAGCCGTATACTAGCCCGCTCGACCGTATTGTCCAGGGTCCGGACGTTCCGTCCTGAACGCCTCCAGCCGACCCCTAGGCAGCCCTGAGCTTCGCGACCATCCGAGCGACCGCACCCGCGTCAATGACGGCGGAGGCGCCCTTGCTGCCCCTGTACGCGCGCCAGGCATCGGCCGAGACTCTCCACTGGCGACCCGTCTTGATCGCGCCTGGGCATGCCTTCACGAGGCGATGAAAACGATCGCGGCTCTTGATGTCGGGGGGTCGATGCTCGGACGTGTAGACGGTCCGCTCGACGTCGAGGGCAGGGGCGGGCTGGGCTACTGTGGCGACATCCGTACCGGGGGGTGGGATCACGATGTAGGTGCGCCCCTCGTCCTCTACGTATCGGTAAGCCTCCGCGGCGTAATCGTCCGCGCGCTCGGCTGCCTCTCGCGCCCGCACGATGGCCAGTGCTTCGGTTCGTTCCACGTGCCGCAAGGTGCGAACCGTTTTTATGACGGTCAAGGCTTCCCGAGCATCAACGCGACGAGATCGAAACGCCCCGCAGCGATGGCCGCCCGGATCGCTCTCTCCTTCGCGTCGTCGAGCGACGTTGGCGGTACGTCGGGCGACTTTGAAGGGCTTGGGTCGATAACGCTTGACGGCGGGGAAGTGCTTGATTCATCGATCGACTGAGAAGGCGTTCGAGTCCCGTCCACCCCGCTTAGATTACTCGAGAAAAAGCTAAGTTTTCGTTGTCCGAGGCAGCGCGTGCCACCAGCGTGCCACGAGACGGCCAGGGCGACTCGAGCAGGCGCTGCGGTAGGGCAGGGAAGGGCTCGCCGAAGCCGTCTCGGATCGCCTCGGCCTCGCGGACGTACCGCAGCGTCGTGCCGTAATCGCGGTGGCCGCATCGCTGCATGATCTTGAGCGGATCATCGCCGCGTACGGCCATCCATGTGGCGCCCGTCGCCCGCAGATCGTGCCACGTGATATTTTGGCTCTGCGCGTTGGTCTCGTGCAGTGCCGTACGCCTGACGCCCGCTTTCCAAAGCCAGCGGCGGAAGTTCCGGGCCATCGCGCGCTCGCTTGCGAGCTCTATGACCAGCCCCTTGCCGCCGCTGTCCATGCGCATCGCATCGAGCAAGGGCCGCAAGTTGGACTCGACGGCGAAGCGGCGTGGCGTATCGCTCTTGGTGCCCTTGTTCTCGCCCGGTTTGCGGCGGTTATAGGCGCGGATGACGTTGACCACGGCGTGTTCCAGGTCGTCCCACTGAAGCACGCGAAGCTCGCCGTCGCGCGTGTACGTGTAGATGGCGAGCGTAACCGCTCGGCGCCAGCGAAGCGGAATGTTTTCGCACGAGACGAACTGCAGGAACTCGCTCGGATACAGGTACTGCTTCGCCTTGCGGGTGCCGCGTTCGGGCGGCTTCACGTCACGGCAAGGGTTGTCGTCGCGAACGCGCAGCTCGCGTTTCTTGGCGTTTACCATGTCGGCGCACATGCTGGTGACGAGCGTCCAGCACGAGGCGGCCGTCTTCCACGCGAGCGCGCCGTTGGTGATCTTCTCGTCGAGGCTATCGCGCACGCACTCGATGTCGTCACGCGTGAAAGTGCGCGCGTCAAGTGGCCCCAGAGTCGGAAGCACGTGCAGGCGCATGCGGCCGCGATCGTCGCGGATGCTATGCACGCGTCCCTCGCGTTCGTCGAGCCAGCGTTTGGCGTATTGCTCGACCGGTTCGGCAGGTTTGAAGGGGCTGCCCTCTGTGACCGGCGATTTGAGCGCCCCGCGCCCCTGGGCCAGTGCGTTCGCCTCGTACTGCTGGCCCCAGCGCATCGCCGCTGACTTGGCCGTCACCGGCGCAAGCAGTCGCTTTCGGTAAGGGACCCCATCGGGCCATCGGAAGTAAATCTCTATGCGCCATCGGTTGCCTTTCGGTTTGATGCTCACCATCGCGGGTACCTCCACGCGACGGCGTTCTGTCTTCGTCTGGGCGGCAACATAGCAGGCACGGTCATGCCCGGGACGCTTCGGAGAGCGACGCGAGAAACACGTCTCGCACGAGCACGCGTCGGCGGACATGCGCCACGCCGACGAGCTGAAACCGCTCGACAGTGGCATGCACAGCCTGCCGTTCGTGCGGAGCAGGGAGGCCTATCTCGGGGCGGTTGGCAAGGAGTGGCCCTGGGGCGTGACGTTGAACCGCTTTCTGTGCGGCCTGCGCGTCTTCTACACCGCGGACTTCGATCGTCATCGCCGACTACTTCCCGGCGATGCCGCTCGTCTCTCGTCGAGCCACGAGAGTAGGTCGTCGCGACGAACGAGCAAGCGACGGCCGATGCGCGTGACGCCGGGCAGCTGCGCGCGCTCGGCCATCGCGTAGACCGCCTTGCGCGACGTTCGCAAGGCGACCGCGACCTCGCTCGCCGTCAGAAGCGGGGGCCACCCCTCCTCAAGCACCCGAGGGCGGTCCTGCCTGGCGAAAGAACTTCCGCCCTCCTGTCGCCTCGCCGACGCGCGGCTCGCCTCCGGCTTGCACACTGTCCCGCCCGCTTGCCGTCGCTCTCGAGCGTTTCGTTCGTCCATACGGAGCCCATCGGCAAGGGCGATGCCGCCGAGCCCCGCAGCACCGCCACGCGCGCGGACCCATGAAATGGGCGCGGAAACTACTCTCGGGACCGACCCGGGCGGTCCGGTGGTCATTAATTAATGGCCAGGGGTGGGCAGCAAACGTTGACCACCTGGCCCATGGGCCGCGCCATTCGCTCGCCGCTGGCGTGACGGTGGGCGCGACGGATCGTGGTGCGCGACCGGACGTCGCATCACGCTGCTCCCGGGTGTCCCCGAGAGCCACGAATGCGGCGGGGATCGTGGCCGCACGCATCGGACGCCGAGCGTCCTGAAAGGGAGACGACCGGCCCCCATACGGCGTTCCGGCGCGCGTCGTGCCTCGCTCGGGACGGGGCGCGGCCCCCGCGACGACGCTCGATCCGAGCCGGCACACGCCTTGCGATGTCCGCGAGAGCACGGACCCGACAAGGTGCGGGGCTTTCGACGGCAGAAAGCACAACGGCCAACGGGAGTGTTCGTGAAGACGAAAGGAGAATCGATGGACCATAAGAACAAGTTCGCGGCCGAGACAGTTCGGCAGCTGCAGCAATCGCTCGACCAGGTTGCGCCATACCAAGCGACCGAGTTGAGCAAGCAGCAGGCGATTCGCACGCTGTCGCCCCAGATCCTTTCTCTCCGCTCGAAGGGGTACAGCTGGACGGCCGTCGCCGCGATGCTGTCGGAACCACGGCGTGCCGGTCTCGGTGACGGCCCTGCGAACGTACTTGAAGCGGGTTCGCGAAGAAGCCGCCAGCGCAGGGCCGCGGACCGCAACGAAACGTTGGCGAGACGGCCGCACGGTCGCCCGTCCGCCGGAGCGACCGCCCCCGGTCGCGCCCTCGCCGTCGCCGAGCGGCGAGACGCCGCCGGCAAGGAAACCGCCACAATCCGGCGGCGGCGGCGCATCGGCCGTCGCTGCGCACCACGCGACGGCGTCCGGGACGCGGCGTGAGCCGGATCCGCGTCGATCCCCGGTCGAGGTGAAACCGGACACGGATGACATTTGAATGGCGCCCCCATGCGCGCGCCCGGATCGGGCGGCCAGGCAGACCAAGCCGACGCGCTCGGAAGCGACCGAAGCTCAGAACCCAGCCGACCACGGCGCACGCGAAGGCCGTCACCAGAACCACGGCGGTCTGCATTCGGTCGTCCTCATCCGCGTCCGCCGGGATCCCTTCCAGTCGCCTTCGGAAGACCACCGCGGCCCGTATGCGTCGCAGCGACTTCGCAGGTGGAGGGTGCCTTCGGTCGCGTCGTCGTCGCCGCGGAGTGGTGCTCCCAGGGCCGTCACCCGGACCACGACGGTCTGCATTCGATCGTCCTCTTCGACGTCCTCCGGGATCCCTTCCAGCCGCCTTCGGTCTTGTCGTCATCGCCGCGGTGTTGGTGGCACTGGTTCATGTCCGGGAGCTGCAGCGCGTCGTGCACCCGATGCATCCGAAGCGTCGCGGAAAGCGAAGATCCCGGAGTCGAAGACGGAGGGCAAGATAAAGGGGAAGCCCCTTATTTGAAGTATCCATTGGAAATAAGAAGAGATTGTCGGCCCCTTTGAGGGTATCGGCGTGGGCCGGCTGAGCTGCGCCGCCGATGGGCGGATGGGGATGGGTCTTCCGATGGGCAACGGCGACAATTCGGACGACAAGCTCGACGACTTCCGGCCTCGGATCGGCCGGACCGATCGCGCGCGCGAACGAGTCGCCTCGAGCCCTCTTCGCGTCGCGACGCTCGTGCGGCGAGGTCACGGGCGCCTCGGCGGCAAGGGGGCGGCGAGGCTCCCGCCGACCGGCGGCTTCGGTCCTCGGCAGAGCGCGCGGCGAGTCGTCGTCAAAGCGCACGTGCAGAAGCTCGGAGGGCACGGCGCGCAGGCGGCGGCCCGGCACCTGCGATACATCGAGCGCGACGGCGTCGAGAAGGACGGCTCGCCGGGCGTGCTCTACGGCCCCGAGGGCCCCGGGGCCCGCGAGACCTTCGAGCAGCCTCGCCTCGGCGAGCGGCACCAGTTCCGGTTCATCATCTCGCCGGAGGACGCTCGCGACCTCGACCTCACGGGCTACGTCCGGGACCTGATGAAGCGCGTCGAGTGCGACCTCGGACGCTCCATCGAGTGGGCGGCGGTCAACCACCACGACACCGAGCACCCGCATGCGCACGTCATCGTCCGCGGCGTCTGCCGCGAGGGCCGGCCATTGCGGATGGGCCGCGCCTACATCGCCCGGGGCCTTCGGTGGAGCGCCCAGGAGCTGGCGACCGAGCGCCTGGGGCCGCGGCTCGAGACCGAGATCCGGCGGACGCGCGAGCGCGAGGTCCACCAGGAGCGTTTCACCTCGCTCGATCGCGCAATCGAGCACGCGGCGCCCGAACGCTGCGTCGATGCCGAGTCGCTCGCCGAGCGGCGCGGGGTTCTGGAGCCGGCCCTTTTGGTCCGGCGTCTCAAGCAGCTCGAGAGCCTTGGCCTCGCCGAGAGGGTCGCGACGGGCGGCTGGCGGCTGGCCGAAGACTGGCAACGGCGCTTGCGAGAGCTCGGGGAGCGAGGCGACATCCTCAAGCAGATGCACCGTGCCCTGCATGGTGGCGACGCCGAGCGCTTCCATGTGGTCCGCCCTGGCCAGGGGCTCCCGGATGGCCGGGGCGGCGTCGAGGAGCGGACCCTCGTCGGGCGCGTCGTCCAGAAGGGCCTGGGCGACGAGGTCAACGGTCGCACGTTCTACGCCGTGATCGAGACGCCGCGGGCCGAGGCCTACCACGTGACCGTCGCCGCGCGCGCGGCCGACGCCTTGCTTGTCGGAGATCTGGTCTCGCTCGGGACCAAGCGTGAGCCGGCCGTGCAGCCGGTCGACCGACAGCTCGCCGAGGTCGCCGCCGCCCACCGCGGCGTCTACGAACTCGCGGGTGACGCCGACCGGCGGGACGCGGCTCGATTTGCGGCTCGCCGCCTACGCGAGCTCGAGCGCCTTGGCCTGGTGACCTCCCCGGCGCCGCGCCAATGGATCGTTCCTTCCGACCTGCTCGAGCAGCTCGAGAAGCGCCACCGCGAGGCGCCCGCTCGCTACCGTGTTTCCCTTGAAGCGCTGCCGCTCGCGCTGGACGCGCAG
>OBLW0100002529.1_pt1 | contig 14780 bp, 14 predicted proteins | sample 1520161 | NCBI WGS metagenome assembly OBLW01 (sample SAMEA3539309, study PRJEB22396) | soil metagenome | biome: tundra; feature: field; material: soil | place: USA | collected 2010-05 | depth 0.15 m
GGTGCAGCAGGCGAGCAGGAGGAAAACGGCCTTGGGGCGTCCGCGAGCGGGCCGGTAAGGGAGGGCTCATCTCGTCTGCCGTTAGGCGAAGAACGGGCGAATATCCTCCTGCTCGCCTGCTGCTACCAGGAGGGCTCGAACCCCGGTCCCCAGGCGCTGGCTGCCGTCCACTGAGCTGCGCCAAAGCGATGAGCCCGGCGCAGAAACGTAGACAACCCATTCCCCATCCTTTGAGAATTCGAGGCCGGTCCCCGATATCCCGCTGAATTCGGGAACCAGTTGGCCGGATTTCAGGTCATAACGGAGGAATTCGTTGCGGGGCTGGAAACCTTCATAAAACAAGCGCTTGCCGTCGGCGCTGGGAACCGGGAAAAGCGCCGGCAGCGCGCCGTTGGTCAACTGGAACGGTCCGTGCTCCGCCCGCTGGAACAATCCCGCTTTCTCGCGGAGGGCCCAGATGTTGGGGGGGCCCTTCCTGCTCGCTTCGAAAACGAAGTACTTGCCATCCGGCGTCCAGTTACCGCAGCAGGCGAACGTCGATGACGGATTCCAGCCGGGAAGCAGCGGATACGCGCGGTTTCCATCAATCCGCGCTTCCCAAAGGGAGTAGCCGCTACCTGCCGCAAGCGTGAAGCGCACCCTGCTTCCGTCGGGCGACCAGCGCACAAAAATAGGATCGCCAGCAAGCGTTGCCAGCTTGCGGACTTCCGTCCCGTCGCTGCGTGCGATATGCAGCTCTTTGTTCCTCGCATAAATGATTTGCTGGCCATCCGGGGACCAGGCGGCCATGCCACCTGGACGCGGCCCCATGTCCGCGGGCAAATGTGCCCGACGCTGCAAGATCGCCCAGCACCCGGAGGGAAGCCGCTCCCCGAGGCGGAACGAGCCAACCGCCCCAAAAACCCCGTATCCCCGCCAAAGCAACACTACCGAACAGATCCCGACCCGCTTTACTGATACAATGACGGCAGCTTGGTTCCCAAGAAGCCCGTCGAGTTCGTAGCTGCAAATCTGGGCACTTGCCTTCGAACCAGGCGTGATTCGATGGCGGAAACTTACACAGTTGGTTACACATTTTCACAGTTTCCAAAATATAAAACCAATTGTATCAATTATTTACGTGCATACTGAAAGGACTTAAAATTCGCAGACCTTTGAAGGTCGTGGGGGTTCGATTCCCCCTCCGGGCACCAATAACATGAATAAGTTGCGGGCGTTCATCATTTGGTAAATAGCAGATTTTTTGCGAGATTCGCGGATTAGAATCCGCAGACCCTAACGAGATTTTAAGCGCCGGCCGATTAGCAAGCGACCTCAGCAGTCCATTCACAGCTTCGATGAGCGCGTTGGCCTGATATCGCGAATCGAGCGTCGCCCGAACTAGACAGCTCTAATCGGTGCCTGCGGTAGCCTCAGCGTGCGCTCTGGGAGCATTTCTTCTCAATTGTGCTCGAGTTGGAACAGTTTTATGCCACAGTTGAGTGGAACGGGCGCATCGCTCAAAGAGTATATGCTGAAGGAATTCGGTCAACTCACTCAAAAGCGCGGCTAGCCGCTCTGAAGTATTGCCCAAACAATTGACTGGCAGCGAGAAGCGAAGACGGCGACAATAGTAAAAACCTAAGTGACCCCTGGAGAAAACGATGCGCGCTCCCGAATCTGAAGAAGAACACATCGCCGAGAGGTCCGGGCAAGGCCGAGCACGAGAGGACTTAGAGAGATCCCTGGCAGAGGCGAGGTCGTCGGAGGCATGGCTTCGCAAGATTATCGACACGATTCCCACGCAGGCTTACTGCAATCTACCCGACGGCACAAATGAGTTTTCGAACAAACGTTGGCAGGACTATACGGGTCTGACCTCTGAAGAGTCGAGCGGATGGGGATGGCAAGCTGCGTTTCATCCTGAAGACTTGCCGAGGACCATGGATACATGGAGGGCGCTGCTGGCCGCGGGTGAGCCCGGTGATAATCAGGCGCGTCTTCGCCGCCATGATGGAGTGTATCATTGGTTTCTTTTTCGTTGCGAGCCGCTGCATGACGAGACAGGCAAGATCGTCAGGTGGTACGGAATCGCCACCGACATCGACGATCTGAAGCAAACCGAAGAGAAGCTGCGAGACGAGGAGCGTGAGCTTCGTCAAATTACCGACGCAATTGCGCAGACCCTAGGTGTGCTGAACCCGAGCGGTGTGATGCTCTACGCCAACCAAGCGACGCTAGACTTTACCGGCTTGGCTGCCGAAGACCTGCTTTTACCTAACTTTCGCGAACGAATCTTCCACCCCGATGACGTAGTGCGGTTGCGGCAAGAGCGAAAGGGCGCCCTTGAATGCGGCCTTCCCTTTGAATTCGAACAACGAGCACTGAGGAAGGACGGGCAATATCGTTGGTTCCTGATTCGTTATAACCCTTTCCGCGATGAGCAGGGCCGTCTTCTCCGCTGGTATGTTGCGGGAACCGACATTGAGGACCTGAAGCGCACGGAGTCTTTGTTGGAAGCGGAACGCGACCGCTTGCGCTTACTGCTGGAGATTGAGCAGGCACTCATCGCTAACCTCGATCTCAAAAGTCTCTTTGAGTCGTTAGCGGCAACGCTGAGGGAAGTCACCGGTTGCGATCTGATTGGCCTCTCGCTACCCGATCCAGCGAACGGTCAACTTCGGCAACGCATGGTGAACTATGGCGAAGGCCGCGGCGCGATCAAGGTAGGAATGGCAGTTCCATTGTATGGATCCGCCTCGGGAAAGGCCTTTCGAACACGGGAGCTGGTGTACATGGACGGATCTCAAGAGAACAAGCCAGACCCTGAGATTTACGACACACCGGAAGGCAAGCGCTTCTATCAGCTGCTCCTGACAGAAGGCGTTCCAAGCGGATATTTCTTGCCGTTGGTCCACAAGGGCGAGGCAATTGCTGTCATTCAGCTCACAAAATACGCCGGAGTCAAATTCAAAACACAACAAGCCGACTTCTTGAAGACATTGGCCGGCCAACTGTCTATCGCAGTTGCCAACGCTCTCGAACATGATGCGATTGTTGCTTCGCGCGACCAATTAGCTCGCGAGCAGATCTATCTGAGGGAAGAGATCGAACGGAATTCGATGTTTGAGGAAATCGTGGGCTCCTCTGATGCATTGCGCCGAGCCTTGGTGCAAGTTTCGAAAGTGGCTCCCACCGATTCCACCGTGCTGATCCTGGGAGAGACCGGAACTGGAAAGGAGTTGCTGGCCCGCGCGATTCATAATCGCTCCCGCCGTTCAAAGAAAGCTTTTATTCAAGTGAACTGCGCAGCAATTCCCCAGTCGCTCATCGCGTCCGAACTGTTCGGGCATGAAAAAGGATCGTTCACGGGAGCGCTTCAGCGCCGCGTGGGCCGCTTTGAATTGGCCGATGGAGGAACCCTTTTTCTCGATGAAGTAGGCGAGCTTCCGCCAGAGACACAGATCGCGTTACTGCGCGTTCTGCAGGAACGGGAATTTGAACGAGTTGGCGGGAGCCAAACCATTGCAGTGGACGTACGAGTGATAGCGGCGACAAACAGAGATCTCGATGCCGCAATAGCCGATGGCGCGTTCCGTCAGGATCTTTTCTATCGACTTAATGTCTTTCCGATTCGAGTGCCGCCTTTGCGCGAACGTATTGGGGATATCTCGCTATTGGTCGGATATCTGATCGATCGTTACGCGCAGAAGGCGGGAAAGAAAATTCGGCATGTAGACAAGCAGACGATGGACCTTTTCCACGCGTACGAATGGCCGGGCAATGTACGGGAGTTGCAGAACGTGGTTGAGCGCGCGGTCATCCTATGCGAAGGCGAGACTTTTTCGGTGGACGAAGCTTGGCTTACACAAGCGATTCCAAAGTCAGCCGCAAAGTCCGTCCCGCTGGTCGCCGATCTGGTTGAGCGAGAAAAGGAAATGATTGAGAAGGCGCTGCGGGATTCCGAGGGCGTAATCGGCGGTCCCGGCGGCGCGGCTTCCAAGCTCGGAGTTCCCCGGCAGACGCTCGAATCGAAGATAAGAAAATTAGGAATTAATCGGTATCGATACAAGACCTCTTGATCGCCGGCTCCCTCCCAATCTTCATCCCTGAGTATTTCAAGCGGCGCCAGCTGTGCGTTTGCTCAGACTAGGTACGGCCGAACGACGCGATTCGCGTCGGCACGCCGAAACTCGACGAGTCCAAGCCGAGGTTTCAGCGAACGCCGAATGTTCGGCCCAATCCGGCGACTAGAAGTATTTTGTAATCAGCGATATGTAAATGGAACACTTCGTGCTTTTCTCATCTGCGTAGGCCGCAAAAACATGACGCTGAAAATCGAAAGCTTTTCAGACGGTAACGGCACAACAATCAGGCTGATTGGGCGGATGGAAGAGGAGCATCTGGATGAATTGAAGGCAGAGGTTGAAAAAGCCGGACCGAAGATTGCCTTGGACCTGGAGCAACTGAGTCTGGTCGACGTTGAGGCGGTTCGGCGAACCACAAAGGAGAAAACAAATGTCCAAGAAACTCGAAGGAAAGATTGCTCTCATTACAGGCGGGAGTGCGGGTATCGGCCTCGCCACGGCCAAGCAGTTCGTCGAGGAGGGCGCCTACGTCTACATCGTCGGCCGCCGTAAGCCCGAACTTGAAGCTGCCGTGGCTTCCATTGGTTCTAATGTCACCGCAATTCAGGGAGACGTTACCAACCTGGCGGACCTTGACCGGATCTACGCGCAGATCAGTAAAGAAAAAGGACGCGTAGACATCGTCTTCGCCAACGCGGGCGGAGGGCCTCTGGTTCCTCTCGGCTCCATCACGGAAGAACACTTCGACCAGGTATTCAACGTCAATGTGAAGGCTCTTGTGTTCACTGCACAGAAGGCGCTGCCGCTCATGCCCGATGGCGGCACAATCATCTTGACCGGTTCCATTGTCGGTATCAAGGGCTTCCCGGCGTTCAGCATCTACTCCGCGGCAAAGGCGGCTGTGCGTAACTTTGCCCGCACTTGGACGACCGACCTCAAGGACCGCGGCATTCGAGTCAATGTAATTAGTCCGGGCCCGATCGACACGCCTCTCCTCAATGAGGCTTTCTCCAACCCTGACGATATGAAGGCGCTCGCATCGACCGTCGTCATGGGCCGTCTCGGCCGTCCCGAGGAAATCGCCAAGGCCGTCACCTTTTTCGCGTCCGGAGACGCCAGCTTCATTACCGGCGCCGAGCTCTTCGTCGATGGCGGCGCAGCGCAGGTGTAATCCAACTATCGTTGTTCAACATCAGGGAAATCGCATACCCAATCAGAAGGAGCACGACATGAAGACCTACACAGCAATCACCGTCCCCACTCAGTTTGTCGAGGCAAACGGGATCCGTTTCGCCTACCGACGTTGGGGCAAACCGGGCGGCATTCCGCTCGTCTTCAACCAACACTTCACAGGCAATCTTGATAATTGGGACCCTGCCGTTTTGGATGGTCTGACGCCGGAGCGAGAGGTCATTCTCTTCAACAACGCGGGGATCGCCAGTTCGACTGGCGAGGTTCCATCTACGTTCGCGGGGATGGCGCGCAACGCAGAGGCCTTCATCGATGCTCTCGGCCTGAAGCAGATTGACCTTCTCGGCTTCTCCATCGGCGGCATGGTTGCCCAGCAGATTGTCATCGACCGTCCCGAGCTGATTCGCAAGCTCATCCTGATCGGAACTGCCCCACGCAACATGGACGCAGGCAACGGCGAGGGCCACATTACCCCCGAGACTGCGAGCATCTTCGGTGCTGCCTATAACCCGCCGGAGAATCTGTGGCTCAATGTGTTCTTCACTGATTCAGAAGCCAGCCAGTCTGCAGGACGCGCATTTCTTAAGCGCTATCTCTCGCGCACAGAAAATCGTGACGCTTCCATCAGTGAAAAGGTCGCTCCGGCACAGATTGCGGCCGTTGGTGAATGGGGCGCGCAGCCTGGTGAACGTTTCACCTATCTCAAGAACATCCACCACCCGACCCTGGTTGTAAGCGGAAATCACGATGTCATTGTCTACACCGTGAACTCCCTCCATCTTGTCCAGAACCTTCTTAATGCCAAGCTGATTCTCTATCCGGATTCGAACCACGGATCCTGGTATCAGAATCACGAGGAATTCGTCTTCGAGGCGAATCGTTTTCTCAATACGTAAGCTGCGCTCCCGCAACACCAACAATACTTTCGCCGAAACGGGTCCCGTACACGTTTCAAAAGGATTGCGACTATGAAAATGACCGCCAACACAATCTTTATCACAGGTGGGGGCTCCGGAATCGGCCGGGGCCTCGCAGAGGCATTCCACAAACTCGGCAACCAGGTCATCATCTCCGGACGTCGGAAGAGCGCATTGGACGAAACAACAAAAGCGAATCCGGGAATGGCGTCGATTGAACTAGATCTGGAGAATCTGGCAAGCATCCAAGCGGCTGCCAAGCAACTCACAGCGGCGCACCCAACATTGAATGTCCTCATCAACAATGCCGGCATTATGCTGCCAGATACGGCTGCCGACACCCAGGACGATGCACAGCTCGTTGCCACGGTAACCACAAATCTAATCGGACCGCTTCGAGTGACATCCGCTCTGATCGACCATCTGAAGGCTCAGCCCTCGGCAACGATCGTCTACAACACTTCCGTTCTTGCGTTTGTGCCAATGGCCGCCACCTCCGTCTATTCCGCCACAAAGGCGGCGCTTCACTCCTACGTCCTGTCTCAGCGATTCAAGCTGCGGAACTCCTCGGTAAGAGTTCTAGAACTGGCTCCGCCCTGGGTGAGAACTGATCTGATGAACAGCCGAGAGGCAGAAGCGGCAATGCCACTCGATGCATTTATTGAGGAGTCCATGAAGCAGTTTGGAGCGGGCTCGGATGAAATTCTCGTAGGCAATGCAGCGCAGCTTCGATCCAATCCCGGACCTCATGAAGGTGCCTTCGTGACTGAATTCAATGCCTCTCTGCCTTTCTGAGACCGCGGCATAGGGCAAGTGCCTGCTGCCAGGGCCAACCCGCTGAGTAGCAAGACAATGTGCGCGTGAACGAGGGAGTGGCGATATGGCGGAGAGAAAGACAAGAGGCGTACGCATCCATCAGTTCGGTGGACCTGACGTGTTGCACATTGAGGACACATTGGTAGGTGAGCCGGGCTTGGGTGAGGTTCGTTTGGACATTCGTGCTATTGGCCTCAACCGTACTGAAGTTACGCTCCGATCTGGGCGCTCGCCGATCAAGCCCTCCCTTCCGACCTCGATCGGTTGGGAAGCTGCGGGCGTGATCGACGAAGTGGGACCGGACGTGGAGAACTGGCGGTCAGGAGATCGAGTCGCACTTGTTCCAGCATACGGCGCAGCACAGTACGCCCATTACTCCGAGGTAGCTATCGCACCGGCTCGCTCCCTCGTTGCGATTCCCGATGACCAGACATTCGAACAGGCTGCGGCGACCTGGGCTGCGTTTGGCACAGCATGGGCAGGTCTGATCTCTGTTGGCAATTTGAAAAATGGAGACACGGTGTTGATCTCTGCGGCTTCGAGCAGTGTCGGGCTCGCTGCCATCCAGACTGCCATCCGCGTGGGAGCACGGCCAATTGCCCTTACTCGTACATCACAAAAGTCGGACGAGCTGCTCGCGCACGGTGCCGCGGAAGTTCTCGCCGTCGAAGAAGTTGACGTTGTGCAGCGGGTGAAAGAACTCACCGACGGCAAGGGAGCTGAACTTGTGTTCGATGCAGTCGGTGGTTCCGGCTTCGCGAAGCTGGCTGAGGCAACTGCGACCGGAGGCACAATGGTTTTTTATGGAGCCTTGAGTGTGGAACCCACAGTAGTGCCTCCATTTCAAGTCTTCGGCCGCGATCTCACCATCCGCGGATTCGCTTTTCCAAATGTCGCACGCAACGATGAGCCCCTTACAGCAGTTAAGCAGTTTGTGAGGGAGGGAATCTCAAGCCACTCACTTATATCGACAATTGCTCGTACCTTCCCGTTCAACGAAATTGCCGAGGCCCACGGCTTCCTCGAATCCGGCAAGCAGATCGGAAAGATTGTCGTGTCAGTTTAATCCGCTTTCATACGGAGATTGGTTCATGACTTCAAATACAAGGCAGCATCCCCTCTTCACTCCAGTTCGCATGGGCGCACTGGAATTGCTTAACAGGATCGTCATGGCTCCGCTCACCCGTATGCGCGCGAACAATCCAGGGCATACGCCTACTGAACTCCACGCGGAGCATTATGCGCAGCGCGCCTCTGCCGGCCTCATCATCGGCGAATGCACCGAGATCGGCCCCGATGCCTACGGCTGGGCCGATACTCCCGGTATTTGGAGCCGAGAACAGGTTCGGGAATGGCGAGTCGTAACCGATGCCGTTCATCGGAGAGGCGGGCTGATGTATGCGCAGCTCTGGCGCACTGGAGCGATGTCCCATCCAGACTTCTTCGACGGAGATCTGCCAATGTCCGCTTCGGATGTGAATCCTGAGCAAGAGAGCGTCACGCCTTCAGGCAGAAAGCCAACGGCTGCGCCTCGCGCCATGTGCAAAGCTGACATTTGCCAGACGGTAGCTGATTTTGGCAATGCAGCCAAGAATGCAATGAACGCGGGATTCGACGGAGTGCAGATCCAGGCCAACTACCTTTATCTCATCGCACAATTCCTCAATAGCGCAACCAACCATCGGACGGATGAATATGGGGGTTCTACCGAGAACCGTGCCCGCATTCTCTTCGAAATCACTGAGTCGGTGCTTCGCTATGTCGAGCCGGGCCGGGTAGGCGTCAAGATTGGTCCAATGCACTTGTCAGGACCGTTTGCCGCGAATGCCGATACGCTTCCTGACATGGATTATGTCATTGGGAGACTGAACGCTTACGGCCTCGCGCATCTGCTGCTGATGGGCGCAACGACGGACTTCACCGGAAGTCCGCTGGAGCACCTGGCTGGCGATGGCATGTTCCGTCACTTCCGCCAGCTCTATAACGGGCACCTCATCGCAAACGTCGAGATGACTCAGGAACGCGGAAACCGCCTGATTGAGGAAGGATTGGCGGACTCCATCGCGTTTGGCCGCCCGTATATCGCAAATCCCGATCTGCCGGAGCGCTTCTTCTTCGACGCTCCGCTCAGCGAAATCGATTGGCCAACAGTGTATGCATCCGGGCCAACAGGGTATGTCGATTATCCCACCTATGCCGAGTTGACGGCAGGCGCAAATCGGTATGTCGTTGCTCGCTCGCACTGCTCACTATACTTATTGCCCGTACAAGCCTAAGCGCAAACATAAAAAGGAGAATGTTATGCCGAAGACTACGCCCGAACAGAACAAGACAATCGTCCTTGAAGCATTCGAAACGCTCTTCAACAAGCGCGACTATGAAGCAGCGGAACGCTATTGGTCGCCCAACTATATCCAGCACAGCGCGCACATTGAGCCTGGGCGTGAGGGTCTTTTCAACCTCACCAAAGGGATACCCTCAACTTTGAGATATGAAGCAGGAACCATTGTTGCAGATGGGAATGTCGTCATTGTGCATGGCCGGTTTTCCGGGTTCGGATCGCCGGTCAACTGGATTGCGGCGGACATTCTTCGCATTGAAGACGGCATCCTTGTGGAGCATTGGGACGTCATTCAAGATGAAGCAACCGAGGAGCAATCCAAGAGCAAGGCTCCGATGTTCGGCAGCACCTTTCCAACATATCTGTGAGCCGGTCACTTTAGCCGGCTCAGCACGCAGCGACCAACCCTCTATCCCATTGGGTTCGTTTCCGTTAGACTGCCGCGGCTTCGGAAGCTTCGAGAGGTTCGGCCCGTTCGGTTGATGCTAAATCGCCAACGCACTCATTGAGGAGCGGTGGAGAAGTCCCGAGGTTGCGTATTGCGGGCACGTTGCCGGGAAACAGGAAATTTGCACCGCTGAGGCAGCACAGCGTTCCAGAAAAGCCCCCCCGCAAGGCCGACCGCCTGGTCAACCAGGTCAAGAAGCTCGCCGAGGACATCGATCCGCTGCCGTGCGTGAAGCGCTCTCCCGATCCCACGGACGATTTTCTGCTGGCCCTGTCCGAAGCGGGCAAGGCCGATTATCTGGTCACAGGCGACAAGAGCGGGCTGCTGGCGCTCGGCCGCCACAAAGGTACGCAGATAGTGTCTGCGCGTGATTTCGCCGCGTTGGTCGCATGACTTCCCCGGAGGACAACACAACGATGCCACACGATCTGATCCCACTGACCGGAAACAACAGCCTTACCCTCCCCGGCCTTTTCGCGGCCCAGTCCCTCAACCGCCAGGCGCGTCCTCGAGAAATTCGCAGACAGCAGGCGTTGTTCGCGTTCGTGGACGTGCTGCCGAAGACGTTCTTGATCTGTGTGCCAGAACCGCCACGAGATGTGCATGACCAAGCCGTCGCGCGGCAAGGCCCGCTACGAGAGGTTTCTCAAAAGCGTTGGCATGGCCATGGTGGGCGATTCCCAGGCCGCAATGGCGGAGGTGTTAGGCCGCGGTCACGAAAACTGAGGGCGAGCGGGAGTGTGGCCGCCCCGAACGTCGCGGGAAAAACGAAGCGTTCGCTTGTTCGCCCGGCTCTCAGAGCGCTGCTGGCCGAGGTCGGCGGCAGTTCAACCAGCGGTGTGGATGGACTTGGCCGCCTCTGTTTCCACGGGAAGAAGCTGCCGACCAAAGCTTCAGCCCAGCGGTCCGAGACCGGATCCTGGAGTCCGGGCTTCAGCCACGAATCGAGGCCAGACGGGCTTGCCAGCGCGATATTCAGCACGGTAAGACAGTATTTGTCCTGGGCTGGGTCCGTTGGCCGGTTTTGAGGTGATCACGTATGGCCGGTTTTGAGGTGATCACCGAGGAATGATCCGGCTATTGGGTATAACCGGTGGCCAAAATTCACAATACCGGCTTCAAGCTAGGCGATGGCCGGTTCAAACGGAACCAACCTGTTCCCAAACTTCAAGGTTGTGGAACAGCCCAAGGGGCGAGAAAATCGGCTTAGGTATATCGCCTTCTGCCAATGCGACCAGTTGGCGATATCAGGTCACGGTTTTTGGAACGCGAAAGGTTATCACCCGGCACGGGCGTGGCCGGTGCCGCGCTAGGTGCAGCCTCCACACGCGCCACCCGGCGCTTCGAGTGAGCGAGTCTGTTGCTGCTGCTTCTTGATCCCGTTCAGCAGCATCGCCGTCAGCCAACTGGTACTTGATTGTTTCAACCTTGTCGGCCGGCCGACCTCTAGTATTGTTTTCTCTCTATGTCGCGGTTCTTTTTGTCTTCGATAGAGACTAAAAGAAAAGTCGCCGGACATCGGGCGGCAGAAAGTTGGTTGTGATTTGCATCACGGCAACAACAACAAGCCGTGAGACACATTGTTTTGGTCAGTGCACCATCCTGCAATTCCCGTTGGGCTGTTCATATTGAGAACAGTGCCCTGACCGGCGCCCGTCCCTGCGTCCTGGCAGTCGAAATTCGTCAATTTGCCGCGGGGGGATCGTACGAAGCCGTGCAAGGCATTGTTCGAGTCAAAGTAGACTCCTACGACCTGCCCCGCGGCGTTGAGGCCGCTTCCCGCCGTGCCTTGGTAACTGGCGCCGCCGGCGTCCGGATCGTCAAATATGGTGATTGGGCCGCCGGGGGCACGCACATAACCGTTGTACACCTCGACCGGTGTGAAATACGCCCCGGTCATTGCCCCCTCTGCGTTTATGGCGTCTGGGTAAGCGCCTTGGCTGCCCGGAATATTAAATGTTGTGAACGTGCCGTCAGGAGCACGCACAAAGGGGTGAACCATACCCTGGGGGTCATGATATGACCCCGCGACCACACCCGCAGGGGTAATGCCTTGGCAAGGTAACGTCCCTGAGTTCGCGACGGTGCCAATGCCCGGGCCGTTTGGATCGAATTCAGTGATCTTGCCTTCTGGAGAGCGCAGCAACCCGTGGCTCACACCGTTCGAATCTATGTAAATCCCCACGGTTTCCCTCGCTGCGTTGATGCTGTTACCGTACGTGCCTTGGCCCTGGCCCGCACCAGCGTCCGGAGCGTCGAAGATCGTGAAGCTTCCGTTCGGATCGCGCAGGAATCCGTGGTTTACACCCTGAGCGTCAACGTAGCTCCCCGTGATCCAACCCGTTGAATTGTTGCCGTTGGGTGTCGTGCCCGCCGAGTTCTGCGGATCGAAGGTGGTGATACTCCCATCCCGAGATCGTATAAAACCGTGAGCCATGTAGTTCGAGTCCACGTACCATCCGACGACTTGTCCTAGCGGGTTGATGCAACCTGAAAAAACGTACCTTGATAGGCGCCTGTGCCGGCACCTGGAGCGTCGAACGTGATGATGGTGGGCCGTTGCGCAGTTGCCGGAACGCCCAGCCACAGCAGACAAATGGCGGCGCAAACCATGCGCGCACCATGAACCTGATACCAAACGTGAAGTGTTGTCGCATTTTCGTAGCCTCTACCCGCCGCTCGTCGGGCCGCGCCAGCAGCACGGCTGGAGGGGAGGGTCGTTTATCGAGAAGTCTCGCGCGGAATCAGCATGTGCTGGCCCGCATAACCTGCCCGGGTGGCCTTTGCTCGTCCCCCTGCCGCTCACGCGGCACATCGCAAAGGAGGAAATGCAAAATCGTTCTGCGAGACAGCTCCTGAAAGGGCCGGCGTAGAAGAACCGGGAAGGAGATGTTCTGCCTCGTGTCAGCGAGCTCTGGAACGTTGTTGAATGCAATTCGAACTCACGAGAGACAACATCGAGTCTACGCTTACCTCTGCAGCGTGTCAATGGCGTTGAAGATAAACAGATCTGTAAATCGAAAGCGCGAGAGGAGATTAACCGAATCGTGATCCAATCGGCAATGTAGGAATAGCTTCACCTGGACCGCGGGGGTTGAGTTTTCCAAACTGGCCACAAGGGGGCTTTTCTGCCGGATGCCGTACATCTGTTCCAAAAACTGCCCACGGCGTCCCAATCCAAGGAAACTGGAAAGACGGTTCGAAGCCGCCTGTGATGCAATCTGCCGGATGCTGGCCCCCCGCTGGTGCATCTCAATTACCGTCTCCCGGTTAAAGATCCTCTTAGGTCTGCCGATCGGCAGATTCTTCACAGATCGGCTGTAGACGGTCTCCCCGACCTTCCCGGCCTCGTAGTCCTGCTGGTAGCGCAACCGGCCCGCCTGGGTCCGCTCCCGGATCAGGGATCTTTCAAACTCGGCCGCGGCGCCCAGCACGTGGAGCAGGAACCGTGACGCGGGGTTCCGCTCGTCCGTGCCAAGCCCCTGGGTGACGGCGATAAACCGGATGCCGTGGTCCTCCAGGGTGCGGATGTTGTTCAGGCAGTCCACCAGGGATCTGCCGAAACGGTCGAGCTTCCAAACCAGCAGGCAATCGAACTTCCTTGCCATAGCGTCGGCCATGAGGCGATTCAAGCCCGGTCTGCTGGCCTTGGCGCCGCTGGCAATGTCCTGGTAGACGTCTGCAACCTGCCAGCCCTGGCGCGCAGCGTAGATGTCACCGGCCGACGAGCCTTTGTTGTACGTGTCCACCATGCACTTCCACTTGCCATCGGACTGCTTCTTCCAACGATAGGGGCAAGTTCCCTGGGGTCTCAGACCGCCTTGCAGTCGTAAATCAGGAGCGTCGCGCCCCCGGATGCAAAGTTCGGCAAATCCGCCGCCGCTGCCTGGCCCTCGGGAGACGCCAGCGCCGCGCTGAGGTCAGCCATCGAGTCGAAGTTCAGAATTGCAACCAAATACGGCGCGCTCCCGGCGAGAGCCTGCACCGAACTGCTGCTGATCAGATACGCACGCAAGCCCGGAATCTTCCGGGCAAGCGGAATGTGCTTCTCGTGATAGTAGCGGTCAAAGGCGGCGGGTTCCGCCGGCGTGTTGTAGAGAACTAGGACTTGGGCCATAGGCTGCTATTCTACCGATTCGCAGAGGGCGCCGCTATCCTCGGACTGCAGACCTGGCGAACATTGTGCACGGATTACGCGCCATCTGGAGAGAATGCCGTGCCAGAGGATCGTGTCCAGATGGCCAACGATCCACGCCTATTGGGGCGCATTCCGGTAATGCGATCTTCCAGGAGTCATCTTCCGGAACTCACTCTCCAGACAGTCCGCATCCCGGAACCGGGCATCTGCCGCGGCCTTCGCAAACATTCTCAGAAAAGCATTGCGAGAACGGATGAGCCAGCTCAGTCGTCGTTTGTCCGGCCGCGCAGTTTCTTGGAGGAGGATCGTTGCGATTTTGCCGTGAGCCGACGGACCTTTGAGCCGAGCGTGGGCCGACTGGGGCGGCGGGTTTTCGGCACGACTTGCGCGCGGGCGATCAGTTCGTTCAGTCGCGCCCGGGCTTCGGCTCGATTGGCCTCCTGCGTCCGGTGCACGCGGGACGTGATGATCAACACGCCGTCTTGCGTGGCGCGATTGCCGGCTAACGCGAGGAGGCGCTGCCGTACGTCGTCGGGAAGCGAGCGAGATTGGCCGACATCGAAGCGCAGTTGGACGGCGGTGGAGACTTTGTTGACGTTCTGGCCGCCAGGACCGGAGGCGCGAACAAAGGTCATTGTAAGCTCGGAATCTGGAATGAATATGGGCAAATGCTATTTCCAGAATAGCCCGTAATGGCGTGGAGCGATTGCGACATGTTGGAAGCGCGCACCACCACTGCCGTCCGAATAACGCACCACTCGGAAACTGATCGAATTCGGGCGCTACGGTCCCGATCTGGGAAGTTGCCCAACAACCTCCGGGCAGGCGCACCCGGAAGTCGGGCAATTTATCACGCACCGTC
>OBLW0100002530.1_pt1 | contig 14778 bp, 14 predicted proteins | sample 1520161 | NCBI WGS metagenome assembly OBLW01 (sample SAMEA3539309, study PRJEB22396) | soil metagenome | biome: tundra; feature: field; material: soil | place: USA | collected 2010-05 | depth 0.15 m
CGTCCATCAGGATGCGTTGGAGATGATCGTGAACATGAAGCCGACTGCCGCCGCATCGCGGGCAGGTTGCGGGGCGATACCCCGACAGCTGGCGTCGGTCATCCCGAGGTCATGCCCCGAGGGGCTTGAACACCGCGCAGGCGTTACCTACATGACCTCACACGCGAGCCTCCGGAGGGGAACCGCAGTCTGACGCCCTGCGGAGCGGCGACAGGGTGCCCGAGGCTCGGCGGCTCAACACGCGCTCCGGCATCATGGGCTCCGATGATCATCCCGCTCCAGGACTTTGACTTCGGCGTCCTCGACGATCCTGAGTTCAAGGAAGACGCGGTTCGCGAAGAGATCGTGGCCCCCCTCGTCCGGGCGCTCGGCTACGCCGTCTCCGGGCCCAACCGAGTCATCCGGGGGCGCCGCCTGGAGCACCCCTTCGTGTCGCTCGGCGTCGCAACGCACCGGATCTCCATCATCCCCGACTACCTCCTCTTCGCCGAAGGCCGCCCCGTCTGGGTCCTGGACGCGAAGTCGCCAACGGAGAGCATCGACGATCCGGACCACCACGCCCAAGCGTACAGCTACGCGATCCATCGCGACGTCCGGGTGGAGTGGTACGCGCTCTGTAACGGCCGGGAGTTCGGCCTCTACAACGTGGCCGACATGGCGCGGACGCCGCGGCTCCGGTTCAAGCTCTCCGAGGTCGCGAGCCGCTGGGCGGAGGTGCACACGAGCCTTCGCCCCAACGGCCGCGTTGCGAGCCAAGGTCGGCTCGACAAAGACTTCGGCATCCTCTTGCTCGGCGTGGGTACGCAGAAGGACACCCAGCTGCACTTCTTCGGCGTTCCGCTTGTGAATCCGCCCATCGGCCGGATGGAGGGCGGCCCCTAACGTCACCCAACTGCCGTTGTGGCCTGAGATCAGGCGCGGCACGCCCAATAGCTTCCTCAGGTCCGCCCTTTTTGCCGCCGTTCACGGGCAGTCCAGACAGTGGATGGAGGCCGAAACCTTGGCCAGCCTCAACGGTTTGCACGTAGTGTATACCGGTCACCAACTTATTCAGTCCGACTTAGATGTATGGGAAAATCTCGCGCACCTTGCGAGGCTGCACCCACTCGGCCACGAATGTCACTTTACTGCCTACGGCCTGCTCCAGCTCATGGGTCGGCACACTGGCCGAAGTGAGCACTTGTGGATGCATAAATCAATCACGCGGCAAGTCGCGTGCGCAGTCGAGATCACGGATGGCAGAAAGACCTATTGCGGCTCGCTTATTCAATCCTTCCGAAAGGACGAGATGAGCGGAGCGTACATCGTCCAGCTGAATCCGGATCTGACAAAACTGTTCGGCGACAATGAATGGACTGCGCTGGACTGGAAACAACGCCACGCAATGATGAAGCAGCCGCTTGCGCAGGCGTCGGCGAGCGACATGGGGACGCTGGCGTATTTCGTCATGAGCTTTCGGATGGCTTCGATTTCGGAGGAGAGACGGAACTGCGGGACGATGATGCCGCGGCTTACGAGCGTCAGGAGCGCGTTGGGACCGCCCTTCACGTGTCCGAGCAGAAAGGCTGCCTCACTGAGGCAAGCTTCGCAGGTGTAAAGGGGCGCGCGGAGGCCATCGAACGTTTCCCGCGCCCAGGCGTGGTCTGGCTCGCGTGCGTCGAGCAGGGCGACGAGTGGCCCCGTATCGACGATCGGTCTCACCGTCCGTAGCCGGCCATGTATTTCGGATCGGTGGTGAGGTCGCCGGGACCTTCGAGGGATCCGATGAGATCTGCGGCGAGCTCGCCGACGGTACCCTTCACCTTCTTCTTGGCAGCTTTCCCGTTCTTTTTCTGGGCGAGCATGGAGAGGGCGTCGCGGAGAACCTTGGCGCGTGTGCTGCGGCGCTCTTTGGCGAGCGCGGTCAGCTCGCGGTCGAGTTCTGCGGGTAGCTTGATGGTCGGGGCGGCCATGATCGTTCTCTAGTTCGTGTAACCTGTGGGAATTATAGCGCGATTTGCGCCCTGCGTCAATTGCCGAGGGTGTCTTAGCCCCCTGCCCTGTGCATCGGTCTGCAGCGTGTCGTCCTTCGGAACGCGTAGCATCATCCGGTGAATTTCCGAGACGAAGGGGTGCCCCCACGCGTCCGTCCTCGGCACCTTACGGTGCCTTGCGGGCGGCCGAGTTCCCCCCGATCGCCGTGCTCGCCGCCGGAGAATCCTGTGCGGGCTTCGCCCTTCCTCCGGCATTCGCCGGAGCCGGTTTCCCCGTCAGCTTGCGCGCGGACGATGGGGGAACTGCTCCGGGCCCTCTCGGGCCGGGAGCAGAGATCGAGACGCCCGCTCTTCAGCGGGCCGGAACAACGCGGGTGATCTCGCCCTCGAAGAGAAGACCGAAGGCTACGGCGGACTCGGCCCGCATCAAGGACGCTTCGCCCCGTTCGGGTCTACGCGCCGCAAGCGGACGGCTCCGCAGAGCCTGCGCCGTTCCTTGACCCGGGTGTCGCTTCGCCGTGTCAGCGAATCGTGGCGAGGGCGAGGGACGGCGGATCACGCTCGCCGCTGGGCGGCTTCGGACTCGGGACTGGCACTCCACGAAGAAGAAGGCAAGCGCGAGCCGAATCCCGTGGCGTGTTTGGGAAGCCCCCTGCCCTCCTGCGCGTTCTGTTCCTCGAGCAGCCATGGAAGCAACCACCCGCCCGACTCTTGCCGAACGTCTCTACAGCGCCTTTGATGCTCTTCGAGGGAAGGAGCAGGCCCCTGAGGCCAAGCCCCCAGTCGAGAAGGTGGCGACGATTCCGGTAGCAGGCCCGCAGCCGTCGCAGGCCATGAGCCCGCAGGCGCTCTTGGCCGGGAACCTCGACGCCGCCCAGGGGCTTCGCGGCGTGTCGAACGGAAGTCACGTCCCCGTGCAGGACCAAGGCGCGCAGTTTCCGAGGCAGGCTACGCCGCGCCCGACGCTCCCTGCGCCTGCCGCGACTGCATGGAGATCGCCATCCAAGGCCCCGCTGAGAAGACGGCTTACTGCGCCGCGTGCGAAGCGGCCGGATGCCCCGACTGCCAGGGCGTCCCGGGAATGTCGCAAGAGTGCCGGGCTCCCGGAGCCTACGGCGGTGACGACGCCGGCTGAAGGCCTGGCGCGATCAGGCCACGGGCCCCGGGCGACCCGTCGCGGGGCTGGCCGAGCCTGCTTCAACCATTGACTGAACGGGTGCATAGGCTGTAACATCCGCGAAAATAGGAGCGTGTAGCCGTGACCTGGCTCGTCTGGGCACACTCTTGATTTCCAGCGGGGGGGCCTTCGACGAGCATGACCACGCCGTACCATGCCAAATACTGGGCGACCGCGCTGACGCTCCGCGAAGCGCCGGATTCCGCGAGCGGGCTGACGCGCGCGCTCGGCAACGCCCGAGTGGATCTCAACCCGCACCAGGTGGACGCTGCGCTCTTCGCCTTGCGGTCGCCGTTTGCCCAAGGCGTTCTGTTGGCGGATGAGGTCGGGCTTGGAAAGACGATCGAAGCGTCGCTCATCGTCGCGCAGCGCTGGGCGGAGGGACGCCGCCGGATCCTTATCGTGGTCCCTGCGTCGCTGCGGAAGCAGTGGCAACAGGAGCTACTCGAGAAGTTCTTCTTGCCCGCGGTCGTCCTTGACGGGAGCTCTTTCCGTGACCTCGAGCCCGGCGTCACGCCACTCGAGCGCGATGCCGTGGTAGTGGTTTCTTACCAGCTTGTCTCCTCGCGGCAGGCGGAAGTCGCGCGCGTGCCGTGGGATCTCGTTGTCCTCGACGAAGCGCACCGCTTGCGCAACGTCTATCAGACCGGAGCGAAGACCGCGCGGGCGGTCGCTGCGGCCATCGACGGACGCCCTCGCATTCTGCTGACGGCTATCGCCCGTCGTCACCGGCGTGCTGTAGGTCAGGGGCTTCGTAAGGTCGGATGCCGCGCCAGCGATGTACGTCATCATGTACCCGTTCACCGTCGGGTTGTTGCCGAACTCGTTGGCGATCGTGACCGATCCTTCCGGCGTGCCGTCATTGACGGTCACGATTAGCGAATTACCGGAGGTATTCAGAAACACCTGGGTGTTCGACGCATTGACCTGCAGCTCGTTCTTGTCCGTGGTATTCGCCGTCTCGTTGATGGTGTCGCTCCCGTCCCCCTTGTTGAACACGTACAGGTCGTTGCCTGCTCCTCCCACGAGCGTGTCGTTGCCGAGGCCGCCCGTCAGCGTGTCGTTGTTCGCCGTGGCGTAGTGGCCGTTCACGTCGGGTGAGGTCGTGCTGATGCTGTTCGCGCTGCTGTTGCCCACGAGCGTGTTGCCAGGTGTCCCACCGATCACGCCGACGAAGTCGTTGTTCGCGGCGTTGAACAGGTTCGCCTTCGTTACACCGTCGATCTGGATGGTCTGCCCGTTGATATTGAGCGTCGTGTTGCCGTTGGCCTCGGTAGCGTTGTTCTGAAGGTCGGAGAGGAAGGTCCCCGCGTACGTGGACAGGTCGAGCTTGTCCGTTCCCGGCTTGAAGTCGGTCACCTCCAGCGTGCCCGTACCAGCCTGCTGAACGATAACCGTGTTCGCGCCGCTTCCGCCCGTGATCGTATCCCCATACTCTGCTGTGATCGTGTCGTTCCCGGCGCCGCCGTTCAGCGATTCTCCCGAACCGCCAGACTTGATCACGTCGTTGTAAGAAGAGCCGGTGACGTTCTTGATGTCGCCGTTGAAATAGTCCTTGATGTCGGCGCTGCCGGAGAAGGTCGCCGTGCCCTGCAGCAGGTCGATATTAAGGCCGGTGCCGCCGGTGAGGGACGAATAGTCCGCGCTATCCAGGCCCGTCCCGTTGAGGAATACGTGCAGCGAGTTGTCCAACACGTCCGTTTGACCACCAGCGGAGCCCAGCGCGACCGTATAGGCCTGCAGAACTCCTGTGTGGTCAGGGAGATTGAGGGTGTCGCCGTTTCCAAGAAAATATCCGGTAGGAACTGGCGGTACCTGCCCGGAAGATCCGTCGCTGTATGCGTATTTGGCCAGTTGCGGATTCGCTGCATCAAGGTCTTCAGACTGATGAGTGGCCTGCTCCGCGAGAGTAACGGCGCTACCCAGCACAAAGCGCGTTACCATTCCAAGCGTAACGCCATTATCCTCACCACCAAGATAGTTGAGCGCAGCGTACCGAGCGGCCCCGGTATCAATGCTGGAGAGAGCAGCGGACCCAACACCAGTGTTGTCCTGGAATATATTGGCGGTTCCAAGATGCGTTGCGGAGTAGATAGAATTTACGAAGTCCACGCAGTTATTGCTGGTTACGACATAGGTGGGGGTATTGTTGATGAAATTCTCTAAGGCATTCTGCGCGCTGACGAATTGGTCAACATTCAATGGGATCGCACCCGTGCTGATTTGCGTGATGCTAGGGTTCGTGATTGGTGCATTCATCCGGTCATAGTCGTCGGACAAGCCGTTCGCGTAAAAGCCTAAGACTACTTCCGGAGTGCCGTCAGCGCTGGTATGCGTGTATTGAGCAAAAGCGCCCTGGTCAAGGCCAGAGCCTTCCAGTTTTATATAGAAATGTCCTGCCCCCAATAGATTGACCGGGCCGCCAGAGATCAGTCCCCTGTCATCGGAATATATCGTCATTTCTACTGCCATAAAATCTCCTTGGAGTGTTAAAAATAGGGCTGGGGTGACATCGCGCCACCGCCGACGAAAAGCAAACTAAAGAGTAGAGCCGCCAGTACCGTTATAATGCCGACCGACTGACGCGCCCACGACTCAAATAGCGGGGTTTTGGTGTTCTTCGCGTTGCGCCGAAGACAAATGAGCGAGCAGGGCAGGTATGTGATGAATTCAAAACCAAACACTTCGCTTGGCGTGTATAGCGGTACGAGGAAGGGTACGCCTCTCTTTCCTATGTATTGTACACTTGGCAGTATCCCGTGGTGAACAGCGACCGCTTCCAGATATAGTACTACCTTAAACGCAACCATATTCCCTAGCACGACCAGTAGCCAGAACACTGACCACAAGCGAGCTTCTCCACGCCACGCTCTTTTGAAGTAACCGAACACTTTTGTTATTCTCCTTTCTCCATTTTGGGTTAACATCCTACTCGGACTCGACGATAACGCCGAGCAGGTACCAAAGCGTGGCGAATACTACGCACATGACCACAAGCTGACGGGTCCAAGTCTGGTACTTTGGCGTAGTAACATTCGGAGCGCATCGCCATATGCAGACCAATGAAAACGGGAGCCACGTAAGAAATTCGAGACCAAAAGCGTTACTCATTTCGTGCTTCACACCGATGTATTTGTGACCACCGGCACCTACGCCGATGTACGTGTCGCCATAGATCCCGTGTTTCGCAGCGATGAGTTGGCCAAAGGCGATTAGGCAAAAGGCGATAGCGTTTCCCAGAACCCCGATTGGGAGGGCCACTCGCAGCAGCCTTTCCTCTCCACGCCACGCCCTTCCAAGGTATCCGAACATAGTGCCTCGTCGCTCTAGAAGTTTTCCGTGGCGCCAATGCAGCCCCACGCGAAGAAGAGCGCAGGTATACTCAACACGACGAGCCTGCGCACTGCTCTACGGCACTTTTCGGCCTCGACATTCGGAGCGCATCGCCAGATAGATACGAGCGAATAGGGTAAGAATGTAATGAAACTGACACCCACGATGTTGCTAAGTAGATGTGAGGCAATTAGATGACCTGGCTCGCCGTGATGCGTACCCATGACTCTTGTGCCCGGATAGAATCCGTACCGTTCGCTCAGGGCCATGATTCCGGCGACGGCGACAAGCGACAGCGCGTTACCAAGAATCCCGAGCGGAAGGAGAACGCGAGACAATCGTTCTTCACCTCCCCATGCTCTTTTGAAGTATCCGAACACTCTTTCGATCCTTTATCCGCCGCCAAAGCAGGATATACGGGCCCCATAAACGCACTCTATATGGAACTCACCACCGAGTTTGATATATCGTATGTAGGTAAAGGTCAAGATATATAATTGCACACAAGCCCTTGTAGGAAAACCGTTAGTTGCCTCGTCTGACGGACGAGCTGTGTTGTTCGAATTGTGTAGTCGACTGGAATCGATTGCAGTGCCCAGTCGCCGAGATACTCATTTGCCAGGCAGCGCCCGAGGGGTTTGACCCCGAGGGCGCAAGCGCCGCCGCGCGTGGCGTGTGTCCACGCAAGCGGTGGGGCCCCGCTCTTCAGTGGCGGGGTAGCGGCGCCTTGGTGTCCCGAAGGCACGTAAGCGCGCGTCCCAAAGCGCTGGCGAACGAGCCGAAGGGCCAACCCGTAGGGTTGTCGATTCGCGCGGCGTAAGCCGCGCCGCCCCAGGCCGCCCAGGACACCCGTCCAGGCCTGCGGGGCTGCAACGGTTCCGGAACCCGTCTCCGGCCTCTAGGGGCGCTTGAAGGGCAGCGCATCGACGTCGTCGTCGACCCGAGCCGAGCGCAGCTCGTCGGCTGGAGCCCCTCCGGCCCCGGACATCGAGTGAGCAGCCGATGCGCATCGTGGCTCCCCACTGTCCTCGAGCCGCGCGCAAAACCTGACGCCAGCCCTTTCCGTTTCGTCGCGCTCTGGCTTCCCGATCGGTCCCCTCTTTTCCGGCTCGTTCTCGCGGTCCGCCGAGAGCGTCGCGCCCTGCCATCTTCGACCCCTGCGGGGTGCCGAGCTTCTGCTTTCCCCTTCGGGGCCCGCGAGCGGTCGCGGTTTCCCTTACGTGAGCCGTCCTTGATCTCATGCACCCACCCGAGCTCGCGGAGCTTGCCGAACCCTTCGGCGACGTCACCGTTCTGGAAGCTTTCGACCGCGGACTTATAGCCCGGGTGTTCCTGGCGGCGGATTTCCTTGAGCTGGGCGAATTTGAGGCCCCCGTGCTCCTCGATATACCGGAGGGCATCACCGCGCTCGACGCTCGGATGCTGACGGGAGTCGCCTTGTAGGATGACACGCGCCCCCAGGCGGTCCGAGAGCTCGAAGAGCTTCCGCATGGTGGGCGCGCCGACGAGGCCATGGCAACGGCTTGGGCGCAGGCGCTTCGGGCAAGGCGACCAGCGGCTCCAGCTTATTCGCGAGCAGAAATGCATTCGCGAAGCTCGACGCCCCGAAGGACGGGCGGGCGCCTTTCTTGAGCAACACGACGAGGGTTGCTTCCTGATTCGTCGGCGGTACGAGCGGAACGGCGCGCAGGTCTGTGTGTAAGGTGACGCCCTTGTTCGCGTGCAGGTCGTCATGCAGGACGATCGTGTAGTTCAGGGTGACCATGCGCCCGGTGTTCACCATGGCGAGAACCGAACTCGCGGTCGTGCCCTCGAAGCTGACGACGGGAGAGAAGCTCTGCTCGAGAAAGTAACGATCGATCAGGGCGCGGAGTTCGCGCATGCCCGGGTTCGTGGACCGCTTCGATGGTATCGCGAACCGTTGTGACTCGTTTGCGGTGAGCGAGTACTGCTTACCAAAGCCGCGCGCGTGATAGACGCCTCGATTGCTGGCGATAAGGACGAGCGGGCTCACGACGACCGGGTATTCACCGGCTGCGGGGTTCGGCTCGCCGGCCATGTACGAAATGCCGAGGTCGACCTCTCCGCTCTGAACGTTCCTGACGACGGTTTCGTGGTCGGCTTCAACCGCGTCGACCTCGAAGGGTCGAACCGGCAGATCATTGTTGTGGATGAGCGCGTATGCGCCGTTCCCCACAAGGCCGGCGACGAGCGGTTCGTACGCGATGCGCACTGGCCGATAGGCGTCGGTCGGACCGTTGAAGAGATTCGAGATCGCTCGCCGGGCAGCAGCCTCCTCAAGCAGCATCCGATCGCCATGTTCGAGAAGCACGCGGCCCGCGTCGGTGAGTTGCGAACCGGTCTGGCTCCTGTCGAAGAGGCGTACGTTCTCGCCCAGGGACCGCTCAAGGTCGGCGACCGTTTGGCCGATAGCGGTCGGCGAGATGCGCAGTGCCTTCGAGGCGTCCCGGAAGTTGCCCAGACGGGCCGCCTCCCGAAAAATCTCGAGTTGGCGCAGGGTTAGATGCGTGGATCCCTTCGACATGCCCAGCATCCTAGCCCTCTTCAGTTCGTCGATGCGAACAAAAGAGTTCTCCGTGTGAACAATGGGGTTGACTGGGCCGGAGAGCCGCCCCAGATTGGGATGAGTCGACGTCACGTATGCCACCGCCCATAGCGGGCGGCGCGCGCGGCTTGCGCAGAATTTCTTCCGCCTCGGAGGTGGCGGCTGCGGTCCCCTTTTGTCGGTCGATTTCATCTGCAAATACCTTGACTTGAAAGGACATCGTCATGCGTACCGAGCTTCTTCGTCGAGTCACTTTCCTCGCGACATTCGGCATCGCCACCTTCTCTGGTGGCGTGCTTCTGGGGCAGTCACGGCACCGTGGGCTGCCTCCGCCAGCCCCACCGATCACGCCTACGTCGCCACCGGGCGAGGGCGCCGGAATTCCTGCTTGCACCGGCGGTGCCTGCCCTCTCCACCACGGCGTGTCGGACCCACCGACGTACGACACGATCGATTTTCACGAGCAGCAGGGCTCAGAGTATTCGCTCAAGTACGACAATCTCTGCGCCTTGGGGCTCAGCGCCCCGCGCAACACCCTCGTCCTCGAGTACACCCTGTACCAGGTGGTCATCGAGGGGGAGCACCTCGAGCCCGTCTATCGGGTCATCCGGAAGCGGCAAGTCGGGACGCTGCAAGCAACGTCGCTGGCCAACGGCAGCACGACGATCATCCCGCTTGTTCCGTTGGCGTCTCTGCCTCGGTCGAACGCGGGCTCGTACGAGAACCGAGTGTGGGGCGACTCGGTGCTGCCGCTCCCTCCGTCGGATGAACCGGAGGCAGGGGACGAACCGACGGTAACGCGAGTTCGCGTGGTTTTGCCCTCTCCGTACGTGTTCGGAAAGGCGGGTCAATACGTCCGCGAAGAGGACTGAGTCTCTGTTTCGTACGACGCAGACTTCCTTGAACTAACCACGATGCGCTTTTTCACTTCTGCTTTGGCTTGGCTTCAGCACACCCGCCGCGCCCGCGATGGGCGCGGCGGGGAGCAGTGCGACCCGCTCGCAATGCCGCTCGTGTGGCTGAATAAATTCGATGCCCTATCCCCCTATGACCTTTTCGAGGGATGTCAGGTCGTCGGAGCCAGCGGCTCCGGTAAGACCTCGAGTGCGGCCCATATTTTGCGTGCGCTATTTCGTGCGAATTTCGGCGGAATCGTCCTCTGCGCCAAGCCTGGCGAATTCGAGCACGTATACCGCATAGCCCAGGAGACAGGCGCCGAGCGGCGAGTGGTCCGCTTTGCTCCCGAAGAAGCCTGGCGATATAACCCATTTGCCTTTGAGCTTCAGCGCGCCACGCGTGGCGCGGGACTGATTACCAATATTGTCGCTCTCATCCTGCAGGCCATGGAGTGCGGCGGCCGGGGCAAGAATACGGGCGGAGATACGTACTGGCAGGATGCACTGACAGAGCTTCTGACGGCGGCGGTACACCTCGTATGCGTTTCCACGGGGGATTGCCAGCTCTCCGACGTGCTGCAGGTAATCCAGACCGCGCCGCAGTCGCGCGAGGACGTCACGCCGGAGTCCACATGGTCCAGGACGAGCGCCTGTTTCGCGATGCTGCTTGCGGCGGAGAAGAAGGTCACCACGGAAGCCGAATACGGCGATCTGGCCGTCACCGAGCAGTACTTTTTCCGTACATTTCCGGAGCTGGCGTCAAAGACGAGATCGATAGTGGTGTCCAGCGTATCGGCGATGCTTTCGCCGATGATGCGCTCCCCCATGCGGGAGCTGTTCTGCACTACGACGAACATCGACCCCACGGCCTGCGAACGCGGCGCGATCGTGGTCGTGGATTTGCCGGTCAAAGACTTCGGGTCCGTTGGCACTTTCGCTCAGACCCTCTGGAAGATGACTTTCCAGAAGGCGATGGAGCAACGCGACATCGCGAAGAGTCCCGTACCGACGTTTCTCTGGGCGGACGAGAGCCAGTATTTCGTGTCGAGCTATGACCTCCAGTTCCTTGCGACGGCCAGGAGCTCGCGCGTCTGCACGGTCTACCTGACGCAGAACATTCCCTCCTACTACGAAGCACTCGGGCGCGACCACCAGGGGCAACACAAAGTCGACGCGCTGCTCGGGAACCTGGGCACGAAGCTCTGGCTCGCCAACGGTGATCCGACGACGAACGAGCATGCGGCGAAGATGATCGCGCAGACCTGGCAGATGCGGCAGGGCGCGAACCAGGGCTATTCGTCGAACATGAGCCAGCAGGGCGGCAGCCTCACTACCGACACCACCACGAGCGTCAACTACAGCGACAATCAGGGTGTGAGCCTTTCCGAGCAGCTCGCGTTTCAAATACTCCCGCAGGAATTCACGACACTGAGGACCGGCGGTCCTCGCAATAACCTCCTTGTCGACGGAATCATCTTCAAGCCCGGTCGCGTTTGGAATGCGACCGGCACGAACTTCATGCGTGTGACGTTCAAACAGCAATAACTCAAGGAAGGAGCTTTTCTTATGTTAGGAGCAAGCGCGACAACCTATCGACGCCAAATGATGTTCTCGGGTGACCCGGGAGCAGTCGCGGCGCAGTTTCTGTTCGCGGTGGTGGACGCTTTTGCGCTCACCGTCCTCGTGTTTCTCCGGAAGGGATTCGGAGAACGGTTCTATACGGTTTTCAAGTTCGGAATGGGGCTGGGCATTCTGGCGTTCCTGATCATGCTGCGGTCCCTTGCCGGAGCGTTGCTCGGGGCGCTGCCCATGGTCATGGGCATGTTCGGCGTTCCGCCGCTGCTCGGGATGCTGGCGGGCCCGATGCTCTCGCCGCCGCATCACGCTCCCGAGCCGCATGCGCTTTTCGATGCGGCTTCGCTTCTCTACTGGGCGTTTCTCCTGGTGGGCTTCGGGCATCTCGTTGTCGGTTGGCTGAGGTCATGGAACATCGGGCATTGGGCCCCCGTTCACTCGAAGTCGGCGGGCGAACCGCTATTGACGTTCAATGGCCGCGTCAACCACTGGCTAGCAATTACGGTTTTGGAACCGCTGGTCGTGATTTTGCTCGGCCAGATCCTGCACGCGTGCGACCCATCGGTGCCGTTCACCTACTTCGTGGTGCTGGCGCTCTTCATCGCGGCCTCGGCACTCCATCAATATCGCCTGTACCGCGACGATCTCCTGGACGAGCAGGACGCCCGTCTGCTTGCGGGCTTCTACGCAGGGCAGGCGAAGCAGGTGGCGGCGGGAGGCAAGCCGACCTCGAAGCTCGGCGGCTTCTTCTTCCCGCTGTTGCTTCCGAAGAAACCCGAGGCGCAGGTCGACATGCTGCGCCAGTGGGCCAAACGCCATCACGAGGCTGCCGCCGGTGACGAGCCCCCTCCTCCGTCTCCGCCGCCTGCGGCAGCTGCATAAGAGACTTCGTTCGATGCTTATTGCTTACCTTATCACCGTAGTTTCTTTCAGAATCCGACACTTTCCGTGAAGCACTGGCCCCCGGCGCGCCGTCTACGCGCCGGGGGTTTTCTTTTGCGGGCTTGCTCTCGCGGCCCGCCTCTCCTGAAACCTTTGCCTGCCGTCTGACGGCAGCCCTTGAGCTTCGCACCCATGAAGCACCGACCGCTTGCCCGCACTGCACCGTCGGCTCCGATCGCTGCCGCTCCGGAGCCTGGACCCGAAGAGCGCGACGACGTCACGCCCGCGCCCGAGGCGGAGCCCGCGCTGGCCCCCTGCCCCTGGCCGCCGTACCTGACGACGGTCGATGCGACCCGGTACTGCGGGTTCAAGACAACGGGCGCGCTCCGGAAGGCAGCCTACGAGGGCCGCATCGTGCCCGCCGGCCGCCGGGGCGGTTCGGGCACATGGATGTGGCGGCGCGAGGACCTCGACGCGTTCCTGTGCGGACGTACACTCTCGGTCGGACGCTCCAGTGCGTCGCCTCCGAGTTCTGGAGGCGAACATGACCGAGCAGAAATGGACACTGAGGTGGAACAGCTGGATCAGCCCGACGAAGGTGCCGGGCGTCTTCAGGAGAAAGGAGGGCGGATACCTGGTGCGGGGCCGGACGAAGGACCCCGCGACGGGCAAGGACAAGGAGGTCAGGAAGGCTCTCGACGTCGAGAGCGAAGCGCTTGCGCTGAAGTGGCTCGAGGAAGAACTCGAAAGGGTTCGGAGCGGAGCAAGCGCGGGCCTGTCACCGAAGATGCGCTTCGCCGACTACGCGCTCTCCTTGGCTGAGCGGAAGCTCACCGCCAAGGAAATCAAAAGCGCGCGAGGACGTGAACGCTGGAAGTACACGCTGGAGCACTTGATCGGAGGGACGGAAGACGTGACCGGTTTGGGCGAGCTTTTCATCGACGAGATCCGGCCCACGCACATCGAGGCGTGGCGCACGGGGATCGCCCGGCTGATCGGAGCGGGCACGTACGCGCCGACGACCACGAACGGCTGGCTCATCATCCTCCGCCACATCCTGAAGCGGGCGAAGCGCGAGCTTCAGCTCCCCTTCAACGCGGCGGAGGGCGTGCCTTGCTTCGACACGTCCGAGCACGAGACGTACACGGAGGAGGAACCGAACGCGCTCACCGGCGAGGAGACCGCTGCCTTCCTCGCCTGCATGAAGGAGGAGTTCCCGGGGCAGTACGCGATGACCTTCCTGGGTTTCGCGACCGGGCTTCGACCTTCCTCCATGCGCCCCCTGCGGCGACACGGGGCCACGCCTGACGTCCTCTGGGACCAGGGCGCGATCCTCGTTCGCCGGTCGCACGTGCTGAAGGACGAGTTCATGAAGACGACCAAGACGGGGCTGCGCCAGCGCATCACCGTTCCGGCCGAGGTCATGGACGTACTCCGGTGGCACATCGACACGCAGCTCGTCACGCCGGAGCAGAAGGCGAGCGAGCTGCTCTTCCCCGCCGAGGACGGCTCCTTCCGCTCGGAGTCGTTCCTGAGGAAGGCGTTTGCGATCGTGGGCGGGCTGATCGGCCTGAAGAAGAAGTTCACCCCGCGCGGGATGCGACGAACGTTCAACGACCTCGCCCGGGTGGCGAACGTCGAAGCGCTCGTCACCAGGAGCATCTCGGGCCACCTGACCGAACAGATGCGCGAGCACTACTCCACGGTGTCCCCCGGGGAGCAGCGCGAGAGCATCGGCCGGGTTCTTCGGCTCGTGCAATCCGGCACGAGCGACGGGCCGTTACCCGAGGGGACCGACGATGGCGGTATGCATCGCGGTATGCCTCGGGGTTCGAGCGGTATGCATTCGCGCCTGGGGGTGCGCTAACCGCTTGCTTTTATTGTAGGCGCGATAGGTTTCGAACCTACGACCCCTACCGTGTCAAGCGCCGATGGGCCGTGACGGGCCGTGTCGGCTAGTGAAAAAGATTGAGGATTGTGACCACGGGCGTGACTCAGGCGGTCCAGCCGTGACGCTCAAGTGGTGCTCCAGGTGGTGCTCCGAAGAATGGAGCACCACCTGTGCCAGCCGGGGACGCCGCCGCGGCCGGTCAGCCGCGCCCCCTGGGCAGCGCCATCCAGAAGCCCGTCACGCTCCGTGCCCTTCTGAGGCGGGCGGCGCCACCCGCTCCAGGATGACCGTGACCGGGCTCGACGTGAGCCGGCGCAGCAACGACTCACCCTTCGCGAGGCTTTGTCTTCCCCCCAAGCTCCGCCTCGAGCTCCTCGACGGTCGGGAGGCTCCCCTTCAACTTGGCCGGCAGCTTCTCGAGCAGGCGGTAGGCCGACACGCCGATGGGCTTCTTCGTGTCGCGCAGCGCGTACTCGACGACGACC
>OBLW0100002531.1_pt1 | contig 14775 bp, 8 predicted proteins | sample 1520161 | NCBI WGS metagenome assembly OBLW01 (sample SAMEA3539309, study PRJEB22396) | soil metagenome | biome: tundra; feature: field; material: soil | place: USA | collected 2010-05 | depth 0.15 m
TGCCGTAAACACGAACGGTACATCAATAAAGCGAAAGCAGAGAGGGCAGCTCACAATGTGGGCTGCCCTTCTTGCGTGACTTGAACAATAACGCCATCGCGGCTGCTACTTCGCTCTTGGCTCCCCAGTCGGCAAAAAAGCCACTCCAGCCAAGTCATTCCCCGATGCCAGCACATCCCGCATGCGTTCGGAGTTGGGTCCGCTGTGCGCGGCGGCAGTTTCAAGAATCCGCAGCGCGGCGGCGGGTGGTGTCCCGGCCGGCAAGCGAAAGATCCATGGCACGTTGGTAGAAGTCAGCGCCTTGTCATCGCTCAGTGCAATCACCGGGACGAACGCCTTCAATGCCATCTGCTCGGAAAGATGTGCGGCATCCCGATCGAGAGCCACAATGGCGAATGCGTGCTGGTCCCAAAGAGCATGAACAAGTTGCGTCGAGGCCGCTCCCCAGTTCTGGTTGCTGGCCACAGGCAGCAGTTCCCACGGCCGCCCCTTTGCGGCAACGCCTGCCAGCAGTGTCTGCAACTCAGCCGATTGCGTCACCTTGTTCGCCTGCGGTCCAAACAGCACCACACGCATTGGCCCTTCCGGCACATCCGGGCGTCGAGGACCTGAGTAGTCCACACCGTCTTCGCCGACGCGCGCATAGGGCATCTGCTGCGCAGAAGCCACCTGCGGCGACTGCGTCTTCTCCATGGTCGCCACCCGGTACGTAATTTCGCCGTTGTGCACCGTGCCCAGGTACATCGGCGCCACGTTCTTCTGGTTCGGATCGAAGACCATGTGCCCGGTCACGCCATCGTATTGTTCGATATCGGCCAACGCATCGTGAATGCGAGCCCGGTTCAGGCCGGCCCTGCAGATGGAATCGAGCAAGGCATTCATGGCGTCGAATGCAAGTGAGGCAAACTGCTCCGGCTGTTCGTGAAAACGCGCATCGAAGCGACGATTAAAATCGAGCCATTTCGGATCCTTGCGCGTCGGATCGTAGGGAAAGACCGCCTCAAATCCTTCGGCAGCCGGGCCGGCCTCGCTCAGCAATTCCGGCCCCAGCGTGCGATACGAACCGAACACGCGCTGCTTCATGCCAAGAGCATGCATCTGCTTGAGAATATTTGCGGCTGGAATCTCGTCGGTCCACAGGACGATGCCATCCGCGCGCGAGGACGCGATCACCTTGAGCTGACGCGTGAAATCCGTATCGCCCGGCATGAATTTCTGCTCGATGACAATCGGATGACCCAGACGCCGTGCTGCATCGCGCAGTTTGATGACTCCGAAACGGCCATAGCGATTGTTCACGCGAAGGATCGCAACGCGCTTCAGGCCGAGATCAGAAAAGATGCGGCGGGAAAGCGTGAAACTCTGCACTCGGTCGTCTTGCAGGTCGATGAAATACCACGGAATGTACGTCTCGGGAATCGTAGGATCGGTGGAGGCGGAGTTGACGATGGGGATTTCGGCTTTCAGCGCCACCCGCAGAGCAATATGCGTAGATTCGGAGCTGATGGAGCCGAAGATTGCCCAGTCCTCGTCGTCGTAAACCATCTTCGCCACTTCATTCGAGGCCGACCCCCAAATCGTTGGATCGGTGGGCCGGTCTTCACCATAGACCGTCTTCGCCTGCCAGTTGTCGTAGTCGTTGTGCAACATCAGTCGAAATGGCCTGCCACCATAGCCCCCACGAGCATTGGCTTCTTCTACCGCCAATTGCGCGCCGTGCAGCATGCGCACTCCAAATACCTGGTCAGGATTGTGCTCGATGGGCCCGAAAAATCCTATGCGCACCTCGGTCAGATTCTTCGGCTCCGGAATGTCTCGCCCGGCACCGGCATAAATATTCGGATGAGTGTAGTTGAGGTCGTAGGGCTTGGTGAATTTTTCGAATGGGCTTAAATCGACGGGCTCGCCCGCGTAAGGCTCAACCACGCGATCCTTGGGCGGACCCGGCGGATGCGCGCCACACGCACACGTTCCTGTTTTTGTGCTCTGCCCGGCGGCGCCCACGACAGCAGCGACCAAAGCACAAGCCGCGGTTAACAACAATCCCTTACGCATCGCAACTACTCCTGGTGGCAGCAAGTCTTTTCCGTGCGGAACATGGCAATAGCCTCAATTTCGACCAGCAGTTCGGGCCGGCACAAATGTGCCTGAATGCCCGTGGATGCAGGCAATGGATCAAGCCCTTGTTCCTTGAAGAACGCGGTGCGCCCCGCATTGAACGCGTCGTAGTCGCGGTCGATGTCGCGCAGATAGCAACTGGTGCGCACGATGTCGTGCCAGGTGCAGCCTTCGCTCTCGAGCAGGCCGGTGATGTTATCGAACGTGCGCCGTAGCTGCGCATCGAAGTCGCCAATGTGCACGCTCTTGCCGTGCTCGTCGATCGACGCTGTGCCCGAGATGAGCAGAATAGTCAGGCCATTCAAATCAATCCGCATGCCGCGCGAAAACGAGCTCGGTTTGGCGTAGGCATAGGCCTCGTTGAGCACGCCGTGATTCGTCATGGCTTGTTTCTTGATGGGTGTGTGCGCGATGGTCTCCAAAACATCAGCAAATTCAATCATGATGACTCTCCTTATGGTTATCGTTGTAGAATTCCGTGGCTTAATCCCTTGGCCGTGGCGACCCAGATATCGCTGCCCTGAAAGTCGATGCCGAGAACATAGTGATGGGCCGGCGCGGTAGTCACCTCGACCGGAGATACATTTCCTCGTGCGTCGCGCACTGTCATTTCAGGCTTGCCAGTAGTGAGCGAGGGACGATAGACGGCCCAGTTCACGCCGTCGTAGTAAGCAAGCCCCTTATCGGTGCCGAACCACGCACGCTTAGCGTCTACGCCCTTCACCGTATTGGTGAAGTTGGATGGCAGCCCGCTGTCTTTGGTCAGAAAGTTGTGCCAGTAGCGGCCATCGTAGCGGCTGTCTCCGAAGTAAGTCGCCGCCCACAGCACATTGTCGACAAAACTGACCGAGGTCGTAATTTCGTGAATCAAACCCTGATCCTTGAAGAGAACCATCTCCGTTTCGCCGTCGGGATCTTCGTATTTGTCCCACACCTTGGTCTTCTGGTCATACTCCAGAATGCCGCTACCCCACACCGCGTAATACACCTTGGTGGGCGTAGCGGAAACACCGTAGACCCAGATCTCGACCATCGGTGTATTGCGCTCGTTGTAGAGCGACCATTGGCCCGTGCGCAGATCCAGCCGGCATGCACCCGCGGCTGTGGCGACCCACACGTTCTCGCCTTCCACAGATACGCCGTACACCACGTCGTTGCTGAGCCCCGAGTTGAGTTGCGTAAAGGTATCAATGCGGCCGCCCGAGATGCGGCTCAACCCGCCCATGGTGCCCGCCCACACATCGCCCGTGCGCTTGTCTAATGTCAGCGAGAGGACTGCCCTGTGTGCCAACCCTTCTTTGGTATTGAAGGTCTTCCACTTTCCATTTTCGTAAAGCCCCAGCCCATTGTCAGTACCCGCCCAGATGCGATCACCATCAACCAGCACGGAATACACATGGTTGTCGGGCAGCCCATTTGCAGTGGTGAAGTTCTCAAAGCGGTAGCGCGGCATGTTGAGCGCGTTCGCATTGGCCGGCACCCTTGCTGGCGCGCCAAACGCCAGCGAGCCAACCGCCAGGCATCCGGCCGCTGTTGCTTTTACGAATTGGTTCCAGGCACCTTTCATCATCGCGTCCTCAAATACTCAATCAGGTCGTTCAACTCATCTTTGGTCAGGTCGTTGGTGCGGCCGTGTTTGTCTTCCGGATTAAAGACAGTCCAAATCTCCTCAAGCGTGGACGCCGAGCCGTCGTGCAAGTATGGCGCGGTTAGGGCGATATTGGTCAATTGCGGAGTGTCGAGCAGACCCGGATTGTCTGTCGCTTTCTTCGTTCCCACTTCAAAGGATTTCTGACTGGTGCCTTTGGGCCCGCTATGGCAATAGGAGCAGCGATTTTTCTCGGCGATCGGGTTACCGAACTTGTCCACTGCGCGCTCGAAGATCGCCTTGCCGCGTTCCTGTGACGGCGTCAGCTCGTAGCCAGCCAGCCTCCAGCGATTAGGCCTCGGAGGCAGGCTGCGAATATAGACAACCAGATCGGTAAGAGTTAGATCGTCGTAGTTTTCTGCGCGCCAGAAGTACTTTTCTGTCCGAGGTCCGCACTCCGTGGGCAGGTTAGGATTACCGCCGTTCCACTTGTAAGGCTCGGTATCTTTCACATCCTCGATGGGACGGTTGTCCACAATGTCGCGGCCAAATCCGTCCGGCTCCAGATCCCAATTGAGTCCATCAAAAGTGGAATCGATGTGGCAGTTGGCGCAGCCGATCTGGCCCTGGAACGATTGACGCGCCGTATAGAAAGTCTGTTCGCCGTAGCGCAAAATGGATAGCTGCCTCGGGCCTTCGAGAGGCACTGTCGAGGCCAGCCGATCGGTCCGGGTATCAATCACGCTGATCGTATCTTCCAGCCGGTTGGCCACCAGCAAATGCCGGCCGTCGGGCGTGAAAGCCATGCCACGTGGATCGTGGCCAACCGTAATGCGCGTCACAACGTAATTCGCGCTCGCAGAGAGATCCTCCGCAAAGGGTCCGCGATGCGTGCGAATATAGCGGAGCAGCCGCGGCACATCGATCACGGTCACAATCTCAGAGCCCTCGCTGGTCACATACATTCGTGACTTATCCGACGTGATCGCCACGCCGAACGGCCGGGACGCATAGCGCTCCAGTTCATCTAAAGGCACCTCGACTGGCTGGTTGCCCACATCCGCGCCAAACAGCGTGAGCGTATCCACGAAAGCACCGCCGTGCTCCAGGTGCGCCAGTGGAATTAGATTCTTCGGATGTAACTCTGCAGCAACGCCCAGACGCCCGTCTGACGAGAACGCAATATGGAAGCCATGGGCAATGTTGCGAAGCGGGATGCGATCGACCACTTCGGCGCGCGCCGCATCGATCACAGTGATCTCCGACTGGGGAGCGGTGCGGAAAGGCGTGGCATTCGGATACACGTGCGTGACATACAACCGGCTTCCATCAGGAGAAGGCGTGATGTAGCTTGCGCCGCGCCCGACTGCCAGCCGTTTCTCTTCCGCTCCAGTCTCGGGGTTCAGCACGGCTACATCGTTCGAGACGCGGTTAGCTACAAACAGGTGTTTGCCAGCGCGATCCTCCACCACGCTGGAAGGCTCCGCGCCCACCGGCCAGGTTGCCACCGCCTCCAGCGTGTGCGTGTCAATTACCGACACCGTGTCATCCCATGAATTCGCGACATATAGGCGGCCACCATCAGGAGAAAGCGAGAATCCGCGCGGCACTTTGCCCACTGCGATTTTCTTGATGGGCGCATAACTCGCTCCATCCAGCACCCTGACTTCACCGCTCTGCTGGCAGAGAAGGTAAAGGCGTGCTCCGTCTGCGGAGAAAAGCAATTCAACAGGAGAAGCATATTGCAACGGCTCGCTGGTTCTGCCGGTTACAACCGCACGAGCAGCACTGCCAGTCCACGTCGCCAAGGCAAACAAGGCGGTGGCAAGCACAGCCAGACCTGTCGCCAGGCCAGCGCGCCATGGACTTTGAATGAGCCGAGTCATTTCGGCTCCTCGATAGTCAGCACGCGATCAACGGCCTGTTTCTCCAGCGTTTGCTCGTGCCCGCTGGGCCAATGGACCACGATCTTGTCCACAACGGTCGCTGCGCCCAATCCGAAATGCAAGCGGTCCTCGTTCTGGGAAAGATAGCCCGATGCTGCTACCCGTTCTTGCATAAAGCGCTTGCCGCCGGCGTATAGCTCGACGCGTGCGCCGATGCCGTCGCGATTGCTCTTCGTGCCCTTGAGCTTGATCGCCACCCAGTGACCCGTGTTGGTTGAGATGTTGTGGACCAGCGTGCCCTTGGCGCCAAGGTTCACCAGGAATGCATCCATCTTGCCGTCGTTGTCGTAGTCGGCAAAACAGGCGCCACGTGCGACGGTGCGATTACTCAACACTTCTCCGGCCTGACGAGATACATCGTCAAACCGACCGCCGCCCTGCCCGCGAAACAGCGTGTGCTCCTGCGGAATGAGGTGAATCAGGCCGCCGTGAAAGATGAGAATGTCGAGCAGTCCGTCGTTGTCAAAGTCGTAGATGCCCGTTCCCCAACTCACATATTGCGCATTGGTCTGCGACACTCCATTCGTTGCGCCCATGTCATCGAAGCTCAATTTTCCTGTGTTGCTGAGCATCCGGTTATAGCGCCCGTCGGTGACCCACAAGTCGAGCATTCCCTTGCCTTCGAAGTCGGCAAATACAGGACCCATTGAGGATGTCGATTCGCCATTCTGTCCAAAAGCTGTGCCCGAGTCGTTGCCGATCTCCTCGAAGGTTCCATCGTGCTTGTTGTGGAAGAGAAAATTTTCAGTGCGGTCGTTGGCCACGTAAATGTCGTCCCACCCGTCGCCATCGAAGTCCGCCGCTGCCACGCCCATGGTGCGGCCAATAAAGGCACCAATACCCGACTTATCGGTCACATCGGTAAAGGTGCCATCGCAGTTGTTGTGAAACAGCCGATTGGTCTCGCCTTCATAATCCAGCGGCCCGGGATAGTTATCTGCAGCGTAGTAGGCGCGATACTTCGGGTCGAATTTCACATAGCGGCCCACGAACAGATCGACGCAACCGTCCTTGTCGTAGTCCAGCCATGTGGAGCTGATCGACCACCCATCCACATCGAGGCCTGCCTTCTTCGTCACATCGGTAAAGTGCCCATTGCCATCGTTGTGATAGAGAATCACGCGGCCGTAGCCGGTCACCAGGAGATCGACAAAACCATCGTTGTCGTAGTCGGCTGCCGTGACCGCGATTCCATACAAATCCGGCGCAAGCCCGGCCTGTTCCGTCACGTCAGTAAACTGGCCGTTGCCATCATTTCGATAAAGATGATTGTGCGGCAGCGGATCCGGTTTCACTTTCAGCGGATGCGGATGCATGGAATCGTCCAATGGGCGGCCGTTCACCACGTAAAGATCGGGCAGGCCATCATTGTTGTAGTCGAACCACACACAACCGGCGCCGGTACCTTCAAGCAGAGAACCCAATTGCGCCGAGCCATAGCTATGAACAAAATTCACGTGCGCTTTGTCGCTGGCGTCTTCAAAGCGAATTACGGGCCCCTGCACTTCTGCAGACTTGGCATGAGCGACCGTCGTATCGGGTGCCACAGGAACCGACTGAGCAGCCGCCGCAACTGGCCACGCGGCTAGAGAAACTGCGCCGAACAAGACAAAAAAGCGCATGATCACTTCAGCGGCCTCCCAGGTTGGCATGCTGCATCTCGCCCCCGCGACTCATGCTGGTGAGATCCACGGGCGTGGTCGTGCGCAGCAGTACCGCCGGCACACGATTTTCCGCTGCGCGCTCGGGCCCCGTATGGCAACCCACGCAAATGCGCTGCTCCCCGCCGCGAGCCCAGAACCAGCCATGCTCCTGCCGCAAGACCGTGCCTTTGTCGTCGAGAAGCGCAAACCGAATCGGTTTGTCTCCCGGAACCTTCACAAAAAATGAGCCGTCCTGCTCCACAGGCGCTGTTTCCATTTCGATTGCATGACCCGCAGCGTCCTCTGTCTCCATGCGCACGGATGCAGGCACTCGCTTCAACGCCCCATCGCGTGAAAGGCGCGCATCAAGAGCAAGCAGGTTTGCGTAGTCCCAGGGGTGCAGGCCTGAGGGGTGGCGCCTCGGAATAGCGCGCGGTGCAACCAGTACCGGGTCGACGAGATTCGCTCCGTTCCTAGCCATCACAGTTTCCATCGAAAGGGCGCCTGGCTTCCATAGTTTGATCGCGTAAGATACGCCGGCAGCGGTTCGCGCGCTCAACAGCCACGCGCCCGAAGCTGTTTCCGCAATCGCGCCGGCGTACTCTGCATGGGGAGCTGTGATGTTCTCTTCGTGTGCCAGCGGCGATGTGAATCGCGCCAGGAAAGCTCCGTGCGTGAACACGACGTCGCCTGAAGCCAACTGCTTTCCGCCCCAGCGTGCGCGGCCGTGATCGCAGCGGTAGGACTCGACACCCGACCCATCGGCATAGACCAGGTACAACTCCGGGATCGATCCCGAGCCCAATGGGAAGCCAGCTTCAAAAAGAATGCGCCCGTCCTGCAACACATCCGTGGGAAACGCGCTGATCTCCGAATACGTGAGGGGCAACACTCCGGGACCCGCCGTCGGATTCAAGTACGGGTATTTCAACTGGTGACCGTCTTCGGCAGACTTCAGTTGGAATCCTCTCGCCGTCCGCTCTGCCCAGACCATGCGTCCACCCGGCAGATAGAACGGGCGTTCGGCGTCGGTTGCAGTGGCAACCACCTTGCGCACGGAACGATCCTGAAGCGTGAGTTCCCAAATCTGCCATGGGTCGCCTGCGTGCTGCTTCCCCGCAAACAGCACCTGCGTACCGTCGAATGAAACATTGGCGTCCGCTGTGGCTGCGAAGCCATTCACCAGCGACTGCGCGTTGCCCCCGTGCACCATGAGCAATTGCGCACCCTTGGGAAATCGCTCCTGACCCCGCAACTCCGCCAGCGGCTCGTAGACCGGGGCGGCCGTCACAATCAAATCCGAGCCAATTTTCTGCGCCGGATCGGGTGCCAAAGCGCACATCGGCAACAGCAGCGCAACGCAGGCAGCAGCACAAGATACTCTGGCCTGAAACCTCATCCAACCGCCTCCATGGACCGCACGCCGGCAGGCTGGCTTGCAGCAAGCCCGCGCAGTGCCAGAAAGGGTTCAAGCGAAGCCATCATGTCATCGAATTCGGAGAAGTCCAGCGATTGTTCTCCATCGCTCCACGCCTTGTCCGGATTGGGATGCACCTCGACCAGAAGACCGTCGGCGTCAGCAGCCACGGCAATGCGCGCAAGTGCGGGCACCAGGTCGCGATGACCCGCCGCGTGGCTCGGGTCAGCGATGACCGGAAGATGCGAGATATGTTTCAGCAGCGCGATGGCAGCCACATCGAACGTGTTACGCGTGGCCGTTTCAAAGGTGCGGATGCCGCGCTCACAGAGAATGACGTTGGGATTGCCGTGATCGAGAATCAGTTGCGCCGAACGAAGCAAATCGGCCACTGTGGCCATCATTCCGCGCTTCAGCAGAATGGGCCGGCCCGAGCGCGCCGCCGCTTCAAGCAGAGAGAAATTCTCCATGTTGCGCGTACCGATCTGCAGGATATCGGCGTACTCGGCCACCATCGGAACGTCGCACTCCGACATGACCTCTGTCACGATGGCCAGGCCGCTCTCATCGCGGGCACGGGCCAGCATCTTGAGGCCTTCCAATCCATGACCTTGAAATGCGTAAGGAGAACTGCGGGGTTTAAAGGCGCCGCCGCGAAGAATGCGCGCGCCGCCGCGACGAACATGATGGGCAGTCGCCATGAGCTGGAACTCGGTCTCAACCGAGCACGGCCCAGCCATGGTAATGAAATCTCCGCCGCCGATTTCGAGATCAAGCACCGGCACAATCGTCTGCTGGCGCGTTGAACTCTTCAGCACATCAGGGGTTTCGGCAAAACGTTCGTGCCAGCTTTCGCGCACCCTCTGCGCTCCAATCCGGGGAAGCGCCAGACTATCGCGATCGTGCATCTCACGCCTCCATCCAAAGGTGGAGGTGCGAAACGTGCGTCTTGCCGCACCTGCCTCTGTGGTTTTATCTGAGGCATGAACATCTGTCTGTGACGGATGAACTTGACTTTTGGGAGATCAGGGATGGAGCGCCATTGCCGGCGCCCGATAGCCAAACGCCGCATCCACGATGGTCGCGACTCCAAGCGCAATTTCATCCTGAAATGGCCGTGCGACGATTTGCACGCCGATGGGCAAACCCTCAGGCGAACGGCCCACCGGAACCACTGCGGCAGGCGCGGCAAGCGCGTTGAACCACTGCGTATGCCTTACTGCATCAAGATAGTCAACGGCACTCCCCTCGACAATCCATGTACGCTCGCCATGGCGAAATGCAGGAATGCTGGACACGGGGCACAACAAAACGGAATGCCGGCTCATCTCCTCGAGCGTTTTGGCGCGGAGCATGTCAAGCTCGGCCCACGTATCCAGCAGTTCGACAGCCGTTAATGGTGGAACCGATCCCGCAATGCCGAGGAACTCGTTGAAGATCGGGCTCAATTGTTGCATTTTGCCGGCGATCGCCCGAGCGTAGAACATCGCTCCGCACTGCACAAAGAACTTCCACCACAACTTGCGCAACTGCTCCAGCGTTCGCGGTCTGAACGGCTCCACCTGAAAGCCTGCACTTCGCAGCGCCTGCGCGGCTGCGTTCACAGCGGCGCGTGTCTCCGGCGTGACAGGAATCAGCCCGTCGTCTTCAAAGAAGCCAATCACATGCGTGCGCAGTTCGTCCTGACTCGGCTCGCGTAGCGCGACTGGCGGGCTGACGGGATCATGCGGGTCCTGGCCGCACAGCGTACGAAAAAGCAGAGCCACATCCGCCATGGTGCGCGCCATGGGCCCGATGGCGCCAAGCACAGAGAACGGCCCCACGCACGGCGGCAGATGGCCCCTTCCCGGAATACGCCCGGGCGTTGGTTTGAGAGAACAGATGCCGGTGAAATGTGCGGGCACGCGGACTGAGCCGCCGCTGTCGCTGCCTAGTCCCGCCGCAGACATTCCAGCTGAAATGGCCGCTGCTTCGCCGCCGCTCGACCCGCCCGGTGATCTTTCCAGATCCCACGGATTATTGGTGCGTCCATGCAGCAGATTCGCCGTCTCATACGCCATCAGGAACTCGGGGCAGTTGGTGGTGCCCAGAATCAGCGCTCCCGCCGCGCGCAGCCGCGCAACCACCACCGCATCCTCGTGCGGAATATCGCCTTTATGAAGGAGACTTCCAATCTCGCAGCGATAGCCCGCGGTTGCGATCGAAGACTTCACGGTGACGGGAAGCCCGTGCAACGGGCTGCGCGGGCTGCGCGTTTCATCCATCAGCCGCGCCTGCACGCGTACGCGGTTGGCATCGAAATCGGCAAATGCATTCAGCTTCGGATTCAGTCGCTCGATCTGGCGGACGTGCGCTTCAGCCAGATCGACCACCGAAATGTCGCCCGCTCGCAGCAATTCCAACTGCCGAGTTGCCGGCATCAGCACCACGTCACTCATCGCCGCGCTGTCCTTGTGCCGCGCAGCAACGCGCTGCTCCAACATGCGAAGTTCATGGCCTGCTCGCAGCAGTTGAGCCATCATCCTTAGGCGACGACGGCAGATCCTGATAGTCAAAACGGTACGAACGAACCGGCTCACCCGTGTCGAAGCGATCGTTCCAGTTCAACTGGTAGTTGAGCGCATCGGCATCATCCGGAAATTCTTCGCGCGTCGGATACGGATATGCGCTCATTTTGTGGAACGGCAGTTGCGCAACCGTAAAAGGCGACGCATCCCACCAGTCCATGTCCTTCACGTACCCGTTCGCATAGAAGAAGTAGTCGCGCTTCCAGTGCGCGGGCAGTACGGGCAGTTTCGAAACATCAAACTCCGTGGCAATCTCTTCACCACTGCCAAAGATGGCGTAGCGGTCATCCACGCCCTTTACCAGGGCCGTCACGTCGCCCAGGTGCGTATAGTTTCCGCGTTGATGTTGGAAGGGCCCGGTCAAGCTCACACGGTTGTAGTCGTAGTTCAGATCGCCGGGGCTTGCGCCTTCGATCTGCAGCGGGTAGCCGCGGAACTGCTCGGTAGCCTGCGCCAGAGGCACTTCAGACGTACGCATCTCGCCGGCTGCCTTGTTATCAATGAGCACCTGGTCCCAATAGATTTCAAGATTGCTGACCAGACGAATGCGGCGCACACCCGCAGGCAACCTGCCGGTGAGATCCACCACAATCGTGCGCTCCAAGCCAGCCGGAAAACCCGCCTCACCGGGAATGCGCTGCCATGTACCGTCAGGCAATTCCGCTTCGACATACGGAGAAATTGGCTTCACGCCCGCTTGCCATGCGGCGTAGAGCGACGTAGCGCTGAAATAGTTCACATAGCCGGTCATCAGCAAACGAAGCGGCGCGCCGGGTTGCACATCACCAAGGTCCAGCGTCAGCGTGTGCACATTCGCGAAGCCATCATAAGGCGATGGTGTAAATCCACCCACAAACTTATGATCGCGCTGCCTCAACTCATCCAGCACATTGTGACCATCGCCGTCCCATGCGCCCGCCGGCAGCCTCGCACCCTCCGACGCGACTACCCGGCCCGAGGCAAAAGGCGGATCATCGAGGAATCGCTCGTCGGGATTCACCTCTACGTTCTCCGGGTGATCTACGGCAACCAGCCGCAGTTGATCGATGTAATTCACTTCTTCCATGGGCTCAATGAAGCGCAGGCTCAGCTTTCCGTTTATCGGCGCAACCTGCTCTCCATCCACCTTGATCCATTCGCCCGGATTGGGCGTGTTGCGTCGCGTCGGCGTGAACCAGTGTCCGACAACTGCCGCGCCGATTACATCTGTGATCAATCTGTATTTGCGCCCATCCCAGGCAAACAGCACGGGACACGAGCTACCGCGGCGATCTGCCTCTTTCATTGCAATGACCTGCGTATGCGGCAGATCGATTTCATCCTGCAGCACGCCGGTGGGCCATAGAATGCGCAGCAGGTCGATGCCGTCTGCCTTGCCCAGGCCGACAAGAAGCTGAGGCGGACCTTGGGTTTGATATCCCGCGGCGCCGGCCAACTCCCACTTCTGCCACTGGCCGCTCGAGAAAATCTCGACCTTCACGCCGAGTGCTGTCTTGTTATCGGCATAGCCGGCCAAGTCGAGGCGCACAAAGTGATTCTTGTTTGCGCCCAAATTCTTCAGCAGCACCGGCGGCGCGTTCAACTGCGTCACGATCAGGTCCGGCGCGCCGTCACCATCCACGTCGGCCGCGATCAGACCACGCGGCGCATGCAGCTTCACGTTATCCAGGCCCAGCGCATGACTTATGTCTTCAAAGCTGCCATCGCCGCGATTCCGAAACACCTTGATCTTCGGACCTGCGTTGGTGTCTACAATCGCCGCCAGATCGATCCACCCATCGTTGTCGATATCGACGGGCGTCACACCCCATCCACGCAACGCGCCCTGGATTGACAGCTCCACGCGCTCAAATTGCCTGCCAACCTTGTCCGGCGCCGCAACATTGCGCCACAACGTCAATCCCGGCGCACCTTCGTGGGTGACGGCGATATCCATCCAGCCGTCCTTGTTGTAGTCAAGAACCGCAATGCCCACAGTCGCCGCAAGCTTCGCATTCTCATACAAAGGCTGCGTAGGATATTTGCCCTCGCGCGGGTTCACATACAACATGGGTGCCGCGCTGTCACCGGTGATGGCCAGGTCCACCGCACGATCGTTGTTGAAGTCGGTCAGAATGACCGCAGCCGTCTTGCCGCTGCCACCAAATCCTGTGGGCGCCGTCCACTCGGTGAACGTCTTGTTGCCGTTGTTGCGCCAAAGCACATTCGATTCATCCCCGGCATTCATAGGCGAGCCTGTCAGCAACAGATCCAGATCGCCGTCGTGATCGAAATCCACAAACGTGATGCCCGTCGGCCGGTTGCGCGGCATAAGGCCGGCCTCCGCGGTCACGTCAGCAAACTTCCCTTTCCCGAGATTCCGAAATAACCGCACTCCCTCGTCCGTCGCCACGGCAAGATCATTCAAGCTATCCCCGTCGTAATCGCCCACGGCACACGCAACACCATGGCCTGAAACTTTCAGGCCGGCAGCCGCGGCATCCAGTTCTTCAAAGCTGCCATCGGCGCGGCGATGCAGCACGCGAAGCGCCTGCTCGCCCGACTCCATCAACACTAGGTCCATGCTGCCCGAGCCAGTCACGTCCATCATGCAGGCGCCACCCGTTTCGCCGGATTGGCCTTTTGCGGCGGGCAGCGTCTGCGCTTCCAGCCGCACGGGAATCATCTTCTGCTCAACCTGTTGCGGCTCTTCCATAGGCGTCACCGTCGAGTAGTGTCCCTGCTCACCGTAAGCCAACCCGATAGCCGCAGAAATCTTCGTGCTTGTCATGTGCTGGAAGAGCTTGAAGTGCTCTTTCGCTGCAGCGACGTTGCCGGAGCGCTGCAGTGCGCGCGCCAAGGCAAACTCCGATGAGGCGTGCAGCGGGTTGATCGTCAACGCTTGCTGCAAAATCGCAATGGCCTTGTCGAACTGCTTCATCTCCTGGTAACAGACGCCCTCAAAGTAATAGGAGTCCGCATCCTTCGGGTCAAACTTCACCGCCTGCTGGAAGCTGGCCAGCGCCGCGTCCAGTTCATTGTCTGCGTGCTGCGCCAGGCCCAGGTTGTACCATGCCTGCGGATTCTGGGGATCAAGAGCGATGGCCGCGTTCAGAGACTTTTTTGCCTCGTCTAGCTTTTGCAGAGTCATCAACGCGATGCCTTCGTTGATGGCGGCCTGTGCAAGCTTCGGATCTTTCTTGAAAGCATCGGAAAAGGAGTTGGCGGCGCGTTCGGTAAACTGCTGCCCCATCTGCGCCACGCCCCGATTGTTCAGGCGAATTGCTTCAGAGTCGAAATGGGTTTCTGCCCCCGCCAGTACGGCCGTGACCGCAAGACATAGAAGGGCCAGACAACCGCCTGATCGCATCAATCTCGTTCCCAACGTGATCTCCACCCTAATCGGGCGTCGCCGCCCTATTTGTATCCGCAACCATCCAGTGTATGCGAGCGGCCGCGGCAATCGCACAGACCTGTCGCACCGCCTTTCTCCCCATGAAAGGTCCCGATGCAGGAT
>OBLW0100002532.1_pt1 | contig 14773 bp, 13 predicted proteins | sample 1520161 | NCBI WGS metagenome assembly OBLW01 (sample SAMEA3539309, study PRJEB22396) | soil metagenome | biome: tundra; feature: field; material: soil | place: USA | collected 2010-05 | depth 0.15 m
TAATAGCCTTGCCCCTCCGGACATCCCTGCTGCCGGAGAAAGTCGAACTGCTCCGATGTTTCCACGCCTTCCGCCACGACCTGCATATCCAAGCTTTTTCCCATGCCGATCACAGCGCGCACGATGCTGGCATCGTCGCTGTCCATGGCGATATCTCGCACGAACGAGCGGTCAATCTTCAAGGTATCGATCGGAAAGCGGCGCAGATGGCTCAAGCTCGCATAGCCGGTGCCGAAATCATCGAGTGCGAGCCGCACGCCCACATCCTTGAGCGCTTCAAGCACTGCCGCGGTGGAGTCGGCATTCTGCAGCAGGAAAGTCTCGGTCAGTTCGAGTTCCAGATCGCTGGGCTCAAGCTTAGCCTGCGTCAGCATCGCGCGCACGCCCGACACGAAGCCCTTGGTGCGCAGTTCCACCGCCGAGATATTGATCGCCATGCGTATCGGCGGCAGTCCGGCATCGCGCCAAGCCCGAGCGCGATTGCAGCATTCCGTCATCACCCAACGTCCGATCGGCACGATAAGACCAGACTCTTCCGCGATTGCCAGGAATTGCCCCGGAAGGATCAGGCCGCGCTCAGGATGACACCAGCGCACCAGCGCCTCGACGCCGACGATGGCGCCGGTCGCCAGATTGATTTTCGACTGATAATGCAACACAAATTGCTCGCGCTCGATGGCGTGCCGCAGGCCATTCTCAAGCAACTGACGCTCGGCGGCACGCGCATTCATGCCTGGTTCGAAGAACTGGAAGGTATTGAAGCCATTGGCCTTGGCGTGGTACATCGCAAGATCTGCGTGCTTCAATAGGGTCTCCGCGTCATTGCCGTCGTCGGGGTAGGTGGCGATTCCAATACTCGCAGTGATGTACAGATCGTGCTCGTCGATGCGCACGGGCACGCTCAGCGCGCTGAGAATCTTTGCCGCGCACCCTTCGGCATCCTGGGAGTGCGCTATTTCCGAGAGCACGATCACGAATTCATCGCCGCCCTGCCGGCTGACGGTGTCTGAGCTGCGCACGCACTGCAATAGCCGCTGCGCAGCATTGCGCAAGACGCGGTCGCCGAAGTCGTGTCCGAGGGTGTCGTTGATGTGCTTGAAACGATCCAAGTCGAGAAATAGCACGGCCAGCTTTTGTTGATTGCGGTGACACAGGGTAATGGCCTGGGCCAGCCGGTCGTCCAACAGCATTCTGTTGGGCAGATCGGTGAGGCCGTCGTGCTGGGCGAGGTGATACATTTTGAGCGATAGCGCTCGCGCCATGCTCACGTCGTGAAATACCATGACTGCGCCGGTCACTTGACCCTGTCGGTCGTGGATAGGCGCGGCGGATTCTTCTATACCCGTCTCCACGCCGTCGCGCCGAATCAGGACACAGTTGGCCTTCAGGTCTACGGTTTTGTTCTCTCGAATAGCAAGAGCCATGGGATTGGGGACGATTTCGCGCGTCGTGACATCGACGATGCGGAGCACTTCCTCAACCGAATGTCCCGCTGCCTCATCCCGCGACCAGCCGGTCATGGTCTCGGCGACGATATTGAGATAGGTGACATGACCCCGTGCATCGATGCTGACAACCGCATCGCCAATAGACTTGAGCGTGACTTGTGCGCGCTCCCTTTCTTCGAATAACGCCTCGGCGATCGCGGAGCGCTCGATCATGCTGCCCAGGGCCTTGTGCAACAGATAACTATCGACGTGTGTCTTTAAGAGGTAATCCTGTGCCCCATGTTGCACAGCCAATTTGGCGACATCTTCATCGCGCGCGGTGCACAGGACCAGGATGGGAATCTGCGGCGCCGCGCGCAGCAGCTGGTCGACGGTTTCGAGGCCCCGGCTATCCGGCAGGAGGAGGTCCACGAGGATTGCCGCCATGCGAGGGCCCATTGGTTGCACCTGCTGCCGCTCGGGTTTCAACTGTTCCAGGGCCTCGGAGCAGCGTCGTACCCAGACGACTTGAAATGGCCCGTCGCCCGAGCTCAGCAACGCCGCGCGAATGGCCTCGGCATCCGCCGGATCGTCTTGGATTAGAAGAACGTTTCGAATCATTGCAGCCTTCGGACCTCGACACAGCCCTACGCCCGATTAGATAGGCTGGTAGCGCCATAATCTGTACGGCATCGAACATTACGCGGTCACCGCGGCAAACGCGCGCGCGATAATGGCGGCGCAGACGCACGAGCGCTCCGCGAGCTTGTTTCGATCGAGCAGTGTGACGCGGCCGCGCACATATTCGATCAGACCGTCGCTCTGCAGAGACATCGCGGCGTGCGTGATGGATACGCGTCGCACGCCCAGCCACTGCGCGATACGCCCCTGTGTGAGGTCGGTCTGTTCGCCGCCGACATGTTCGAAAGCCCGCAATAAGAATCGGCACAGCCGCTGCTCGACCGAGTGGTAGTGGTTGCAGACACCGAGTTGCGATGCCTGTGTGATCAGCGCAAACACGTAGCGCAGCAGCAGATGTTGCAGTGCACTCGCCCGTCGGAACTCCGCCAGCAACGCCGGTGCGGGCAGGCGAAAGGCAGTCCCGCCAATTTGCACGTCCGCCTGGTTATCCAGCTTTTGGACACCCAAAAACAGCGAGATCCCCACCATCCCTTCGCGACCCACGGGCCATGCCGTGGCCATTGCGCCGGCTGTGTCCGCGGCATACAGCAACGAGACCGTGCTGCGGGTGGGAAAGTATGCAAAACTCGGGCGCCCGGTCCGGCGAAACAGCACATCGCCCACGCGCAACGTCGTAGCTTCCAGATCCGGCAGCAGGCGGCAGTACGCTGCCTCGGGTAAGGCAGCAAGCAGGGCATTGTCCCTGGCCGAGGACGGTAAGTCCATCAGTCGGGCTCGAAGTGGATCAAGCAATGGTGTAGGCCGCGATGTGTGTTGCGCTCGCTCTGAGCACCCGCGAATGCGATACCACATTGACCGGGCGCATCTAATCATGCTCGATTTATCTGACATCCAGAATACCGAAGTTCGCACTATAGAGAAATCCCGGGCCCATATAGCTGCGGATCAGTGCAAAGGGCCTGTGGACGGCAGGCAAATCGCTGACGCTTGGATATGCTTGCTATTATAAGCTCATCACAGCCTGCTGCCGCAGGCTGCTCGATCGCCATCGCGAATAACCCGGAGGATTGGTGCGCTACAATTTATTGGGCCGAACGGGTCTTTACGTCTCGGAACTGTGCCTGGGTACGATGACCTTCGGCGGCAAGGGCCATTGGCAAAACATCGGCCGCCTGCAGCTCGACGATGTCTGCGCTCTGGTCAAGAAGTCGTTTGACGCCGGCATCAACTTCATCGACACCGCCAATGTCTACTCGCTCGGCGAGTCCGAATCCCTGACGGGTCAAGCGATCCAAAAGCTGGGCCTGCCCCGCGACCAGCTGGTGATTGCAACCAAAGCGACGGGGGTCATGAACGAGCTTCCCAACGGTCGCGGTCAGTCGCGCTATCACCTGATGAATGAAGTGGAAGCGAGCCTCAAGCGTCTGCAAATCGATCACATCGATTTGTACCAATTGCATGGATTTGATCCCGTGACTCCCTTGGAGGAGGCGCTGTCGGTTCTCAACGATCTGGTGCGTTCCGGCAAGGTGCGCTACATCGGTCTGTGCAACATGGCCTCCTGGCACATCATGAAGGCGCTGGACATTTCAGATCGGCGTCATTGGGCGCGATTTGAAAGCGTGCAGTCCTATTACACGATTGCCGGGCGTGATCTGGAACGTGAAATTATCCCGTTGGCGCAGGATCAAAGGCTCGGGGTCATGGTCTGGAGCCCGCTTGCGGGCGGGTTATTGAGCGGCAAGTACACCGAGGATGCCAAAGGCCCAGAGGGGGCTCGACGCACGAATTTCGATTTCCCGCTCGTGGACAAGCCGCGAGCCTTCCGCTGCGTCGATGCCATGCGTCCGATCGCGCAAGCGCATCAGGTGTCGGTGGCGCAGGTTGCATTGGCGTGGCTGCTGGCGCGGCCGGCGGTGACCTCGGTCATCATCGGTGCCAAGAGCGTCGAGCAACTCGAGGACAACATCGCCTCGACAAAAGTGCGCTTGACCGACCAAGACCTCAAAGCCCTGGATGCAGTGAGCCAGCTGCCGCCTGAGTATCCGGGTTGGATGCTGGCCATGCAGGGGCAATATCGTGCCAAGCCGCCGTTCAAGGAGTGAGCGCGGTCAGGCGCTTCGGCCGTAGAAGCCGATGTGCGCGGCTATATGAGCGCAGGCAACGCCACCATCGACTCCGCACGCACGCCGCCGGCGAGCTTCTACACCGATCCGGAGCAGCTCACGCGCGAATCCAGGACGGTTCTGCCGCGCTCCTGGCAGTACGTCGGCCATACCGGCCAGCTGCGCGCACCCGGCTCTGAACCGTGAGATCGACTACAAGTCCTATGTCACCGTGCTCGGCGCGCATCATGCTCAACCTCTACGAGCGCCAGCTCCAGGTCAATGTCGTGATTCCCGATGGGGTCGAGCACACTGTCGTGCGCTTCGACTGGTTTGCGCTCGATGCCGGAGCGCAGCACGTTCCGGTCCCTATTCACCAGTCCGGGAGACCGGTGTGCAGCTGTTTCACCGCCTGATGTTACCGGGTGGCGAACCATGAGGCGGCCGCACAACCGGATCCTGCGCCAACTGTACGCCCGGCCGCGATTGTTCCTCGCCACGGCGGTGGCCGTCGCGGTCGGTGTTGTGCTGCCGGTCGGAGTGGCCGTCCATCCGGTGACGCGTCTGCTCATCGCCTGGAACGCCGGCACTGTGCTCTATGTGGTGCTGGCCGCGACGATGATGGTTCGCTCTTCGAATCAAGAAATGCGCTACCGCGCGCAGCTTCAGGATGACGGGCAGCTTGCGATCCTTGTGCTCGTCTGCCTGGCGGCGATTGCCAGCCTCGCGGCCATGGCCGGCGAGCTCGCGGTCGTCAAGGACATACACGGCTTCCTCAAGGGTGCGCACATCGCGCTCGCAGGCTGCACGGTGCTCTCATCCTGGGCCTTCATCCAGATGATGTTCGCGCTGCACTACGCACACGATTACTACGCTGCGGCCTGCCATGGGCGCCCGGTCGGGCTGCGCTTTCCCGACGACGACAATCCGTACTATGGCGATTTCTTCTATTTCTCGGCCATCATCGGCACTTCCGGGCAGACTGCCGATGTCGCGTTTGTCACCAAGCCCATGCGTCGCATCGGCTCGCTGCACTGCATCCTGGCCTATCTCTTCAATACGACCGTGCTGGCGTTGGTGATCAATATCGCCGCCAGCCTATTCTGAGTCGCGTTCAGTCACGGTTGTTGCCGCCGCACATAACCCATGTGATGTCACCTGATCGCTTTATGGCAGTGCAGCGCCTCGTGCAGCCGACACAATAAGGGCGTAGCCTGCGGGAGGTCCCTATCTTGGCACGTTGATTGCTTCCCCTATTGCATGCAGACTCCATCGCTTCGCTTTCTCAAGACGTTCCATATCGCTGCCAAGCTCGGCAGCTTCAAAGCCGCCGCCGAAGAGCTGTCTGTCACCGCCTCGGCCGTGAGCCACCAGATCAAGGTGCTGGAAGAGCAACTCGGATTGGCATTGTTCGAACGTGGCCCACGTTCGCTGTCGCTAACCCCCGCCGGTGCGCTATATCTCGAGAACATCGATGCGCTGTTCTCGCGGCTCGATTCGGTCACGGAGCAGCTGCGCCGGCGCTTCAGCCGCTTGGTGGTACGCCTGCAGGTGCCGCCGTTCTTCGCCAGCGAGCTGCTGGTTCCGCGGCTCAGCAGCTTCAGTGCGGCACACGGCGACATCGATATTCAGATCGAGACCGATATGACGCCCAACGAGGATCATTCCCCCGACGCGGATGTGTCGATCGTCGTCGGCGCGGGCCAGTGGCCGGATGTGCAAGCGACGCGGCTATTTCCGCAGGCCTTTGTGGCCGCCTGTTCGCCCGAGCTGCTGCGACACACACACATACGCACCGTAGCCGATCTCGCCCACGAGCCACTGATCGCACACAATCAACGACTCGATCTGTGGGATCGCTGGGCGGCCATGTTCGGCATCGAAGCGCTGCGCCCCAAGCAGCTCATTCAGTTCGACAGCATGTCCTCGATTGTGCATGCCGCGGAGCAGGGCGTTGGCATTGCCCTCGTTTCCGCGCCGCTGGCTGCGTCGCGGTTCTCTTCCGGGTCGCTGACCAAAGTGTTCGACGCCGAACTCGCGACCGGCGAATGTTACTACCTGGTGACAAGACCCGATGATGCGCAGCGCGCGGGCGTCCGAGCGCTAATCGGCTGGTTGTTGCAGCAATATGGTGCTGCGAGTTAGAGCCTGTCGCCGGCCGCCGACAGTTTGCGAGCACGCATGAGCAAAATTTGCTCTCGCTCAATTATTCATCATTTGTCCCCACGCTGGGTAGCGCGGTGAGTCCGCCGGCGGCATTGGATGGCTGCGTCAAGGCGTTCATGGAGTCCCTCGCCAAGCACACAACACCGCTCAAGCTGCGCGAGTCGCACTACCTCAACACGGGTATCAAGTGGGTATCAGCACCCATCGAGGATCCAATCGTGACCGATACCTCGCCGTTAATCGCCTTGCCAGTGCTGCGCACACCGTTGCTGAAGCTGGCTTGCGCCGGGTTCCGCGCGGCGTTAGAATGAACGTTCATTCATTATTCTAGACTCGGTCCGCCGCGGCAACACGAAAAATCGGGCGCCGCTTGTGTCTGAAGCCTCCTGCTTTGCTGGGTTCAAGGTGTCCCATGCGCCATTTCAAGCCTGACCATAGCTTTCGCCTTGCTGCAGTGCTGGCAGCCGTATCACTGCTGGCCGCCTGCGGTAGCGGTAGCGGCGGTGCGCCGGGCGGTGCGCCGGGCGGCATCCCGGGCGGCGGTGCCCCCCCCCAGGTCACCGTGGTCACGTTGAAGGCGGAGCCCGTGACTTTGACGCGCGAATTCCCCGGTCGCACCAACGCTTATCTGGTTGCCGAAGTGCGACCGCAGGTCAGCGGTATCGTCAAGCAGCGGCTATTCACCGAAGGCGCGATGGTCAAGGCCGGGCAAGCGCTGTATGAGCTCGATGACGCGATCTACCGCGCCCAGTACAACAGCGCCCAGGCCTCGCTGCAGAAGGCCCAGGCGACCTTGCAGGCGGCGCGCCTGGCGGCCGGCCGCTCGCGCGATCTGGTCAAGATCGACGCCGTCAGCGCGCAGGACAACGACAACGCCATCGCAGCCTTCGGTCAGGCGCAAGCCGACGTGGCCGCCGGGCAGGCGGCAGTCACCAACAGCGCCGTGAATCTGGCCTACTCGCATATCGTCGCACCGATCAGCGGACGCATCGGCAAGTCCGCGGTGACGCAGGGCGCCCTGGTCACGGCCGATCAGGCGACGGCCATGGCGACGATCCAGCAGCTCGATCCGATCTACGTCGACGTCAATCAGGCCAGCAGCGAGTGGTTGCACCTCAAACAGGAGATCGACAGTGGGCGTGCGCAGTCGGGTGGCGCCGACTCGCCGGCGAAAATTGTGCTGGCCGACGGTCGCGCCTACGAGCACGAGGGCAAATTGCAGTTCGCCGATGTGACGGTGGATCCGACCACCGGTGATTTCCTGTTACGCGCTATCGTACCCAATCCCAACGGCGTGCTGCTGCCCGGCATGTATGTGCGCGCGCTGCTCAATGAAGGCGTGCTGCCGCACGGCGTGCTCGCGCCGCAGCAGGGTATCACGCACGATCCAAAGGGCAACGCCAGCGCCTGGATCGTGAACAAGGATGGCAAAGTCGAGCCGCGCATCGTGCAAGCTACGCGCACGGTCGGCAATCAGTGGCTCATCGATGAGGGGTTGGTCGCTGGCGATCGCCTGATCGTTGAAGGCGTGCAGAAGGTGCAGCCGGGCATGGCCGTCAAGGCGGTCGAGGCGAGCGGCCCCTCCGCCATCGCTGAGGGCGGCGTGGCGCCCGGGACTGCAGCGGCCGACGCGCCAGGCACGGCGAATACCACCAGCAGCGCCCGATAGCTCAAGGGCGAAGGTATGTCACGCTTCTTCATCGACCGCCCCATTTTCGCCTGGGTCGTCGCGCTCATCATCATGCTGACCGGGCTGCTCTCGATCACGCGGCTGCCAATTGCGCGCTATCCGAACATCGCGCCGCCGTCCGTGGCGATCACTGCCTCGTATCCGGGCGCCTCGGCCCAGACGGTCGAGGATTCGGTCACGCAGATCATCGAGCAGAACATGACCGGCCTCGACGGACTGATCTACATGGCGTCGACCAGCGACAACGCCGGCAACGTTTCGATCGTCCTGACCTTCGCCAGCGGCACGAATCCGGATACGGCGCAGGTGCAGGTGCAGAACAAGCTGCAGCAGGCGACGCCGCTGCTGCCGCAGATCGTGCAATTGCAGGGCATCAGCGTCAATAAGATCAACAGCAGCTTCCTGGTCGCGGTCGGGTTCGTGTCGGAAGACGGCAGCATGAGCGCCGGCGATATCGGCGACTATGTAGCGACCAATGTGGTCGATTCCATGAGCCGCGTCGAAGGGGTCGGCAGCGTACAACTGTTTGGCGCCAAGTACGCGATGCGCATCTGGCTCGATCCAGACAAACTCAATGGCTATGCCCTGACCCCGGCGGACGTGATCGCGGCGGTGCAGGCTCAGAATGCGCAGATCTCGATCGGCCAGCTCGGCGACACCCCGTCGGTGCCCGGCGCGCAGCTCAACGCGACCGTCACGGCACTCGGCCGGCTGCAGACGCCCGAGCAGTTCGGCAACATCGTTCTGCGCAGCAACAGCGACGGCTCGACGCTGCGCTTGCGCGATGTGGCGCGCGTGGAGCTCGGGCTAGCCTCCTACGACTTCTCGGCGAGATACAACGGCAAGCCGGCATCGGGTATGGGAATCCAGCTGGCCACCGGTGCCAATGCCCTGCGCACCGTGCAGGGCGTTTCCAAGCTGCTCACGGCAATCGAGCCGCGACTGCCGCGCGGACTCAAACCAGTCAATGCGCTGGACACGACCCCTTATGTGCGCAAGTCGATCAAGGAAGTCGTGAAGACGCTGGTCGAGGCCATCGCGCTGGTGTTCCTGGTGATGCTGGTTTTCCTGCAGGACATTCGCGCCACGCTGATCCCAACGATTGCGGTGCCGGTGGTGCTGCTGGGTACCTTTGCGGCGCTCAATGTGGCCGGTTTCTCGATCAATATGCTCACGATGTTTGCAGTCGTACTCGCCATCGGCCTGCTGGTCGATGATGCCATCGTCGTGGTCGAGAACGTCGAACGGCTGATGAGCGAAGAGGGCCTGTCGCCGGTCGAGGCGACGCGACGCTCCATGGACCAGATCACGGGCGCACTGATCGGTATTGCGACCGTGCTGTCGGCCGTATTCATCCCGATGGCGTTTCTGGCCGGTTCCACCGGCGTCATCTATCGCCAGTTCTCGATCACGATCGTCTCGGCCATGATCCTGTCGGTGATCGTGGCGATCGTGCTCACCCCGGCGCTGTGCGCGACGCTGCTCAAGCCAGTCAAGAAAGGCGACCATGGCTCCAACAAGGGCTTTTTCCGCTGGTTCAACCGCATCTTCGACCGCAGCAGTCGGCGCTACCAGGGCATCGTAGGACGACTGATTGCGCGCCCCTGGCCGTACATGCTGGTCTACTTGGCGTTGGCCTCGCTCATGGGCCTGCTGTTCCTGCGCCTGCCCACCGCGTTTCTGCCCGACGAGGACCAGGGCTACCTGTTCACGCTGGTGCAGGCCCCCGTCGGTGCAACCCAGGCGCGGACCATGCGGGCTTTGGATCAGGTGCAGGATTTTTTCCTCAATCAGGAGAAAACCGCGGTTGAGTCGATTTTCACCGTGGCCGGTTTCAGTTTCAGCGGTGGCGGGCAGAATTCGGGCATTGGCTTTGTGCTGCTCAAGGATTGGGACGAGCGCAAATCCCCGGCCCTGGGTGTCCAGGCGCTGCAGGGCCGCGCCTACCGCGGTCTGTCCCAGATCAAGGACGCGCTGGCCTTCGCGTTCGCGCCGCCGCCGGTCGATTCGCTCGGCAATTCGGCCGGTTTCGATTTTTATCTGAAGGACAACAATGGCCAGGGCCACGATGCTCTGACCGTGGCCCGCAATCAGTTCCTGTACATGGCCTCCAAGGACAAGCTGCTCGCCAATGTCAGGCCCAACGGTCAGGAAGACGCGCCGCAGTTCCGGCTCGATATCGATGCCCAGAAGGCCAGCTCGCTCGGGCTGTCGATGAACGATGTCGATACCACGCTGGCGGTCGCCTGGGGGGGGCGCTACATCGATGATTTCATCGATCGCGGGCGCGTCAAGCACGTGATCCTGCAGGCCGACGCGCCGTTTCGGATGGTGCCCGAGGACTTTGGCCGCTGGTACGTGCGCAACAGCCAGGGGCACATGGTGTCGACAGCGTCCTTTACGAACTCCCATTGGGAATACGGCTCGCCGCGGCTCGAGCGCTTCAACGGCGTCTCGGCCAAGGATATCAACGGTGAGGCGGCGCCCGGCGTGAGTTCGGGCGATGCGATGAAGGAAATCGAGAAACTGGTGGCCAAGCTGCCGCCCGGATTTTCGATCGACTGGACCGGGGAATCCTACCAGGAACGCGCGGCCGGCGCGCAGACGCCGATGCTCTACACGCTGTCGCTGATTGTCGTGTTTCTGTGTCTTGCGGCGCTCTATGAGAGCTGGTCGATTCCCACGGCCATCCTGCTTGCGGTCCCGCTTGGAGTCATCGGTGCCGTGCTCGCCACGACGGTGCGGGGTCTGGAGCGCGACATTTATTTTCAGGTCGCGATGCTCACGACCATCGGGCTCGCCAGCAAGAACGCGATCCTGATCGTCGAATTTGCGAAAGAGAATGTCGAGCACGGCATGGACGTCCTTGAAGCGACGATGCATGCCGTGCGCGATCGCCTGCGGCCGATCCTGATGACCTCGCTAGCCTTCGGCCTTGGCGTGCTACCCCTGGCGGTGGCGACGGGTGCCGGTGCCGGCGCCCAGCGGGCGATCGGTACCGGTGTGTTCGGCGGCATGCTCGCCGGCACATTCCTCGGTATCTTCTTTATTCCGGTGTTCTTCGTCGTGGTGCAGCGAGTGTTCCACAGCCTGCCCGATGAGCCGGCTGGACCGCAAGCCGGAGGCACTCATGGCGCATGAGCACAGGCGCTCGAGCCGCCTAGGAGTGATGTCGGCGCTGCTCGGCGTGGCGTGGCTTTGCCTCGCGTGCGCCTGCACGATGGAGCCACGCTATCGCGCGCCGGCGATGCCAGTGCCGGATCAGTGGCCGATTCCAGCCACGACGCCCGAGGCAGCGCCGGTTGCGCCGGACGCCAACACGGTGGCTGCCCGCGACATCGGCTGGCGCGACTTTTTCGTCGACGCGAATCTGCAGCGGCTGATCGCCGCGGCACTCGCGAACAACCGCGATCTGCGCGTGGCGGTGTTGAACATCGAGCGTGCGCGCGCGCAATATCGAATTCAGCGCGCCGCCGAATTGCCCTCGATTGACGCCACGGGCAGCTTCACCCGCGAAAAGCTGCCGCCTTCGTTGACCTTCGGCACGACCTCGTTTACCGGCAATATCTTCCAAGCCGGCGTCGGCATCTCCGCCTTCGAGGTCGATCTGTTCGGCCGCGTACGCAGCCTCACGCACGCCGCGCTCGAGCAATACCTGGCGCAGGAGCAGGTGCGCCGCAGCGCGCAGCTGAGCCTGATTGCTGAAGTTGCCAATGCCTATTTGACGCTCGCGTCGGATCGGGAACTGCAGCGCCTGGCCCAGCAGACACTGCAGAGCCAGGAGGCTTCCTTCGAGCTCTCGCAGAAGAGTCATACGGCCGGCACGACCTCCGGCCTCGATCTGGCGCAGGCACAGACCACGGTCGAGCAGGCGCGTGCGGACGCGGCTCGGTACGAGGGCAACGTCGCACAAGACATCGACGCCCTGACGCTGCTGGTGGGCGCAGCGGTGGATCCGGCCTGGCTGCCCGAGCAGTTTGATTCGAAGACCATGGGACTCGATGCGCTGCCGGCGGGTTTACCCTCGGGCGTATTGCTGCGTCGGCCCGACGTACTCGAGGCCGAACACACGCTGCGTGCGGCCAATGGCAACATCGGCGCTGCACGCGCCGCATTCTTCCCGGAGATCAGTCTTACGGCGAATATCGGCTCGGCGAGCGAGCAACTGGCGAGCCTGTTCAAGGCCGGTACCGGAGCATGGACTTTCATGCCGCAGGCGACACTACCGCTCTTCCATGGCGGGCAGCTGCGGGGCAATCTCGCGGTGGCGCATGTCGATCAAAAGATCGCGTTGGCGCAGTATGAGAAGGCGATCGAGTCCGGCTTTCGCGAAGTCGCCGATGCGCTGGCACTGACGGCGACTCTGAACCGCCAGCGCGCGGCCCAGGAAGCTCTGGTCGCCGCGACCTCTCGCGCCTACGATCTCTCGCAGCAGCGCTACAAGGCGGGTCGGGACAGCTACCTCGTTGTGCTCGATTCCCAGCGCAGCAATTACGCGGCACAGCAGGGACTGATCGCCACGCGGCTGGCCGAGCAAAGCAATCGTGTAGGCCTTTACGAGGCCCTCGGCGGCGGCTGGCGCGAGCAGAGCCAGAGCCCATGAGCTCGGGCTCCATGAACAAGGGCAACGCTGTGCCGCGAGCGGAGACGGCAAGCCCACAGGCGGCGATCGCCAAAGCGCGCGCCGCTCGCCAGCGCGAGCGCATACTCGATGCGGCTGAGCTGTGCTTCATCCAGAGTGGATTTCATGCCGCAAGCATGGCGCACATCGCGAAAACTGCCGGCATGAGCGCCGGGCTCATCTACCGTTATTTCGACAGCAAGAGCGCCATCGTCAAGGCGATCATTGAGCGCCATCTCGAATCCGACCAGGCACAGATGGTCGGACAGCTCAACAGCGCCGGGGATGCGAGCCGATGCATTCTGCAGATCTTCGAGAGCTGGCGCCGCCGCGACGATCCCAAGATGAACCCCGTCCTGATGCTCGAGCTCGCCGCCGAGTCGACCCGGGATCCGGAGATCGCGCGCGCCGTGCGCAGCAAGGATCAGGCGATGGGCGAGCGCCTCATGCAGGCGGTGCGCCGCAGTGCGAAGTTGCAAGGCGTTAAGCTCACGCCGGCCGCGGCGCGCAGCCGTGCGGTGATGCTGCAATGTCTGGTGGAGGGGCTGGCCTTGCGCGTGGTGCGCGATCCGGCGCTTCAGCGCAGCACCTTGAAGCCCGCACTGGACGCGATCATCGCCGTATTGATGAGCTGAAACGGTGGACGCTTTTGCCAAGGCGCTGATCCTCTGGCATGCCGGCCATGGGCGGCACGATCTCCCCTGGCAGCACGATCGCACGCCCTACCGCGTCTGGATCTCCGAGATCATGCTGCAGCAGACGCAGGTATCGACGGTGATCGACTACTACCAGCGTTTCATGCGGCGCTTTGCCGATGTCGCATCGTTGGCGGCCGCGCCGCTCGATGAGGTCCTGCATCTGTGGTCGGGACTCGGATATTACTCGCGCGCACGCAACCTGCAGCGCGCCGCCCAGCGTATCGTCAGCGACTTCGGCGGCCAGCTACCCGAAGAGCACGAGCGGCTCGCGCAGCTGCCTGGCATTGGCCGCTCGACCGCCGCGGCCATTCTGGCCTTGGCTCGCGGCCGTCGTGAGGCGATTCTCGACGGCAACGTCAAGCGCGTGCTCGCGCGTTACTTCGGCATTGAGGGCGCGCCTAGCGAGCGCACGACCGAGCGCGCCCTATGGGATCGCGCCGAGCAGTGCACGCCCTGGACGGACGTCGCCGTTTACACGCAGGCCATCATGGATTTCGGCGCGACGCTGTGTACCCGCCGTCGACCCTTGTGTCCGCAGTGCCCGGTGCGGGCCGATTGTGTGGCGTATCGTGCGGGCCGCGTGCATGAGCTGCCCACGCCGCGCGAGCGTGCCGCGCGCCCCGTACGCGGCGTAGTCATGCTGTTGGCAATGCGCGAGAACGGCGAGGTGTTGCTGCAGCGCCGGCCTGCGCAAGGGATCTGGGGCGGATTGTGGACGCCGCCGGAATTCGACAGCCTGGAGGCGGCCGAGCGGTATTGCAGCACGACGCTGCGCAGCGTGCAGCTCGAGGCCACGCCGCTACCGGTGCTGCGGCACGCCTTTACACACTTCGAGCTGCAGATCACGCCGGTGCGCGCGCGCTGCGCTGGTCTCGCCATGGTGAAGGAAGGCGCCGAGGTGCTCTGGTATAACGCGCGCGAGCCGGCGCGCATCGGATTGCCGGCGCCAATTGCCGCGCTGTTGTCCACCTCAGGAAACCTCAACCCATGAGCCGTAGCGTGCACTGCGTCCTTCTCCAACGCGACGCGCCCGGGCTCGATCGCGCGCCTTATCCCGGGGCGCTCGGCCAGCGTATCTTCGAGCACGTCTCCAAGGAAGCTTGGGAGCGCTGGCGAGCGCACCAGATCATGCTTCTCAACGAGTACCGCCTGACGCCGGTCGACCCCAAGGCACGAAAGTTTCTCGAGACCGAGATGGAGAAGTTCTTTTTCGGCACCGGATCGGCCAAACCCGGGGAATTTGTCGAGCCCGGCCGCAGTTAAGCACTGCCCAGGGCGCGACCCGGCCCATTCGAGGGTTGACGCTCAAGCCACCGGACCGGTCTAATACGGGCCCCTCGAGTCAGCGGCCAGGTAGCTCAGTTGGTAGAGCAGCGGACTGAAAATCCGCGTGTCGGTGGTTCAATTCCACCCCTGGCCACCAT
>OBLW0100002533.1_pt1 | contig 14771 bp, 10 predicted proteins | sample 1520161 | NCBI WGS metagenome assembly OBLW01 (sample SAMEA3539309, study PRJEB22396) | soil metagenome | biome: tundra; feature: field; material: soil | place: USA | collected 2010-05 | depth 0.15 m
GGCACCGGGCCGGAAGTGACCTGGCCGACGCGGTCAGGTGCAGGGCGGGTCATAGGGGCGCCCGGGGATGTCGCTGGCCCACTCGGGCCTGGTGAGCAGCTGGCCGGCGTCGGCGCACACGGCCGCGGCGGCGGCGGCCGGTGAGGTGTCCCAGATCCGGACCGTGCCATCGGCGCTTCCGGCGGCGAGGGTGCGGTCCGCGCGGCCGAACGCCACGCTGTATACGTGGCTGGCTGGCCCAGTGAGCTCGGCGATCAGGGTGGGCGTCGCGCGATGGGCGAGGTTCCATAGCCACACCGTGCCATCGGTGGCGCCCGCCGCCAGGGTCTGCCCGGTGCCGCTGAACGCGACCGAGTAGACATAGCCAACCGGCCCAGTCAGCGGCGGGCCCAGCGGCGCCGGCCGACCCGGGTTGCTGACATCCCACAGCCGCACTGTCCGGTCGGCGCTGCCGACCGCCATGGTGCGCCCATCTGGGCTGAAGGCCACTGAGATCGCGTAACTGGCCGGCCCGGACAGCGGCCTGCCGAGCCGGACCGGCGCGGCGGGGCGCCCGATGTCCCACAGCCGGACGAGGTTGTCGGCGCTGGCGGCGGCCAGCACGCGGCCATCCGGGCTGAAGGCGACCGAGAACACGTAGGTGCCTGAGTCGTGGAGCACGGCCAGCGGGCGCGGCCGCGCCGGATCACTGACCGACCAGATCCGGACGGTCCCGTCGTCGCCGCCGCTGGCCAGCAGCCGGCCATCGCGGCTGAACGTGACGAACTCGGCCAGGCCAGCCGCGGACGCGGGCATCGGCTGGCCGAGCGGCGTCGCCGCGCCGTCGCTGGTCACCCGCCACAGCTGGACCATCCCGTCGCCGTAACCAGCCGCGAGGAGCCGCCCGCCCGGTGCGGGCGCGCCGGGCTGGAAGGCGACGGCGTTGACGAACGTGCCCGGCACCGGCGTGGCGGCGGTCATGGTGCGCCGGGCGGGATTCCACAGCTCAAGCTGCTGGCTGCCGACGGCCAGCATCCCGCCGCCCGGGCTGAACGCAACGCTGTTCACCGGGCCGCCGGCCAGCAGGACCGGGGTGGGGAGCATCCAGTTCCGTACGTTCCCGTCCGCGTCGCCGGTGATCAGCCGCCCGGTACCGTCCCAGGCGAGTGAGGTGACCGGCTGCGGGTGCGGAAGCGACGCGGCCAGCGCGCGGCTGGCCAGGTGCCAGACCAGGACATGGTCGTCGCTGCTGCCCGCCGCGAGCATGGTCCCGCCCGGGCTGAACGCGACCGTGTTCACCCAGTCGGTGGCCCCGGTCAGCGCAGCCGCCCGCACCGGCCGGGCCGGATTGGTCACGTTCCACAGCCACGCCTTGTCGTCCTGGCTGCCGGCGGCCAGCATGGTTCCGTCCGGGCTGAAGGTCACCGAGGTGACCAGGGCCGCGGGCCCGGTCAGCGGCCGGCCGAGCGGCGCGGGATGCCGGGGATCGGTAACGTCCCAGAGCCGGACTGTCTTATCCGCGCTGCCCGCGGCGAGCGTCCGGCCGTCCGGGCTGAACGCGACGGACTCGACGTACCCGGCGGCCCCCGTCAGTGTCGCGATCGGCTGGGTCGCGATCGGCTGGGTCGCGATCGGGCTGGCCTGTCCCTGGCCTGCCACGTCCCAGAGCCGGACGGTGTCATCGGCGCTGCCGTCGGCCAGGACATCCCCGCTCGGGCTGAACGCGACGGAATACACCGTGCTGGCCGGCCCAGAAAGAGCCAGCTTCAGCCGGACGGGATGGGCCGGGTCGGCCACGTCCCACAATTGCACCGTCCGGGCGGCACCCGCGGCCACGAGCAGCCGCCCGCCCGGGCTGAACGCCGTGGTGTACAGCGGGCTCCGGCCCGCCGCGACCAGCGGCCGGCCGAGCGGCACCGGCCGCCCGGGATGCGCCACGTCCCATAGCCGCAGCGTCCCGTCGGCGGCGGCCACCGCGAGGACCCGGTGGTCGGGGCTGAGGCTGACCGACTCGACCACCCCGCTGGAGTCGACCAGCCGTGCGGCGGCTGGGGCGCCGGACGATTCCAGCAGAGCGGCCCGGGCCTGCGCGGTCGGTGCGATCCGGTAGGCGGCCGCGCTGAGCTGCGCGGCGAGGGAGACCATCTGGTCGCGGATCTGGCTCGCCTCGATGGCCACCTCACGCGAGTCGGCGTCATCGCGCGCCGCCCCGGCCACCTCGCGCTGCTGGAACGCGTACCCGGCCAGGACGACGGTGGCGAGCACCGCCGCGGTCAGGGTGGCCACCAGACGGCGCAGTCTGCGGGTGCGTTTTCGTTCTGCTTCGTTGTGGATCTTCTGCTGGGCGATACTGGCGTCGACGAATTCCTGGGCCAGGAGGCTCAGGCTGGCCCGATTGACCGGGTCAGCGGCCCAGTCCCGGGCGATAACCAACGGGCCGCCGCGGAGCAGGACGGCGCTGTCCCGGCCGTCCTCGTCCCAGGCCTGGGCGGCCTCAGTGACGCGCCGCCGGGTCCGCAGGCCCTCCCGGTCGCTGTCGATCCAGGACCGCAGCCTGGGCCAGGCGGTGATCAGGGCTTCGTGGGTGAGCCGCGCCGTGTCCGCGTCCAGTGTGATCAGGCGCTGGTCGACGAACCGGCTGAGCACATCATCGGCAGGCCCGGTGCCGTGCGGGTATTCGCGCCATTCGCTGAGCGCCACGGTGCTGCGGGTCACCGGGGCTCCGTCCACAACGTGCACGAGGCGCAGGAACAGCTGCCGGGCCAGGTCTCGCTGATCTTCCGCCAGTTCCTCGTAGGCGGCTTCGGCGGTCCGTGTGATCGCGTCCCGGATGCCGCCGCTGGCCAGGTAGTCGGTCACGGTCAGGCTGCCGCGGCTGCCGCTGTGCCAGGTGGCGAGCAAGGCATGGGAGAGCAGCGGCAGGACTCCCGGCTCGGGCCCGGCGTCCGGGTCGTGGCCGGCGCCTGCGCCTGCTCTCGGTGCCAGGTCGCGCAGCAGCAACTCGACAAGTCCATCGTCCAGTGCGAGCCGGGCCTTGCCAGCCGGCTCTGTTATCGCCCGGCGCACCTGGTCCCAGGTCATCGGCCCGACGACGACCTGCCGTTCCTGGAGTGCGCGGGAAAGGTCCGGGTAGCGCAGCGCCCGATCGTAGAAGTCGGCGCGCAAGGCCAGAACGACCACGGCGGGGCCAGACAGCGCGCACAGCGCCGTGATGAATGCCCGCCGGTCTTCCTCGTCCGGGCAGGCGGTGAAGACCTCCTCGAACTGGTCCACAACGACAACCGGCCTGACCCGCCCAAACTCGCTGATGTGGCGGAACAAGTGGGCGAAACCCTCAGGATCGGACCTCAGGGCAGCCTCAATCTCGCTGGCGGCTGGGCCGGTACTGGTCCCGGTCCGTGTCATCGCGGCGGCATCGCACAGCTGTCTCAGCTGCCGGGCCAGTTCGGCGAGGGGGGCGTCGCCCGGGGTGAACAGTGCGAACGGTCGCGTCGCGTCGCCGGTGAGCAGGCCGGGGATCAGCCCGGCGCGCAGCAGTGATGATTTGCCCGAGCCGGAAGATCCGATCATTACCAGCGGGACACCGGTGTGACCGGTGGTGTCAGCGGTGGAGCAGGTGTCAGTGGTGGCGTCAGTGTTAGCAGTGGCACCGGTGTCGGTGGTGGCGCCGGTGTCGGTGGTGGCGAGGATCAGTAGCTGCCGGGTGAGTTCCTCACGGCCGAAGAACCACTCCGCGTCTTCCGGCTCGAAGCTGGCCAGGCCCCGGTAGGGCGCCATGGTGCCGGCGATCCGGCGGCCCGGTGCCCGGCGGGCCCTGGCCAGCGCGCTGGCCCACTCGCGTAGCCGGGCTGGATCAGTGACGCCGCACGCGGAGAGGATCCTGGGCAGCGATTCGGGCTGAGTGGGCGGCGGCAGGTGGCGCCCGGAGAAGTAGTCGCCGGCCGTGCTGGCCGGAATCCCGGCCGCTCGCGCAACCTCCCGGACCGTCAGTCCCGCGCGCTGCCGGGCGAGGGTGAGTTCGTAGCCGAAGGCCTGCTGGGTGGTGACGCGCCGGGGGTCAGGTTGCTCGTCCTGGCCGGCCGGGTCGTCGGCCTCGTTAGGCGGCTCTCCTTCATGGTCATGCGGATCAACAGCCACTAGTCCCCCCTGGCATGGCTCATTGCGTAAATCGCGCTCAGCCGCGCTCAGCCGCGCTCCACCGCCCCGTTGCGTGCCGCGCAGGCTGGCCCGGTATCTTGAATGACTCCCCGATGTCCCCGCTCGTTGACATGCTGCCCGAATCCGTACCGACTCGCGATAGGTCGGATCGAACTGACTCGCGGTAGATCCGTCCGACTTTGTCCGAGAGGCAGCGGATCGGTCGTAACGGCGCCGTTATGCGCACAGACTAGGGGGCGGACTGAATCCAGCGCGCGAACCGCCGCGACTCGGCGCGAGCGACGGCCACGCCACAGGGGCCGGGGTGCGTTCTCGCGGCATGCTGGCGTCCTGGGCCGCCGCAGACGGTCCCGTCAGGCCAGGGTTGGTGGGGATCAGGGCCGGACGGGAACGTCTGCGGCTATCCGCCTGCCCGGCTAGATCACCCGCCCACGAGTCCCGCGGGGCAGCGAAGTCCCCCGGATTGCTTGTGGGGTGATGGGCGGGCATGCCACGATCGCGGGTGTACATACATCAGATGTCTGCTCGTCGTGGTATGCCCGGTGATGACCAGCGGGACTCCGGTTTGCCACGCCTGCGCTGAGAAGGACTTGCTCATGAAGCGGCGGCAGGTTGGTCTCACTGGGCTCAGCGTCACGGAACTCGGCTTCGGCGGGGCGCCGATCGGCGGCCTGTTCAAGTCCCTGCCCGCGGACGTGGCACGGGCCGCGGTGGACGCGGCGTGGGACGCGGGCATCCGCTACTTCGACACCGCTCCCCATTACGGGCTGGGAATGTCCGAGCGCCGCCTTGGTGAGGCCCTGCTGGGCAGGCCACGTGAGGAGTACGTGCTGTCCACCAAGGTGGGCCGGCTGCTGGTGGCCAACCCGGCGCCAACCGGCTCGGACCTGGCCGCTGGCGGCTTCGCGGTGCCCGACGACCTGAGCCGGGTCCTCGACTACAGCGCCGACGGCGTTCGCCGCAGCCTCGACGCCAGCTTGCGGCGGCTCGGCCTGGACCGGGTGGATATCGTCCTCGTGCACGACCCGGACGACCACGCGGACCAGGCGATACGCGAGGCGCTGCCCGCGTTGATCGAACTGCGCGAGCAGGGCGTAATCGGAGCGGTCGGCCTCGGCATGAATCAGTGGCAGGTGCCGCTGCGGGCGGTCCGGGAGACCGACCTGGACGTGGTGATGCTGGCCGGGCGGTGGACCCTGGCCGATCGCAGCGGGGCGCCGCTGCTCGAGGCGTGCGCCGACCGCAACGTGTCGGTCCTGGCCGCGGGTCCGTTCAATTCGGGCCTGCTGGCCCGGCCGTGGCCACCGGACGACGCCCACTTCAACTACGGGCCGGCGCCCGCCCCGCTCGTGGCGCACGCCCGGATGCTGGCCCGCCGCAGCGAGCAGCACGGCATGACGCTGCCGCAGGCGGCGCTGTTGTTCCCGCTGCTGCACAAGGCGGTGGCGTGTGTCGTCGCGGGTCTGGGCTCGCCTAGCCACGTCCGGTCGGCGGTGGAGTGGCTCGCCGGGCGGGGGCCAGAAATCAGCTGGATGCAGGAGGTGGCTACGCCATGAGGCGCAGCCGCCAGCGGCAGGCTCTCCGGCGGGCCTGATCCGCGTGAGGAGGGACGAGGATTTGCGGCAGCAGCGGCTGGCCGACTTCCGGAACCGGCGGTTCGGCCTGTTCCTGCACTGGGGCCTGTATACGCTGGCCGCCCGGCACGAGTGGGTCAAGAACACCGAGCGCCTCACCGACGAGCAGTACCGCGCGTACTTCGAGCGGTTCGACCCTGACCTGCATGATCCTGGGCTCTGGGCGGACGAGGCGGGCAACGCCGGGATGCGCTACATGGTGCTCACCACCAAGCACCATGAAGGCTTCGCGCTCTGGGACTCGGCACTGTCGGACTACACGGTGGCGCATACTCCGTTGGGGAAAGATCTTGTCGGGCCGCTGGTTGACGCGTTTCGCGCGCGGGGACTGGGCGTTGGCTTCTACCACTCGCTTATCGACTGGCATCATCCCGATTTCCCGGTCGATGGGCTTCATCCCCGCCGCGACGACCGGCAGTTCATCGAGGCGGCCGCCGGCCGGGACATCGCGCGCTACCGGGAGTTCCTGCACGGGCAGGTCACCGAGCTGCTGACCCGCTATGGCGACATCGACACGATGTGGTTCGACTTCTCCTATCCCGATCTTGTCCACTATGGCGAGCGCGTCTGGGGCGGCAAGGGCCGCGACGACTGGGGCTCGCCGCAGCTGATGGAACTGGTCCGGCGGCTGCAGCCCGGGATCCTCGTCAACGACCGGCTCGACCTGCCAGGAACTGCCGACTTCAGCACGCCAGAGCAGTACCAGCCGGCTGGCCCCATGACGGTGGATGGCCGGCCGGTCGCCTGGGAGGCATGCCAGACGCTCAACGGCAGCTGGGGATACGACCGCGACAACCTGGACTGGAAGCCAGTCGACATGCTGGTCCGGATGCTCGTCGACACCGTGTCCAAGGACGGCAACCTGCTGCTCAACGTCGGGCCCAACGGCCGCGGCGAGATGGACGAGCGGGCGATCGCGACGCTGCGCGGCATCGGCCGCTGGATGCGCCTGCACGAGCGGTCGGTCATCGGCGCCGGGCCCAGCGCCTTTAGCCCGCCTTCGGACTGCCGCTACACCCAGCGGGGCAACCGGCTGTACCTGCACGTGTTCGCCTGGCCCTTTGGGCACCTGCACCTGGCCGGGCTGGCCGGCCGGGTGCGGTACGCGCAGTTCCTGCACGACGCCTCGGAGGTCAGGCGGCATGTCGCGGATCCTGGCCAGCCCGCGCACGGCATCAGCCCCGGCGGCCAGCCGCCGGGAACCCTGACCCTGGAACTGCCGGTGCAGCGCCCCGACGTCGCGGTGCCCGTCATCGAACTGTTCCTCACCCCCTGATGCCCCCTGAGCCGCTGCCCGGGCGGGCAGTGCCGCTCGGGCGCGTCGGAGTCCCCGCTGATCTCGGCAATCTCATTGCCTACCTGTGCTCGGACGCGGGCTCCTACATCACTGGGCAGGTCATCGCCGTTGACGGCGGGCTGCTCCGCGGGACCTTCTAGCGGCTCGACGCGGCTAGTACGTTGGAGTGGCGGATCTAGGTGCGGAGCCAGCTATCCGCGCGCGCGGAGGGAGCGAGCCGGTGACCAGTACCGCTGCTGTGGCGAGCCCGGTGGATTTCGCCGGGTACGGCGACTATTCACTGAAGGCCCCCACCCGGCCGGACGGTGCGTTCGTCCGCCCGCTGTACCGTTTCACCGGCCGGGTCACCGCGGACGGGTCGAGTGGCTACCGCGCCGAGCCCGGCCGCTATCACCTCTACGTCTCGCTGGCCTGCCCATGGGCCCACCGCTCGGTCATCGTCCGCAGCCTCCTTGGCCTGCACGACGTGGTCACCCTGTCCGTGGTCGACCCGATCAGGGATGGCCGCGGGTGGGCGTTCCGCGAGGGCCCGGGCTATACGGCCGACCCGGTGAACGGCTTCACCCTGCTGCGCGAGGCGTATGAGGCGACCGAGCCCGGTTACGACGGGCATGTGTCCGTGCCCGTGCTGTGGGACCGGGAGACGGGGCGCATCGTCTCCAACAACTTCCCGGACATCACCATCAACCTGGCCACCGAGTTCGGTCAGTGGGCCGCCCCCGGCGCCGACCTGTACCCGGCCGCGCTGCGCCCGGAGATCGACGCGCTGAACGAGCGGGTCTACGCCACCGTCAACAACGGGGTGTACCGGTGCGGGTTCGCCACCTCGCAGCAGGCCTACGCCGAGGCGGTGGCCGCGCTCTTTGCCACGCTGGATGACCTTGAGCAGCGCCTGGCCGCCCGCCGGTACCTGTTCGGAGGGCAGATCACCGAGGCCGACGTGCGGCTGTGGGTGACCCTGGCCCGCTTTGACGCCGTGTACGTCACCCATTTCAAGGCCAACCTGCGGCGCCTGGTCGACTACCCGAACCTATGGGCTTACGCCCGCGACCTCTACCAGCAGCCGGCGTTCGGCCAGACCACCAACTTCGACCACATCAAGCGTCATTACTACGGCACCCACCCGCAGATCAACCCGCTGCGGATCGTTCCGGCCGGCCCGATTCTGGACTGGTCCGCGCCACACGGCCGCGAGTCGATGCCCGCCTGAGAGCTGTGCCGTCTGGAGATACCGGGTCGCTCGTTCATCCTGGCCTCCGTAGTTCTCTCGGTGGAGGGCGCCCGCCTGCCTGGCGCATCTTGACGAAGCCGGGGCGCCGTGCCTGAATGTGGGCAGCCTCGACATTTTCCACCACTTTCGATCAGAGCCGATCAGCGCATGCCCTGGCTGTTGATCACCTGGCGAAGGAGGTGGCGGCGCACGGAAGGGGAGCGACGTGATCGTGATCCAGCGGGCAGGCTTACGGCGGCTCACCGCACGGCTCACCGGACGGCGGCTCACCGCAAGGCATCTCACCGCAAGGCATCTCACCGCGTTGGCCGCGGCGGCCCTGCTCGGCTCGGCGTGCGTGCTGGCGGCCGTGCCGGTGCCGCCCGCCGCGGCGGCGACCGTCATTACCGTGAACGGGACGAGTGCGGGGCGCACCTTCGGCGGGATAGGCGCGATCAGCGGCGGCGGGGGCAACACCCGGCTGCTCACCGACTACCCGGCCGCTCAGCAGCAGCAGATCCTGGACTACTTGTTCGAGCCGGACTACGGCGCGAACCTGCAGATCCTGAAGGTGGAGATCGGCGGCGACACCAACTCAACGGACGGCTCCGAGTCGAGCCACATGCACACCGCGTCCACCGTGGACTGCAACACCGGTTACGAGTGGTGGCTGATGGAGCAGGCCAAGGCGCTCAACCCGAACATCAAGCTGTACGGGCTGGCCTGGGGTGCGCCCGGATGGATCAGCGGCGGCTTCTGGTCCACCGGCACGATCAACTACCTGGTCAACTGGCTGAACTGCGCAAAGTCGCACGGCCTGACGATCGACTACCTCGGCGGCTGGAACGAGCGCAACTACGTCATCTCCTGGTACGAGCAACTGCGGTCCACGCTGAACGCCGACGGCTACTCGGCCGTGCAGATTGTCGGCGCCGACAGCGGCTGGGGCATCGCCAGCGACATCGCGTCCAACCCCACCTTCGCCAACGCGGTCTCGATCATCGGTGTGCACTACCCGTGCGCGGGCGGCGACGGCGGCAGCGCCGACACCTGCCCGGGTAACGCGACGGCTACGAGCACCGGCAAGCCGCTGTGGGCCAGCGAGAATGGCTCCCAGGACCTCAACACGGGTGCGCCCGCGCTGATCCGCTCCATCACCCGCGGCTACACCGACGCGGGCCTGACCGCCTACATCAACTGGCCGGTGGTCGCGGCTGTCTACCCGAACCTGCCGTACAACACCGACGGCCTGATCCTGGCCAACCAGCCGTGGTCGGGTGCCTACAACGTGGGGGAGAGCCTGTGGGCGACCGCTCAGGTCACCCAGTTCACCCAGCCCGGCTGGCAGTTCCTCAACTCAGGCTCCGGCTACCTCGGCGGCAGCGAGTCCAACGGCAGCTACGTTTCGCTGAAGTCCACCAACAACTCCGACTACTCGACGATCATCGAGACCACCACGGCCACCGCCGCGCAGACTGTCACCGTGAATGTTTCAGGCGGCCTGTCGACCGGCACCGTGCACGTGTGGGCCACCGACGTCAATTCCCCCGGGGCGGCCAATACCTTCACCCAGCAGGCCAGCATCACGCCGTCCAACGGCTCGTACTCGCTCACCGCGCAGCCCGGCTACATCTATACGCTGACCACCACCACCGGCCAGGGCAAGGGAACCGCCGTCAGCCCGGTGTCCGGCTCACTCGCGCTGCCGTATTCCGACAACTTCGACAGCGACCCCATCGACCAGCAGCCCCGCTACCTAGCACAGCAGCAGGGCGCCTTCGAAGTCGAGTCGTGCGCCGGCGGCCGGTCCGGGCGATGCGTCCAGCAGCAGGCGCCGGTCGAGCCCATCGAATGGGATGGCAACTCCAACCCGTACACCATCGGGGGCAACCTGAGCTGGAGCAATTACACCGTCTCCGCTGATGCCCTGATGGAGCAGGCCGGTGCCGTGCAACTGCTGGGCCGCGTCGGTACCCAGCACAGCTTCGGCCCGGCCGGCATCAACGAGTACTACCTGCAGCTCAGCAACACCGGCGCATGGTCGATCGTGCGCAACAACACCAGCGACACGCTCGCCACCTTGGCCAGCGGCACGGTGGCCGCGCCCGGCACCGGCACCTGGCAGCATCTGGCCCTCACCTTCAACGGTGGCACCATCTCGGCGGCGATCAACGGCAGCACCGTCGGCACCGTCACCGACTCGACGTACTCGTCCGGCATGATCGGGCTCGGCGTCGACGGCTACCAGACCGACCAGTTCGACAACCTGTCCGTCACCCAGGTCGGCTCGGCCACCCCGACCGGCCCGATCGTCGCGGGCGACGATACCGCCGAGTGCGTGGACGTCAACGGCGGTTCGAGCGTGCCAGGCACGAAGGTGCAGATGTGGGACTGCGACGGCAGCGCCGCCTCGCAGAACTGGACCATCGAGAGCAACGGCACGATCGGCATCAACGGACAGTGCCTGGACATCACCGGCGCCAGCACCGCGAACGGCGCGCTCATCGATGAGTGGACCTGCAACGGCCGAGCGAACCAGCAGTGGCTGCCGGTAAACGGCGAACTGGTGAACCCGGTATCGGGCAAGTGCCTCGACGATCCGGGGTTCAACACGACCCAGGGCACCCAGCTGGACCTGTGGACCTGCAACGGCGGTTCCAACCAGCAGTGGTCGATTCCCTGATCACGCGCTGATCCGCTAACGCTGGCCGCCGGGACTTGTCGCAGTACCGATGAGTCCCGGCGGCCAGCGACGTTACATTTCACATGACATCAATGAGCAAAATCAAGGACGACACGATCGTCGCGGCTGCGACCGCCGGTGACGAGCAGCCGTTCGGCCTGCCGCCGGCCCTGTGACGGTCGCGCCAACACGGCGCAGCCAGGCCGGACGCTGGCTTAGTGCTTGCCGTCAATGACGAACAGGACGCTGGGTGAGATGGAGGCAGCGCTATGACGTGGGACGAATTGCTCGCCCACTGCCTGGCCAAACCTGGCGCATGGCAGGACGAGCCGTGGGATGGCGACGTCGTGGCGAAGGTCAGCAGCAAGATCTTCGCGTTCCTGGGCTCGGCGTCGGCGTCTGCGGTCGGGGTCAAGTGCGGCGGCAACCGGGAAACGGCCGACGAGTGGCTGCTGCGCTACCCCGACGATGCGTCGGTCATGGCGTACATCGGCCGTTCTGGCTGGAACAGCCTGCGGCTAGGCGGCGCGATTCCAGACGACGAACTGCTCGAGGCGGTGGACGCCTCGTATGACGCCGTGCTCAGCAAGCTGCCGAAGAAGGACCGCCCCGCGCACTCCTGAGCCAGCCCGCTCCTGAGCCCGCCGGGCTGGTGCCGGCCGGGCCGGCCGTGGCGGGCCGGCCGTCCCGGTGGCCGTCGTGGCCGGCGTGGCGGCCGGCCCGGAGCTGGTGCCGCACGCCGCGGCGAGCATCGTGATGCAGGTGAGCGCCGCCCTCCATCTGCTGGTGGCAGCGTGCTGGCCGGGGAGCGCCGCGGTGACGATCCATGACCCGGCCTCGCTGGTGCCCTGGTCGAGCAGTCGCGGCACCGGGGTGAACGGCCGCGCCCAGGCCAGCCGGGCCGCTTCCCCGCCGAGATCGATACCGCTCGACGCCGGCGTCCACTTCACGAAGCACCGGTCATCGCCTGCCCCGATCTCAAAGGTGAGGCCACCCAGCGGGTTCTGCCACACCAGGCGTACCGGCCGGCCAGCGGCCACCGAGGTTACCGGCGGCGGTACCGCTGCTGCTGGCCAGGGAGGCGCATGCACCGACCCAGCTTGCCACGCCGCCAGATCGGCCCGGCCGGTCCCCGCGGCGGAGCGGCGAACTGCCCATGACGGTTGTCATGGGCATGTCATGACAGCCATATCGGGTAGTCAGGAACCGCCCGGTGGGAGCATTGGCTCATGACGGTGACGAGTACGGGCTACGGGGGCGGACCGGGATCGGCTGGCAGCGTTCAGCCGCTGGCTATCGGCCTGCGGGGAGTGCGCAAGAACTTCGGCTCCGTCGAGGCGGTGAAAGGCATCGACCTGAACATCGCTTCCGGGGAAATCGTGGCATTTCTCGGCCCCAATGGCGCGGGCAAAACATCGACCATCGACATCATCCTGGGACTGTCCAAGCCCACCGCCGGCGAGGTGTCGGTGTTCGGCATGCCTCCCCGCCAGGCCATTTCGCGCGGGCTCGTCTCGGCGGTGATGCAGACCGGCGGGCTGCTCAAGGACCTCACCGTCGATGAGACCGCCCGGTACACCGCGAGCCTGTTCGCGCATTCCATGCCGGTGCCGGAGGTCCTGAAGCGGGCGGGCATCGCTGGCATCGCGGACCGCAGGGTCGGCAAGTGCTCCGGCGGTGAGCAGCAGCGGCTGCGCTTCGCCATGGCCCTGCTGTCCGATCCGGAACTGCTCATCCTCGACGAGCCCACGACCGGCATGGACGTGGAGGGCCGGCGCAGCTTCTGGGGGGCGATCCGGCAGGACACGGCCATGGGGCGGACCGTGCTCTTCGCCACGCACTACCTGGAGGAAGCCGACGCCTACGCCGACCGGATCATCCTGCTGCGGCACGGCGAGATCGTCGCGGACGGCACGTCGAGCGAGGTCAAGGCGCTGGCCGCGGGCCGGACGGTGCGGGCCACCCTGCCCGGCGCCGATGAGGCCGCGCTGCGCGCCATTCCCGGCGCGGACAACGTCGAGGTGCGGGGCGACACGGTCCTCATCCACGCCAGCGACAGCGACGTCGTGGCCAGGTATCTGCTGACCAGCACGCCGGCCAGGGATCTTGAGATCAACACCCGCGGCCTCGAGGATGCCTTCATCGCCCTGACCAGCGACGAAAGCGACAGTACCGGTACGCACGCAGGAGGATCACGATGAGCACCCAGTCACTTCCCGCGCCCGATCTGAGCACCAGGCGAGCGCCGGGCCTGGGTGGGCTCAACCTCACGGTCCTCAAACTGGAAGTGCGGCGACTGCTCCGCAATCGGCGCACGGTCATCTTCGCGGTTATCTCGCCCGTCCTGTTCTTCCTGATCTTCGGGCTGAACAAGTCATATGCGAATGAGCGCGCAGGCCACGGCAACGTGGCCGCGTTCGTCATGGTCAGCATGGCGCTGTACGGGGCGGTTCTCGCGACGACCAGCGGCGGGGCGATGGTCTCCATCGAGCGCGCCGTCGGCTGGAGCCGTCAGCTGCGGCTGACCCCCCTCTCGCCGGCCGCGTACATCGGCACCAAGATGCTGACCGCGCTGGTGCTCGGGCTCATCTCGGTAGTCTCCGTCTTCGCCGCGGGGATCATCACCCACAAGCCCCACATGCCGGTCTATCTGTGGATCATCAGTGGCCTCTGCGTCTGGATCGGCTCGCTGATCTTCACGGCTCTCGGGCTGTTCCTCGGCTACCTGCTGCCCACCGAGAACGTCATGCAGTTCCTCGGCATCGGCCTGGCACTGCTGTCGTTCGCGGGCGGACTGTTCACCCCGCTGAGCCAGTTCCCGCACCTGTTCCAGACGATTGCCCAGTTCACTCCGCTCTACGGGCTGAACCAGCTCGTGCACACCCCGCAGCTCGGTGGCAATGTCCATGTGGCGTGGGTGGCGAACGCCGTCATCTGGCTGGTCCTCTTCGCCAGTGGCGCCGTCTGGCGGTTCCGCAAGGACACCGCGCGGGTCTGAGCCGGGCCAGCGGCCGGGTCCCGCTGGGCTCGTTCCGGCGGGACCGGTAGCTTTGCCGCATGGCGTCGAAGGAGAAACTGGCGGCGTTCCTGGCCGAGCCCCGCAATGTGATCGTCGCGGGCATCCGCCGCGACGGCCGCCCGCATCTCACACCCAACTGGTTCTACTGGGACGGCGAGCTCTTCTACGTCTCAACGACCCGGACCCGGGCGAAGTACGCGATATTCAAGCGCGATCCGCGGGTCAGCCTCGCGGTCGACGACCCGGTCGGCTTCCGCTGCGTGCTGGTCTCCGGACAGGTGGACATCCGCGAGAACGTGGCCGACGAGCTTGGCCACTTCCAGGCCATCCGCGAAAAGCACGGCCTTGAGATCCCCAACGAAGACCAGCAGCTGGCCTCGCTCCTAGCTGAGCAGCGGGTCCTGCTGGCGATCACCCCGGATGGCCCGCCGAGCAGCTGGACGACCTGGGGTCTCGACTAGATGTTGCGACTCGGGACGTTGTTGACACTGGTCAGGCGGCGAGCCTGGTGATGGGTGGGCGTCCGCCGAGGGCGGAGTGGCCGCGTCGAGTGTTGTAGTGGGTACCCAGCCCCAGTCGGTGCCGTGCCGGTAGACCATCGCGTCGTTGTCGGTTCGCGACCGAGACGGCGGCGTCGCGGCCGTGCCGCGCTTGCGCCGCTGCCGGGCGGCCAGCACCCAACATCAAGTCGCCACCCCGTCCACAACCTCTCGGGTCAGTAAAGCTAAGCCTCCCGGACGAGCTGGTAGGTGAGGTAGGCGAGGCCGTCACCGACGGTCCGGGTGTTGAGG
>OBLW0100002535.1_pt1 | contig 14766 bp, 14 predicted proteins | sample 1520161 | NCBI WGS metagenome assembly OBLW01 (sample SAMEA3539309, study PRJEB22396) | soil metagenome | biome: tundra; feature: field; material: soil | place: USA | collected 2010-05 | depth 0.15 m
CGCCCCCGGGGCCACCCCCGGACTCCCGGGCATAGCCGATTTCCGTGATCACGGAGGATCCGCGGCTCTATATGGCGCGGATCCTCCGTGATCACGGAAGACTCTGGGCCGGCCAGCCTGATCCACCACGACCTCGGACAGCAGCATGTCGTAGGCATCCAGATCCACCTCGCCGGACGAATCGGCGGCCGCCCCGAGTGCGATCGCGTGCCGCAGCGTGTCCGGCCATGACCAGCCCTCCAGCAGCACGGGAATGAGCCCGGCCACCAGCGCGTCGCGGGAGCCCGGGAGGCTGGAATGGCCATCCAGAACGCCGCGCCACTCCTGCGTCGCCGTGACCACCTGGACATCGTGATCGGAGACAGTGACGACGGCCCTCACCCCGCCCGCCACCAGCGCTGGCGCGTTCACCTGGCCCGGCCCGGCCCGATTGGCCTGGGCCGGCTTACTGATTGGGCCTGCCTGCCCCGCTGGCCCTGCCTGCCCCGCTGGCCCTGCCTGCCCGGCTGGTCCCGCCTGCCCCGCTGGCCCCGTCTGCCCTGCCTGCCCCGCTGGCCCCGCCTGCCCGGCTGGCCCTGCCTGCCCCGCTGGCCCATCGAGGCGCGCGACAACCAGGGCCGGGCGCCTGGCTGCGCCGTACCGCAGGGCCTCTCCCCCGGCGTCGATGATCGTCGGCACCCGGGCCTCAGCCGCGTACGTTACGAGTGATCCGTAGATTTCCGGCGGGAGACCGACCGGGAGGCTCCCGGACAGGACCACGGCCGCGGCCTCGGTCATCAGCCGCCGGTAGTCCGCTGCGAACCGGCCCAGTTCCTCCGTGGTGATGTAGGGCGGAGGTTCGTTGAGGATGGTGGTGTGTCCACGGTCGGCGTCGGCCACCTCCAGGATGCGCCGCGACTCCCCGCTGATCGCGGTGAACCCGGGGGTCACCCCAGATCTGGCCAGGTCCGTCGCGATCAGCCCGCCCGTGGCCCCTCCCGCCAGCCCGGCGGCGACGACATCATGGCCGAGCGTCCGCAGCACCCGGGCGACGGCCAGTCCACGGCCGCCCGCCCGGTACCGCACCCGGGTTACCCGGTTCGATCCTCCCCAGTCGACCCGCTGAGCCTCGTACTGCACCCGCAGCGAGGCGTTCAGGGTCAGGGTGACGATCACCGGGAGAGTTCCGCCGCGATGGTCGCTCCGAGTTCCCAGCATGCCTCCAGGTCGGCCGGGCCCGGGTCGCCGATCACACTGACTGGCGGGCGGGCGCGCCGCCATTGCAGCCCGGAGGCGATGGAGTCCACTGCCCGGACCGCCCCGGTGGTGTCGTTGTTGCCGTGCACGTACAGGCCGTAGGGTCGGCGGACTGTCGCCGCCAGGCAGGGATAGTAGATGCCGTCGAAGAAGTGCTTGAGCGCGCCGGACATGTATCCAATGTTGGCGGGTGTGCCGAGCACGTAGCCGTCCGCCTCGAGGACCTCGGCGGCGGCCGCGGTGAGCGCGGGCCTGGCCCCCACCTCGACGCCCTCAATCTCATCGGTGCCCGCGCCCGCCAGTACTGCCTCGAACATCGCCTGCATGGACGGCGAGGTCGTGTGGTGGACGATCAGCAGCCTGGCCATCACCCGGTGACGCAGCAACTTTGGGCACCGCGATCAGGCATCCACGCAGTGTACGCCGGCACTAGCCTGGGTCCATGCGTTCTGCGGGTGCCGCCCTGGCCGACCTCGGCTGCGTGCTGCTTTTCGTGGTGATCGGCCGGGCGAACCATCACGCCGGGGGTGGCCTCGCCGGGCTCTGGGATACCGCCTGGCCCTTCGTGGCCGGCCTGGCGGTCGGCCTCGTGGCCACCCGTTACTGGCAGCGGCCTGCCGCTCTCGTGCCGGTTGGCGTGGGCGTGTGGCTGTGCACGGTGGCCATCGGCATGCTGCTGCGGGTCGTCTCCGGCCAGGGCACCGCGTTCGCGTTCGTCCTGGTCGCGCTCGCCTTCCTCGGCTTGTTTCAGCTCGGCTGGCGGGCGGCCGTTTCGCTCGCGCCGCGAGCCCGGTCACGGTCGCGGTCGCGGGCCAGCACCCCCGGCTGATCCGGTCCAGCCCCGACCTTCACGCGCTCACTTCTCCGCGGCCAGCCCGTAGACCTTCACGCGCTCACTTCTCCGCGGCCAGCCCCAACTCTCACCCTCCCCAATGCTCCACATTTCGGGTCAAGTAGGGCGGCAATCATGGAGGTCGGGCAGGTAGTGCCGGCGCAGCCGCCTCGCGAATCCCGCCCTTCTTCCGTTGACGTGGGGGCCTGGACGGCTACGTCAGTTGACGCTAACGTTTGTTATGACTAACGTTAGTTGATGACGACAGATATCCGACCAAGGAGGGAAGCACCATGGGCCAGCCAGTCGCGTTCTTCGAGGTGATCAGCCCCGATACGGAGCGCGCCCAGAAGTTCTACGCCGAGTTGTTCGGCTGGCAGATAGCCGCCGACCCCGCCATGGACGGGTACGCGCTCATCGACACCGGGGCCGGTGAAGGCGCGATCGGCGGCGGAATCGGCGCGTCAGATGAGGCGGGCGAGAAGCGCGTGCGGATCTACATGCGGGTCGACGACCTCGACGGCTACCTCGACCGGGCCGAGCAGTTGGGCGGTCAGCGGCTCGTTCCGCCGACGGACCTGCCCGGGGATTTCGGCCGGTTCGCCATCTTCACCGACCCGGACGGCAACCAGGTCGGGCTGTGGAGCTGAGCGAACACCATGGATGAGAGGCCGCAGGATGCCGCGACGGCCGGCGATCGGGCAACCGACGAGGCGCTGAAGGCCATCGCCGAGCCCCGCCGTCGCGCCATCCTGCGGCTTGTCGCCGACGACGAGTTGCCCGCCGGTGAGATCGCCGCGGCATTCGACGTGAGCAGGACAGCGGTCAGCCAGCACCTCACCGTGCTCAAGAACGCGGGCCTGCTGACCGAGCGGCGGGACGGCACCCGCCGGCTGTACCGTGCCCGGCCGGAAGGGCTGGCCGGGCTCTGGCAGTTCCTGACCGACATGTGGGCGTCGTCGCTGGACACCGCCCGCAGGCTCGTGGAAGCGGAGCGGGGCATCACCGATGACGACCACGCCGCCAGCGCCGGGTGACCCGGGGGAACCGGTGCATGAACCCGGCCGGATCGACCCGCAGCGGGCGAAGCTCGCCGCATTGTGGACACTGGTCCTGGACCGCTTCCGTGACTACATGCACTGGGCCACTGTGGTGGCCGACCACCCGCGCGCGCATCCAGGAGGCCCGCATGATCCAGACGCCTGACCCAGGTCCTGGCCGCACCTCCGACCCTGCTCGCGCCTCCGGCGGGTCTGTCACCGCACTGCACCGGCCTCCGGTACGGCAGGCAACGCTGGTCCGCAGTGACCTCCGGCACACGTTCGACACGTTCGTGCGGACAATCGGCACCTGGTGGCCGGTTGACCCGTTCTCCGCCGGAAAGGACCGGGTCCGGGACATCGTCATCGAGCCGCGTGCGGGCGGCCGCGTCTACGAGACCTGGGCGGACGGCACCGAGGTGGACTGGGGGGAGCTGCTCGCCTGGGCGCCGCCCGACCGGTTCGTGATGACCTGGAACGGCACACCCGTGCCGACAGAGGTGGAGCTCAGCTTCGCCGCTCTCGGCCCGGCCCTGACCCGGGTCACGGTCGAGCACCGTGGCTGGGAGGCACTCACCGACGAGCAGCTCGCGGAGGACTGCGCACTGCCCGGCGGATACTCGGCTGGCTCCTATTCGACCGGCTGGACGCGGATCCTGGGCTGCCTGGCCGCCGCCGTCGGCGCGGCCGACCCGCCCAACGGCATTCCTACGGCCTGACCGGCCGACCCAGCCCGACCGACCAAACCTGACCGGGCCGGCCAGGCGGGCCGACCGGCCGGCCCGCTAGGCCGGAAACCACGGCCGACACGAAAGGCACCCGCCATGAGCGTGAACCCGGACGCCATCCAGCTGGAGACGTATGAATTCGTGCTGCTGCGCCGCACCCGGCGCTGCGGCGATTTCGACGAGGAGAACAGGGAGCGAATCTTCCGTGAGCACCTCGGGCACACGCTCAGCATGGTCGCGAGCGGCCGACAGCTCGCCGCCGGGCCGATCACCGACAGTCCCGCCGAGGAAACGCAGATCTGCGGGTTCGGCCTGTTCCAGCAGGGGTCGCTCGACGAGGTGCGGCGCATGATGGACGCCGACCCGGGCGTGCAGCAGGGCCTCTACTGCTTCGACATCATGACCTGGCGCACCCCGGCCGGATCGGTGACGTTCCCCTCGGCATCGACGCGCGCTTGACCCCGCCGACAGGCAGCGGACTGGACTGGACTGGACTGGACTGGACTGGACTGGCGCAGCGCGCCAACTGGGCGGCCGGTTGGCTAGCCGGGCAGTCGGCCTGGCCGTTGTCAGGACCGGCGACTCGATCCGGGCCGGACCTAATGGGCAGGGCCGAGCTTAACCGGCAGGGTCGGCCCGGCCGGGTGCCGCACCGTGGATTGCATGGCCAGCGCCAGGCACTGGCTGGCGGTGCGCGGTCTGGCAGGCGCTGCACGCTCACCAGCGGCGCCTGAGCAGGACTTCGGCGCGGAGCCGCTCAGAAGCCGACTGCGGTCGCGTAGCGGCTGTTGTAGCTCTTGTTGAGAGAAGGGGGCAGGAGCCTGAAGTAGTGCCCTCTGGCCAGCAGCTCAGCCGGGGGGAAGACGTACTGCGCATCGGCCAGGGCCGGATCGACCGAGCGCATGACGGCCTGAGTGCCCAGGACGGGGCAGATGAACTGCTCATACGCCGACAGCTGCGCGGCGGCCGCTGGCTCGTAGTAGAAGTTCATCAGCCGCTCGGCGTTCTCCTTGTGCGGGGTGAAGGCCGGGATCACCATGTTGTCTGTCCACAGCATGCCGCCCGCCACCGGCAGCGCGAAGTGGAGCTGGGGATAGGTCTGCTGGCTGTCGATGATGTCACCAGCCCAGGCCGTGCAGGCGGCGATCTCACCGCTGGCCAGCATGGCCGTGTAGTCGTTGGTCACGTTGTGCACCTGCCCCGCCCCGGCGGCCTGGTCCAGCCGGCGCAGCGCGGCGTCGAACTCCGCATCGGTGAACGCGGCCGGGTTCACGCCCATCCCCAGCATGATGAGCCCCATGACGTCCCCCATCTCGGCCACCAGCCCGACCCGGCCACGCAGGTCAGCCGAGGTGAGCAGGTCTGACATGCTGGTCACCGGGCGGTGGGTGGCGGACTGGTTCCACGCGATGCCGGTGAAGCCTCCTTGCCAGGGCAGCGCATAACGGCGCACGTCGGGCAGCGGGCGGTTGCGGAACGCGGGCACCAGCCTGGCCGCATTGGGAATGGCGGCCGGGGAGAGCGGCTGGATCCAGCCCAGGTCGATGAGCTGTCCGACCATCCAGTCCGAGACCACGACGAGGTCGTACCCCGGGCTGCGGCCGAGCGCGAGCTGAACGCCCATCTGGCCGACGAACTGATCATTGGCCTGGACCGGCTCGGAATATTCCACAACGATTCCGGTGCGGCGGGTGAACTCGACGAGAGTCGGGTGCACCTGGTGATTGCCGGGCAGCGAGTCGACGTAGTCGGGCCAGTTGGCGAAGCGGACGACTCGCTGGGCCCGGGACAGGTCAGCCACCTTGGTCCGCAGCGGCACGGGCGCGAGGTCGGTACCGCCGCAAGCGCCGAGCGCCCCCGCTCCGAAGGTCCCGGCCGCGAGCCCCAGTCCGCCGAGCCCGATACCGCGCAGGAACCGCCGGCGCGACGGCCGGCCGGTGATAGTCACAGGGGACACCTCCTTCTGATGGCAGGGGGGAATCAGCGTGCGGGGACCACGGGCTGCACCTCAGGCACCTGCGGCGCCGGCGGTTTCCCGTTCGCCTGCGGGCCGTCAGCCCGCAGTGGCAGCCTGACGGTCACCGTGGTGCCCACGCCTTCCTGCGATCTGAGCACGATCTCCCCGCGGTGGTTGTCGACGATGGTGCGGACGATGGCCAGCCCAAGTCCGGTTCCGGTAATCTTGCTGGTGACGGCGTTCGACGCGCGGTAGAACCGGGTGAACAGGGACTGCTGGTCCTGCTCAGGAATGCCGATCCCGGTGTCGCGGACGGTGATGAGGGCCTGATCGGCCTCCCGGCCAGCAGAGACGTGCACACTGCCGCCATACGGGGTGTATTTCACGGCGTTGCTGAGCAGGTTGGTCAGCACCCGGTCAAGCTGTTCCGGGTCCCCCTCGACGATGAGACCTCTCTCCAGAGAGCACAGTTCGAGATCAACGTGCTGCTCCGCGGCCATGGAGCCGATGTCCTCGACCGAGGCCGACACCACCGCCGCCAGGTCAACGGGACGCAGGACCGTCTCGAAGTTGCCCAGTTCGATCTTGGACATGGTCAGCACATCATCGATGAGGGCCCGCAGCCGGGTCGCGTTCCGCTCGATCGCGCCGAGCATCTGCTGCTGGGTGGCGTCCAGCGGGTTCCCGTCGCCTTCACCGAGCATCTCCGTGTAGCCGACAATGCTGGTCAGCGGCGCCTTCAGATCATGTGAGACGGCGGCGAGGAAGTCTGATTTCGCGCGGTCGACGTTCTTCAGCTGCTCGACGAAGTCCTTTTCCCGCGCGTACAGGCGTGCGTGGTCGAGACCGCGGCCCACGTCTGCCGCCAGCGATTCGACCGCGCTGATCTCCGGGGGCGTCCACGGGCGGCCGGGCTCGGTACGCAGCATGACAAGCCCACCGAGCAGTTCGCGCCCGATCCCGAACGGGGTGATGAGGAGCGACCCGCCGCCGAGTTTGAGCAGCACTTTCCGGACCCGCGGGGGAAGCATCCCGGTCTCGTCGGAACGCAGGTCCGCCAGCCGCAGGCTCGACCGCCGCTGGTAGACAGGATCCATCCGCTCGACGTATTCAGGCGTCACGCTTTCGCCCAGAGCGAGCCGCAGGCCCAGGTCTCCTGGATTGCCCACCGGCAGGGTCAGTTTGCCGTCGCTGACCAGCCCGACCCAGACATAGTCACATTCCAGATTCTGCTCAAGGGCCGCTACCGCCTCGCGGATGACGTCTTCCGCGTCGAGGTGCTCGCGCACCCGCATGGCGGTCTCCCTGACCACGGCTCCCAGGCGGGAGCTCTCCTCCTGCTCCGCCCGCAGCCGGTCGCTTTCGTCGGCGAGGACGTCGATCGACAGTGACAGGTCGTGCACCTCGACGGGTCCGCCCGGGACAGCGCGCGCGGCGTGGTCCCCCGCCGCGAGCCTTCGCACGGTGTTGGTGGCGCTGAGCACCGGGATAATCGTCCAGCGGAGGATGTAGCCGGCCGCCAGCAGCGGGATCATCAGCCCTACGGTCAGCACGATGCTGGTTCCCACCAGCCCGATCCCCAGCGACCGCTGACTGGCCGCGGCGAGAGCACTGCCGACCCGCGCCAGCAGCGCTTGCAGCCGCGCGTTCGCGTCCACGAACCGATCCGACGCACTTGAGGCCTGGCTGAACAGCGCCTGGGATCGCGGACTGCCGCGGGGGGAGGTCAGCGCCTGGTCGGCCAGCTGGAACGCGGCCAGCGCAGCGCTCCCCTCCTGGTCCAGGCCGCTCACCGCGTCGGGCCAGGCGAGCCCGCGCGCCTGGCTCAGCCCGGTCACGAAGTCGATGCGGTCGGTGTAGTAGGACTGCAGGAACCGGTTCTGGCCGGTCAGCAGGTAGCCGCGGGTGGAGCGGAGCGCGTCGAGGAACGACCCCTGGAGGGCGAGATTGGCCAGCTGGACGCTCTGCGCCCGGGAGTTGGCCCCGATCGCCGAGCGCTGATCGCTCGCCCCGACCAGCACGAACACGACCGCGCCCACCAGGAACACCACCTGGCCGATGAGGCCGATCCAGACGTAGAACACTATGGAACGGCGTGTCCTCACGGCTGCCCGGGCCCCGCAACCGGCGGGCGGCATCCCGTGGTGGTCATATCGGCCCTCCGGCAGCGACGGCTGGCGGCACGCGCCCTGTTTGCCCGCGCGTTGCTCTAACCAGCGCACGGCCCACCCGGGCACTACACCGCGGCAACCTGCCTTTATTGCTCTGCGTTATCACTTGAATACTCTAATATAGACTCCGGTCGGCCGCTGGCCCGTCAGCAGCGCCCTGGATCGCCATGCACTTGCGGCAGGCCTGGGCCGACTGCTGGCTGCTGGCTGCTCCCGCAGGCCGTCGCCCCGCCCGGCGGATTCACTGGACGAAGCGGCCTCGCGGGCGGACCGGTGACAGGCACCTGCTGTCCACAGGCAGCGGATCGGAATCTGCAGCGTGATCATGGCCCGCTGGGCCAGGTGGCGGGGAGTTCACAGCCATCTCCCCCACATGTCCACAGCGACTCTCCGCGTTCTCCCCACGCTATCCACAGTGTTATCCACAGGCAAGGCTGGCCCTTGACGCGGGTCCGCGCTCCCGTGGCTCAGCCCGCGCAGCAGAATGTCGGCCGGCCATGTCACGCTGTCGCGCATGAGACCAGCCCTGAAGCCAGGCCTCCTGCCGGTCTGGCGGGACCGGGACACGCTGCAGATCGGCATCGACTCGCGGCGGGCAATCGCGCTGACCGGGATGCGCTCGGCTGCGGCGGTGCTCAGCCTGTTAGACGGGAGCCGGGACCGCGGGCAAGTGATCGCGGCCGCGGCGGACCACGGTATCCAGGCGGACGCCGCGGACCGAGTGATCACACTGCTGACGGCGGCCGGGACACTGTGCGACTTTCCGGCGAGCACGATAGCCACCGTGCCGGACGAGGCCCGTGCCCGGCTGGCCGCGGAGCTGGCCACGGCATCGCTGGCGCACGGCGACGGGGACGGCGGTGCCCGCGTCCTGGTCCGCAGGCAAGGGGCCGTCATCCGGGTGCATGGCACCGGCCAGGTCGGGTCGGGCATCGCCAGCCTGCTCACGGCGTCGGGCGTCGGCCGCGTGGTGTCCGTGGGCCCGGCGGCGGCCCGTCCGCCGGCACCTGCCGCCGAGCCGGACGAATGGCCACCGCCCAGGACCGTCCTGCCCGGGACCTCCCGTAAGGCCCCGGGCGAGACCTCCCGTGAAACCCCGGGCAGGGCGCCCCGTGAAACCCCGGGCAGGACGCCCCGTGAAACCCCGGGCAGGACGTCCCGTGAAACCCCGGGCAGGACCTCCCGGAGGGCCCGGGGCGGGACGCCCCCCATGACGCTGAGCCGGGGCGGCAAACTGCCCGATCTAGCGGTGCTAGCCGGTAACCACGATCTGGAAATCGCCTCCGCGCTTGTCCGGGAACGTGTCCCGCACCTGGCCGCCTCGGCGGGCGAGGCGATCGGCGTCGTCGGGCCCTTGGTCGTTCCCGGGCAGTCGGCCTGCCTGCGCTGCCTTGACCTGGCCCGCACCGACCGGGACCCGGCCTGGCCGCTCATCCTCGCCCAGCTGGCCGGGCAGCAGCCAGATCCGATCGCCTGCGATGCGCCGCTGGCCGCGGCGGTCGCGGCCCAGGCTTCCGCCCAGGCCCTCGCCTTCATCGACCGTCCCGCCGAAGCAGGTGCGGCGCTGAATGGAACGCTCGAACTCGTGCTGCCGGCCTGGCAGTGGCGCCGCCGAACATGGCCGCCCCATCGCGACTGCGACTGTGGCGGCCGGTACGCGCCCGGCCCGACACCGCCGGACGCGCAGCCGCTGCCCAGGCCTTTCCCGGGCGCGTGAACCCAGATCCCCCCAGGCGCGTAACCATAACCAAGGGGAGCGGGCCGACCTCCGGGCCGCCAGCACACAGAAGCGGGGACTCATGATCATGCAGCCGCAGCACCAGTCCCGGGTCGCAGCCCGGGCCCTGACCTCCAATCACTCCCGGGCCGTGACCCGGGTCCTGGGCATGAACCACTCCCGGGCCGTGGCCCGGCTCATCTCCTTCAACCACTCCCGGGCCGTGACCCGGGCCCTGACCAGCAACCACTCCCGGGCCATCTCCTTCAACCACTCCCGGGCCGTGGCCCGGGCCGTCGCCGCCAACCACTCCCGGGCCGTGGCCCGGGCCCTGACCAGCAACCACTCCCGGGCCCTCTCCTTCAACCACTCCCGCGCCGTGACCCGGGCCCTGACCAGCAACCACTCCCGGGCCCTCTCCTTCAACCACTCCCGCGCCGTGACCCGGGCCCTGACCAGCAACCACTCCCGGGCCGTGACCCGGGTCGTGAACTACAACCACTCCCGGGCCGTGGCCCGGCTCATCACCCTCAACCACTCCCGGGCCGTGGCTGCGGCCGCGGGCCGCGCCTGATCGGTATGTGAGGTGGCGGTTTCCATGCCTGGCCGGTTTCTCCCCGCGATGAACGAGGTCCCGGCCAGGCGGGGGCCGCTGCCCCCGGCAACGCCATGAACGGTGAGGCCGCTGCCGCGGCCGTCCACAGCGCCGCCGAGGAGGCGCTGGCACTGCGGGACCAGGCGCTGGCCACCCTCGACGGAGGAGATCCCCAGACGGCGCTGGCCATCGCCGGCCAGGGCCTGAAGGCACTCGATGCGGCCAGGCTGGGAGGCGGGCCCGACGCTGCCGCCCTGCTCGTCACGCTCGCCGAGATCGAGGAATCCTTGGGCCGCTTCGGTGATGCCACGGCCACGATCGCAGCGGCGGTCACCATCCTGGAGGACGTCGTGCCGGACGGCGCCGTGGCGGAGGGCGGGGACGACGACAGCCTGTTGTTGTGGTGTCAGGCCCAGGAGCGACTGGCCGGCCTGGAGCGGTTGGCTGGGCAGTTCGATGCCGCCGCGGCCCGGCTGGGCACCGTGCTGGACCGGGCGTGGCCGGCGTTCGGCGAGGTCTCGTTGGCCGTGGTGTCGGCGGCAAACGCGCTGGGGGTGGTGTACAAGTACGCTGCGGACTTCGATGCGGCTGAGGTCGCCTACCGGCGGGCCATGGCTGCTGCTGACAGCTTGCCTGGCGTTGATCCGCTGATAATGGCCGGGCTGCTGCACAACCTGGGCGGCCTGGCTCACTCACGGGGCGACTTCACCAGCGGGATCCCTCTCGCCGAGAAGGGCCTCGCGCTGAGAACCGAAGGACTCGGCGCCGATCATCCCGATGTCGCTCGCGACCTGAACGCCCTGGGAGCCCTCTACCACCTCGCCGGGCGTTTCGGCGACGCCGCACAGGCTTACCGCCGGGCCTTGGCGATATTCGAAGACCGTTATGGGCCTGACCACTTCGAGGTCGCGATGACATGTGCCAATCTCGCGGTCCTCGACGGCGACCAGGGGCACTTCCAGGAAGCCGAGTCGCTCGGCCGCCGGTCGCTGGCGATCCTCGAAGCCGTCCTCGGGCCACAGGACGCCGAAGTCGGTCTTACCTTGCTGAACTTGGCGGCGGCCGTCGCGAACCAGGGCAGGCGGGCCGAGGCGGCAGCGCTGACGACCCGGGCCGCGGCCGTGCTGGCCGCCCGGCTTCCCCCCGATCACCCACACGTGGTGGCAGCGGGCCAGGCGCTGGAACACTTCGGGCCGCCGGCATGACAGCCGAACCAGATACCCGAGGCCGCCGTTCCGGACTTCTGCCGACATTACCGCGTCCGGCATGGGTGGTGCTGGGTGGTGACTTTGTCTCGGCCATCGGGAGCGGCTTGACGCTGCCGTTTCTGTTCATCTACGCGCACCGGGTCCGGGATCTCAGCTACGGCACGGCCGGCCTGGTCGTCGCCACGATCGCCCTGGCATCGCTGATCGGCAACCCGGTGGGCGGCGCGGTCGCCGACAGATGGACACCGCGGCGGGCGCTGATGGCTGGCCTGGTCGCCGCCGCGGCCGGCTCGGCCGCCCTGGCGCTGGCCCACACCGCCGCAGCCCTGTTCGGCGCGGCCGGCCTGCTCGGCCTGGGGGTGGCCGTGGTTTGGCCCGCCCAAGACGCGCTCCTGGCCAGCCTCGTCGGCCCGGCCGATCGCTCCGCGGTGTTCTCGGTCCGCCACGCCTCCATGAACGCCGGGCTTGGCCTGGGCGCGCTTGGCGCCGCGGCCACGGTGAGCATCGCTCATCCGGGCACGTTCGTGGCCGTGTACCTCGCCGACGCTGTCTCGTTCCTCGCTTTCCTGCCCGTGCTGGCCTGCGTGCGCCCAGCGGCACAGCCCGCCGGCGAAGGGCGTCCCGCCGCGCCGGAACGGACCGGTTTCCGGGAGGTACTGCGGGACAAGGCATTCCTGCGGGTATGGGCGCTCACCGCGGTCATCGTGACCATCAGTTTCGGCCAGGCCCAGTCCAGCTTCGCCGGCTACGCGACCCGGCCGGGTGGTATCGACACGTACGGTCTCAGCCTGGCCTTCGCCGCCAACATGCTGACAGTGGTCGGCGCGCAGCTGTTCGTCCTGCGGCGGCTGGCAGGCCACCGGCGCACCACCGGCGCGGCACTGGCCGCCGCGGCCTGGGCAGCAACCTGGGCGGTGGTGATCGTCGGCGGCCACCTCGGCGGCGGCGCGGCCGCCGAGGTCGCCTTCGGCGCCGCGATGGTCATATTCGCCCTGGGGGAAAGCCTGCTATCGCCGACGCTGCCAGCCATCATCAACGACCTCGCCCCACCCGGCGCCGCCGGCCGCTACAACGGGCTCGGCGCCCTGGCCTTCACCACCGGCTTCCTCATCGGCCCGGCCGTCGGCGGGGCCGCGCTCGGCGCCGGCTGGGGCACCAGCCTGTTCGCCGTCATGATCCTGGCCTGCGTCCTCGCCGCAGCCGCCGCCGTCCGCCTGGACCGCCACCTGCCACCCGCCGCCAACCAGATCACCGCACCGGCCACAACCCCAGCCGGGCCGGCGCAGGCCGAGAGCCGAGCGCCGAGCAGCCCACGATCATAACCCCAGGTCCCCAACGACAAGCCGGACGGCAAACACCGGACCATAACCGCCCAGCGGGAACCCTCCCCCGGCTCTCCGACGCCGTGACCTTGACAGCGCTCGCCAGCGCACTCGCCGGTCGCGGCGCGGGCGGCCGGCCAGCCACTCGCTTTCGCCGGCCGGGCCGCAAAAATGCTCATGTAGCAGGCACGCCACATCCTGGCGGAGAATGAGAATTGTGGACGACCTACCTCGCCGTGCCGTGACCCGGACGGTCAAGCTGGCCAGCCTGCCTGCCGGGCTGCTCGGCCGGACCGCCCTGGGGCTGGGGAAGAGGATCGGCGGCCGGCCCGCGGAGATCGTCGCCGCTGAGATACAGCAGCGCACCGCCGAGCAGATCTTCCGGGTACTCGGGGAACTCAAGGGCGGGGCGATGAAGCTCGGCCAGGCCCTGTCCATCTTCGAGGCCGCGCTGCCGCCGGAGATCGCCGGGCCCTACCGAGCCACGCTGACCAAGCTCCAGGAGTCCGCGCCGCCGCTGCCCGCTCGTTCCGTGCATCAGGTGCTGGCGGCCGACCTCGGCCAGGCCTGGCGCGACGATTTCATCGAGTTTGACGACACCCCGGCCGCGGCCGCGTCGATCGGCCAGGTGCACCGGGCCATCTGGCACGACGGCCGCAAGGTCGCCGTCAAGATCCAGTACCCGGGTGCCGGGCGTGCCCTCCTCAGCGACTTCACCCAGCTCAGCCGGGCAGCGCGGCTCTTCGGGGTAATCATGCCCGGACTCGACGTCAAGCCCATCATCGACGAACTGCGCGACAGGATCGCCGAGGAACTCGACTACCACCTGGAAGCGGCTTCGCAACAAGCGTTCGCGGACGCCTACGCGGGCGACCCGGATATCTATGTACCCCCAGTAGTCCAGGCCTCGGGTCATGTGCTGGTCACCGAGTGGGTGGACGGCACGCCACTCTCGAAGATCATCAGTGACGGATCCCAGGAGGACAGGAACCGGGCCGGGATCCTGTTCGTCCGGTTCATCTTTTCCGGCCCGCAACGCGCCGGGCTGCTCCATGCCGACCCGCACCCGGGCAACTTCCGGCTGCTGGACGACGGCCGGCTCGGCGTGCTGGATTTCGGCGCGGTGGACCACCTGCCCGACGGGTTTCCGCCCTTCATCGGCAGGATGCTCCGGATCATGCACGACGGCGGGGACTTTTCCGCCGCCGAGCGGGAACTTCGCGAGCAGGGATTCCTCAAAGAGGGCATCAACATAGACCAGGAGGCGTTGCGTGCCTTCCTGTCACCCCTCGCGGAGCCATCCAAGGTGGAGTCGTTCAAGTTCAGCCGTGAGTGGCTGCGCGGCGAGGCCGCCCGGATGACCGATCCGCGCACCTCCAACCTGGGCCGACGGCTCAACCTGCCGCCCTCCTACGTCCTCATCCACCGGGTGTCCACGGCGGGCATCGGCGTGCTGTGCCAGCTGGAATGCGAGGGGCGGTTCCGCGCCGAGGTCATCGGGCGGATGCCGGGCTACGCCGACGAAGAAGGCGCCGGGCCGCCGGATGGCGACGGAGGTGCCGGGCCCCGGGACGGCGAGGACGCCGGCGCGGTGACGCCCGGCCGATAATGCCCAGGCCGGCGCGGGGTCCAGCCCGCCCACCGGTGATCTCCATTCTGGCCGGATTGACGTGCGGGGGGTCCTCGGCGCTGCTGCGCCGAGGACCCCCCGTGCCTGCCCCCGCGCCGGGTGGCTGTGCTCCAACGAGCTGGGGGTCAGGACATGACATCCAGTTCACTGCGGATCTGCCTGGCCTCTTCCTGGGCCCGGTCCAGGCGCTCGGCCGCGCGCTGCGCCCGCCGGGCCGCCCGGCGCAGCGCGCGGAGCCGTGCTGACTGGCCTAGCCGCCGCGCCCGCGCCAGTTGTTCCCTATGTCGTTGCGTTGCGTCTTCCACTGATGGATACATCGCTTTACCGTCC
>OBLW0100002536.1_pt1 | contig 14759 bp, 9 predicted proteins | sample 1520161 | NCBI WGS metagenome assembly OBLW01 (sample SAMEA3539309, study PRJEB22396) | soil metagenome | biome: tundra; feature: field; material: soil | place: USA | collected 2010-05 | depth 0.15 m
GGTGCCAGCCATGGCGAAGTCATCCGCAGGGCTGCTGTACCAGTGCGGCGAGTGCGGCTGGCGCACGACCAAGTGGTCCGGACGGTGCGGCGAGTGCCAGTCCTGGGGCACGGTCGAGGAGGCGGCGGTTGCCGGGCGTACTCGCTCGCGGCTGGGAGCGGGCCTGTCGGCGGTGGCCGCCGCGCCGGCCCACCCGGCGCTTCCCATCGGCGAAGTGGACGCCAGCGCGGCCAGCGCCCGCCCCACCGGGCTCGACGAATTGGACCGGGTGCTGGGCGGTGGGCTGGTGCCCGGTGCGGTCGTGCTGCTGGCCGGTGAGCCCGGGGTGGGCAAGTCGACGCTGCTCCTGGTGGCGGGAGCGCTGGCCTCGGCGGCCGGGCCCGTCCTGTACGTGACCGGGGAGGAGTCGGCGGCCCAGGTGAGGCTGCGCGGCGACCGGGTGGGCGCGGTCGGCAAGAACCTCTTCCTCGCTGCGGAGACCGAACTGTCCGCCGTGCTCGCGCATGTGGCGACGGTCAAGCCGCATTTGCTGATCGTCGACTCGGTTCAGACGATCACCGCGGACGGAGTGGACGGCACTCCCGGCGGGGTCACCCAGATCCGTGAGGTCACCGCGGCCTTGATGGCGGTGGCGAAACAAAAGGCGCTCACCACCGTGCTGGTCGGGCATGTCACCAAGGACGGCTCGATCGCCGGGCCGCGAGCACTCGAACACCTGGTGGACGTGGTTCTGCACTTCGAGGGGGACCGCCACGCGCAGCTCCGCATGGTGCGCGCGCTCAAGAACCGCTACGGTCCGACAGACGAGATCGGCTGCTTCGATCTCGGCGAGGACGGCCTGGTTGGCCTGCCGGATCCCAGTGGCCTGTTCGTGTCGCAGCACCGCGACCCGGTACCCGGGACGTGCGTGACCGTGACCCTGGAGGGCCGCCGGCCGCTCGTGGCCGAGGTGCAGACCCTGGTGGCCGGGTCCATCCTTGACATACCGCGGCGCGTCACGTCCGGCCTTGATGCGTCGAGGGTCGGCATGGTGCTCGCTGTCCTGCAGCGGCGGGCCGACCTGAAGATCGGCAAGCAGGACGTGTACGCGGCGACCGTCGGCGGGGTACGGCTGACCGAGCCGTCCGTTGACCTGGCCGTGGCGCTGGCGCTGTCCAGCGCGATCGCCAATCTCAGTGTGCCCGCGGGTCTGGTCGCGATCGGAGAGGTCGGCCTGGCCGGCGAGGTACGGCGGGTCAGCGGTGTCCCGCGAAGGCTGGGCGAGGCGGAGCGGATGGGCTTCCGCCGCGCTATCGTGCCCGCCGGCTCAGCCGCCCAGCGGATCAACGACCAGCGGAGCCAGCCAGCGGTCATCGACGTCAGGGAGGTGGAGACCATCGGGGAGGCCATCGCGCTGGCCTTCGGCGGCTGAAGGCCGGGCTGCCGGCGACTTTGCGGGCCAGGGCTTCGATGTCGGACCCGGCGCCAGGCCGGGCGGGAAGGCGGACAGGCACGCCGCGTCTGGCGTGCGGCCGGCACGCCGCGTCTGGCGCGGATACACTGACCGTGACCAGCAATCTCCGGGGGTTCAGTGTCGCCAGACAAGGGCCCAACCGATGGGGGCACAGACGAGCGCCGCAGGGCCGCCCTCGCGGCCCTCGCCCCAGGCACGTCGCTTCGGGACGGTCTTGAGCGGATACTGCGGGGCAATACCGGTGCACTGATCGTGCTCGGTGACGGGCACGTGGTGGACGAGTTGTGCACCGGCGGCTTCGAGCTTAAGGTCGGGTTCTCCGCGACCAGGCTCCGTGAGCTGGCCAAAATGGACGGCGCCATCGTTACGGACGCGACGGCCGAGCGCATTGTCCGGGCGGCCGTGCACCTGGTACCGGACCCGGCGCTGCCCACGGATGAGTCAGGTACCCGGCACCGGACCGCGGAACGTGTCGCGAGACAGACCGGTTACCCGGTCATCGCCGTCAGCAAGTCCATGCGGATCATCGCGCTGTACCTCGACGGCACCCGTTATGTGCTGGAGGAGCCGGCCGCGATCCTGTCCCGTGCCAATCAGGCACTGGCGACCCTGGAGAGGTACAAGGTCCGCCTGGACGAGGTTTCCGGTGCGCTGACCGCGCTCGAGATCGAGGATCTCGCGACCGTCCGTGATGTCACCGCGGTAGCCCAGCGCCTGGAGATGGTCCGGCGCATCGCGCGGGAGATCGAGGGCTACATGGTGGAGCTGGGCACCGACGGCAGGCTGCTCGCGTTGCAGCTCGACGAACTGGTCGGCGGCAGCGACTTCGAACGGCAGCTCATCGTCCAGGATTATCTGCCCGCGGCCCGCGAACAGCTGGCCCGCCGGACCGCCGAAGTGCTGGCTGAGCTGGCCGGCCTGGCTCCGGAAGAGCTGCTGGACGTGGCGACGGTGGCGAAAGTGCTCGGGCTCGGCGGATCGGGGATGCTGGATGACCCGGTCAGCCCCCAGGGTTATCGCCTGCTGGCCAAGGTGCCGAGGCTACCGAGGCCCGCCGTGGAGCGGCTGGTCAGACATTTCGGCGGACTCCAGAAGCTCCTGGCCGCGAGCGTAGATGAGCTTCAGCAGGTCGAGGGCATCGGCGAAGCACATGCGCGCGGCGCGCGGGAGGGCCTGTCCCGGCTGGCTGAGGTTTCCATCCTGGAAAGGTACGTGTGATCAGCTAAGGTTGCGCGATCCCGGCCCCGCGGAGCACGAAGACCAAGGTGTTGCTGCGGAGCTGACCGCTGTAGACCGTGGCCGTGTAGGTGCCTGGGCGCGCCACGATGCCGGCCGGCCCACAGCCGGGCGCCGACGTCTTCCTGTTCCACGACATGTGCAGCGTCACAGGCACGCCCCTGGCCAGCCGGGTGATCCGGGAGCCAGCGCCCGCCGAGCAGTCGGACGAGGCCCAGATCCTGGCCGGGCCCGAGTTGATCACCACACGTACGTCTTTCGCACCGATACCGAAGGCGCACGTGTGGGCGGCCGTCGAGACGACCGTGACGCCAAACTCCGGCAGGACACCAGGGCTGTAGCTCTGCCCGGCGGCACTCAGGCTGATGACGACGTCTCCCGCGGGGCAGCCATCGCCGGTATGCGAGACGCTCACCGTCTTACGGGTCGGCGTGGGCGTCGCTGTCGGTGTCGCCGAGCGGGTCGACGTGGGCGACTGCGTCGCCGAGGCACCGGCCCCGGATGGGTTCACCGAGGGCGTGGTGGGAGCGCTGGCCGGGATCGGCTCGGCCTTCTTCGCGTGACTGATGTCCGCGGTCTGACTGGTCGCGCTGCCCCCGCCGATAACCCCGTTCACCGCCCAGGCCAGCAACCCGACAACCGCGATGCCGAGGGCAAGCGCAATCGCCCGGCGCCGCCAGAAGATTTCCGGCTGAGGCGCGCGTTGCTGGTCGCCAGGCGCGTTCGGGCCCATGCCCACGAGTATGCGAGTTCGTTACGGAGAGTGCCCGGCGACCCGCCGGCATCGTGTGACGTTTTCCCAGTTCAAAGACGGCCTATTCACAACCAGACGTGCTCAGAACGCCTTGCGGGCCAGGCTTTTAGCTACCATCTGTAACTCGTCTTCCGGGCGCACACGGGGGCGCTGTGTCTTATTCAAAAGTTCGCGTTATTCAAACTATCCTCAGTGGCCACCGCGGGCCTGACCTGCACCGGCCGCTCACCCGGACCCTACGGGCCCGGGTTCGACAGCCGGTTTGAACAACGCGCCCTGGGCCGTGCGAGGATCAATGCATCATGGCAACCGGGAATGTGACCGAGATCCTGGGCTGGTACGCCTCTCACCGACGGGACCTGCCGTGGCGCCGCCCGGATGCGACGCCCTGGGCCATCCTGGTCAGCGAGGTCATGCTGCAACAGACGCCGGTCGCGAGAGTGCTCCCGGTATACGAGGCATGGCTCACCCGGTGGCCTGGGCCAGCAGCGCTGGCTGCCGCACCGGCCGGGGACGCCGTCCGGGCGTGGGGACGCCTGGGATACCCGAGGCGTGCACTTCGCCTGCATGCGACAGCACAGATCCTGACGCAGCGCTACGGTGGCGAGGTTCCCGCGTCGCTGGATGCGCTGCTGGCCCTGCCCGGCATCGGGTCGTACACGGCCGCCGCGGTGGCGAGCTTCGCCTTCGGGCAACGGCAGGCAGTCCTGGACACCAACGTGCGCCGGGTGCTTGCGCGGCTGGTCAACGGCCAGGAACGGCCACCGGCCAGCCCATCCGCAGCGGAAGTGCGGCTGGCCGAGTCACTGCTTCCGGCGCAGCCCGGGCGCGCGGCACGATGGTCGGTGGCGGTCATGGAACTAGGCGCATTGGTGTGCACCGCCGCGCGCCCGGACTGCACCAGTTGCCCGGTGGCCCGTTCCTGCGCCTGGCGGCTAGCCGGAAGCCCGGCCACCATCGATCCCCGGCCCCCAGGTCAGGCCTACGACGGCACCGACCGGCAGTGCCGGGGCCGGCTGCTCGCGGTCCTCCGGGAAGCGACCGGCCCCGTTTCCGCGCCGCGGCTGGACGCCGTCTGGCCGGACCCGCGGCAGCGCGCCCGGGCCCTCGACAGCCTCGTCGCGGACGGCCTTGTCGACCCGCTCCCAGACGGCCAGTTCGCCCTCCCCGGAGACCCCGTCCCGCCCGCTCCACCCGCCCCGATGCCCGTCGATGTGACATCGGGCGTGCTCTAGTACGTTCAATGTCACATCGACGGGATTGCGGGCATTGCCCGCCGACGCACCCAAGCCACGACAGCAGAAGCCACGACAGCAGGAGAGCCTGGCCCGGGGCGATCCGCCCCGGGCCAGGCTCTTAGGCACTGCCCCATTCCCCCCGGTCAGCTCAGGTTGCCGCTGAGCTTAGGGAGTCAGTCCTGCTGCGTCCCAGCGACCCGGCCTTCGGCCGCGGCACTGCTCTCGACCTCGACCGGCGGTGCGTCAGGCACCGCATCCGGCTTGGCCACGCCCTTGAACGTGAACTGCGCTTCCTCACCGGTGCCCTTCACGTCCACGATGACGATCTGGCCCGCCTTCAGCTCACCGAACAGGATCTTCTCGGACAGGCTGTCCTCGATCGACCGCTGAATGGTGCGCCGCAGTGGCCTCGCGCCAAGCACCGGATCGTAGCCACGCACAGAGAGCAGCGTCTTGGCCGCAGGCAGCATCTCCAGGCCCATGTCGCGGTCCTTGAGCCGCTCGTCCACCTTGGCGATCATCAGGTCGACGATCGTGACGATCTCCTCCTGAGTGAGCTGATGGAAGACGATCGTGTCATCCACGCGGTTCAGGAACTCGGGCCTGAAATGCTGCTTCAGTTCCTCCTGAACCCTGGACTTCATCCGGTCGTAGGAACCGCGGGACTCAGAGTTCTTGGCAAAACCAACGGACACGCCCTTCGAGATGTCCCGGGTGCCGAGGTTGGTGGTCATGATAATGACGGTGTTCTTGAAGTCCACCAGCCGACCTTGAGCGTCGGTCAGCCGGCCGTCCTCAAGGATCTGCAGCAAGGAGTTGAAGATATCCGGGTGGGCCTTCTCGATCTCGTCGAACAGGACCACGGAGAACGGCTTGCGGCGCACCTTCTCGGTGAGCTGGCCGCCCTCCTCATAGCCGACATACCCGGGCGGGGAACCGAACAGCCGTGACACCGTGTGCTTCTCCATGTACTCGCTCATGTCGAGCTGGATCAGCGAGTCCTCGTCACCGAAAAGGAATTCGGCGAGCGTCTTGGAAAGCTCGGTCTTGCCAACCCCAGACGGCCCGGCGAAGATGAATGAGCCGCCTGGCCGCTTCGGGTCCTTCAGCCCGGCACGTGTCCGCCTGATGGCCTGGGACAATGCCTTGATCGCATCGTTCTGGCCGATGACGCGCCTATGCAGCTCGTCCTCCATGCGCAGAAGCCGCTGCGACTCCTCCTCGGTCAGCTTGAACACCGGGATGCCGGTCGCGGTGGCCAGAACCTCGGCGATCAGCTCCTCGTTCACCTCGGCGACAACGTCCATGTCGCCGGCCTTCCACTCCTTCTCCCTGGCGTCCTTCTTCGCGATCAGCTGCTTCTCGTTGTCCCGCAGCGCGGCTGCCTTCTCGAAGTCCTGGGAGTCGATGGCCGACTCCTTTTCCCTCCGCACGCCGGCGATTTTCTCGTCATACTCGCGCAGGTCCGGCGGCGCGGTCATCCGGCGGATGCGCATCCGCGACCCGGCCTCATCGATCAGGTCGATCGCCTTGTCCGGCAGGAACCTGTCACTGACATAGCGGTCCGCCATCTGCGCGGCGGCGACAAGGGCGCCGTCGGTGATCGACACCCGGTGATGCGCCTCATAGCGGCCACGCAGGCCCTTGAGGATCTCGATGGTGTGCGAGATGGTCGGCTCGGCCACCTGGATCGGCTGGAACCTGCGCTCAAGCGCCGCGTCCTTCTCCAGGTGCTTGCGGTACTCATCCAGCGTCGTCGCGCCGATCGTCTGCAGCTCACCGCGGGCCAGCATCGGCTTCAGGATGGATGCGGCGTCGATCGCGCCCTCGGCCGCGCCGGCGCCCACCAGGGTGTGCAGCTCGTCGATGAACAGGATGATGTCACCGCGGGTCCTGATCTCCTTGAGGACCTTCTTCAGCCGCTCCTCGAAGTCACCGCGGTAGCGCGACCCAGCCACCAGGGCGCCGAGGTCCAGCGTGTAAAGCTGCTTGTCCTTCAGCGTCTCCGGCACCTCGCCCTTGACGATCTTCTGGGCCAGCCCTTCGACCACGGCGGTCTTGCCCACCCCTGGCTCGCCGACGAGCACCGGGTTGTTCTTGGTCCGCCGGGAGAGCACCTGCATGACCCGCTCGATCTCTTTCTCCCGGCCGATCACCGGATCGAGCTTGCCCTCGCGCGCCCCGGCGGTGAGGTTCCGGCCGAACTGGTCGAGGACCAGGGAGGTGGACGGCGCGGACTCGGACGGCGAGCCCGCGGCCGCGGGCTCTTTGCCCTGGTAGCCGTGCAGCAGCTGGATAACCTGCTGACGGACCCGGTTCAGGTCCGCACCCAGCTTGACCAGCACCTGAGCGGCCACGCCTTCGCCCTCACGGATGAGGCCGAGCAGGATGTGCTCGGTGCCGATGTAGTTGTGCCCCAGTTGCAGAGCCTCACGGAGTGAGAGCTCGAGGACCTTCTTGGCGCGCGGGGTGAACGGGATATGCCCGGAAGGCGCCTGCTGCCCCTGGCCTATGATCTCCTCAACCTGCTGCCGTACGGCCTCCAGGCTGATCCCCAGCGATTCCAGGGCCTTGGCCGCCACACCCTCACCTTCATGGATGAGGCCAAGCAGGATGTGCTCGGTGCCGATGTAGTTGTGGTTGAGCATCCTGGCCTCTTCTTGAGCCAGGACCACGACCCTCCGCGCCCGGTCAGTAAACCTTTCGAACATCTCGTCGCTCCTCACAGAGCGGTTGGGGGGCCCAGATGCCTGGGTGTCCGGGACCCATCCCTTCCGCATGTTAGCCCGCATGCCGGACGATGTGCCGCGCGATATGCCGCACATGGTTAAAACGTTCCCCGGCAGGAGGGCGTTCATCCCATCCAACTCCGGTGAGAGGGGACGGTGTTCCCTAGTACGCCGGAAGCGAACGCCTGCCCTAGCGCTCAACGAACGCCGGCCTGCCTCTCAACGAGACGACGGGACGCGCACCACTGGGCGACCCGGGGAAGGCTCCAGACATGCCACAGGGCCCGCACACGTCGCGCGAGAGCCGGCCTGCATTACCAGAATAGCCGGTGCGTCGCGAGCCGCCTGCGGGCCCTGCGCTGAGACCTACTGCGCTGAGACTAGTGAGCGGCGTCATACTCCGAGATGATCGTGGCCGGAATGCGGCCCCGCTCACTGACCTTGTACCCGCGCTGCTTCGCCCATGCCCTGATTTCTGAACTTCGCTCACGGCCGGGACCTGTCCTGGCGCGACGGCGGCGGCCAGCGCCGGTAGCCCTGCGCGCATGATCGGTATACGGCCCGAACTTCTCGCGAAGTTCCTTAGCGTGCGGCGAGCACACGTCGACCTCGTAGGCAGTTCCGTCAAAGGAGAACGAAACCGTCTCCGTCCCCTCGACCTCACCGTCGTGAGGAAGGTCGCAGACGACCGTCACCTTCACCTTCTGAGCCATGGGAGCCAGCCCTTCCACTGGAGCACGTTTATTAGGTTGCAAACATATACTAGGACAGTTGCGTTTGCCAATTCAAACCACCGGAATCGAAGTGCGAGTTCCGTCTCGGCATGGCAAGGCAGACGACACGGAAGATTGCAGTAACTCTCCGTAATCATGCATGGATAGGCCGGCATCAATCGGGCAAGCGGATCTATCGCGCGCTACTGGAGGGCGCAGTTCATGCAGAAGACCGCTAGCTCTCACCGCGATCTGGCGACGAGCCCGGCCGTGAACGCTCGGGGTCCGGAATCCCGGTGTCGCCGGAAATATCATCCGGGGCGTCATCATCTGCACCGGGCTGCTTCGCCGCCATCTGACGTCGCAGGAAGAGCCCTACCCCGATCAGGAAGGCCACGCACACAACCAACGACGGGGTCAGAGCTGCCAGGTCCGCGAGCATGGCTCACTCCTTTCCGCCGATCACCGCTCATCCAGTTCGCCTGGCCTCGGGATCATCCGTTCACCGTGATGCGGTTAACAGCGCCACCCGCTTTGCGCCGCAGCGTGCCGGTCTGACTTATGCATTGTTACCCATGACCAAAGTGGCCGCGCCCGCGCCCCTGCGTTCACGCCTGAGACGGCAGCGACGAACGCCGCCCCATGACGCCCGGCACCGTGGCAGGATCGGACCGGCGCCCGCGGGCCCAGCGCGGCTCCGCTGCCGCTGGCTTTGGTCAGGCGGGACACAGAAAAACGCGGCCCAGAAAGCGAGCAGCGACGGCATGTTCCACGCCGACCTGCACATCCACTCCCGGTTCTCCCGCGCCTGCAGCAAGACCTGTGACATCCCTTCCCTGGCCTGGTGGGCGCTGCGTAAGGGGATCACCGTGGTCGGAACGGGCGACTTCACCCATCCGGCGTGGGCGCAGGAACTGCGCGAAACCCTCGTTCCCGCCGAGCCCGGCCTGCTGCGGCTCCGCCCCGAATTGGAGGCGCGGCTGCGGCGTACCGCACCTGCCCGCTGCGCCCAGCCGGTGCGCTTCATGTTGTCGTCTGAGATCTCGACCATCTACCGGGGCGGCGAGCGGACCAGGAAGGTGCACCATTTGCTCTACGCACCGACCTTCGAGGCAGCGGACCGGATCACCGCGGCGCTGGCGACTATCGGGAACCTGGCCTCAGATGGCCGCCCGATCCTCGGGCTCGACTCGCGCCATCTGCTGGAGATCACCCTTAACGCGGGACCCGGGTGCTACTTGGTGCCTGCGCACATCTGGACACCCTGGTTCGCGGTGCTCGGCTCCAAATCAGGGTTCGACGCCGTCGCGGACTGCTACGCCGATCTCGCGGAGCACGTGTTCGCGGTCGAGACGGGGCTGTCCTCCGACCCGCTGATGAACTGGATGTGCTCCTCCCTCGACGGCTACCAGCTGGTGAGCAACTCAGACGCCCATTCGCCGCCGATGGTCGGCCGCGAGGCAACGACGCTGCGCACGGAACTCGATTACTTCGCGATCGAAGGGGCACTCCGCACCGGAGCGGGCCTGGCCGGCACGATCAATTTCTTTCCCGAGGGCGGCCGCTACCACTTGGACGGGCACCGCAAGTGCGGGATCCGCTTCGAGCCCGGCCAGTCCACCGACCACGGCGATATCTGCCCGGAGTGCGGCAAACCGCTGACCATCGGCGTGTTGCACCGGGTCGCGGAACTCGCCGACCGGCCTGCCGGTTACCAGCCGGAGGGAGCAGCCGGTTCCACCCACCTGATCGCCCTGCCGGAAATTGTGGGCGAGATCCTCGCCACCGGCGCCAAAAGCAAGAAGGTCAGCGCCGAAGTAAACCGGCTCGTCGCCGCGATGGGCCCGGAACTCGCGATCCTGTGCGAGACGCCCATTACCGAGGTGAGCCGGGCGGGCGGCAGCCTGCTGGGCGAGGCGGTGGCCAGGCTGCGCCGCGGTGAGGTGATCAAGGACGCAGGCTACGACGGCGAGTACGGCTCGATCCGGCTGTTCCGTGACCGTGAACTGGACGCCGCTGCGCTCTTCGACGTTCCGGCCCCGCCCGCCCGCACCGGGACAGATCCAGCCCAGCGGCCCTCCCAAGATTCAACTGTTGCGCCCTCAGCCCCCATACCTGCCTTGGCCGCCGACGGTTCATCATCCCGTTCGACTGGCCGTCGAGGCGATTCCGCTGGGGCGGGCGAGTCGCGGGCGGCATCCGTTGAGAAGGAAGGGTCTTTGCTTGACGGGCTCGACCCGGAGCAGCGCGCGGCCGCAGCCGCGGGCGGCCCGCTGATGATCATCGCGGGACCCGGGACCGGCAAGACCCGAACCCTCACGCACCGGATTGCCGCTGCGGTCGCGCAGGGCGGTGCGGCGGCGCAGTCCTGCCTGGCGATCACCTTCACCCGGCGGGCGGCCGAGGAGATGCGCCAGCGGCTGGCCGCGCTGATCCCGCGGCAGGCCCCCCGGCTGACCGTGACCACCTTCCACGGGCTGGGCCTGATGATCCTGCGGGAACAGCACGGACACGCCGGCTTGCCGGCGGATTTCGGCGTCGCCGACGAGAAGGCCCGGCAGGCGGTGGCCGTGGAACTCGCCGGGTCGCCACGCGCGGGCCGCACGCTGCTCCGGGACGCCGCCCGCGACCCGGCCCGGCGCGACTTGCTGCGGAAGGCACTCGCCGCCCGCGACCTCGTAGATTTCGACGGCCTCGTGGAACTGCCGGTGGCGCTGCTCCGCGATGAGCCGGCTATCGCGGCAGCCTGGCGGGGCCGCTGGCCGCACGTCAGCGTGGACGAATACCAGGACATCGACGCCACGCAGTACGCCCTGCTGCGGCTGCTGACCGGCGACGGCGCGGGCCTGACCGTAATCGGGGATCCTGATCAGGCGATCTATGGGTTCCGCGGCGCGGACGTGGGCTTCTTCCTGCGCTTCACCGAAGACTACCCAGGGGCTACGACATTGCGTTTGACCAGGAACTACCGGTCGAGCCCGGCCATCGTCACCGGAGCGCTGCAGGCGATCGCGCCCAGCACCCTCGTACCGGGCCGGGTGTTGCACGCGGTGGCCGCCGGCCAGCCGCCCGGCGCCGCTACCACCATCACCGTCCACGAGGCCGCGGATGAGCACGGTGAAGGCGCCTGGATCGCGGAAGCTATCGACCGGTTGCTCGGTGGCTCGTCGTTCCACTCGCTGGACAGCGGCCGTGCGGATGGGCACGGTCACGATGGGATCGGCCTGGCCGATATCGCCATCCTGTACCGCACGGACGCCCAGGCGGCCCCGCTGGGCCAGGCGCTGACCCGTGCCGGGCTTCCGTTCCAGAAGCGCTCACATGACTTGCTGGAGCGCCGGACGGGGGTTCCAGAGATCGTCCATGAGATGCGGCTGCTGGCTGGGGACGCGGGGCCCAGCGGAACTTACCGGCCGGCGGCCACGGCGGATTGGGAGCCAGCGGCGGGAGCCGCGCCCTCGGCGGGCCCGCCCGTATCCCATCTACTGGGCAGCGCTGTGGATCGGCTCGCGGTGCGTTCAGAAGGACCTGGTTCGGCTGCGGTGGACATGCGCGCCGCAGGAGAGATCCTCGCGCCGCTCGCCCGTCGGTGCGGCGACGACTTGACGCGATTCCTCACCGAGATCTCGCTCGGCGCCGAGGCAGACGCCCTTGATCCACGCGCCGACGCGATCACTTTGCTGACCTTGCATGCCGCCAAGGGCCTGGAGTTCGCTGTCGTGTTCCTGGCCGGCTGTGAGAAAGGCCTGCTTCCTCTCTGGCTTCCCGGCTCGGGCGCTGGCCCTGGCACTAGCGCTAGCCCTGCCGCTGGCACGGGCGCTAGCCCTGGGGCTGGCACGGCCACTGGCCCGGACCAGGCCGAGGAACGGCGACTGCTGTTCGTAGGCATGACCAGGGCCCGGACACATCTGCTGCTGACCTGCGCCGCGCACCGGACAAGGCACGGAGCCACGTCTGGGGGAGGTCCTTCCCCCTTCCTGGCCGCGATAGAGCCGCGCCTGGTTGACCGGTCGGCACCGGCGCGCCCCCGCCGCGCGGCACGGCAACTCCGTCTCCTCTGAAGGCTGCTGAGGCACCGGCCCCCAAGCCGGCCGCTCCGGCCGAGTATCCCGTCTGATTGTCCCGGGCCGATCTGATCCGCCGGAGCCGATCCACCTCACAGATGGAGCAGCATTCGCGTGTTGCCGAGAGTGTTTGGCTTCACCCGGTCGAGGTCAAGGAACTCAGCGACACCCTCGTCGTACGAGCGGAGCAACTCCGCGTACACCCCCGGCGAAACCGGCGTGCCGTCGATCTCCTCGAATCCGTGGCGCATGAAGAACTCAACCGCGAACGTCAGCACGAAGACGCGGCGCACACCGAGGTCACGTCCGCTCTCCAGCAACGCCTTGACAAGCCGGTGCCCGACGCCCTGACCCTGAGAGCTCGGATGCACCGTGATCGTCCGGATCTCGGCCAGGTCCTCCCACATCACATGGAGCGCGCCGCAGCCGACCACTACCTCGTCCTCAGCTCGCTCGGCAACCCAGAACTCCAGGACGTCCTCATAGAGGGTGACGGTGGCCTTGCCCAGCAGCCGGCCTGATGCGACATTGTCGCCAACCAGGCCGGCTATCGCGCGGACATCCTGGGTGCGCGCCCGCCTGATCATGTAGTCCATCGCCCGCACACCTTAACTGGTGCGAGCGGCAACTCGTGCGAGCGACGGTGAGCCGATCCGGGCGGCACAACTGAATCCGCCATGTCCGTGCACCGACCGCGCCTGCGGGGGCCGCGGAATGAAACTTTCAGAATCGGGGCGGATAACTGGCGATTTTCTTTCGCTTATACGTCATGCGCATCGCACGACTGCCATCTTCGGCCGATCACATGCTTCGGCCGATCACATGCACGGCGAACTGCGAACCAGATAACTCTGAGTCACCAGCGGACTCAAGCCGAACCGCTGTACGCAGTATACATCCGCTGGCCGACGAGCCAATGCCGCGGGAAACAGGCGCACGCCAAGTTAAAGATTCTGCGGTTCAGGCCACTATGTGTCGTCTGTTCCGTTATTGTCCAACGCTGTCACCGTGCCACGCCTGCACCACCTGAAGGCGACCAGCACGGCCGCCGAGTCACTGATGCGCAGCCAGCGTTTCAGGGAGCCGGGGACCCACAGTGTTCCCGGGGTGAATCCGCACGGACACGGCCCGTAACGGCTGCGCCCCGCGGTAGGGCTCCTCCGGCCCGAACCCGTCAGCTAACCCGGTAGGCGGTCCAGGAGAGGAGAACTACGTGGAGCGCTTGCCCCTACGCAGGCACGCAGGGGGTGACTTGTCGCGGGCTCGTGCCCGCAACGGCCGACGCCGCGGCTGGCAACGGGCCGCGCTTCTGGCCGGGGCGGCCACGCTGGCCAGCCTCGTCCTGCCGAGCGGGGCAGGCAGTGCCGCGATCCGTGCTCCGCAACCCAGCCTCAGCAGTTTGGTCGCCCAGGCTAAGCAGCTGTCCAATCAGATCAACGATCTGAGCGAGCAGTACGACGGGCTGCGCGTCCAGCTGAGCGAGGCGCAGGCCGAGACCAAGATCGCCCGAGCCAGCTACGAGATGGACGCGAAGCGGCTCGGTGCGGGCGAGCTTTCCGTCGGCCAGATCGCCGCCGAGAGTTATATGGATGGCGGGTTCGGTACCCCGCTCCAGGTACTGACCTCGAGCAACGCGCAGACGCTGATAGGCCGGGCCGCGATCATGCAGCAACTCCAGACGGAGAACGGCTACAAGGTCAGCGCGCTGTCGACAGCCGCGGCGGCGGCACGACACGCGCAAGAGACAGCGGCTCAGCAAGCGGAGCTGGCCGAGGCTCTGTCGGCCAAGATGGCCGCCAAGACCAAGATTATCCAGAGCAAGATCAATACGCTGAACAGCTCGGCGTTCCGCCAGGCGATGGCCGTCTTCAACCAGACCGGGCAGTATCCCAACATCAGCATCCCCACCTCCAACACGGTCGGGGCCGAGGCACTGCGTTACGCCCTCACCAAGCGAGGCGACCCGTATGTGTGGGGCGCCGCGGGACCGAATGAGTTCGACTGCTCAGGCCTGGTGCTGTGGGCCTACGCACAGGTGGGCATCAGCCTGGATCACTACACCGGTGACCAGTGGAACGAGGGCGAGCACATCTCGCGGAGCCAGCTGGAGCCCGGCGACCTCGTGTTCTTCTTTCAGGACCTCGGGCACGTCGGCATGTACATCGGTGACGGCCTGATGCTCGACGCACCCGACTTCGGCCAGGACGTCCAGGTCCAGCCGGTGTTCTGGAGTGCCTACGTGGGAGCCGTTCGCATCGTCGCCTGAAACGCTGCACCCTTGTAGGGACTCATCAAAGATGTCCATTTCTCAAAAAACATGTCCGGGGCTTGTCCGTCCGGACATTTCGTTGAGAAAGTGGCTGTCCGTTCTCAATGAAGACGGCCTGGTCTCAGTCTTTGTGCCGGTGATCTGGCCTGTCTCAGTGATCATGGCCTGCAGCTCACACGGAGACCATCGGACAACAAATCTGAGACCGGACAGGTGCTGACGGCTGGCTAAAGAGTGTCGTGGGCGATCAGGCGATGTCCGGAACGGTCCTGGCCGCATAATCATCGGGCGCGGCCATCCAGG
>OBLW0100002538.1_pt1 | contig 14752 bp, 14 predicted proteins | sample 1520161 | NCBI WGS metagenome assembly OBLW01 (sample SAMEA3539309, study PRJEB22396) | soil metagenome | biome: tundra; feature: field; material: soil | place: USA | collected 2010-05 | depth 0.15 m
CACCCAACAAAGGAAGTACAGCAACCGTCAGCAACGCCAGGAACCAGACGGCAAAGCGGGTTCCCGAATTTTGCTTTCGCAACACGCGCAGTAAGGCCCAGGCAAAAAACGCGATCAGCAATCCTTCAGGAAGCGCGTTGAGGATGCGCTCGACGGACATCTGCGCTATAGCCTGTGTCATCATTACCGAGGCGAGCGCGTTCATTTCGCGTTGCTCCCGGTGGTGACTTTCTGCATCGTATCTTTCTGCGTCAGCATCTCTCGCAGGCGGCCGACTTCTTCCGGCCCGATGCCCTGGTCTTCAAGGAGATTCAAAACCAGTTGCTCGTGCGAGTTCTTAAAAAAGCGGCCCACCAGGTGCCGGATTTCCGAACGCGTCGCTTCTTGCTGGCCCACCAGCGGCGTATACACGTGCGCCCGTCCATCCTTTAGATGCTTTAGGTAGCCTTTTCTTTCCAGGACGCGGACAGTGGTCAAAATGGAATTATAGGCCAAGACTGGTTTTTCGGTAATAGAATCAAGGACTTGCTGGACTGTACCTGAGCCCTTTCTCCAGATCACGTTCATGATCCGCAACTCGGCTTCGGTCAAAGTTCCCGATTGTCTTGGCGGCACCGTGGTCTCCTCGAACTGTTAGACGCTTCGCGAAGCAAATAGTAACTAATTGTTTAGTTGCAGGGAAGAAGCCGTGAGTTGCCCGCCCTCGCGGTCTTAAGCTACGCGACGGCGAGATAGATATATCGCAGGATAAAGAGAATCGTGAGAATCCAGATCAGCACGGTAATTTCGCGAACCTTGTCGACGGCGATCTTCACCACGGTGTAGGAAATCAGGCCCAGGCTAAGGCCGGTGGCGATGCTGAAGGTCAAGGGCGTGGCCAGCATGGTGATGAAGGCCGGAACCGCCTCGCTGAAGTCACTCCAATCGATATGGGAAATCGATTGCGTCATGAGCGCGCCTACCAGGATCAGTGCGGGCGCCGTCGCGAAGGCCGGAATGGCGGTGGCTAAAGGCGCGCAGAAAGTGGCGATCAGGAAAAGACCGGCGACGGCAACATTGCTGAGGCCGGTGCGCGCTCCGGCGGCTACTCCAGCCACGCTTTCGATATAGCTGGTGACAGTGGAGGTGCCGGTCAAAGAGCCGATCACCGTGCCCACGCCATCGGCGACCAGAATCCTGCCTACGCGGGGGATCTTGCCGTCCTTGATAAATCCGCCCTGCTCGCATACGCCTACGAGGGTGCCCACGTTGTCGAAAAGGTCGACGAATAAAAATGCGAACAGGATTTCGAGGAAACCGAGATGGATCGCTCCGCGAAAGTCGAGCTTAAGGAATGTGGAGGAAGGATGGGGGAGAGACAGAATCGCGGTGGGCCAATGGGAAATTCCGCGCAGAATTCCCAACAGCGTGGTTCCAAAGATGCCGATCAGAATTCCGCCATTGACCTTGCGCGCCATGAGTACGATGGTCAGGAGAAGGCCGAAGCAGGCGGTTTGCACTTCCTTGTCGGAGAAGTTGCCCAGGCCGACGAAAGTAGCTGGGTTCGCCACCACAAGTTTGGCATTGCGCAGGCCGACAAAGGCAATAAACATTCCGATGCCGGTGGCCGTGGAGTGCTTCAGGCAATCGGGCATACCGTTGACAATCTGTTCGCGCACACGCGTCACGGTCAGCAGCAGGAACAGCACTCCGGAGAAGAACACTACGGCCAGCGCGGTCTGCCACGGGACGTGCATGTTGAGACAAACGGCGTAAGTGAAATAAGCGTTCAGCGACATGCCGGGCGCCAGCGCGATGGGATAGTTGGCGTAGAGGCCCATCACCAGCGTGGCGGCCGCAGCCGAAATGCAGGTCGCAAATACAACGCCTTCGGGAGGCATTCCGGCTTGCGCGAGGATCTGCGAATTTACGACGATGATGTAGGCCATCGTCACAAAGGTTGTGAGGCCGCCGAGCATTTCCTGCTTGATGGTCGTCTGATTTTCGGCGAGTTTGAAGTAACGCTCGATCAATCGTCTTCCTCGAATAGTTCCCAGTTCCCTGTTCTCAGTTTCCGGAATCGAGCCTTTGCTTATCGTTCAGCGACTAGCCTTCACTGAGAACTGAAAACCGGGAACTGAGAACTTTAATAAAGAATCTTGCCGGGATGTTCTTCCCAGGCTCGAAATGCCACCAGCGCTTCTTCGCGCATCATCTGAATCATGGGAATCTCGCGCTCGGCGCGCGGCTGGGTGATTTCTGCGTAGATGGCGGAATCGTCGAATCCGACTTTGGCCGCGTCGGTGGCGAGATTGCCAAAATAAACTTTGTCGATGCGGGCCCAGTAGATTGCGCCGAGGCACATGGGACAGGGTTCGCAGGACGTGTAGAGATCGCAGCCCTTAAGCTCGAAGAATCCAAGTTTCTGGCAGGCCTGCCGGATGGCCAGCACTTCAGCGTGCGCTGTGGGATCGTTCGTCGCCGTAACTTGATTGGCAGCTTCGGCTACGACGTTGCCATCTTTCACGACAACGGCGCCGAACGGACCGCCGCGTCCAGAGCGGACATTCTCGAGCGAGAGTCGAATGGCGCGGGCCATGAAAGCTTTGTCCATGAGGCTTGGTTCCGTCATCCGTCATGCGTAATCGTCAAGGGCGGGGTGATCTTACCTGCCCGTGCATCTGCGCGCAAATCGGTCGTCACGGACTCTTTCGCAGCCGCGGTTGAGAAAGTAAGTATATGCGGGGCAGAGAAATACGCAAAGTTTTTTTGGCGTTCGCTGTTCGCCAATTGCTGTATCCGGTACCGCGAATGACGAATAGCGATTAGCTAGCATCCGTGGATCGCGGGCGCGTAAAAGTTGAAAAAGACGGGAAGGCACGATAGGCTCGGGCATGCGCGGGCAGGCTTTTCTTTCGCGTCGGGTCGCGACCCCGGAGGGAATTCGTCCGGGAGCGATCGTCTTGCGCGATGGAAAAATCCTTGGCATCGTGCGGGCCGATCAGGTGCCCGCTGACGCAGAACTGCATGACTTCGGCGATTCTGTAATTCTCCCGGGGCTCGTCGATTCTCATCTGCATATCAACGCTCCGGGGCGAACCGAGTGGGAGGGATTTGAGACCGCCACGCGGGCGGCGGCGGCGGGCGGTTATACGACGCTGGTCGATATGCCGCTCAACTGTCTGCCGCCGACCGCTACCGTCGCCGCGCTTGCTGCCAAGCGTTCCGCTGCACAGGAGCGATGTTGGGTCGATTGGTTAGCCTGGGGCGGCCTAATCAGTAACAATGCTGGCGACAATCAGGCCGATATTGAAGCTCTGGCAGCCGCGGGCGTTCCGGGTTTCAAATGTTTTCTGATCCATCCCGGAATCGACGGTTTCACCATGGTCACAGAGCCCGAGCTTCGCGCCGCGTTGCCTCATGTGGCTCGGACAGGGTTGCCGCTGCTTGTCCACGCGGAACTTCCCGGCCCCGTGGATGAAGCCACCCAGCGCTTGCAAAATGAAGATGCCGATTGGAGCCGCTACTCGACCTATCTGCAATCGCGGCCGGAGGAGGCTGAGCTCGCGGCCATCCAGTTGCTGCTGTCGCTGTGCCGCGAATACAAGTTCCGTTTGCACATCGTCCATCTCTCCGCGAGTTCGGCGCTTGCAGAGTTGCGCGCCGCGCGGGCGGAGGGGCTTCCGGTCAGCGTTGAAACCTGCCCGCACTATTTGCATTTCTGTGCCGAAGAAATTTCAGACGGAGCCACTTTGTGTAAGTGCGCGCCGCCGATTCGCTCTCGCGAAAATCGCGAACGATTGTGGCAAGGTTTGAAGGACGGAATCATCGATCTGGTTGCGACCGATCATTCGCCCTGTCCACCCGCCATGAAGCGGCTCGACGAAAGAAACTTCAAAACTGCGTGGGGTGGCATCGCGAGTCTTTCGCTGGCGCTTCCTCTGATGTGGACCGAGGCCAGCCAGCGCGGATTTATGTTGACCGATCTCACCCGCTGGATGGCGGAAGCACCCTCTCGACTGGCTGGATGCCACGCCAGAAAAGGCCGCATTGCGGAGGGATATGATGCGGACTTTGTTGTCTTCGAACCGGAAGCGGAATTTGTCGTGACCGAAGATCGGCTGTACTATCGTTATCCCGTCTCTCCCTATTTGGGGGAGAAACTACGAGGCGTGGTCAAAGCGACGTATCTGCGCGGGCAACCGATGTTCAGCGATGGCAAGTTTTCCGGAGAGGCAAAGGGCCGGGAGGTTTGCCGCTAGAGTGAAAAACCGCACGCTGTCATCCTGAGCGGAGCGGGAACTTCACGAGTGAAGTTCCCGCGGAGTCGAAGGACCCCTACAGTCTTATCGGGCGCAAGGTAGCATCGGTTTTTGACAGCGCACAAGAAGTCACAACCTCTGAGTGAAGCGAAGGCCCCATGCACTTGGCTGCGAAATGTACAGGTCCTTCGCGGCATGTCGGATGACAAGTTAAGGGATTGGGAATGGCCACAGAGCACATCATCGGCAAGTCGGTGCCGCGCAAGGAAGGCCGCGACAAAGTCACCGGCGCGGCGCGCTACATCGACGACATGACCTTGCCGGGGATGCTCTACGGCGCGACCGTGCGCAGCCAGATTCCTCGCGGCGTAATCAAACATATTTCGTTTGACCCAGAGTTCGACTGGAGCGAATTTGTAACCGTCACGGCGCAGGACATTCCAGGCAAGAATTGCATTGCTCTGATCGGAGACGACCAGCCCTGCCTGGCGGATGGGAAGGTCAATCATCCTGAGGAACCGATTTTGCTGCTGGCGCATGAGAACCCGCATCTCCTAAGGAAGGCGGCCGATGCCATCTCGATCAAATACGAACCTCTACCAACGATTTTTACGATTGAAGAGAGCGAACGGTGCTCGCAAATCGTCTGGGGGACCGACAATACTTTCAGAAGTTTCCTGATCTCGAAAGGCGATGTCGATGGCGTCTGGACCAAGGCCGACTACATCGTTGAAGGCGAGTACACAACCGGGGCACAGGAACAGCTTTATATCGAAAATAACGGCGTGATTGCGGCTTTCGATGAGAAGCTGGGAATCACGGTGTGGGGTTCGTTGCAATGTCCTCACTACGTGCACAAGGCCCTGATGACATTGTGCGGATTGGCGGCGGAGCAGGTGCGCGTGGTGCAGGTTGAGACCGGAGGCGCGTTCGGCGGCAAGGAAGATTATCCGTCGATGATTGCGGGCCATGCGGCGCTTTTGGCCATGAAGTCTGGGCGGCCCGTCAAAATCATTTATGACCGCACGGAGGACATGACCGCCACCACGAAACGTCACCCCTCGCGCACGCGACACCGCACCGCGGTCAGCAAAGACGGAAAGATTCTGGGCGGGGAAATCGACTTCACGATTGATGGCGGCGCCTACGCGACCTTGTCGTCCGTAGTGCTCTCGCGCGGCACCATCCATGCGGGTGGTCCTTACTACTGGCCCAACATTCGCATTCGCGGGAAGGCCGTGGCGACAAACATGCCGCCGCATGGGGCTTTCCGCGGCTTTGGAGCGCCGCAGAGTATATTCGCGATGGAGCGGCACATGGATCGCATCGCGCAAGTCGCGGGTCTTTCTCCGGCAGAAATCCGCCGTCGTAATTTTCTCAAGCCGGGCCAAACCACTACGACCGAACAAACTATCCGCGAAGAAATTGATCTCGGAAAGCTTCTCGATCGGGCGCTCGATCTATCGGACTACAGCGCAAGGAAAACCCGGTTCGCGAAAGAAAACGCCGTGGGGCCAATCAAGAAGGGAATGGGGATCGCTGCCTTTCTGCATGGCGCAGGATTCACCGGTTCGGGCGAGCGCTATCTGGCCTCTGTGGTGGGCGTCGAAGGCTGCGCCGACGGCGGCGTGCGTGTTCTGGTTTCGAGCACAGAGTTCGGGCAAGGGACGAACACAGTGCTCTGTCAAATTGCCGCCGAAGCTTTGGGCCTGGCCTATGACGACGTTCGAATCGCGCCGCCGGATACGAATCAAGTTCCTAACAGCGGACCGACAGTAGCTTCTCGTACTGCTATGGTCGTCGGAAGTCTTGTGCGCTCGGCCGCCCTCGGAATCAAGCAAACGCTGTTTGCCGGCGGCATGCTCGCCAGTGCGTACTCGCCGGAAGAATTTCGCGACGCCTGCCGGGGCTATATTACAGAGCACGGTGAGCTCCGGTCGTTCGCTCGGTACGACGCCCCAGCGGGCGTTTTCTGGGACGATCAGAAATATCGCGGCGAAGCCTATGCGGCGTTTGCCTGGGCCGTTTACATTGCGGAAGTTGCTGTGGACCTTTCGACTTACGTTGCGACGGTCGAGGATTTCGTGGCCTTGCAGGAAGTTGGTCGGGTTCTTCACCCCGTTCTGGCGAAGGGCCAAATCGCGGGCGGCGTTGCACAGGGAATTGGATTTGCCTTGTACGAAAAAGTCGTTTGGCAAAATGGACGCATGCAGAACGGTCAGATGACGAATTACATCATGCCGACCTCGGCTGACTTGCCGCCGATTCGGGTATTCTTCGAAGAAATGGGCAATGTTCACGGGGCCTATGGCGCTAAGGGAATTGGCGAACTCCCGATGGACGGTCCAGCGCCGGCCATCGTCAACGCTCTCGAAGATGCGCTCGGCACTCGCTTCGATTCCGTGCCTCTTTTACCCGAAGATATTTTCGAAATAGTCTCCGCCGAGGGAGAACGATGAGCCACTCCTCCGAACATCGTGGCGAATGCGAGCTCTCGTTTACGGTGAATGGCAAGCCGAAAACGGTTCGCGTCCATCCCATGGAGAGGTTGTTGGATGTGCTACGCCATGAGCTCAAGTTGACCGGCACGAAGGAAGGTTGCGGAGAGGGCGAATGTGGATCTTGCTCAGTGCTAATGAACGGCGAGTTGGTGAATAGCTGCCTCATCCCGGCGCTCCAGGCGGCGAGCGCTAATCTCACTACGATCGAAGGAGTCGCCGAAGGTCCGCAATTGAGCATGCTGCAGGCCGCTTTTCTGGAATGCGGCGGCGCGCAGTGCGGCATCTGCACTCCGGGCATGATTCTGGCCAGCCGTCACCTACTCAGCAAGAACCCCGAGCCGACACGGGATGAAATCCGCGAAGCTTTGGCTGGCAATCTTTGCCGCTGTACCGGATACGCACAGATTTTGGAGGCTGTGGCGCAGGCGGCACGCCGCAGGAATTCTGATGAGATCTAATCCAGCTGATTATGAGCTGATTGCACCGGGCACCTTACAGACGGTCGTGTCGCTTCTAGCGGAGGAACCAGGCAAATGGCTTCCTATCGCTGGCGGCACCGATGTCATGGTGCAGTACGCGGCCGGCACACTTCAGTCTCGGAAGCTGGTGAGTATTTGGAATTTACCGGAACTGCGCGGCATCGAGATTTCGTCCGACGAAATCACGATCGGCGCGGGATGCACTTATAGCGAACTCCGCGAGCACACAATCATCGCGCGCGAATTTCCTTTGCTGGCAAGCGCTGCCCGTTGGACAGGAGGAATCGCGAACCAGAATCGGGGAACGCTGGGCGGGAATATCGTCAATGCATCGCCCGCCGCAGATTCGCTGCCGGCGCTGCTGACCTACGAAGCGGAACTGATTCTAGCGTCGGTGCGCGGCGAGCGCCGGGTGCCTTACCTCGATTTCCACACCGGATATAAAAGGACGAGGCTGGCTCCCGATGAGTTGATTCGAGCCATTTGTCTTAGGCGGAAGTTTTCGGGGTATCTTCATTACTCGCGGAAAGTGGGGGCTCGCAATGCTCAGGCTATCTCCAAGGTATGTATCGCCGCGTTGGGACGGCTTCGCGACGGCGAGGTGGGGGGTGCGATTGCCGACGTTCGCATTGCGCTCGGCAGCGTGGCGCCGGTTCCCCTTCGTTTGACGGAGGTGGAACACATCGCGAAGGGAAAGTCGGTCGAGCCAGAACTGGTGCAGTTGGCTAGAAGAATGACAGCGGCTGCGATCCAGCCGATCGATGACATTCGATCCACGGCGAGATACCGCTCGGCCGTGGCTGGCAATCTGGTCGGGGAATTCTTCGAGCAACTGGGAGCAACGCGCGGCAGTGGGAAGACGGTATGAGCGATGTGCTGGCGCGGTGGAATTTTCTTCCCATTGCAGCAGCCTTCGATGAGATACTGCCGTGCTGTGGCTCACGAACGTGGGCAGATGGAATGGTGGCACGAAGACCGCTGTCGGACGAAGTCACGCTTCTGGCCGCGTCGGACGAAATTTGGTGCGGGTTGACGGAGTCGGATTGGCTGGAGGCGTTTCGCAGCCATCCTCGAATTGGTGAGTCGAACGCACCGAAAGCGGCGGCGCCTCAGTCGGCAACTTGGTCGGAGCAGGAGCAGCGAAACGTCGCGGATGCTGGCGATTCCGTGAAGATTGCGCTCGCTGAACACAATCGTGAATACGAGCGACGATTCAATCGAATTTTCATCGTATGCGCAACCGGCAAGTCACTAGATCAGATTTTGAAGATTTTGCAGGGGAGACTGACAAATGACGAGCACGCTGAACTTCAGGAAGCCGTGGAGCAGCAGCGGCAGATCAACCAGATTCGTCTGAGAAAGTGGCTTCAATTTCAATGAAGACGCGCATTTCAACCCACGTTCTCGACATCGCTCAAGGGCAACCGGCGAAAGATGTTCCCGTGCGTTTGGAGCGACGAGATGCATCCGGCATATGGCGACTGCTGGCCTCGGCACGCACCGATCAGGACGGCCGGTGCGCTCAGTTGCTGCCCGAGAAGGAAGCGCTGACTCCAGGGCTTTACCGTCTAGGTTTCGAGACCGCAACTTATTTTGCCGCGCGCAAACTTGACGGCTTGTTTCCGCTGGTGGAAATTACATTTCACGTTCGAGATGGGGAGCAGCATTTTCACATACCGTTGCTCCTGAGCCCGAACGGATATACGACTTACCGGGGAAGCTAAACATGATTGCAGTAGGCGAAAACAAATATGGAAAATCACGCGTCCGGCTGGTCCAGGTAAAGCGCAGGGGCGGCTGGCATGACCTTCGGGAGTGGACAGTGGAGGTGTTGCTGCAGGGAGACTTTGATTCGTGCTTTGTGGATGGGGACAACAGCAAAATTCTCCCCACGGACACGATGAAAAATACGGTCTACTCTCTGGCACGACGTTCTGCCGCCGAATGCATGGAGGAGTTCGCCAGGGAATTGATCGACTTCCTTCTCTGTCACAATGCCCAGGTGTCAACGGCGGAGGTGTCCATCTCGGAAAAAGCGTGGGAGCATCTTCACAGCGGAGGCAAACCTCACCCTACGACATTTGTTCAGGCGAGCGGGGAAAGCCAGACGGCGAAGGTGACGCGAACCCGAGCGAGCGAGTTCACAGTCGCTTCGGGATTTGAGAACCTGGTCATCATGAAAACTTCAGGGTCGGCGTTTGAGGGTTACATCCGGGATTCACTGACGACGCTGCAGCCGGCAAAAGATCGACTGCTGGGCACCGTCGTGGGCGCGAATTGGAACTATACGCGGGCCGATGTGGCGGTCGGTTCCCTGCGCGCTAAGGTACGCGAAATTCTGCTGGATGTATTTGCCGGGCATGACAGCAAGTCTGTGCAGCACACGCTCTATGCCATGGGAAAAGCCGTGTTGGAGGGGATTGCCGAAATAGAGGACATCGAATTGGCCATGCCGAACAAGCATTGCCTTCTAGTTGATCTTTCGCGTTTCGGACAGGACAATCCGAATGAAATTTTTGTGCCGGTCGACGAACCGCACGGTAACATTCAGGCGCGCCTTCGTCGCCAGGAATAAAATTGCCCACCACCGAGACGCCGAGGACGCTGAGAAAAGCGAGGAAGATCGAAACCTTCAACTCTGATGGCTTGCGATTTTCCCATTGATTTCCTCAGCGCACTCGGCGTCTCGGCCGTGGATGCTGCACGACAGAATATGTACGACAGCGAAAGCTTAGCCCGTGAGGTCATCGCGCGTTGCCAGACGCTCGCCCGCTTTAGTGAAGATGTGGGCAGCATTCGCCGTACGTTTCTCTCCCCACCCATGCGAGATTGCCACCGGGAAATCGCTCGATGGATCGCGCCTCTTCGAGCAAAGCTACGAGTGGATGCGGTGGGGAATCTGCGCATAGGTTATCCGGCAGCAGAAGCCGATATGCCACGATTGCTTATTGGCTCACATTTGGATACCGTCCCCAATGCCGGCGCTTACGACGGCGTTCTCGGAGTGGTCCTTGCCGTTGCACTTCTCAGCGCTTGTGATGACCGTACGCTTCCCTTTGCTATCGAAGTCGTCGCATTTTCCGAAGAGGAGGGTGTTCGCTTTGGCACGCCGTTTATCGGCAGCCGCGCGCTCGTGGGCAGCCTTGATGAGGAAATGCTGAGCCGGCAAGATGGGCAAGGCATTTCGATACGTAAGGCGATTAGAGATTTTGGTTTGAATCCAGCAGAAATTGCAAATGCTGCTATCGATGGCGAGGTCCTGGGCTATTTGGAGTTCCACATTGAGCAGGGTCCGGTGTTGGAGAATGCCGGTCGGGCGCTGGGAGTCGTCGATGCTATTGCCGGCCAAAGCCGTCTGGAGTTCACATTTACGGGCCATGCCAATCATGCGGGAACGACGCCGATGAACCTGCGCCATGATGCCCTCGCCGCCGCTGCTGAGTGGATCAGTGCAGTCGAGCGCCATGCGCAGAGTACTTCGCAGGATACTTTCGGATTGGTGGCTACGGTTGGCGCGATTCAGGCCAGGCCCGGCGCAAGCAACGTAATCGCCGGGGAGACGCGATTGAGTCTGGACGTGCGTCACCAAAACGACGAAGCGCGAAGCACAGCCGTGGACTATTTTGTTCTTCAGGCCGAAGATATTGCGAAGCGTCGCGGGTTAAGTGTGCGATGGACGGTGCTGATGGATCAGCGCGCTGTGCCCATGGATCCATTCTTAACAAGCCAGGCGCAACAAGCCGTCGCTAGAGCGGGATGCGAGCCCTATAGCATGGTGAGCGGCGCTGGTCACGACGCCATGATCATGGCGGCAAAAGTTCCTTCCGCCATGATTTTTCTGCGTACGCCAGGCGGGGTCAGCCACGATCCCAAAGAGTCGGTGGGGATTGGCGACGTGGCGAAGGCAATCGATTGCGGATTACATTTGCTGGATCAGTTGGCGTCATCGGCTGAATTGCAAAGCTGAATTGCAAAGCTGGATCTTAAGGAAAGACACACCATGCATAATCTCGGCCGTACGCGAAGTTCACAGCAGCCGAATCACCTGCTGCTGACGCCTGACACATTTGTACGCACCACGCTGCCGGGCATGAAGGGTTGCGCCGCTATTGTGCACGCTGGGCCGGCAATGGGTGCGCGGTTTACCGAATACACGGCGGAATTCGAAGCTGGCGGGGAAATGGTCGGCACGCGGTCACAACGCTTTATTTTCGTGATGGAAGGCGCAGTCAGATTGGAGACTCCGGATAAGCAAAGCAAACTCGGTGCGCGCGGTTATGCCTACACGCCGGCGGCCTTGACGCACCGGATCACGGCTGCCGAGAAGAGCCGCGTAGCTGTGATAGAAAAATCGTACGAATCGCTGGCAGGTGCGGCGCCGCCGCATTTCATTGTGTCGCACGAAGACAAAGTTGCATCGCACCCGCTCGGAGATGATCCTAGCTTGCAGGTCAAGTGTCTTTTGCCGGACGAGATGAGCTTCGATTTTGCGGTCAACACCATGGTCTATCAGCCTGGAGCCGCGCTCAGCATGGTTGAAATGCATGTGATGGAGCACGGGCTCATCATGCTCGAAGGAGGAGGAATCTATCGGCTCGGGGATTCCTGGTATCCGGTCACAGCCGGGGATTTCATCTGGATGGGGCCGTGGTGTCCCCAATGGTTCGCCGCAATCGGGAAAGTTCCCGCCAAATATCTCATCTACAAAGATTGGAACCGGCATCCAATGGCGGGTTAGCAGGCTGCAGATCCCCTTGCTCCGCTCGGGATGACAATCTTTAAAGTTGCAGACGTGTGAACATGAAACTCGAAATTGACGGACACAGGCTGATATCTGAGATTGAAGCGCTCGCCTCGATTTCCGATGCGGAAGCGCCCGCGGTCACGAGAATTGTTTTTACGTCCACCGACCTGAAAGCGCGCGCTTGGCTGAAAGCGCGCTGCGAAGAAGCCGGTCTTGCTGTGCGCCAGGATGAAATTGGAAACACCTTCGTGCGCTGGACGGGTTCCGATTCCACGCTTCCCGCAATCGGCACTGGTTCCCACATCGACGCCATTCCCAACGCCGGGAAATACGACGGCGTGGTCGGAGTTCTTGGAGGTCTCGAGGCGATTCGAGCCTTGCAGCGAAGCGGATTCTGTCCCCGGCATTCCATCGAACTGCTGGTGTTCACTTCGGAAGAGCCAACGCGCTTCGGGATCGGATGCCTGGGCAGCCGCTTGCTTTCAGGAACTCTTTCTGCCGATGTTGCACGACGTTTGAAAGACAGTGATGGCGCCACGCTCGATGAAGTTCGCGGAAGAGCTGGCTTCGGCGGAGAACTCGAAGCCGTAAAGCTGCCGAGTGCGTACTACAAGGCGTTTGTTGAAATGCACATCGAGCAAGGCCCTCTGCTCGAGCGACAGCGAATTCCCCTGGGAATCGTGACTAGCATCGCAGCGCCGGCGAGCCTGCGTATCTCGATCGAAGGTTCAGGCGGGCACGCTGGCGGGGTGCTGATGCCGGATCGGCGCGACGCACTCTGCGCCGGAGCGGAGTTGATCCTCGCGATCGAGAATGCCGCGCGAGCCACCGGCGCCATTGACACCGTGGCTACGGTCGGCATCTGCGAAGTTTTTCCCGGCGCCGTCAACAGCATTCCCAGCCGGGTTCGCCTCAGCGCCGACGTTCGCGATACGAATCTCACACGTCGTGACCGCGTGATGCAAGAGTTAGAGAGTGCCGGTCAGGCGATCGCGGCCAGGCGGCAGGTTTCCATTCACACCGAGCTGCTGAACGCGGATGCTCCGGCGGATTGCGCGCCCGTAGTCATTGAAGTCCTTTCCGCATCCTGCAGGAAGCACAATTTGACTTTTCTTCCCATGGTAAGCCGCGCTTACCACGATTCGCTTTTCATGTCGCGCATTGCTCCCACCGCCATGCTGTTTATCCCCTGCCGCAGCGGCTACAGTCATCGTCCCGACGAGTATGCGTCCCCGGAAGACATCGTGCGGGGAACGTTGGTACTTGCGGAAACGCTGGCAGCGCTTGCCCGGTGACGTTGTTCTGCTGTGCACGGCTCGTGGAGCGTTCTCACAGAACACGCCGCGGGAGCCTATTTAAAGGGAATGACCGTCTGTTGTGAGGCCCATCCGACGCTCGGTACCGAACCCCAAAACATCCTCACCGATGGGATGTATTTGGTCATCTTGCCCGTCGGTGCGGTGCGGGCGAAGACCTGGAAACGCCAATTCAGCACGTCCGCGACATAGATAATTTGATCGGGTCCAATCGCCATAAAGTGAGCCCACGCCATTTGGCCGGGCTGATGCCCCGGTTCACCAAAGGCCCCGAGAATCTTGCCGTCCTGATCCAGTTCGACGATGCGGTCGTATCCTCCGTCAGTCATCCAAACGTGCTGATCCGGTGTAATCACCAAACCATAGGGGTAACCGATGCCGGTCCATTGTCGGATGAAATTACCGTCTGAATCGAAAATTTGTATGCGCTGATTTTCACGGTCGCCAACATAGACGCGGCCTTCGCGGTCGACGGCAACACTGTGGGGCAGGTTGAATTCCCCGATGCCCGTTCCATACTTTCCCCATGACTTGAGGTAATTTCCGTCACGATCAAACTTCACAACGCGAGAATTGCCGTAGCCATCGGCAACGTAAATGTCGCCATTCTTGGCAAAAGCCACATCGGCTGGTTTGTTGAACAGCCAATTTGCCTCTGCGCCGGTGTTGATTCTCCCCAGGACCAGCAGGACATTGCCGGAGGGGTCTAGCTTAAGCACAAGATGGCTTCCGTCGTCCGTCGTCCAAAGATTGTCATCAACGTCTATGCGCAAACCGTGTGGGTGCGAGAACAGTCCTTCGCCAAGACTTTGAACAAAGTTGCCGTTCTGGTCGTATTCGGCGAGCATCGGCTTTGTTCGTTGAAATAGAAATATGTGGCCCTTCGAATTTACGGCCACACCTGAGGCTTCTCCGGCTGTCATCCCTTTCGGAAACTTGAAGAAGTTTGGCAAAACGCGATAAGGAAGTTCAGGAACCGCCTCGAATGAAGCGGCTTTTGCCCCTGTCTGCTGCGCCCCAGCACTAAATGGCAAGAGGGCCAGGCAAGCGAACACTATCTCCAGCGATTTCCTCATATCTCCCTCCGGGATGATTCAATTTGCACTTTCCTGCATTTCCAGACCGGCGCAATTCTATTTATTGTTGCGAGTAAATCGGCGTCGTTGACTTACGGATTTTGGCATAGCCAGGTTTGATAATCGAGTAGATGAAATCACAGCGCTGGTAATAAGGCAAGAATGCGCTCTTCATCGCATTGATGGTGATTTTTTCGAAATCATCGAGGGACAAACCAAACGTGTCTGCCGCTGCTTCAAACTCCTGCGTCATGCTGGTGCTGCTCATCAGCCGGTTGTCGGTGTTGAGGGTGACACGAAATTTCTCCTGATAGAGAATTTTGAAAGGATGTTCACTCAAGCTGGGCGTGGCGCCGGTATGGACGTTGCTGATGAGGCAAATTTCCAGTGGGATT
>OBLW0100002539.1_pt1 | contig 14751 bp, 11 predicted proteins | sample 1520161 | NCBI WGS metagenome assembly OBLW01 (sample SAMEA3539309, study PRJEB22396) | soil metagenome | biome: tundra; feature: field; material: soil | place: USA | collected 2010-05 | depth 0.15 m
CCGTCGGCGAGCGCATTGGGGATTTGCGTAAACCGAGCAGCCCTCCGGGCGCCTGCGGCGTTTCCCGGGATTTACTCGTTTAAGATACAGGCAGTAGGATCGCACGATAGCAGCTCTGAAAGTCGCTCGGAAAGCGACTGGCATCTCGACCGAGGTGGTGGATCAAATGTCTGTCATCGATGACGCACGCAACAAGCTCGAAGCTGAGATGGCGAAGCTCGAGACCCTCTACTACGTCAGTACGATCACCTACAAGCGTGAAGCGAAAGCCCACTACCGGAAGTCCAAAGGCACCGACACGCCTGTTGTATTCGAGGCTGGCGACTGGAAGCGCGAAATCGCGCACAATGCTGGCCACTTCAAGGCGATTGTCGATGACGTTCTTCCCAAGACACTAAGAGAGACCATCTTCGTTCGCCTTATCTCGGCCGTCGAAGTCTTCCATGTCGACCTGGTCCGTGCGATCTTCACGTTTCGAAGAGATCTTCTGGCACGCGATCAAGTTGTAGAACTACCGTACGCGTATGTCGCATCTCTCAAGACGCTCTCAGAGCTCATTACGAAGCTAGTGGACCGCGATTGCCGCGCTATCACCAGCGGAGGATTCGAAGATGCCACGAAATTCTACAAACGTCGGTTCAATATCGAACTCAAGGCGCTTACCCTCGACGTAATAATTGATCCACCAGATGCCACTGCCTGCGGGGTGTTCGAACACCCCTTTTATCGATTTCGGTTTCTTGACAGACCCGTTTGCCATCCGCCCCGACTCCTCAGTTTTCTGGAAACAATTATGACACCGAATGTGGGTAGCGGTGGCTGTTTTGGTGGCTGTTCGAATTGAGATTTTGTGCGTTTTGGTGCAATCCGCTGCAAGCGGAACTCTTATAAGCCTTGTTTAATGAACGTCGATGCGACGCTGTGCAATACCCTGCAAGCGCCAAAATTCCCCTGTTAACCGAAGGGTTGTAGGTTCGAGTCCTACCTGAGGAGCCAAAGAATCAATAACTTAGCTTCCATTGCGCTCTGATTGCGCTCCGTTCCCCCCCCAAAAAAGCAAGCTGAGACACTTTGACGCCCACTGCCGTAGTCATCTCATCCGTTTCAACATCCCCATAAATGTTCATCGTGATTCTGATGTCCGCCCCGCGGCATCCACCGCCGCAGCGACCGGGGAATTCAGGCCGATGCCTACTGTGGCCGGGTTGCCTCCACCGGCTGGAATCTCCAAATAAGGCGCTCATGGATGCCTCCAGAGTGGTGGGATACTCCGAAGGTTATTCCATTCACGCCTTCCACGGGCTATCAAGGGATATCAGAGGCGAAGCCCTTGGCTAGTTAGAAGGTGATCCTGCCAATCAAACGGATTTCCCGGTTGCCGCTGATGCCTTCCTGTGAATAGCTGGCATTCTTCAGACCAAAGGCGGCATTGTATTGGATTGCGCTTAGGCCTCCGGTCCCGTTTCCGACGGAAGTGAAGGGTTGCAGCGCCGGCTGTGGAGGCCCTCCCGGTGACCCGACTCCCGGAGCGAGTGGGGTTCCATCGGAAACGCCATCGACGCTGGCTGGTGTCAGCGCATTAAGCGCTCCGATGTTCCCAAATGAATCAGGCGAAGTGGGCGAAAGCATGGCATGGTTGAAGACGTTGTCGAAGTCTGCGCCAAACTTCACAGCAATGTGGTCGTTGACCCGGAATTGCTTATGTACGCCCAGGTTCACGCCCCAGGTTGACGGGCCGGTTAGAGCGTTGCGCCTGGCAACAGTTGGATTAGACCAGTAAGTGGAACCTATGTCCGGCGGCTGGAAGGCAGCGGTCGCTGTAGGGTTCCCAAGACCGTCGGTTGGTTCTGCCGCGAACTGGTTCAATTTATTCTTCCCGGCATACGGGTTGCTGATGACATTGGCGCGGAATTGTGCAGATTCATCGCCAACCGCGTCCTCAGCTCCCGAAGCGATGTTGCCCGGCATCACAGGATCGCAGTCATTACAAGACCACGACGGCGAAAATCCGACCCCCGACTTTGCGAACATATTAGTCGTGGTTTGCCATCCGCCAATGATGGAATTGGTGATTTTGCTCGCGGTAGCGGCATAGCGTTGGCCATGTCCAAAGGGAAGATCGTAGACGGCGTAGGCAACGACCCGATGCGGGGACACGTACGAGTCCCGCGTATAGTCGAACTTCGGATTAAACGGGTCATAGTTGTTTCCGCCAAGGCTGTCGAAACCAACGTCCGGGGCCGAAGACTTCTGCTCGAGATAGGTATAGGCGGCGCTGAACGTGAGCCCTTTCGCCTTGCGCTCAGCCTGGAACTGCACTGAATTAGTCAAGCTCTTGCCGTGATTTCCAAAGCCGGTGACATAATCTCCAAGCATGGGAAACTTGATGCGAGCGTTGTCTGCGTCGGAATATTGGCAATCTCCCGAGTTCAAAGGATCGCAACTGTTGTAAAGGCCCGTATAGGGTTGCGGCTGCAGGCCGACGTAGGGTTCACCGCCCTGCGTAGTTCCGAAGGGATTGTCGCTGGCATTGATCATGTCAAGATCGTTGCCGATGATCAGGCCTTGTTGAGCCGAACCAATATACGAGAGCCGCAGCGTTGTCTGCCATGTCAAATTCTGTTCAAACGTGGCATTCCACTCCATCAGCCGAGGGTTCTTGATCCCGACCGGAACATAGTTGGCGGTTGGATAGTTGCCGAAAGAATATACTTTGCCGCCGTTGATGGGCGTATTCCCCGATGTATCGGAAGTGCTGGTTGGCCAGGGCGAGATTGGCGTGGCGCTCGACGATATGTAGGCGATTTTATCGTTGAATGTGTTCGTCGAGAGAGGATCGCGAATGATGTGCGCCGACGACGTCGGATAGTAAAGTCCGAAACCGCCGCGCAGAACCTGTTTGCCAGTGATGCGATACGCCCATCCGGCACGAGGCCCGAAGTCAAACCGATCTGGCCTGACCAGGCCGCGGCCAACTCCAAGGCCGGAGTTCGCTGCAAGGACATAGCCGATTCCATTCGGAGGAGGAGCCAGTTCGGTGGACTGAAGGTATTTCAGAGTCTTGGCCGACGAAAGAATATAGCGGCCGACCTGACCTGTACTCCCGTCTGTGTAGTTGGGGTCGAAGTTGGCCATGATGTCGTTCTTATCCACGTACGGGGTGTACCTGTCGTAGCGGAAGCCGAGATTCAGGGTGAGCCGCTTATTCAGGTTGAAATCATCCTGCGCGTAATAAGCCGTCTCCCAGTTTGAAACATCCATTGCGGGCCGCGGAAGATCGACGTATTGAACCGTGTGGGGCGCATTGCCGAGCAGGAAGTTGGTGTACCCCGTAAGATTGGAGCCGTTGTAACTCATCACGCCTTGTGGAGTGTTGCGCAACGACGCGAAGCTATCAACCGCCTCATTGCGAACAAAGTCGGCGCCGAATTTCAACGCATGGCGGCCCTTCAGCCAGCTAACAGTATCTCCAAAGGTCATCAGGTGTTGAGTGAGATCGCGATCGGAACTCCGGGAATCATCGCCCAGGGTGGCAACGCCGCCGCCGAAGCTGATGTTGGGGTTCCCGAACAGTCCCATCGATGACGTTCCAATGGCATTACCAAAGCCCGTAAGATCGCCAGGGGAGAAACCGATGCTGGTCAGGAAACTGCTCACGGTGGTGTTGTCGCGGTAGAACAAGTCCTGGATGTTGTAGCCGCCGCGCGCCTCATTGACCAGATTCCCAGTAAAGACGTGGGTATAGGAGAGTGAAAGCACGGAGTTGTTTCGGTAGTGCTGATTGAGCCCCAGGCCCGTGTAAGGAAAGGAGACTGCGGATTCACCACTGTTTTCAGCCGAACCGTGGTAGACCCCGTAGATACGGTTTTTATCGTTGAAGTCGTGATCGATGCGGAGGTCGCCCATCTGGACCTTGTCAGATCCCGGCAACGTCGCCGAATAGTAATTAAGGCGACCGGTCGCAGGATTTACGTTGGTGTCAGGAATATTGCTTGGGAAGTAAAGGCTGACCAACTTCGACGTAATCGGATTCTGCGCTTTGGCTGGAACGCCCGTGACCACCGTGTAGGGAGTACCGGAAGCAGGGGTGCAGGTCCCCGTCTCTATTCCGCCCGGAGTTGTTCCTCCCGGCGAGTCCCCGACAATCGCACTCAGTGCCGGATCGTTGCAGGGATTGACCTCGGAAAAGTCGCCGCCCTGCACCGGGGGACAACACACCGGTATTGTTCAACTCCTGAATGGGATTGGCTGAATCCCAGAACTCAAAGGCCATGAAGAAGAAGGTGTTCTTCAGCTTGGGAATCGGGCCGCCCCAGGATCCGCCGACTTGAGTGTCGTTGGAACGCGTTTTCGTGAATCCCATCGGCGTGGCAGCCAGAGCTGAATTCACGTTGTTGTAAAAGAGAGAGCCGTGATTATGAGCTCCGCCGCTCTTGGTATTTACGCGGATATTGAGGACGCCGGAGTATTCTGCGCTGAATGAATTCGAGAGGACGTTCAGCTCTCCCACCGACTCCAGCGAGGGTTCGCTGGAGGTCTGCGATCCAAAAATGCCCCCACTGTTGCGCTGGCCATCCAAGGAGAAACTGAAGCCATAGCTCTGTGTGCCGACCCCTTTGAAACTGCCATTTCCGCCCGAGCCCTGCGTGATGCTGGGATCGATGTAGAGAAACTGATTGATGTCACGGCTATCACGCGGGAGTTCAATCACGGCCGTGGGATCCAGCGTCTGGCTAAGGGTGGAGTTTTCTGTGTTGATCCCCACCGCTTCAGAGGTGACCTCTACGTTGACAGTCTGCGTTGCCGGATGAAGCACGACATTATCCTGCGCAACATCGGAGCCATTCAGCACAATTCCGTTGACTACGCTGGTCTCGAATCCCTGCGCCGAAACCCTGGCACTGTACTGTCCCGGGGCTAGATCGGGCGCGTCGAAGCTGCCGTGCGCGTCGGTTTTGAACGGGTAAACCTTGAGAGTGCCCAGGTTGGTAATCTGCACCTGAGCGTCGGGAACAAGCGCTCCACTGGAGTCGGTGACGATTCCACGGATTGTGCCAAGATCCGAGCCCTGTGCAAACAAACTCGGAGTGTAGACTGCGAAACACACTGCGAGGACCGCGAAGCACGACAAGAGCCTGCGAGGCGTCATATTCGATTCCTTCTTGTGAATTGCGGATTATTATCGTCCAGTATTGAACTGGCAGGTAAAGTATCACATTCTCGAAAATAAAAGCGATCCGAAAGAGACATGAAAGGTAATTCCTGCGCAACGACCTGAAAGCCAATGGCTTGCGGGCAGCCCCCAGAGTCGGCGCAAGGCCAGAATCTCCACTCCCGCAACACTAAGGGCATTTATGTTGACAAGCTTCTACGAAAGCAATAAAACGAAAACTAACGAAATCGTGCGGGCGGTCACAAGATAAATGAAGCGATATGCCGAAACCCTGGCGGGGTGCGCAATCGCACTTTGCCTGGTGAGCCAAATGGCGTGCGCAAGCGAATTCAAGGTCGTGGGCCCGGGGGGCGGCGGCGCCATGTTCCACGCCACGATCAACCCGCACGATGCCAACGAGGTGCTGGTGGCCTGTGATATGACGGGGGCCTACATCACCCATGACAGCGGCCGTTCCTGGCGCATGTTCAATCTGCGCGGCGCGGTTCGGTTCTTCGCCTTCGATCCTCAGCAACCGCACGTCATCTATGCAACCACCAAAGCATTGTGGCGCAGTAACGACGACGGCGAGACGTGGGACCTAGTGTGGCCGAGGCCATCCAGAGTGCACGGCGTCGAAATGAACTCCGACCATGCCAACGAAACCATCCTCTCCGATTCAGATTCTCTTGGATCGATCGTAGCGTTGGCTGTCGATCCCGCCGACTCACACACCCTGACTGCCGCGGCGGCCAATGATGGGAAAACGGCACTCTACGATTCAAAGGACGATGGCCGCACCTGGGAGAAGCTGGCAGTTCTCCCCGATGCTCTCAAAGAGATGCGGTACGACTCGCCGTCGGTGGACATCTGGATCGACCCTCATTCTCCGGCGGGTAAGCGCGATATCTACGCGGCGGAAGGAAAGGGCGTCCTGGTGCGGCGTTCCGGCAAGTGGCAGCACCACCCGGCTCCGGCGGGAATCACGTTTCTCGATGTCAGCGCGGGCTTCTTTTCGAGCGGTGGTGTGAGACTGTATGCCGCCGCAGACACGGGAGCCTTTATTTCAAACGACGGAGCCGCAACCTGGACGGCTGCTTCGTTGCCGGGCAAGGGCGCGCAGGTTCGCGCCATCGCCACGAGCCTGAATCATCCCGAAGCCGCCTACGCCTCCTACAGTCATCTTGGACTGAACGGCAGATCCTGGATGGGCGTAGCGAAGACCAAAGATGGCGGCGCAACCTGGGCTTTAGTCTGGCAGGAGGACAAGACGGTTGCGCCGAACCTGCAGGACGCTTGGCTGGCCGAGCAGTTCGGTCCGGACTGGGGAGAGAACCCACTTGGGCTCGGCGTGGCCCCGCAGGATCCAAACCTCGCGTATGGCACCGATTTTGGCCGGACGATGAAGACCGCGGACGGCGGGGCAAACTGGGAGGCAGTCTATTCCGGCAAGGTACAGGGCGCAGGTTGGGCAAGCACCGGCCTTGACGTCACCACCAGCTACGGCTATCTCTTCGATCCGCTCGATTCGCATCGACGCTTCATTCCCACGACGGACATCGGATTGTTTCGCAGCGAGGACGACGGCCACTCCTGGACCCGCTCGATGTCCGGTGTTCCCGAGGCGTGGTCCAATACTGCCTATTGGATGGCGTTCGATCCCAGCATCCCCGGCAAGATGTGGGCAGTTATGAGCGGAACCCACGACCTGCCTCGCCCGAAGATGTGGCGAAAGACCGCCACCGCAACCTATCGGGGCGGAGTATGCGTAAGTTCGGATGCCGGCCGAACCTGGAAACCTTCCAACGCGGGGATGCCGGAGACCGCGCCGACCCACATCCTGCTCGACCCGTCGAGTCCTGTTGGAAAAAGAGTTCTCTGGGTCGCCGCCATGGGCCGCGGGATCTACAAGAGCACGGACGACGGCGTTACGTGGACATTGAAGAACAAGGGCATTTTGCAGAATGAGCCACTCGCCTGGCGATTGGCTCGCGCAGGCGACGGTACTCTGTACGTCGTGATCGCACGGCGGAGTGAAAATGGAAGCATCGGCACGGACGGCGACGGAGCCATCTACACGTCCACCGACGGCGCGGAGTCATGGACACCCGTAAGTCCGCCCGCAGGGACCAACGCACCGAGCGGTCTTGCGATCGATCCGCATGATCCCCAGCGCCTGTACCTCGCGACATGGGGCCGGGCGGTCGGGATGCACGGCACCGGGGGCGGAATCTATCTCTCATCCGATGCCGGCCGCACCTGGAAAAGTGCCCTCGATCGCGACCAGCACGTCTATGACGTAACCATCGATCCTCGCAATACAAATGTGCTTTATGCAGCCGGCTTTGAGTCTTCTGCGTGGCGCTCGAATGACCGGGGAGAGCACTGGGCGCGCATCCCTGGCTACAACTTCAAGTGGGGCCACCGCGTCATGCCCGACCTCATGAATCCCAACATGATCTACATCAGCACCTTCGGCGGCGGAGTGTGGCACGGTCCATCTGATGGCGCACAAGGTCACGCGGATATCACGACTCCCGCGCTGCAACCTGGCCACTGATCATTAACCTTTCAGGAGAATCCGATGGACCGTCGAGACGTATTGAAGACCGCTGCTTTGCTACCTTTGTTGCATAGCATCCATGCGCTTGCGGAAGATCAGAAACACCTGTGGCAGGGTTACGCCTTCAACTCTGTTTTTCAATCCAAAGATCGTCTCAATCAAGGTCCATTCGACATCGATCAGGACGACGGTTGGCAAACCATTCTTGCCACCTCGCCTTCGGAGAAACCGATTCGCAATCCGGGCATCGGACTGCTTGGCTATACACGGGAGGAGAGCGGTCCGTCCATCGCGGTGCGCGAAGGGCGTCAGACATTGGAAGATCATGTGGAAAAAATGGCTAGCCTTCCTTTTGTCGATACGCTCTATATCCGTTGCGATTGGCGTAACGTGCAGAAGCAGTCTGGCCGGCTAGATCTCGATCCGGTGTGGGACCTGACTCTCGCAGCCGCCAAACGTCATGGGCTGCGAGTCGCCTTCAGGATTCAGAGTTCCAACACGGTGTTTCAGCCAAAGCAACTCGCGCTGCCAGAGTTCCTGCGTGCGCGTGTTCCTTTCGTCGACATAGGACCCATGGGCAAGTACGGCGATAGCGATGGCGCCATTTTAGACCGCGCCAACGGACATTATTTCGAGCCTCGCTACGATCATCCGGAGTATCAAACAGCTCTCGCCGAATTGAACCGCCTGCTTGCCGCGCGCTTCGATGGCAACCCGCTCATCGAATTTGTCGACGTCATGCATATTGGGTTCTGGGGTGAAGGTCACTTCGGCGGCTATCCGAGTCCATTCCCCGACTTCCAGACGGCGCAGCGCACTCTGAACCAGATGGTCCGCATGCAATTGGAAACATGGAAGAAGACTCCGCTGGCCATGAACACGCAACCGGATATCAGCAATACGGGCAACCGGCAAGCATTGGAAATCGCGGTGCAGGGAGGCGCCTGGGTCCGTTCCGATAGCATCATCGTTGAAGAACCAATTCAAATTGAAGAGTTGGCAAATCGTCCTCCCTGGCTGGCGGCAATCCTCGAAGACGGATACCTGCGCAATTACGACGCTGCCAAGCTCGTCGTGGACGCGGCCGGGGTAAACGAGCTGGAAAACTATATGCTCCATGTTCTCGATCTGAAAGCGAATTACTGGTCGCTATGGACCGAGTCAGAGAACCTCGCCAGATACAACGAACGCTATCCTCGCGGTTTTGAGCGTCTGCGCACTCACATGGGCTACAGATTGAGGCCCTCCTGGGTTTGGCAACGCAAACGCTTCGATACATCGGAGCTTGTCGTGGCCATCTCCAACAGTGGGGTTGCGGGGGTTCCGGGTGTGCTCTGGCTGACAGCCAAGAGCACCGACGGCAGCATCAGTCTGCAGGGTTCCCTCGATCCCGGACATCCCATTGGCGGTGCTCTCCGCATGGGTTCTTTTGTCCTCCCAAAGGGTTATGTTGGACCAATCGAACTGTTGGCAGAGATCGAAATACGACCGGGTGTTTTGAAACCCATTGTGTGGGCCTGTGAACAACCTCTCAACCCGGACGGATCCATATCCGTGGAAATCAAATCGATGAACGACCCGAACTGGCGCAAATCCATCTGAACCCGCAATTGCATGAGGCTAAACGCAGTGACAAAGACTCTCCCATTACTCGCCCGGCTCGCTATCGCGACTGCGGCGGCGTCCGCTGTCGCCGGGGCCAGCAGAAAATGATCTTGGCCCGCTGGGTTTATGTCAGCCGAGACTTCCGATGCCGGGCTCCGCACGATGATCCGTTCAGACGGTTGAATACTTCCGGCACAGAGCCCGGATTTCATCGACCAACTTGGGCACGCCTGTGGCGGGAAGCGGACTGCCGGGATAACTGGCTTCATATTCGGCCGATACATAACCCTGGTGGCCGGCCTGCGCGAAGATCTGCCAAACCCTATCCATATCCACAGTACTGTGATCGTAAAAGTGGTCGCGGATGTGGATGTTGGTGGCGTAGGGGATGCATGCGGCAATCTGCGCGTATGCGTCTTGATTCGGCGTGGGGATGAAATTTGTGATATCGAGATTGATGCCGGCATAGGGCGAATTGACGCGCTGGATGATTTCAACACAGAGGTCTGCGCTCTGCGTCACGCCTTCGTGGTCTTCAACCCCAAGCGCGATGCCCTTTTTGCCGGAGTAGTCACATGCGGCCTTCATCGCTTCGACCATCCAATCGACAGCGTCCTTCAGGCTTGCGCCGTGCGGCAGCACGCCGGCAAAGATCCTCAGATGAGAAGCGCCCAACCTGTCTGTGACATCGACCCACTTTTTAATTTGCTCCAGGCTTTCGGCGCGCTTTTGAGTATCGGCCTGGACCATGCTGACTCCGCATGCGGCGCCGGAGAAAGCCACGGCATGTTGATAGGCAAGATGCCGCAGGCTGTGCAAATACTCAGGATCTGTAGATTTCAAGTAATACACCGTCATGTCGACGCCAGCCAAGCGTAGATCTGCTGCCTTGAGGATAAAATCCTCCAACGTCATGGGGCCGTGCCTCAGCTCTTTGTCGTAGGAATAAGCACAGCACCCGGGCAACAACCTTGTCAGCTTGGAATTGCCGGGATTCGCATCCGGTTGGGTCGAGGTGGTTGCCTTTGCCCCAACGGAACTCATGCCTGCGCCCGCCAGGGCTCCCAGTCCAACGGCTTTCACAAACTGACGGCGATTGACCATGGAACGCTTCTTGCCTCCGAAGTCGTACGGGGCTTTCATTTTAGTCGCGCTTGCAGTGTAGCCCCAGACGGCATGAGAAGCGCAATAGGCCACTGCTCTTGACCTTGAGCTACCAGTGTCGACCAATTCAGAATGGGCGCGGACGCGGGCGCAAGGATGGTCACGTGCGGGTCGACTTGCTGGAATCGAATCGCCAGGCTGTATGCTTCACCGCTGGCGGCCAGCGACAGCGGTAGATGCGGATCCCGGTTAAGCACAAAGAGTTCGGCAATCTTGATATCGTCCATCAGTTGAAGAAAATAGGGCCGGCCGGTTAGCAGGGAGTTATAAACATAATCAGACAATACGCTCCCCCGGGGATTGACATAGGCTTGGTCGAAGTCACCTTGTGCCGGGGAAGAAGCGTCGGAGAAATCGACGCGATAGTTCATGCGAGTCTCGCCCAATCCGCGAAAGTCGAATGAAAATACTTCATACCCTTCACTTACCAACCTGGATACTTGGGGCCAGTCCTTTTCCGATGCTTTTCCGTCAAGGCTGAACCAGAGGACAGTTCCCTTGGGATGCCGGGCCTCGCTGTGAAAGTGGAGAAGAGGCATCTCCAGATAGGTGCTGTGGTGAAGCACGTAACGATCTATATGCACTTTCCCGGCGGTGTAGCTGCCTCGGGCTTCCCATCGTAGTTCCATTGGCGGCGCGGACCCTGCGTACGGACGGACCGCCCATGAGGCAACATCGGGATCCATTTCATCGCGGTAGAGTTCTGCCAGCGTCTTCAGGCTGCGGTGCGAGGGGTCGACGGAATAAGCGGCTATCAACTGCAGAAGCGTGCGACTCTCAGGATAGTCAACCAATACTTGTCCGCTTTTTGTCACGCGAAGGTCGTCATCGCTGAACTCAGTAACTGCGGCAAGGCCGTGGCGCATAGGCATCCCGTTGAACCGATCGAGGAACCGCAACGCTGCTTCCTGGTTGCTCAGAGAATACTCGTGCCGGTTGTAGCTTTCGACGAATTCGACCCGGTCACCGTGTCCAAAGCGCTTGTAAAAAGAACTAACTTCGGAGTAAGTCGAGCGAGCGCCCTGCACAGGGAAAAAGTCGAGAGTGGCGGCGGCCACCATCATCGCGCGCGGATAAAGCATCAATAACATCCCCGCATGATCTACACCTTTTGATATTAGTCCGAAGAGATCCTGTTCCGGATCACTGTCGGGATCGGCAAAGATGCGGTTCTCCGCCCGCATGGGAAGAGCAGTGATATAGCAGGATGGAATCACAACCTTGATGCGCTCGTCGAGCGCACCCAGCAATGCCGTCTGGAATCCGCCGCCGCTGGTTCCCGTGATGCTTATCCTCTCGCCGTCGACGTCGCGGCGGGTGAGCAGATAGTCCACCGCGCGCATGCCATCCCAGATCTCCCAGCGGGCCAGATTTGTCCCGGCAAGATAGGCCAGGTTTCCCATAACGGCGTGCTCGGCGCAGACAAGGTTGTAACGGCTCTTCTTTGCCTTTAAATCCCAGAACTGGCTTCGTTCGCCCTGCCCGACCGGATCCCAACTAATAACCAGGTAGCCGCGCAACACCAACCTCTGGCACAGGGCCTGGTAGTGATCCTTTCCGTTGGACGCATGTCCCGCGGGAACCAGGATGGCGGGATGCACCTTATCGCCGTTGTCGGGCACATATACCAGCGCCGTCACATAGGAGCCCGGAAGGCTCTGATAGATGAGCTTCTCGATATGAAATCCAGCGGCCGTGATGGAGCCGGTTATCGCCGCGTGCATGTCTGTCTTTTTTTTTGGAAGTCCGCCGATCATCTCCAGCAGGGAAGCTCTCAACTCTGCGCGCAATTTCAGAAGGTCGCCTTCGTTCCTTACCTTCGACCACCGTTCGCGGCGAAGCGCATCCTCATTCCACGCGAGTGCGGTTTGATACAGGAGATAGGGCGTAATTTGCGGGCCTTCCGCACCTGAAGGAGGTAAGACGCGAAAGGCCTCCGCTGGAAGGGTTCCTTCTTGCGGCGCAGCAAGCGGCTGCGTGGCTGCTTTAACTTGGTTGGTGATCGATTGATCCTGGGCCGTAGCTGTCGCGACCCACATCATTGCCATTGCCACGCCGTACGCCAGCCGCAGATTCACGGATTCAGTCTCCTGAGTCAAGAAAAGAACTCGAAACCAGTCTATTTTGACTTGTCTGTGACCAACTCAAGCAGCCCGAATTTCTCCGGTGTATGAAAGGTCTCGCTCATGGGAGCCTTCCAGGTAACAGATTTGTGGCGGCCGGGCGGACCCTGGCTGCGAAACAGGTTCGCGCGAAAGGTCCTGCCGGCAACGGGCGGGCGCGTATCCAATGCGGTGAAGGGAATGCGCATGGCGCCATACCAGATCTTTGCCTTGGCGTCGATGCGCGCGGCCACCTGGAACCCGGAGTTCCAGGTCCATCCCAGCGTGTGATCCGGCAGATCGAGGTTGATGTCAAGATCGACCCATTCACCTTGCGGCGACAACTCAAATTCCTTATATCTGCGAATATGGTCAAAGTCGGAGCCGATAAACAATTCGGCGACATCCCAATTCCAAAGCTCATTGGTCTCTTGCGCCGGATGCGGAGAAGGGTTCAGGTAAAGCTCTTCGTAAGGGCATTCGAACAGCAGGTAAAGATTGTTCTTCGTCCACCGGGACCTTACGTTGGTTCGATACGCCGATTCCATTTTGCCCCAGTTGTCGACTTCCGCGTAGACCGAGGGCGCTCCCTGCCAGAACGCTGACCGTGGATTGGTGTCGAGTACTACGTCCTCATTGGCAAAACCGCTCCTGAACGCGCTATCAACGTCTGTACTTGCCTGGATTGCGCCGCACAGCAAAAGCAGACACGAAGCGAAAAGGATTTTCATGGGGTAATACCCTCGGTGAAAAACGCTCACGAAGCTCCTCATTTATGATAGGACGCCTGCAAGCAGCCGCGTCAAAGATGGGGCGCCCAGCCTTTTTCATAGTCGCGCGTCCACCTTTTCATCGCTTCCGGGTCATTCTGAATCTTCCCGCCCTGCGGATCAATCTGCAATTCCCGGTTCATCTCCCAGGCAATGTTGGACAGTTGAAGCATGGTGACAACGATGTTGCCCTGGTCGATCGGCGCGTGCAGTTTCTCTCTCTTGCGGATGGCGGCAATGAAATTGGCGAAGTGGGCATCGGTAGCGGTATCGCCGTCGAACTTGTCATAGAACGGGATGGAGCTGTCCTCCTTGAACTCGTTCGTCTTAGCTCCCTTGAGGTCATAGACCTCGTAGCCGGCGCCGCCATCTCCATAAACAAACACCGAGCCTGTCGTGCCCATCACAACCAATCCAGAATCGTGGCCATAGTACTTCATTCCGTTGCAGGATTTACCTTCCCAGGAGATCATCTTGTCGGCGTAATCGAAGCTGGTGACCAGGGTATCGTAAAACTCCCAGTCGTCCTTGAACTGGAATCTTCCGCCCAGCGAGGTAACTCGATTCGGGTAGTCAACTTCAAGCGCCCAGCGGCAAAGATCGATGCTGTGCGTGCCGTTGTTGAGAGCCTCGCCGGTGCCCCAGTGCTTGAACCAGTGCCAGTTATACGGATGAATATTATCCTTGTACGGCCTCCGTGGCGCAGGTCCCTGCCAGAGATCCCAATCGAGCTCCGGTGGTACGGGCGCCTCCTTGCCTGTCCCAATCGACTTTCGCACATTGCCGTACCAGCCTTTGGCAAAGTAGGCTCTGCCGATCAGCCCGTTGTGTATCTTGTCGATGGCCTCGATGGTGAGCCGGCAAGATCGTTGCTGCGTCCCCTGCTGCACATGCTTTTGATACTTCTGTTGAGCCTGAACCAGCAGCGCGCCCTCGGCGGGATTGTGGCTGCACGGCTTTTCAACATAGACATGCTTGCCCGCCTGAAGGGCGGCTATCGCCAGAGGAGCGTGCCAATGGTCGGGAGTGGCGATGGTGATCGCGTCCACGTCGTTTTGCTGGAGGACCTGGCGAAAGTCTTTGTCGCTGGCTGGAGCATAGCCCAGTTCATGTTCCGCGATGCCTGCAAACTTTGCTCGAATCTTGCCATCCACGTCGCAGATATGGGACACACGGGCGGTATCCTTGTTTGCCATGAGCGCTGAAAGATGGGCATAGCCACGCCAGCGCAGACCCATAATCGCGAAGTTGAGACGATCGTTGGAGCCGAGGATCTGACCGTAACTCCTGGCGGTGGAGCCGATAGCCAAACCCGCCGCCCCGGCTGCAAATATATCTAGAAACTCACGTCGACTTATCACAAGTGACTCCGCACCGAGTCCCGCAGTTTATTCT
>OBLW0100002541.1_pt1 | contig 14738 bp, 14 predicted proteins | sample 1520161 | NCBI WGS metagenome assembly OBLW01 (sample SAMEA3539309, study PRJEB22396) | soil metagenome | biome: tundra; feature: field; material: soil | place: USA | collected 2010-05 | depth 0.15 m
AATCCCACTCTCTCCGCCAGTTTTCAAATCACAGCCAAACATGCGGGTTTGCCTAGCCTGTCTACCCGCTGAAACCAGTTTTTGCGAATTCCACTCCGGAATTAAAGCCGGGTTTCCTCCGATTCAGTATTGAGCCTTAGAGGAACACCATGGCTGAACACATCAAGGTCACACTGGAACACCATCTCAATAGGCGCTACCACGCAATCAAACACGGAGCCGGGCGGAGACCAGCAGCCGTCACATATGGCAAGTTCAACCTGCGTTACAGAGACCCCATGCTGGACGGCAAGCGTATGCGAGTGACGCTTAATGTCATTGGCTTGATTGCGGCGCTCGAAGCGCGTCGGAAGAAGGAATCGGAGTTGAATGCCATCCCAGCCGAACGCAAGCCCAAGCGCACGCTCCAGAGAGCAGCCGACGAATATCTCGCCGAGATCAAGGCGACTCGTAAGAAGAAGACGCACCAAGCCTACATCGTGGCTGTGAAATACTTCGCCGAGGCGGTCGGCGGCGATAAGCCTGTCGCGGAAGTCACTCGGGGCGACATGCTCGACTTCCGTGTGTACCTGCGGGAAGAAAAGAAGCAGGAGCCTCGCAGCGAGTGGAACAAGTTCAGCAACGTCATGAGTTTCCTCAAGATGCAGGGCGTGCGTCCGGGCGTCACGAAGCACGATTGGCCCAAATATGTCGAAAAGGAACCTGAAATTTATGAGGAACAGCAACTAGAGACTTTCTTCGCGGCGTGCGATGACCACGAGCGCCTCATATATGAGTTTTTCTTGCAGACCGGAATGCGTGAGCAGGAAGTCGTCCATGCGACCGAACGCTGCATTGACTCTGCAAATTACACAGTCTCAGTGCGCCATAACCCTGAGTATGGTTGGACACCGAAGATGTACAAGGAACGCACGATTCCGGTGCCGGAGGCGCTCATGGAGAAGCTGAAGCGCATGCTGGTCGAGCGGGGCAAAGGTGGGTTGTTGTTCCCAACTCGTGAAGGCTTACCGCAGCGCCACTTTCTTGAGATGGCAAAGGCAATCGCACAGCGGGCGGGTCTCGATAAGAGTGAAGTTTGGCTGCACAAGTTCCGCGCAACATTCTGCACTCGGTCGCTTTGGTCTGGAGTTGATTTGCGCACAGTGCAGTCGTGGATGGGGCACACCGACTTGGCATCTACAATGCGCTACTTGCAGCCGCAACGAGGCAAGCATGTGCGGGAGATGGTGGAGGCAATTTTGGTGTAGATAAGAAAGGGATTAAGTGGCGGGACTGTCTGCCCCGACTTTGCCGTCGCCAAAAGGAAATGATCGCTGCTGCCGGCCATCTGATTGTTGCAGCGCAGGAACTCCCACCTCAGATCGGAAGAGCACACGTCTGAACTCCAGTCACTTAAGGAGTTGCTTTGCGAAAAATTCACAGAAATATCCACAGACTGCGAATCATCCCTGTTGTGAGCTCCGTCACTTTTCTGTAAATATATTCGGGAACTCAGTCACCGCCTCAAATCAACGGCTTAATCGGCTCGCTAGAGTTTTTGATCTCGCACCGGATGACCTTGTTTATGTGCGTTCGGAGATTGCCTGAGTAGCTGATGTGGCTCGTTACCTCATTTATGACTCAGAGCGCGAATCGAGCGATTTGCCAGTCAAACTACCGAATGCCGGGGTTGCCTGAACACCTGAGAAGAAGCCAGTGGGCTGGACTGCGATTGATCGTTGCGGCCACTCAAACCTAAACTGAGGTTGGTGTTCTTTCCAGGCGTCGATGTGATTCAGGGCTATCTCCTCCCCAGACTCGGATAAGCCGAGTGACGCAACTGCTGAACGGGGCGTAACGCACCCCTTGGCGAATTCACAGTTTTGAATTCGCTGAGGGTACGTGTGTGAGCACCGCTTCACCCCAAAGTTCCAGTCTCCACTGGCACCAAAATCGTCAGCGTGATTTTGCCTGCAAGAAAGCCTCGCAAAACATTTCCTCGCCTACTTCGCTCGCAAATTCAGAACATATCCGTTACGCCGAGAAAATCATTTGTGGGCGAGAAACCTACCACGTAGCTGAAAAAACCAGGGGCGGGTGTCATCTGGACAATTCTTAGCAACGCTCCCGTATCGGCCGCATAAACAGCGATCTCACCTGTCTTGAACCGCTCGATGAGGTCACTTTTATTCGTTGCTGGCTTCCATTCGTACTTTTCAATAATGATCAGCTTTCCATCGGGCGAGAGATGCACCGTAGGAGTACCCAGGGTCAACTCTGATGGTGCCATGCTGTACGGAGCTACGAGTGCAGGAAGGCTTCTCTGGCTCGGGATATCGAAAGTAATAAGCCCTCCGAGTCCAGGCATTCTGATTTCCCGACTGTCCCAACCAACAACAAATAAGATCCTCTGTCCCGCTGAACCACCGAAGACCGTACTCAGATATGGCTTACCACTGACACCAACTCTCTGCAGCGGCCTGAATTGCTCGCGAATACCAGCGGTAAGTAGTGCCTCACCGGATAGTTCCTGCAGTAGAGCACCCCTTGCATCAAGCAATCTATTGTCATCTACATAGGGGGCACCTTGCTTCCCCCAAGTACGGATGCTCGGAAACGAATACCCCATCGCTTCCAACATTCGCCCTCCTAATCGTATCGACATTTTGGAGGGATGGCGTTCTGTAGTGCGCCAAGATGTTCTCTCCCGGCCCTGCCCCATCAGCGGAGCGAGGAACCTGGTAGGCGACGACGAGTTCATGATTTGCTTCGTCCAGTAACAAAGTCGGGGGGTCAGCAGTTCGTTCGCTCAGTTCCACTGAATCCGCAATCGTCAAATCTGGTAGCCGCAATCTGACTATGCGATATTTCGCCATACCGTCAATGCCAAGACGCGGGTCTGTCGGAACGGCCGCGTAGATTAGGTTACCTGAGGAGTCCTCCTGAACACTGTTTACGAGGCACCCATCAAAGGCAGTGCTCGATTGTGATTTGAATAAACCCGAAATGGTTCCTTCTGAAATCACTCTCGAGAGGGTTGTTTCAATTTTCGCGTACCTCCCAGCACAGTCCAAAACATAAATAAAGGACGAGGTTAAGGGACTGGGGCTTCCCCCTGAACGCCCTGACGTTCGGGCGCAAGCATAGATGCTAAGCGACGTTTACGGCTGCCGAGGCAAAGGAGCTAGTTCTTGACAAATTCCGCGACCTCGCCCACAGCACGATGTATCGCTACTTAAATTCTAAGAAGAGGGCCGTCGTCGAAATCTTCGGGAATTGGCGGGACAAGTACCGCGTAAATCTTCAGGAAATCGAAGCCGATCGGGAAAGCAAAGCAGCCAGACTCGGCAATACCGTCAAAGAACTGGGTTATGCAAATCACTGACCACGTACCGTTCTCGCATCCCTGGCCCGAGGCAGCGCTCAAGATTGTCGCTGACATTTTGGTTGGCGGTACACCGAGCACCCTTGTTCCTTCGTTTTGGGGAGGGGATATAAGGTGGATGTCATCAGGAGATGTCCACTTAAAGCAAATCTATGATGTGCCTGGCAGAATTACCAACGAGGGTTTGCGTCGATCAAATGCAAAACTGGTAGACCCACCTGCCGTAGCTATTGCACTTGCAGGGCAGGGTAAAACTCGGGGAACCGCAGCAGTCACTCGCGTCACCGTTTGCACGAATCAATCAGTAGCACTTGTTAAAAGTCGGAATGAGGAACTTGACATAGAGTATCTCTTCCACAATCTGGAATTTAGGTATGAGGAACTGCGCGCAAGGTCGGCTGGCGGTGGCCGTGCGGGATTGTCAAAGTCGATTATCGAGGCACTCCCGATTCCACTACCCGAACCCATTGAACAGGGCACCATTGCACTCATACTGAATGTCATCGACGACACAATTGGAAAGACCGAACGTTTAATCCTCAAGCTCGCTCAGATTAAGCAGGGACTTGCGCAAGATCTGCTGACCCGAGGGATTGATGAGAATGGCGTTGTTCGGAGTGAAAGAACGCACAAAGTTAGGGACTCGCATTTGGGTCGTTTCCCTCAAGAGTGGCGAATTTCATCTCTTGGCGAAGCGCTTGATGGAATTGACGCGGGGAAAAGTCCAGATTACCCGGACCGGTCGGCTCCTCCGGGAGAGTGGGGCGTCCTCAAGGTCAGTGCAATCCGGCCAGAAGGATTTCGCCCGCAGGAAAACAAATGGGTCACGAAAGCAATTCATCAAAACCGTAAGTTTGAAGTGCGCAATGGTGATCTGCTTATTTCTCGTGCAAACACCTACGAATTGGTAGGTCTTGTCTGCCTTGTCTGCAATGCGCCTCCGCGGTTGCTGCTCTGCGACAAGACTCTCCGTCTATGCTTGAAGCCAAGTCGAGGGTCAAGTGCATTTTTTGCTTTGGTCTTACAAACGCGAATGGTGCGTCAGCAGATAGAAGTAAACGCTACGGGAACTAGCGGGAGTATGAAAAACATTTCGCAACATGCCATCCGGTCTCTTAGGTTGGCATACCCAGACATCAAAGAGCAGAATCGCATACTTGCGGTAATCGCTCCCATGGATGCAGAGCTCGACTCTTTAAGCCGGGAACGAGCAAAACTCGTAGCTCTAAAACACGGGCTAATGGCAGACCTTCTCACTGGGAAGGTGCGAGTCAACCACTTAATTAAACACTGAAATGCCAACTTCCCACCAAATCGCGTTGAACGAAAAAGAGTACGTGGAGGAACCGTTCCTTCGGCAATTGGAGCGCTTGGGATGGAAGATCCTATGGGCTGGTGATGAGGGTAAGGGCGACCCGGCGGTCACGTTCCGCGAGGGCTTCAATGAAGTCATCCTCGAAAAGAAACTTCGCGCATTCCTTCTCAAGATCAACTCATGGCTACACGAGGATCAGCTTTCTCCCATCATTCGCGAGCTTACAACTCCCGGCGTAACCGGCGGACTCATCGAGAACAATCGGTACATTTTGGAAAAGCTGCTTGAGGGTACTTCCGCAGAGGACCGCAATACCCACAAGCCGCGGCCTGTCCACTTCATTGATTTTGCAAATCCAGAAGCGAATGACTTCCTGGCAATCTCCCAGTTCAAGGTAAACATTCCCGGCACCGAAAACCACATCATTCCCGATATCATTCTCTTCTTGAATGGGCTGCCGGTTGGGGTTGTTGAATGCAAGTCCGCCTATTTACACGACCCAATCGGCGAGGCCGTAGAACAGCTCATGCGGTATCAGAATCGGCGCGGCGATAGCAAAGAGGGGAATGGAAACTTTTCTGGTACAACCAGTTCGTCGTAGCGACGAGTCGGCAGATTTGCAGATATTCCTCCATTACCGGCGAGTTTGAACACTTCGTCGAATGGAAAGACCCGTATCCATTCAAGCTCAGCGACATCGACCTTGAAGGCAGCGAGGCGGCTCCTTCAAGTCAGCATCTCTTCGTGCAAGGCGTACTTTCCAAACGCAACTTCTTGGACATTGTGCAGTCGTTCATCATCTTCCAGGACGGCCCGAAGGGGAGGCTCATCAAGGTATTGCCGCGATACCAACAGTACCGCGCGGTGCTGAAAATTGTTGAGCGCCTCAAGTCCTCGAAATCGCCGACCGACAAAGGCGGCATCGTCTGGCATACGCAGGGTTCCGGCAAGTCGCTCACGATGATGATGGTCGTGAGAAAAATGTATCGTGATAAGGAGCTCGCGGGATACAAGACGGTGTTCGTAACCGATCGTACCGACCTCGAAAAACAGTTGAAAGGCACGGCCAAGAGCATCGGATACACCGTAAATACTGCCCACTCGATTGCGAAGCTGAAGGAACTCCTCGCCACGAATACGCCGGACCTCGTCATGGGGATGATTCACAAATTCCAAGAACATGAGCTCGTGCAGGCGTGTCCGGTACTGAACACCAGCGACAAGATCCTTATGATGATCGACGAGGCTCATCGCTCGCAGTACAAGTTTCTCGGCGCCAATCTGAACAAATCTCTGCCCAACGCCGTGAAGATTGCCTTCACGGGCACTCCAATCGACAAGACGGAGGAGACCTTTGGTGACTACATCGACAAATACTCCATTCGGCAGGCGGTCGACGACGGGGTGACGGTGGAGATCATCTACGAAGGTCGCACGCACAGCGCTGACGTGACCGACCGTGAGGCGATGAACAAGCGTTTCGAGGATGTGTTCGCTGCTGCGGGCGAGGAAGGGCGTCAGAAGATTCTCGGCCGCTATACCTGGAAAGCCTATCTCGAAGCCGACGAAACCATTCGGGACAAGGCTGAGGATATGTTGAAACACTACCTGTCCCAGATCTATCCGAACGGGTTCAAGGCGCAGGTTGTTGCTGTGTCCCGCGAAGCCGCGATCCGTTATAAGAAGGCGCTCGATGCTCTTCTTGCGGATGACAAGTGGGTGTCAGGATTCATCGGTACTCTCAAAGCCGACACACAGATCGCGGTGGACCGCGAGCAATTGAAGAAGTTGCGAGCCGAAATCGTCATGTCCGGAAGTCCCAACGATCCACCGGAGATGAAGCCATACACCGACGATCAGAAACACGATGCCGCCATCACGAGCTTCAAACTGCCTTTCGGGCGCACAGCCGAAAACGGCACGACCGGCGACGTGGGAATCCTGATCGTTCAGAGCATGCTCCTGACCGGTTTCGATGCGCCCGTAGAGCAGGTGATGTACCTTGACGACCTCATCCGTGAGCACAACTTGTTGCAAGCGATCGCCCGTGTGAATCGCATCGACAAGAACAAATTTGCCGGCTTCATCGTGGACTACGTCGGCGTAACGAAACATCTCCGCAAGGCGCTTGCCAATTTTGAGGACAAAGACCTTGAAGAGGTGATGAAAACGGTCAAGGACGAATCCCGCGAGTTGGACGAGCTCGTGTATGCGAAGGCGGCATTGGTTGAGTTCTTCAAGAAGAACGACATTTCTGACGTGAACGATGTTGATGCCTGCGTCGACGTTTTGGCGGATGAGGAGGCTCGGAACGACTACCTGGCTCTCTTCCGCAGTTTCTCTGCGGCAATGGATAAGGCGTTACCAAAGCCGGCCGCGCTTCAGTTCGCCCGCGATTTGAGACAATTCAGTTTCATCTCGCAGGTGGCGCGCAATCGGTATCGTGACGAGAAGCTGAGCCTGCGGGATGCGAGCAAGAAGGTCCGCGATATCGTCGATGAATTTCTCGTCTCACATGGGGTGGACCCCAAGATTCCGCCGGTCCCGATCTTTTCCGAGAAGTTTAAGCTAAGGATCGAGCAGCAAGCGTCTCCGCGCGCGCAAGCGGAGGAACTGGAGAGCGCGATCAGCGAGCACATCGATAAGCACCTTGAGGAAGATCCGGAACTCTACGAACGGTTCAGTGAGAAATTAGAAAAACTTCTCCGTGAATACCGAGACAACTGGAACCAGTTGGCGAAGGAACTCGCCGCACTCTTGGAAGAGATTCGCCAGGGCCGTCGGGCGGAGGAGAGTTTCGGTCTCGACCCAAAGACCGATGTTCCGTTTCTCGGCCTGTTGAAGAAGGAGGTTTTCGGCGTCAGGAATTTCTCGGACCTTACCCACGAGCAGGTCGAACTGCTCGTGCAAACGACAAGAGATGTATTGGAAAGCGTAAGGAAAGAGGTAACCCAAGTCGATTTCTGGAACAAAATTCCGGCACAAAAACGACTTAAGGGGCACATCGTGTCCCATCTCCTGACGGCCTTCAAAGACAATTCCGCGCTTTTCGGCAAGCGGATGGCATTGGGGCAGAAAATTATGGAATTGGCGTACCACATCTATGGACCACGTTAAGATTCACAGCGTAATTCGCTCCCACCGCCGAACGATCGCCCTCGTGGTAGGTTCTGACGCAACGCTCACCGTGCGCGCCCCCATGCAAACCCCGATGGCCTACATTGAGGGTTTGGTACTCAAGAAGTCGAAGTGGATTAGGGCGAAAATCCATGAGGTCGAATCACGGCCGAAGGTGCTCCGCAAGCGATTCGTAAACGGGGAAAGTTTCTTGTATCTCGGAGATCTTTACCGGCTTCGAGTGGCCAGTGATGCCTCAGCACCGTTTTCTTTTCAGAAGGAGTTCATTCTCGACCGCGCGCATCAATCGCACGCGCGCAAACTTCTCCTTGACTGGTACAAAGAACAAGCACGGCGGAAAATACCGGATCGCGTGCAATGGTACGCTGGTCGGAATGGCCTTGAAGTCGGACGGGTCAAAATCACTGAAGCTCGGAAACGCTGGGGTTCGTGCGGTAAGGGCAGCACTCTGAATTTCAGCTGGCGTTTGATCCTGGCGCCTTTGCCCGTGCTGGATTATGTCGTGATTCACGAACTGGCACATACGATCGAACGGAACCACGCTCGGAGCTTCTGGAACAAAGTGGCTATCATGTGTCCTGGCTATCGTTCGAGCATGCAATGGCTCAAGAAGAACGAACATCTGTTGCAGATTTGAGCATTTGTCGTATCCCTGATGAAAAGAACCAATGAAATTCTGTTCGTGCTCGGCCCCTCAGGATCCGGCAAATCGGATTTTGCGAAATTTCTTGAAAAACAAAACCGCTGGCTGCGTCTCGAAATCGATCAATTTCCTAAAGGCGATGGAATAGATATCAACGATCTCCGCCAGCAGTGGGACCTGTTCTATCCTGCAAGGAACGCGATCGAGTTGGCGAAAGAGTTGCGCAAGCGAACCGATGAGGCCGGTCGGACGCGATGCGTCATCTCGTTTCCAAGCGGACTGGTGCTTTCGCCTGGTCATATTGCAGCGGCAGAAGAAGCTTCGATACAGGTGGTCTACCTGTACGGTTCAGCGGCGCATTGCGTCAATGCCTTCTTGGAGCGGGAACGCATTTCGGGTCGTAATCTTGATTTCAACCACTGGCTGCTAAACAACAGAGAATCGTATCTCGCGATGAGTGATCCGGTTTTCGAGAGGTACCGAGTGCACGTCTTTGATATCGACGGTCATCACCGCTCGCACGAGGACGTACTGCAGGATATTCGGTAGCAATGCCTAGCTTTGGTTGCGTGACCTCCCCCTCCTCCTTGATATGCTGAGACCATGAAACTTACGATTCATCTGCTCCACGACGATCAGCCGACTGGTGCCCGGATCGCAAAAATCGACCAGTGGACCTGCACGATGGACGTGCCACTATGCCGAGAGACGTTATATGTAGGAGAAGTGGTAGTGTTGCACGCGAAGCCTAATATCCCACCTTTTCAAGTGGGATATTGACGTTAGACTGAATCCTGAGACTGTCAGTCGATCTGCATCGCCTGCGGTTGCGACTCTGAACTTTTGGCGAACAACGCGAGGAGCCGTTTTAAGATACCGGAAATCGTTCGAGGTATGCCCCTAGGAGGGCTACCACTCGTGAAGGGCGACCGATTTGCGATCAGTAAAGCGCTGTTTTTTAGCTCTACTGCTACACAATCTCGATCTACGCTGAGGTTCGATGTCAACTTTTTGATGAATTCACGCTTTTCGTCTGGGATTGCGATTTTATACAGCTCTGACGCGGTCTGCGCGAGTTCGAGGAATTTCTCCAGCCGGTCCAGCGTGTCGTCTCGGCCAGACTCCAAATCGGCCATTTTCTGCTTCAGGCCCGCCTCTTCAAATAGCAATCCGTTCCTTCGCTCATCCAGCATGGCCTTATCAATTGCGCCATCGATGTAGGCATCGGTGAGGCGTCCGAGCCGGTCGCGAATTTGCGTTAACTTCAGGTGGAGTGCTGCCAGTTCTTCGGTTCTCCAAGTCCCTTGGTTGGCCCGAGCTTCTGTGATCCATTGGCGAGCGTAGCTCAGTTCGGCTTCGTCCATTCGCAAGGGTGTGAGGACGTTTGCGATGGCCGCATCAATGCGTTCCTCCCGTGCCGTCTTTGTCTCGCAATCCTTAGTGTGGCATCGGTAATAGGAGTGTCCTTTCTGGACTTCGGCAATCAGGTTGTACCCGCACCGCTGGCATCGAATCAGTTTTCGGAAAACGAAGTGATTTTTGTTCAGACGAGGCACCGTCTTTCCGTGGAGGACGTTCTGTACCGCGTCGAAAAGCTCTTTGCTCACAATCGGATGGTGAACGCCGGGAAACAATTCTTTCGTAGTCCTGAGCCGGATCAGTCCCACATAAAAGGGATTGTTGAGAATTGTCGAGACTCCATTCAGCGTTACGCGCCGTCCCGCGCGATTTCTCAATCCGAGGGCGTACAGTTCATCGACCAGCCGGGGTAGTGAATAGTTGCTCGTCGCATACAGCCGGAACGTTTGAAGAATGAGAGGTGCCTTCACGGGGTCCTTGGCCTTCGGCTGTCCCGCGCCACGATCTAGGTAGCCCACAGGCGCAGCTAGCGGATAGAGACCTTGTTTCAGCCGCCCATAGAATCCTTTCTTCGTTTCTTCTCTCAGGTTGCGGATAAAATCTGATGCGACGACTGCTTGGATATCAGCGGAGAGACGGCCCCCGCGAGTTTTAAGATCAAGACTTTCATTCGCAAAATGGGCCTCGACACCCGTGTCGATCAATTCTCCGAGATCGGCCCAATTTTTGAGGTTTCTCGCGCCCCGGTCGATCTTGTGAATGATTACGCCGCGTGCTTGCCCGCGACGGAGGAGCCGAATCATCGCAGAAAAGATCGGCCTGCCGCGTTTCGCAGCGGTCTCTTGTTCCTCGAAGAATCGGGATATCTCGATGCCGTTTTTCTGGGCGTAACGCTGTATTGCGTCCTGCTGTTCTTGGAGCGAAACGCCGTGTTCACCTTGTCTCGTCGTGGAGACGCGGATATAGGAGAAACATTGCTTCTCCATTTGGTTGTTAGTGGTTAATGTGTTGAGGAATCGACCTTTCCTTAATACTAAGAACCCGGAAGATCGCCGTCAAAGTCGCTGCCTCTTTCTCGTTCCAGGCGGTCAAAGATGGTGAGCAGAAGTCTGCAGTAATCGTCGAGGGTTTCCCGAACCTCGTTGAGCTGCTCTTCGGGCAGATCGGGAAATAGGTCCGATACGGTGATCGTTTTCGGCTCTTTTCCTGGAGTGCAGCTCATGCTGAAAAGCCTACCGCACGCCGACGGGCATACAAGGTGGGCTATTGCGCGTGGCGCGCACCTGTCCCTCAGGTGATTCCCGATTCTCTAGGCCGTCGCACCCAGCGCCCAATCTCGCTTCTTTCCTTCCGCGTAGACAGCGACCACCATCATTAGCATGGAGTTATTACAGATGCTTATCCAAGTACTGGCCGACTGGGCCCGAAGCATCTTACTGGACCTCCTGGGCCGTCGCGCAGAGCGGTTTGTAAACAAATGGCTCAAGAAACGACGGCGGTGGTACAACAAGGAGTCGCGTAAGAATGATCGTGCCGGATCGTGCGAAGATAACGGCGAGTGCTAGCGCCCCGCCCTGACGTGGGCTCACGCAACTGCGTGACATTGCACACGGTTTCCACTGCTTATCAACACAAGAGCTCGATTGAGCACTGATTTTTCAGCGACAACGACATCAGGCGCTGTGGGTTCCAGCATTGCAGACCGTCCACATTTGCATGGCGTGCGATATGTAGCACCTTGAACGGGCGTTATGGCTTGATACCTTGGAAGTAAAGGTCGATGAAAGCCATGAACGAAGTCAACCATGCAGAGTCACTCACTGAACAACTATTTGAAAACGTACCGAAAGCGATCCGGCCTGAGCCAACGAGAATTAGGGCAGCTGGTCGGGTACAAGAACCAAGGACAGGTGTCGCGGCACGAGCAGTCCAAGACATCGCCGCCGCTCGTGATTGCGCTCGCCTATGAGGTTATCTTTCGAGCGCCGGTCGCCACGTTGTTTCTGGGGACGCACGACGCGGTAAAAACGACAATCGAGAAGAGATTAGGAGAGATGGAAAAAGACCTGCAGGGTCGAAGTGCGAAGGAGCCGGACGCAGAAGCGATTGCGCGAAGACTGGAGTGGCTGATGGAGCGGCGAGGTCTCTAACCAAAGACAGCTCATGATTCAAGACGCGCCGCTAAACCCAGTAGAGAGATTGCTGGCGCTTGAGATCCGCTCGCAGAGAATAGGATTCGCAGTATTTGATGGGCCGACCAGATTGCTCGACTGGGAGATTGGAACCCTTTTGCATCCTACATGCAGCCTGCACGATATTGTGGCGAAAAGGGTAAGGCCTCTGTTGTCGCGCTACAGGCCATTCGTTGTCGTAATGCGATGCGATAACCATTACTCATCGCAGAGTCCCGCGCGGCTCCGAATCTCCGTGGCGCGATCAGGGGAGAAACGCGTCGATGCGGAGTCGATTTTCAACTGCTGAGTACGAAAACCCGAAAACATTTCTTTGCTCAACTCCGATGTGACACAAAGCATCAAGTCGCACAGCTGATAGCAGATTTGTTTGAAGAGCTTTCTTGGATGGTGCCACCAAAGCGCAAACCGTGGCACAGCGAAAGCTATCACGCCGTAGTTTTCGACGCGGTGGCGACGGGACTGGTCGCCTTTGCCGAGGAGTTTAATCCAAATGCCGTTCGAAACTTTATTTCAACGACAGAGCCTTTTCGTCGGCTCCCCTAAAATGGCGTAGCCATATTACGGGCCGTCATTTCATAAATGGTGGGAGCCGACGAAACGACTTTGCCGATGCTTCTCAAAGCATTGCCATGCTCGCAATAGACTTTACTTTTGAGCACCGAGTGTCAGGTCTGGTGGGGGAGTCACTCCGATTCTCTGGGCCAACTGCTTGAATCTTGCGCTCTGCCTCACCGGGTCCCAGCGCCTTTCAACAGCGAGGAGGATCAGCCAATCGCAGTGCTGCTCGCAAGCGTGTTCAAGGGCATCCAAACATTCTTCGACCTCGTTAAGTCCAGCGAAGACGAGCGCCCTAAAATAACTGGGAACATATGAGATTGAACCTCGTTTGTACAGTTGGTCCAGTTCCTTCAGTGTCGCGAGACCCCTTCGGCGATCACCGAGCTTTGCCAGTAGGTGACCTAGAGAGCCGTGAGCTGCAGGCGAATAGTCTATTTCAAGCGAAGTTTCGAATTGTTTTCGGGCTTCTGCATAGCGTTCTGCCGCTTCATAGGCCCAGCCGAGGACGACGTACCCGTCAGGGAAATCTTGATACAAGAACGTGGTCTTTTCTGCCTGCTCAATCGCGCCCCGGACGTCGCCAGCAAGGAGGCGGAACCAGCCTGTACACGCGTGAATGGTTCGATCTGTGGGAGCGATTCGGACCGCCTTTTCCACTGCCTCGACAGCCTCATGAAGTCGAACGCGTCCCGCCAGGAAATAAGCATACGAAAGCAATGTAGCTGCATCCTTCTTGTTCCATTCGAGGGCAAGCTCCAGTTGCGTCTTGGCCCCCTCCCAGTCATAGTCATAAATCAAAGAAATCGTGCCGAGCACGCCTAATGCTCTCGAAGATTTTGGGTCTATTTTGAGTGCTTCCTTCGCGTGTCGGCGAGCCTCGGGAAGTACCTTGGCGGGTAGTTCCGCCGAATAAGCCGCTATACTGAGATTAAAGTAGCAGTATGCGGCAGTAACATGCGCCTCAGGAAGGTCATACGGATTTAACTCCAACGCCCTCAGACTTTGCTTGAGTGCTGCCCGCATTGAGTCGACCGTGTGAGTGTTGAAGTTCAGCTCAGCCGCTTTGAAAATGTCCCCACCTTCTCGGTGATCGCTGGCAAAGATTGGCCGTACGTTTGTTTCCAGCGAGTAGCCCACCTCCCTTTTCGATTTAAACAGGTCTTCTGTCGCAAGGCCGAGTCTTCCTGCAATTTTTGATAGATAATCATCCACCGGATGACGACCCGCCCACTTCTTTTCTAGATTTAGAGGTTGGACGGCGTCACGAGCAATCACCTTCTGTGGATTTTCCAGGAAAAAACCAGTACCTCAAATTGCTTCAGCGTCAATGGGGTTTCAAGCTGCTCCCCATTTTGCAGAACGTGACGCCTTTCTAAGTCGGCATAGAAGCCCTGGTGGAATTCGTAGCCGACGACTGTTTCCGCGTTCGCCATGCCCTCACAGTATCGCGGATCAGGATAGGTCGCAAGAAAGGGATCGCCCCGGACGGACTGCCTAATAACTCTACGAACTCTCGACATTTCCCGCGTGGAATCTGCGCTATCTATAGTCAGCGGCAGAGCCTTTGGTGTTGAGGAAAATTGAGTGCGGAATCATTTGCGCAAAGTCGTTCGCCGTACTGAGCGGTCTGAGGATCGCGCAAGGGGAACTCTCCGCACGCTCACCGTTCTTATCCCTCGTGATTACAACCCAGATAAAAATGGCGTACGGAGACGAGTAGAACTCTCAAAATTCGTCCGCACGTTCCGAGAAATGCGGCGGCTGTTCACCGGATATTCGGTGCAACCGGCAGAAGGCTGGTACCGAGACCCTGATAGTGGCGAGGGAGTCCGAGACCGTCACTTTCGCATCGACATTGATCTGCCGGTTACCCCATCGGTCACCCAGGGTCTCCGCAAATGGAAAAACATTTTGGAATTCAGATTTGACCAACGGGCGATTTACATGAAGATTTCCGAGCGGGCATTCTGGGTGTAGTCCTTCTCGCACTCCCGCTCAAGCGTCCGCGAGTCGATTGAATTGAACGTCAATTGGAAAAACAGGAAAACCGCACCGTCTACAAAATCGTCTACAGCGGTGTGACGGCAAAACCAGAAACGCGGTTTATCTCATTGAAAAGATTGGTCGGGGAGAGAGGATTTGAACCTCCGACCCCCTGGTCCCGAA